>ENA-ORBV01008028-ORBV01008028.1-microbial-mat-metagenome-genome-assembly--contig:-NODE-8028-length-17903-cov-5.978739_pt1 | contig 17903 bp, 11 predicted proteins | sample MGYA00237777_ERZ505514 | MGnify/ENA primary metagenome ERZ505514 (study PRJEB26160, sample SAMN06269048) | microbial mat metagenome | isolation source: Oligotrophic lake microbial mat | place...
CGGCGACCACCGAGATCTACACCTCTCTATTCGTCGGCAGCGTCAGATGTGTATAAGAGACAGCATCAAGACAGTAGCGTAAATTAAAGCCTGTTTGTTGTGACGATTGTTGTTGGTATAATTATTCTCAATGTCACCTTCCTCATGGCCGTTTCTGCTGTTGTCATTATTAGTATTACTATTCTGCTTCCAATTATAATTGTTGATACAAAATTGACCTGTCGTGTTGCAAAAAACGGCCGTATTGGACAAGACGGAAGCTTCTTTGGGTGTAAAATTGCAGCACAATAAGAGAATGGGTAGAATTAATCCACCTCCCCCAATCCCTGCCATGGCTGCCAAAAAGCAACACCCTCCCGTCAATATCAGTGCCAGTAGGTCCCGTGCATCCAATTGGGGAAACCAAAGCGTCTTGTGCAAGCAAACATAAGAAGAAGTGTCATCCTCCGTTGCATTATGATGATGATTGTGATGAAGGGGAGCACAATAGCGTTCAGGTCCACAAGAGGCATGGAGTGTGGCGTTTGCATCGCATTCAACGGGCGTGTCATCCGGAGAAGGGGGTAACACGTCAATATCATCATGATGAGGCAGCGGGTCCGCTGCTACTGCGGTAGTTTCCCTAGTTATTGTTGTTGTTGATGCGGTATCCCAAACATCCGCAGAATGGTTGTGAAGTGTTGGGGAATATTCGTAGTTATTGGGAGTCGCAGCAAGCAAGTGCTGTCGAGGTCCGTGCGATACAGTGGTCGATCCCTTCACCGGTACTGGCAGCACAGCTGTCACCAAGGCCAATAGCAATATGGATGCTGCTGCTATCAGCAAGGGCTTACAACAATACTGACGACGGAGTAGATCAACGAAGTTCATTTTCCCCATTGTTTGGCTGCTACATGAAAAATAAATAAACAATTAATAATGAAAACAAGCAGCAAATTGTTCACCAAAACGATTGATTATCAGGAGGGAAACTTGACTGTCTGCTGCTCTCTCGATACAGGTGATAGCTGCTGTTTGGTATTAAAGCGCCTAGTAGAAACTTGATTACGCTACTTTACTTCAGTCTTTCCTCCCTCTCTCTACTTTACTAGTATCATTGCCGACCTGCGCAAGAGCAAATAAAACTATCACAACCAATGAATTATCTTCCCACTCCATTACTCTCGGAGTAATACTTAGCGTATGCTACAGTACTAGTACTAGTAGAAATGCCTTGGGCCTTTCGTATCGCAGATACCCACAGTACTATTACTATCGGTTAATCTATTATCGCGGTAGTTACGTCGTCCGTATAGTACAAGTACTGAAGTCAGCAGAGATGAAAATCGAGCTCTCATGAGCGCGCGGCAGTCAATAGGATAGCTTGGATTTATTAGAATTTCAAATTCCATTTTGAACTGGAACCGATCCGGCGCGTTCGATATGCCGTTTGAAGTCTATAAATTAGAGTTCGAATCTGATTCGATTAGAGTTCAGGTTTGAAACAATGTTAGTCTCATTCGTGTGACACAGTCGAGCGGGGGGAGCTTTCGTAATCGAAGCGAAAGATAGTAAATAGTTGAGTCACGCCTGGTATTTTTCGAAGGTAATTAGAGTCTGACCGTTGGATGCGCCAACCCATTATCTTCCGAATAAGATGTAATTTTGACGCGATTGACCCGGGATGATCATGTGCATCCCTGCCTTCACTCGTACTGGTACAACTGGATATTTATTATCATTCAATTGCAACACAAACAAAAGATTAGTTAGTAGATTAGATTACAATGGATGGCGACGACCCAAGCACATGGTCGCGGTTCGAGATGTCCTTTGATCAACGATAGGAGTGACACATTGGAGAACCTGATCTTCCATCATACTACTACTGCGAGACTCTCACTTTAACGAATGGAGATTGGTGGTACAATATTGCATCCGACAGGTATCAAGCAAGATGAAGTTTATGTGTGCAACATGGATGATGAGTGTGCCTTTGGCAATGTTCGTGGTGTTGTCCACCATTGGCTTCCTCCAAACAGTATATGCAAGTGATAACATGTGTGGATGTGCATCCTGTACAAATGACGTTCTCAATGCTCATGCCAACGCCTACACGTGTGGTTCTCGCATCCAATATCTGATGCAAGAACTAGCCTTTGAAGAATACGATGCCTGTGCTCGCATCGGAGGAATAGAGTTCCCTATCGCGTGTCGGCTGTGTAATCCCAAAACATGCGATGGTCGAGGTAATGATGATCCTACGGGTGATTCCAGTATCCTTGTCAGTAGAGACAACACCGACAGTGACAAGAATAACAAGAGTCCTGAACCTGCCTACTATTGTGGTTGCAAGGCGTGTACAGCCGATGTATGGCATGCCATGGCAACCGAATACTCTTGTGGAGCACGCATTAGCTACTTGACAGATGTACTGAAAATGGCTAGCCCTGATGCATGCACTTTGGTGGCAGGTCGCCAATTTTCCGACTACTGCGGCTTGTGTGATCCATCAAGGTGTGAAGCAGAAGCTATCAACAACCTTTCTGTGGAAATGCCAGAGGAAGCAGCAACACCAACGTTGGATGGGAAGTTAACCCCCGTGAATGTATACTCCGAAGAAATTAGTCATGATCAATTTGCGGAAAGCAAGTTGGCGGATTACATGACACTGACAGCTCGTACTAGTATCTATTGTTTTCCCGACTTTCTAGACCGAGAACGGTATAGAAATATGTGGGGTCGGTACACTGTAGAAGTTAAGGAGAGTGACACCCTCTGCGGTCCTGGTGAAAACCGATTCTCTACGAAAACGGTGAAACGCATGGACAACGATCATCTAAAGCTCCAATTCAAGAAAATTGCAGGCCAATGGCATGGCAGCGAAGTTCGTGTCCGGCTGCCAGAAAGCCAAATGCCCTTACTCTACGGAAACTACTCCTTTTCTGTAAAGTCCGTTCAAGTTATCGACTCCTCCAACAATGGAACAGTAATAGACACAGTGCTCCCACCAAGTCTCGTGTTGGGGCTCTTTACTTGGGACGCTACAGAAGATTATGCTATTCATGAAAACCAAAATCACGAAGTGGACATTGAGATCTCAAGGTGGAACATTCCTGGTGATAAAGATTTGCAGTTCTTGGTACGCCTCATGAATGCGCTCAGGCCTTTTCTATCTTTTTCAAAACATGCACCCATGTTGGCTCCCTTTGTCTTTCGATTGTTTAACCATTCCCGTACGTTCTTCAGGTCCAACCTCCAGGGCATCCTCAAAAGGCTCGTTTCTATTCGGGCGGTGGTACTAGCTATCAACAAGCTCCCAGAAAGTTTAGCTTTGATTGGCGTCCAGCAGAAGTCGAGTGGTACGGTGACTACGGCGAAAGTCACATCTACTCAACTCGGACGGCTGTCAAAGCTGGCCTTGAAGATTATGTCCAGTGTATGCCCGCAAATGTTGAGGTCCGCATGAACTTGTGGAATATGTTTGGAACAGGACAACCAAGTGGGATGGAAGACCATCATATCGTTGAAGTGGTGATTGATGATTTTCGTTTCGAGTCATCTGGCGTTACTGGGTTGTCGGATGGAGAGATATGCACAAAGGATTGCCAGTGTGGCCCTTCCTCGCTATGTATGAGCAACGCCTGCCAGAGCTCACGGTATCTAGAGGAAGATGATTTGACTCCAGAAACAAACCACACGGCGGAGATGACCTCAGCACCCTCCCTTCGAACTGGAAAAAAAGGCGAACGAGCTTCGTTCTCCACTAAGATTATATTAGGCGCATGCTTGGCTATCAGCATCGTTGGTGTGGTCTGGATGCAAGTATATAGACCGAAGTGGGTTTATCCAGATCGACCAGTACTGGCCCCGCGATGACATTCGGATTGAGCCAAATGATATTCTGCAACGACAACACAATTGGGCCTTTTTCAGCTAGATTGTAGCATAGGTTAACTAATATTCTTTTAGCAAGAACATATGCACCCGTATACACTGACGTCATATGTAGATCCGCCTGCCTCGAAAATGGCCAGTTTACAACTTATTCAGTATGTTTTGAAGTTTTGTACCAACTGTTTTCATCTTAGCCTGCAGAATCTGGAGCAGCGACGTGACGATGTGCAAAAAAGAAAGGGGAAGCAGGGGTGATTGGAGCTTAAATGGCTACTAGCTAGCTAGAGTCGAGTGGGGGGGGTTGCTTTGAAGATTTGAGGCCCGGAGCATTGGCATGTCATCTATCTTGTGGTGTAAAAGAAGGACAGTTGAGTGTAATTGAAGATAGACCCCAAAAGAGTCAAAGCAACGAAGCACGCACAGTCGCTCTGGATCCAGTTTTAGGTGAGAATACAAGACTCAACTTTTCCATCACATTTTCTCACCTCGCTGCTGCATGCATGCATGGTTGCATGATGGTGATCATGCCTCCACTGACCCACTTACTCGGCCCCACCCTTATTGATAAACAGACTAGCATTGCGTCTCTAGCTTATTGTACAGTGCATGATAAGAGGGAGGAAAGCTAAGACCAGCCGACACGTAATTATGAGGTCGTGAGCAGAGCTTGAATAAGTGCCAATTTTCTGTAAACTTCCTACTTTTGCTTGGTACCTGTGCTAATGGACTATGATGACGAAACATATTGAAAAGCACCATCCAGCGCACCCGCCGTCATCGCACCAAACGAATCATGCAGAACAAGATTTCCTCTTGTCACAAGTCAGCGATGGTGTTTTGTTCAAGCGCTTTCTGGCTCGATTTCGCGTCAAGCTTTTTGGATTGTGCTTAGTGTGTTCCAGTGTTGTCGTTTTAATGACAAGCAGTCAAATTGTTTCGGTGTTGATGGAATCCTCGCTTCCCGTTGACAACAGTAGTAACAACAAAGCGAGTCATGCAAAGGTCTTTCAAAATGCATCACTGGATGCTTGCCCGGACCAATATAGCCAACAAAACCAGGAGCATCAAACGCAATTCGATGGTTTGGACCATATGGATCTAGACAATAGCTTTGTGGAAGGAACCTGGCCAAGATCGACGCCCATCATTCATTTATTCGATGGTCCAGGGGCTCCCTATTTGACTCAAAAAGGCATTCAACAGCTTGTGTTTCCCCATGCTGCAACGTCCACTAGTGGTAATAGTGAGGATGTCAAGAAGAACCCAGCCGTCTGCGAGTTTAAGAAATCTCATGATTGGACGCACTTTGCGCACACCATGCAACAATTATATACCTGCTTTTCGTGGTGGCAAGCCAACCCAGACTTACAGCCCATTCTATACATAAAGGACATTCCTGTGCGGTCCCCTTCGGCTCCTTTTATTCAAGACTATATCCGGGCCCTTCAAGAAGTCTTTGGTGTTCAAGTAGAACACACAGAAGTCTACAAGAACATTTCGGTCCACACCAAAGTCATCACCAATACTTTCGATCAAAGCATTCCTGCCTATGCTATGCGATCTCCACAAGATGCTCAAACGTTGCGGCAAGGAATTTTGAAACATTATGTGTACAACAGTAGCAATACGAATGCAACAACAACGACAGCCGGTTGTCCTGCCCATATCAACAACAACCCACATCACCATCGTCGTTGCCCTGCCATTGGGTTTTTGAATCGTAAAAGCTCGCGTCGAGTTGACAACTATCGAGAAGTACTGCAACGATTAAGACGCGGCAATCCTCAAAACACAGTTTTTTCATCTGTTTGTACGGGTCCACAGAAAATACAGTACTTGGACTCGTTTGATCACAAAACCTTCATCGAACAAATTACGTTCATGTCCCAGATTGATATTCTCATTGGCCCTCATGGGGCCCAATTCACCAGTACATTATTCCTTCCTGAATGTGGAGGACTTATCGAAATCTTTCCCAAGGGCTACTACATCCCCAACTTTTTCGGCAGCCTAGCCCGAGCTACTGGACATGAATATGTATCCATTTACACGGGCACCAACGGAACGAATCAAACAGCCGAAATTGATGAGCACATGAACACATTCAAAGGTCGAACGAGGGCTAGAGGGTATCACATTCAAGTGCACGATCCAGCCGTAGTGGCAGCCGCTGTCCAAAAGTTGACTCTTCGTTGGCAATCGTGCTGTCGTCGTCCTCGTCGACAAGTGCTTCCAGAAGCACTAGCACCAAAAGCGTCGCAGTCCTCGAGCAGCGACCAATCTGTTCGTCGCTCCATGAGTGAGCAATCTACCACCAGTAGTAGACGAATCGCCTTTATTCATATTGGAAAGAACGCTGGCAATACAATTCGTAGTGCCTTGCCCCGCCTTGCTTGCTTTCGCATACATAGAGAAGACCGAGAAGAAAAATGCTGGAAGCATACCCAATCTACCAAATCGCTTCTACGAAATTCCTCTGATCTAGAGGTACATATGGAGTATACAAGACTAGAGCAACTGAAAACTGGAAATTACACTTCATTCCTTATCCCTCTGCGCAATCCCTTGGCACGTGCTGTCTCGGCTTACAGCTATCTCCATTATAACAATACGGAAAGTGTCTATGCGCAAATACATAATGAACACAAGGATCAGTTTTACAAGGAGTGCTTTCCAGCTTTGGCGGATCTGCTACAGGCAGTGGACCAAGTCTTTCAGATTTATTCCTTACGGAAATCTCCTACTACAAGTCGAGCTACAGCCACACAGGCGATGACGACGCTGACGGACTGTCAAAAGCTTGCGGTACTTGCACTACAAGGCACCATTGACCGCATCAAAGATATCAATGTCCATTTATATTACAACTACGAGTATTATGCGAACCATTCCATCCGAATGTTTCCCGAAATGGAAGTGCTTGTGGTACGAACCGAGTATCTATGGCAGGACCTGATCCATTTAGATCAAAGCTTGGGAGGGCCGGGGCGTTTTAAGAACCAAGGTCAAGGTCGGAACCAAAACTCCAATGACACACTTCTGATTTCTATGAAAGAACATGGCCGCGGCAACTCCATCATCCAACCCCATCAACAACTGCAACTTTGTTGTGTCCTTTGGAAGGAGTTACAAGTATATCAAGACATTCTGCTCGGGGCTATCAATTTGAATGAAAGCGACAAGAACGAAACGGTGAAGAATCTGGCAGACCAGTGTGGCATTACTGCCTCGTACAAGGCTACTAGTATGGTAGATTGGCGCGGTTGGTATGCATCCAGCTGTCCAGACATCGATCAACTTCTTCTGATCTAATGCATTAGTCAGTAGGCAGCAGAAGCTGTAGAACATTATTTTTAGGATCAGGGTTGACCTTCGGCATGGCCGTACGTCCTAGTAGTACCAGAACTGAATGGTCATCCCTCGGAGCTAACAAAGGAACTCATTCGAAGCGGAGATTTTTTTAAGTCTTCGGAGCATGAACCGAACCGCAGGCAGGCAAATCACGAACACCTACGCACCTGTAAAATATAAGCATGCGCAACCCAATCTGAGTTTTTGAAAGAAGATAAAGCCAGCTGCGACCTTCGATGTTTCAAGGAGGCGTTCACAGTTTCGGTAAAACTTGAAGAAGCCGCGTATTATATCTCTCGGTGTCACGTTGCATCGGCTCAGTTGAGTTCGACGTGATTTTTGCCTAAAGTATTGCTCATATAATAACATTTCGGTTTGCTAGCCACATGGCCGCCTAGGTACTATATTTACTTAGCATGCTCGTCATAGCTTCCAATGATGGAAATAGATGTGCCGAAGGTTCGAAAAGTCAACCTGTAAATTCAATTCCGTAAGTGTAGCTCCTCGATCTCCGGGGCCATCATTCTGTTCAATGGATTAGATTTCATTCAAACGCTTTTTTGGTGTGGCCAGTGAACCTTGGAAACGAGCGTTGAAAGATCACCCGTGCAAATAAGCCCATTCCACCTTACGCCATTTCCAAATGTATTTCTCTGCTTTGTCATTGCTTCGTAGCGATGGAACTGAATTTGTGGCGAAGATTCCAATAGTCAGTCTGTAAATTTGATTCTGTAATTGATAGCTGCTTGGCTTGGCTTTCAATGCTTAACATTTTTGCTTTTGTTTCAGGGTTCAGCGAGCCTCCACTCTTTGCGTGTTCTCCGTAACCACCATTCTTTACAATGGATTGGATTTCAATCGGAAGCTCTAAGTCTGGCCACTGAAGCTTGAATATTGGTACACTGTTCTTGGATAACAGTTTTGAAATTGCCTCCATGTACTTGGGCTCATCGTACCATACACAGTTTCCCCCTTTCTCAAAGTCTCTCGTATCGGCACAGGGGGGCTTGTTTCCCTTCTTACAAAACCACACTCGCTCCTTCACTGTCGACACCAGGCTGACGGCGACCCCCATTCGACCGGCTCTTCCTACTCGCCCTACTCGATGTACGTAAGTTTCCGATTTGTCGGGAATGGTGCAATTGATGACGAATGGCAAGGAGTCGATATCGATGCCTCTTGCGGCAACATCGGTGGCGATCAAGATGCGAACTTCCCCGTCCTTAAATGCTTCTAGGCTGGCTCGTCGTTCCTCCATAGACCGCATCCCCGCGAGAACACGACAGCTGTATTTATCCGACACGCCCATGCCTCCAGCCCCGCCAACCTGTTTCAGAAATTTTTCCATCAAATCACAATCTAAATTTGTTCGAGAAAAAATGAGAACTTGCTCCATGGAGAACTTGTCCATGATATCGAGAACAGCCCGTGGCTTAAACTGCTTGATGCATTCGCTATTCTTGGAAGCTTGGTCGCTTAGTTTGTCGATCTCAACTTTGGCATTTAGCTTTCCACCTCGATGAACAGCATCCGTTTCGATGAGATTATCGTCTTTTAGCCATTGCTTGGCGGAGGCTGCTGACGGAGTAATGTCCACGACACAATGGTGCACCGTATCGGGCAGGATGCTGTCGTTCTGCCCTCGTAGGTCCACCCACATGGGCTTATCACATAGCTCGGCCGCTAAATCCCGAACTTCTTTACTGTGCAACGTAGCGGAAAAGAAACAGGTTTGGAGCCGATCAAATCGAGATTGATTCGGGTCCGTGGAGGCAACAATCCGTCCAAAAATGGATCGAATGTGATCGACGGAATCGGTGGATATCAATTCATCCGCCTCGTCCAAGACAAAAAAGCGACAGCGAGAAGGCTGAATGGTCCCCTTCTTCATGTACGATGCAAGAATGGGAGGGGTTCCCACAAGGACATCACAACGGTTTTGATCAAGCATTTTGAGTGTTTGTGTTGGCTTGACACCTCCCACCAACAAGGCAGCCTCGATGGGTGTCTCTTGCAATCGTTTTCCAAGATCACAAAACGCCTTATAGGATTGCTCCGCCAGATCTCGCGTTGGCTCAATGACAATGGCCATGGGACCTTTGCGATTGCTCTTTTTTTGTTGAGAGAGCTGTAAGGCTACCACATCTGTTGGATTCATGACAGCCATATCCTTTAGGATCGCAGCCATGGCAGAGCATTCCTCGGGAAGTGGAAACTTGAGTGGGTTGTCGGGATTGCTGCCGAAATTCACTTCACACTCGGCGTTCTTTACGCATATCGCTGGGAAGAGGGACAATGGTTTGTTGGTTCGCGGCACCTCAAAGGCCTCTCCTAACATTTCCCCATTCTTACTAAAGGAAATGGTCGCTGCGTGTTTGCTGTTGGCATCGTCGTTTGTGATCTTGAGATGGCATCCAATGACATCCCCCATTGTGAATTGAACTTTGTTACTTTTGGTAGGAAAGGGATCGTATTTGTTGGCGTTGGACTTCATGCCGGTACCTCCATAACCATAACCATTGGCATCCGTTCCCAATTGCAGCGAAGCGTCTTCGGACGACCATCCGACCCGCACAAGACCCTCCTTGTCCAATATTGTGCATTCAAATGAGTATCCTTGTTGTTGCTGTTGTTGTTGAGTTTTGTCCGGCGATGACGAGCCAACCACTCGAATTCCTGTAGAACAACGACAACCAGCCCATTTGGTTGGATCCCGCGATTGCAATTGCAGCCCTAACCCATTGGGATGAAAGGCAATGCTCGGAGACCGATCTTGTGCCGACATGGCAAATTTGTGTGTTGGAGCAGGAGGTGTTTCTTCTTTTTCTTCTTTGCCCCTTTCGTCGTCGGGTGGCTCGTCGTCTTTTGTACGACTATGATGATCTCTTTCTTTGTATTCGACACAGAGTTGAAGAATGGGAAGTGCAAAGGCTGCCGTTTTCCCACTTCCTGTTTCTGCTGATCCCTGGTAGTTGTGGAGTGAAAGAATAATTGTGAGTCATGTCGTCTACAGCAGCTATCATAAAAAAGGTAGCAAAACAATCACAGAGACCCTTTTATTTCGTCTTCCGACACGGAATACACTACGTACTAACTTACCATTACATCGTTCCCTCCCAATAGCAAAGGAATGGCTTCATCTTGAATCTATCATACAGGAGAAGAGAAAGAGAGAACGAGAGATACTCATCATTAGCGTCGGTCGCAAGCGGCAACATACTGCACGGTCACACACACACACACAGACTTTAAATCCATGAATGAATGAATGAATGAATGAATTGTGCTCGAACTGCCTATGCTTACATCACTGGGAAGAATCCAATTGAAATCTTCCTCGCAAGCTTGAACAAGCTCCGGTAATAAACCAAGGGAATCCCAACCACCTGCCATTGTTTCTTTGTTGTGTATGAAACAAAGAATGTCTCTTATTATTTTGATTGTCTAGATTTCCACTGGTTTAGAAGCATGCATGCGACGAGGGTTGTGTCATGGTCGAGCGAGTTCAGATGCATGAAAGAAATCGAGCAATTAATAAAATAACTCCAACCCTCAAATGTGATTCCAGGAGTTTGGTCGCGGACATGCTCCATCCTAGCGATTGGGCCACCAACCATGCACAACATGTAGCAACAACATCATGAAAGAGAGCGAAAAAAATTAGTAACAAAAAAATTGGGTCCAAGCTAACTTCGAGAAAGTTGCTAGTATAGTAGTATTAGCTAACTCTCATAATAAATTGATGACCAAAGAAGAAGAGACACAAGGAACCAGATCTGTGCAGTTGTGTGAAGCTTTGGAGCTGTGTGGTTGTATCGGTGCCTCGAAATAAATAAATTTTCACCGACAAATTAATTCTCATTGAAGTCGAAAGTAATCTCCGTCGCCGGCAATAAACACTACAGTTCAGTACGACGTACCGTAGTATTCATTCCACCATGACCAGCAACAACCAACAACCACAGCACTACCATTTTTCACAGCCTCGGTTGTTACCTGATTTACGCTTGGCACTGGCTTGTCTCTACAGTTTACCACCCCATCAGCACCATGTACAGCAACAACATCAGCAACAACAACAACAACAACACCTCACGCTAGGTCAAGCACAAGAATTTCTCATTTACATTCAGTCGAGAAATATGAGACGCAAATTGGAATCTCTGATTCAACGACAGCGTGACAGAGCAGCGGGGCCAGATGGTGCTGGACTGCCACCGAATATGATGGACAACACGAACCAAGTGAGCGGGTGGGCCACGGAAGTTATTATAGCCGGTTCCTCCTGGTTGGCCTGTTTGTCGTTGCTTTGCCAACAACAACAACAACAGCAGAACGCAACTTCTGCTGCTGCTGCCTCGTCGTGTTTTGCAGCCTCCAATGCGGAACGATTATTTGCCGCCCAAACCATAGTGCATCGCTTGTTACGAGCCAAGCTGAGAGAAGGCGTGGATTTGGAAATGGAAGTTGCGCTCGTTTCCGACAACAAAGAGCAACAGCAACAGGAATTTGTGGCCCTCATGTTTCATCAACTCCAGCAGCAACCTCCGTTGCCCTTGCAACAAATGATGGAACACTATCGACAATCCATGCATCCACAATGTGGTGGCAATCATCATCCATTGATCCATGCCGTTTTATCCCAATATCATGTACCCACAGATGCCGATGAAGATCGTCTCAAAGGAGAGTTGGCGCTCTTGACATTGACTTCTATTTTGTATGCCACGGCCGTGGACAGTTATACGAATACCCACAACAACAATCAGCATCACCACCAGCATCCTAATCACGACGAAGACAGTACAGCTGTGGGTCCCCTTTTAAATTCCTTGGGATCGGCCATTGCTGCCATTGCCATGCGATTGCGCTTTCCTCCCACCGCTAGCATCCACAACAGCAAACATTTAAATCAGGTGGTGGTGGAACCATCTACGCCTACCAATAGTATTAGTAGTAGTAGTACAGTTCCATTGGTAACCATGATATCCCAAGCCTTGACGCTGGTCATGCAAACGGCATCCATGCAAATGCTGCAACAACAACATCAACAGCAACAACAACATCAACAATTGCTTCACTTGCAAGTATCGAGTGATTGTTTGCGAGCATGCTTGTCCGCCTTGCCCGATATATGTTGCGGAACCACAACAGGAGGAGGGTCTCGTAATCGCATGTCGGTGGATCCCAAATGTTTGCAAGAAGCGACACGAGAACTCCGAAGCACGGGATTGGTCCAATTGTGGGATATTTTGCAACAACATTTTCATGACATGCAACAACTGCAACAGCATTCCGCCGTACAAGAAGAACGAGTGCAAGAGAATATTCTTATTATTTGCGAACGGTGGGCTCGGTTTTTACCACTTCCTTTGGAATTCTTGAAACATACCATTCCCTTGGCGAGTCGACACATTGGAGCACCATCGCAACAACAACAACATCCGTCGTTTACGGGCATTCGCAAAGCTGCATTTTCTTACCTGGTAGCCATTTTTGAAGGGGCTACTTGGAGCGTCGAACAGATACTGGCCAAAAATGTGGGAGCGGCTCCCGAACAACAAGGCACCCAACAACAAGGTGGCAAGAAACGTCAATCTAGTAGATCCAAGAAACGACAACAAGAATTGATCAAGGACAGGACGACGGATACTCTGGTGGAGGAAGCTCGCATGGAAGCTCATCATCGAGGGGCCATGGCTTGTGAAACGACGGTCATGGTATGGGAACCTTTGCAAGCAGCCTATCGAGCGGCATTACAAGAGGTGAACCAGCGCCACGACCAGCTCGTCGCGGAACACAACAACAGCAACCATGGCCACGACAACAACAGCTATTTTGGTGATGACGGTGACGAAGATGATAATGTCGAGGATGAGATTGAGATTGAAGGAGAAGGACCGATCGGATGTTTAGCGGCATGTGCGAATGCCTGCCTACCTCATTTGCTGCGGAATGCTTCGTCCCACGAGTTGTTTTTGGCAATCTCACAAGAATTTCAAGAATTGTGCAGGAGCCACCATCGAGTCGTCCGCGCGTTTTCCATGGAATCCATATTCTCGCTGCATGCTGTATTGCTCCAACACCTGGTGGAGAATGAGCAGCGGAGTTCGCTCGACGCAAACCTTCAACCTGCGATAGTGGATCATTTTTTCAAATGCGCCATGAGCTTAGCGACATCGTGCGGGTATCCTGGAGATTACTTTCGCAATATGGCCGCAATGAGCGATGAAGCTCTGGAAGTGGAGCGAAATGACGTTCGGGATATCTTGAGAACTGTCACCGTATCGGAACGCGGCGGATCGACATCCTCTGCCGCGAGCAGCCGCCAACCCTTTGATGTCACGTTGCAGGTTTTAGTGCATTTATTGCGTGCTATTCATGGTGCCATTGAAGAATCTCGAGATAGCAAACGCCTCTTCCAAGAAAGTGTGGTCCATTGCTTTTCGGCACTAGCCAAGCCGCTGAACCAGCTATCCAATTGCTACGCCAAGTCAAACCAGCCACCAGAAGCTTTCGATATTTTGATGCTTGCGCTCCAAATATTCCGAAACAGTCTTCAGATAATCATTGATGCATTTCCAACGGCATCACCTCCAGAGATATTTCCCGGATGTCGTGTCGCAAATATTGCGATTGCTTCCCTCTCTCCTTTGCTGTCTAATCTATGCGATATTCCTCAATTTAGAGACGAGGTTTATCAGATCTTGAGGCTTTCTCTGGCGCTAGCTTCCATCTCAATCACGAATATACCCGAACTTGCAGTGCCATCTCTGCTTGGCCATTCTCTCTATGATATCAGGTGCGTGTTGATGTGGGTCTTTGTGGAGGTGTTATGTCCCGACGCTTGTTTCTAGCCTCTAACCTTTGTTTGTGACACTGCAGAGGGGCAATGCGCGGCCCGGGTGGAGAAGATCATGTAGGGATTCTCGCTATAATGAGGCTCGCATTTGAAAGCGATAAGCTAGCTCAACAATTTGTTGGATCAAGTGGTTCTGATATCCAGCAGCTCTGCCATCTGCATTCACAGTTAAAATCAATTGAGAATTCGCGGGAAAGGGGCTCTGTACATGGCAAGGGTGTGACGCCCAAATCCCGCCGGATACTCCTGGGTATCATCTGTCACCTTGAGATTGTATCCAATGGGGCTTCTGGTAGCTCTGCTATGCTGACCAACCTTTTTAACTCCGCAATTGCGGCCACTGCAAGCTTTGCCAGCTCCGATCCGTCATCGCTCGACAATGATAATAGCATCTTCCAGATCTGCGAGAACACTTTTGATCTTGCTGCTTTTTCACCTACCCTAGTTGAAACAATCTTTCGATACGATGGCGATGGGAATGCAACGAAGCTAGACTGTCTACGTACACTTACTGCAAGCATTTGCCGTGGCTACCAAAGACTATCAATAAATGGCGACCCGTTACCAGTGGACATGGAGGTAGGTCACATAATTTTAGAGCGTGTTATGTACACCTTTTGCTGTTTCCCTTTGGTACCATCTTTCTCACTCCTTCCCGCCGCATCGCCAGTGGAATCGCCTCCGAGCAGCATTCTTTACGTTGCTGAGAGCAGGAGCTTCAGAACAAATACCTGACCAGCTTGTTGACGCTCTTACGGCAATAATTAGAACTGAGTGTGAGGCGATCCAATTGCAATGCCAGGCTGGTCCCTCCTCGTCGAGCTCGATTTTCTGCGACGAAGTTGTCTCGAACGAGACGATTCCATCAGGAATGTTTGTTCGGGTTATAGGGGAAATCATAAAGAAAGCCCAACAAAAAGACGCAGGCAATAGCGCTGCAACAATTCGCCAGTGCGTGGTCGTTTTGCACAACACCAAGTCTCTCGTCCTACCGACAATATTTTTAAGATGCCCGGATCCTGACAAATTTATCGACCCTAGACCTACATTATGTGAAGCATGGCTCATGGCTTTGGGTGCTCTTGCAAAGATGGCACGCGACGGGCATATCAATGATGACGCCGAAACCAGACAGTTGCTTGTGGAGACTTGTGCCGCTTGTTTGACGATCCCTCTGTACCCAGTCTTGAGCAAAAGCAGGGATGAAAGGTGCCAGAGTCATTTCATGGGACTCGAGGGCCCGCAAACTCTCGCCCTCAATGAATTCCTCACCTTGTACTTCGAGTTGGGCCCGGCTATGCTAAAACTAGTGGCGAACTTGCTTCTCGAGAGAGTTCCGGTCGATGTACAGGGCGCTAGCCAATATTCGGCTGATAGCACATCGCACGGTGTCGCATTAGTTGGCGCAGCTCTCTTCAGAGCAGCGGAGGGAGCGTTCCCCCCTTGGTCAATCGAAAGCTTGCCAGAAATCTATGCTTCGCTTTACGTTGCATTCGGCAAAGACGCGAATGCCTTTTTCCAAATGTTTCAACAATCGATGGATATCCGCCTGGTCTCAGGATTCGGCGCTGTCGAGGCTGGGCACTTAGTGTGTCTGGAAAATCAAAAAAACACTGAGAAACAAACATTCCTGAAAGCAATCCCAGCGCAGATTGCGGTGGACAAAAGCGCATCGTGGAAAAGCCTAAAGGTTTCAATCAAACGAGTAACGGGCGGGAAGAAGACAGGAACAGACTTTACACAGAAACCAGCGCCAACAAATTGGGAATTTGACCGAGTATGAGCTGCCGCAATCTCCCTACACACGAGAGTATATAGCAATAACTTATTATCGTCTAGAATAAAATAGAATGTATGCCCCGTCGCTCGTTAGGACTGCTGCTTCATTGCTGCTGCTAACGTGCTGGTCATTGCAGCTGAACCATTTGTTGTTCACTTTGACATTGGTAACGTAGTGGCCACTATTTTGGTTGCCCCGGTGAACAACGACTCCGAACAAGTCGTACATGATTTCTGGCTGGGCATTGTTAGACGCACTGCTTGGCGGCTTCTGTGGAACAGTTGTCACCTCGCGCCTGAAGAAAAGGCATATATGATCAGATATGACAATGAAAACAAAACATCACACAAAAGTGCACCTGCAGACGTACCAGTGAGGAAGATGAGGTCCCATGTTGAGCCCACGAGCCGGGAAGCCAACAAAATCTTCAATCTTTTTGCCAAGAGCTGCATTAAAACGTTTCAGGTGAATGCACAACACACGAGGCAGCTTCGAAAAGGTGTGTTGTTTCTTTGTTGGAGTCTTCTTTCCACATGACGGGCAATCTACTGGGTCCGCGAGTTTTTCTGGTGAAGTAAAATGGTCAAGGCAACGCTCGACGCTCAACTTGGGAACTGCAACATTCGACGAACTCATCAGATTGCTCATCATGACCTCCTTTGAAAGAGGTAGCGAAATGTTCAAAAATGCTTCAGAAAGAGTTCGTTTGCTTCCGCATGCCTCGCAAACCAAGACACTCCGCAGAGTCCCCTCAAATAAGTGTTTAATAATGTCATGATGAACCTGCTCTTGCTGCCTCATGAACTGATTTCCGCATCTTGCGAGTGCAATAGCGGCGTCTACACGTGCCCGATGCTGACAGATCTGTTTGCCCAAAATGTCGAGGAAGGCGTGAAGGAATTCATGTGCATCACGTTGCTCGTAACCAGCAAGATGGCCCATTCCGCCGCTATTCCACGCCACCTGGAGCATCTTCGCAATAATAAGCGGTTCGCCCTTTGGAATACACTCTTCGTCGCGGCCAGAAATCTCATCAAAAAGATCTACAACACTTCTTCTGGGTGACCTTGCCATGTCTTCTAAAATCTCAACAACATTTCTTCCGGTTGCTCGACTGTAGTAGTCTAAAAATAACATATCCATTTCACAAGCTAAACACGAAGTATCCGCAGGCCCCTTGGCCGATGAAGCATCCTTAGATACCTTTTCTGGTCTTATCTGTCGATACGTTGCACAAGCACGGTGGTTGTGGCCAATATCTTCGTGATTTTTTTAAGAGTAAAATAGAAATTTTGGTTGAGCCTTAATCATTCACAATCGTCAGCACGAAAGCAGCTATTGCAGCTCCGTCGTTTCAATTGTTTTCAGGCACAACCAAGACCTTGTCGCTACATCCGTCGCTTCACAATACTTACCTTTCAAAAAATAACGTTGAAGTGGGAGACAGTGCACCAGACATTGAAGAATTGAGCTCATGAAGCATGTATTGCCTAGGTTGAACATGCCAACCGGCGCAGGGACTCTGCAGCGCTCGTCGGGCACTGTCGCAGCAAGGCGGTGGTTAGCAGGATATCTGACGACCTCGAAGCGCCATAACACAGTATTATGTGCTTTCACTATTTTCGAAACGACATACCTGTTTTGTTTTGATGAATGGCAAAATCCAATGCTTGTCGCCCGATGAGAGGCCACTGATTCCCCAATACATGCCCTTCGAACACGGACTGCCGCTGCGTGCAGAACCTTGCTGCATCGATGTGTTCTTGTGGCACTAGCGGTGGATAAGTTGCCTTGAGACCCCTCCAAACGATGCCATACTCTTCCACTTGCGCAAACTGAAGAGGATCAAAAGATCGTGTCAAGGGATGGTCCGTCCAGCCAAGCCATGGTATTTTTGCTTCAAGATCCAACCGCTCTCGCTCTTGATCGAAAAGACAATGGTAAACGAAATCGCCACATCCGAAACAGAATACCTCTGCTTTCGCCCCACACGTGACGGCTGCACAAAAGAAATACATGACCACATTTTGAGGG
>ENA-ORBV01008033-ORBV01008033.1-microbial-mat-metagenome-genome-assembly--contig:-NODE-8033-length-17898-cov-14.730599_pt1 | contig 17898 bp, 14 predicted proteins | sample MGYA00237777_ERZ505514 | MGnify/ENA primary metagenome ERZ505514 (study PRJEB26160, sample SAMN06269048) | microbial mat metagenome | isolation source: Oligotrophic lake microbial mat | place...
GGGCAAGGGGCAAGGGGCGGCTGTTCGAGCGCATGGATGTGCGACTCGGCCGCCTTGCGGCTACGCCCTGTCGCGCCGGCCCAAGACATTGGCGAGCGGCGCTCGGAACGTCGCCTGCGCCGCGCACCGCTCGAAGCCATCGCACCTACGCCAGCACTTCTCCATCCACCACCACCACATCTGCCGGCCGCTGTGCAAACAGGCCGACGCTGACCACGCCGGCAATCTGATTGATCTCGCGCTCCAAGGCGACCGGATCGATGATGCGCATGTTGTGGACATCGAGCAGCCAATTGCCGTTGTCGGTGACCACACCGTCGCGCCATACGGGCTGGCCGCCGAGTTGACGCAAGTAGCGGCCGACATGGCTGCGTGCCATTGGGATCACCTCGACCGGCAAAGGAAACGCTCCCAACACGGCAACCTGCTTGCTGGCGTCGATGACACAGACAAACTTGGCGCTGGCGGCGGCGATGATCTTCTCGCGAGTGAGTGCAGCACCACCGCCTTTGATCAACCGCCGATGCGGGTCGCACTCGTCGGCACCATCGACGTACAGCAGCAGAGGGCCATAGGCGTTCAGGTCAAGCACGCGAATGCCGGCCGCTTTCAATAAGGCCGAGCTCTGCTCCGAGCTCGACACGGCGCCTTCGATGCGGTCGCGCATGCGTCCCAAGCCATCGATGAAGTACTTGACCGTCGAGCCCGTGCCGACGCCGACCACGCTGCCCTCTTCTACGTAACTTAAGGCGCGCTCCGCAGAGCGCTGTTTGCCTGCTTCTTTGCTCACCGCTGACTCCTGGTTGTTTTAAGTGCACCCGATGTTCCTGCTTTTCTCCCTCCCCGATGTTCGGGGAGGGTCGGGGAGGGGTTAGGAAGCACGATGCTTCTGCTGACGATCATGGCGACTTGGCCTTTCGTGCTTGCAGGAGCTGGTCGCCATGATCGTTAGACTCGAGTGTGAGAATGTGTCGCCATTGGGCAACGCCCACCGGCAGCACCGACAGCCGATTGCCGCGTCGCAACAATGCAAAGTCGCCGAGCTGCTCGGCGTGTTGCTTGAGTAACTCGAGGCTGATAGTGCGCGCAAGCGTGCGTCCATAGGCGATATCGACCAGCAACCAGCGCGGCGCGGCCAGCAGGCTGCCAGGGTCGTGGTAGTCGCTTTTCGGATCAAACTGGGTGGGGTCGGGTTTGGCCGCGCTCGCCACCGTTGCCAAGCCGACGATGCCCGGTTGCGCGCAGTTGGAGTGATAGAACATCACCCCGTCACCCACGCGCATGCCGTCGCGGATGAAATTGCGTGCCTGATAGTTGCGCACGCCACTCCAAGGCTCCTGCCCAACGCGGGCAAGATCAACGATTGAAAACTCTTCGGGCTCGGATTTGAGCAACCAGTACTGTGGCTTGCGCGGGGTCGGCATGAAGACTGGCTCAGCTCAGAAAGGCGGTGCGCGGTCGCGCATTTTCGCATCTTGTTGATCATCGCACCCTGCATTTGCCACCATCGGCGCAATCAGCAAGGAAGCGTCATGGTGGTTGGACTTTCGTAACATCTTGATGCTCAAAACTTCTCCTTCCCGCGACCCTCGCAACCAGCGACAATGCCCTGTTGCGTTGGTCCCCAACCACGGTCGCGTTCGCCACGGCGAGGCGGCATTCATCCGGAGGATTTATGGCTGTCGAACAAGGTTCGCGTAACGGCGCAGCCGCCGATCAAGTGCTCAGCCCGCCGCCGGGCGGTGCCAAGATCACCATCGCTGACGGCGTCTTGCATGTGCCGAACAATCCGATCATTCCCTACATCGAGGGTGATGGCACCGGGAGGGATATTTGGGCGTCCTCGGTACGGGTGTTGGATGCGGCAGTCGCCAAGGCTTACGGCGGCGCACGCCAGATTCACTGGATGGAAATCTATGCCGGCGAAAAGGCCAACAACCAGTTCGGGACGTGGCTGCCGGAAGCCACCGTTCAAGCCTGTCGTGACTATCTGGTCTCGATCAAGGGACCGCTGACGACGCCGATCGGTGGTGGCATTCGCTCGCTCAATGTCGCCTTGCGGCAGATGCTCGATCTTTACGTCTGCTTGCGCCCGGTGCGCTGGTTCAAGGGCGTGCCCAGTCCAGTGAAGAATCCTGGCGCGGTTGAAATGGTGATTTTTCGCGAGAACTGTGAAGACATCTATGCCGGTATCGAGTTTGAAGCCGGCAGCGACAACAACAGGAAATTCATGGCATTCCTGAAGGAGAACTTCCCAAAGGAGTTCGGCAAAATCCGCTTTCCCGAGACCTCCGGCATCGGCATCAAGCCGGTGTCCAAGGACGGCAGCGAGCGCTTGATCAGGAGCGCTATCGAGTACGCGATCACCAACAAGCGCAAGTCGGTGACCATCGTGCACAAAGGCAACATCATGAAGTACACCGAAGGCGCGTTCCGTAACTGGGGCTACGCCTTGGCCGAGCGTGAGTTTGCCGATCAGGTCTACACCTGGGACCAGTGGGAACGGACCAAGGCGGCCTCTGGCGAGCCGGCCGCCAATGCCGAGCAGGCCACGGCGATTGCTGCAGGCAAGGTCATCATCAAGGACGCCATCGCCGACATCACCTTGCAACAGGTGCTCACCCGACCCGCCGAGTTCGACGTCATCGCCACACTCAACTTGAATGGCGATTATTTGAGCGATGCACTTGCTGCGCAGGTGGGTGGCATCGGCATCGCGCCGGGCGGCAACATCAATTACATCACCGGTCATGCCGTGTTCGAGGCGACCCATGGCACCGCACCCAAGTACGCCGATCTGGACAAGGTCAATCCGGGCTCGGTGATTCTGTCTGGCGAAATGATGCTGCGTTACATGGGTTGGACCGAGGCGGCCGACGTCTTGATCCGGGCGATGGACGCAGCCATCGGCAACAAGGCGGTGACCTACGACTTTGCGCGACAGATGGACGGCGCGCGCGAGGTGAAGTGTTCCGAATTTGGTGATCTTTTGATCGCGGCGATGTAGCCCCGCTGTGTGCTGAAGCCCTCGGGTTCTTTCCAACCCCATGGCTGCTTGACCTCCATAGCGAGCCGCGCCTTGAGCTTGCCGTGACCATTGTTTCATTGCCGGGCATGCCGTTGATGCAAGGCGGCAGATCGGACCCTAACGCATGGTTTCCCAGCACCCAATTCCGCTACCCACGACCGCCAACAGCGGCGACCCATTGGCGCGTCGCTACCGCGCCTTGAGCGCAGGCGATCAGGCCTTGGTCGAGCTATTGGCGCTGGATGCGCGGCCCATCGCGCCAGGCATGCTCGCCGAGCTGCTGCGCTTGTGCGCGCCGGAGCCTGAGTGGGCGCTAGCCAAGTCGACCGAAGTCGCGCAACGCTTGCTGAAGCTGCGCGAGTTCGTCTCGCCCTCGCGGGTGAATGAAGTGCGTCCGCGGCAGGAAGACGCATTCCGGCGGGCGATCGTGCGCGGCTTGCTGATGAGCGGTCGCGCGCGTCGCATTGCCGAGGCCCTGGTCGATGCCGATGTCATCCGCAAGGTCTCGCTTTTGGAGTCGAGCTTCGATCACGCCTTGCGCAATCGGGTGCGAATTGCGGCCTTGTTGGGTGGAATGCGTCCGGATCGGCTGGCGCTTGGCGGTTATTACGACCGCGAACCGTCTGAGAACGCCATCCGCGAGATCATCACGTTGTTTGATGACGACGACGGCAGCGCTGTGGCGCTGATGCCGCCGACCTTGGCCGCCAGGCTATTGGCGCAATTGTTATGGCGACAGTTGATGGCTCCCGACGCCCGCGCCGCAGGCTTGTACGCGCGCGGCTTGGTTATGCTGGATGACGAAGACGCACAGCCGGTGGTGTGGTTGCCGCTGTTCGAACACGCGCTGTTGCGCGGCGACACGGGCGTTGCTGCGCGGCTTGGCGACCGATATCCCGCCGCCAAAAGTGTCGCTACGGCGGCGACTGCCTTGCTCAATGGGGCAAGCGCCGCCGCCGCGCTTGCGGATTTCGAATCTGGCCTCAAGATGCTGCGCAAGGTCAACGGCCCGCGCTCAATGCCCATGCTGCTCACCGGCAAGCTGCACTTCGCCTGCTTGAGTGTGGCCGAGACACCGCAACTGATCGAACGGCGGCAGAAGCTGGCCGCCGTGCGCGATGCGTGGCGCGATGAGGAAGGCGCCTTTGGCGTCGCCGTGTGGCAGCTCTATACGCAAGCCAGCAGCGCCGGCCGCGCCTTTGTCGAACCGCCGCTGCCGGATGTGGCGCGCGCTGACGATTGGTGGTGGCTGGCTCTGTTGCTGCGCTGGTCTGGCCAGCCAAGCTCAAAGCATTTGGCTGCGCGCCTGCAATATGCGAGGAACGGTGCCGAGCAAGCCGGCTGGACGTGGCTTACCGCGCAGATCGACAGTTTGCGCGACGCTTTGCCAGACGATCAACCCGCGCCAGTGCCGGCATTACGCGACTGGGTGCGGCCGACACCGGTTTGGCGCAAGGCGATCGATGCGCTTGCCAGCGCCTTGGCAAGCGACAGCGGCAAGACCGCGAAAGCCAGCAGTGCAGGTCATTCGCGTCTACGCATTCTGGTGTCGCTGAAAGAGGACGATGCGCGCAGTGGTTTGGGGTTTGAAGTCGCCGAGCAGCGAGCACGGGGTGACAGTTTCACCACCGGCCGCAGCCTCGCCACACCTGCCGGTTGGCGCGGTGCATTGGAGCGAGTGGCCCCCGACGATCCCGATCACCGCTTGCTGGCAGCCATGATCTCAGCGCCGGCAGACGGCTACTACGGCTACGTCGCCTCGTCGCGCGTGGTGCAAGCGCTGATCGAGCATCCGCGGGTATTTGCTTCCCAGCCGCCGCATGCGCCGCTGAAAGTGCGGGCGGGAGAAGCGGCGCTGCGCGCGCAGCGTCTGCCTGACAAGCGCATCAAGATTGCGATTACCCCCGCGCAGGCGGCGCTGGGCGACGCGTTCCTGATTCGGCACGGCGACGTGATCCACATCTATCGCCCCGATGCGACCTTGAAACGGATCGGCGACATTCTTGGTGAAGGTCTCACCTTGCCGGAAGAAGCCGTCGGCCCACTGTTGCAGTTGCTGCCCGATTTGGGCCGCAAGTTGCGCTTGGATGCGGATCTGGCCGACTTTGGCATCGTCGAGCGTGCCGCCGAAAGTGGCCTGGTGGCGCAACTGGAAACCTATCGCGATGGCTTGTCGGTGCGCATCGTCGTCTGTCCGCTCGGCGATGCCGGTCCTGCATTTCCGCCGGGCGAGGGCGCAGAAAGCGTGCTCGGTACCGTCGACGGAATGCCGTGTCGTGCGCTGCGCGAGTTGGCGGCCGAGCGCGTCGCTTTTGCCGCCCTCAAAGACAGTGGCGTGCTGCCCGACACACTGGATGCTGGGGAGCGAATGGAAGTGGAGTCTCCCGACGCCGCGCTGGATCTGCTGGGTGCATTGCAACAGCAACCCAATCTGACCTTGGCTTGGCGCGCCGGCAAACCGCTGCGCGTATCGCGACCGAAAGCCGAAGGCGGCTTGCAGGTTCAGGTCAGTGCGCAGCGCGACTGGTTTGCGGCCAAGGGCGGCTTGGCGCTGGACGATGGCAGCGTGATTGCGCTCTCAGACGTGTTGCGCGCCCTGCCATCGGCGCAAGGCCGCTATCTGCGTCTTGACGGTGATCGCGTGCTGGCGCTGGATGGCGAGTTGCGCCGACGCCTGCAAGTGCTGCGTAGTTTTGCCGACGAACGCGGCAATGTGCAGGTGCCAAAAACCGCCGCCTTCATACTCGAATCGATGCTCGACGAAGACAGTCAGCGCGACCATGCGTTTCGCGAGCAACTGCAGAAGATGGAAGCAGCGCAGGACCTGCGGCCGCCATTGCCGGCCGATTTCCAGGCCGAGCTGCGCGACTACCAGATCGAAGGCTTTCACTTTTTGATGCGGCTGGCGGCATGGGGCGGCGGTGCGTGTCTTGCCGATGACATGGGCTTAGGCAAAACGGTGCAAGCCTTGGCGCTGCTGTCGGCGCGGGCAATGCTTGGGCCGGCGCTGGTGATCGCGCCGACCAGCGTGGTCGCCAACTGGCGCTCAGAAGCGCGTCGATTTGCACCCAATCTGAGCCTGCGAATGTACGGCGACGGCGATCGTGAGCAAGCGCTCGCCGAGCTTGGCAACGGCGATGTGGTGATGGTGAGTTACGGCATGCTGGCCAGCAATATCGAGGCATTTGCGACCATTCGTTTCGCAAGTCTGGTGTTGGACGAAGCGCAAGCCATCAAAAACTCGGCGACCCTGCGCGCGCAAGCCGTGCGGCAGTTGAATGCCGACTTCCGTATGGCGGCGACCGGCACGCCGCTGGAAAATCATCTGGGCGAATTGTGGAGCCTGTTTCGCGTCTTGAACCCCGGATTGCTGGGCTCCGAGGAGCAGTTTCGACGGCGTTTTCTGCAGCCGTTGGAACGTGATCCGCGGGCGCCTCAGCGGGAAACGCTACGCCGACTGATAGGCCCATTCCTGTTGCGCCGAACCAAGGCCGAAGTACTTTCCGAATTGCCGCCGCGCACCGAGATCGTGATCAGCGTTGAACCCAGTGACGGCGAAGCGCGACTGCTTGCAGCCCTGCGCCGCCAGGCGGTGCAGGCGATGGCGCAAGGGGCGATGCCGACCGAACAGCGCCGCTTTCATATCCTTGCCGAGCTCACCCGTCTGCGCCGCGCCGCCTGCCATCCGATGTTGGTGGCGCCGGAATTGGGATTGGCCAGTTCCAAACTCGAGCACCTGGTCGAACTGGTGCGCGAGCTCACCGACAATCGCCATCGTGCGCTGGTGTTCAGTCAATTCGTCGACTACTTGACCCTGGTCCGCGAACGCTTGGATGCCGAGGGGATCAGCTATCGCTATCTGGACGGCAGCACGCCCGCCAAACAGCGCGAAACCGAAGTGGCGGCGTTCCAGGCCGGCGAAGGAAGTGTGTTCCTGCTGAGCTTGAAGGCCGGTGGCGTGGGTCTCAATCTGACCGCCGCGGACTACGTCATCCACCTTGATCCCTGGTGGAATCCCGCAGTTGAGCAACAGGCTTCGGATCGCGCACACCGTATCGGCCAAACGCGGCCGGTCACCGTCTACAAGTTGGTGTTGGCCGGCAGCATCGAGGAGCAGATTCTGGCCTTGCACGGTGCTAAACGCGAATTGATCGACCAGGTGATCGGCGAGCAGGCCACTGCGGCCGCGATCAGCGTCGATGAGTTGTTGGATCTATTGAACGACTAGCGGTTAATCAATCAGGGCCAGCTCAGCATGCCTTACACCCCGATCGTTGCCACCTTGGGCTACGTGCTCTCGCCCGACCGCAAACAGGTGCTGATGGTCCATCGCAATGCGCGCCAAGACGATGAGCACTTGGGCAAATACAACGGTCTGGGTGGCAAGCTCGAAGCCTGCGAGGACGTGGTCGCCGGCATGGCCCGCGAGATCAAAGAAGAGGCAGGCATCGACTGCGTGGAAATGCGCCTGCGCGGCACCTTGAACTGGCCCGGCTTTGGCAAAAACGGCGAAGACTGGTTCGGCTTTATCTTCTTGATTGAAAGCTTCACCGGCACCGCTTACACCGGCAATCATGAGGGCGACCTCGAATGGGTGCCGCTAGATCGGCTGATGCAGCTGCCGATGTGGGAAGGCGATAGGCACTTCCTGCCGCTAATATTTGACGCCGACCCGCGCGCTTTTCATGGCGTGATGCCGTATGCAGGTGGGCGCATGCAGTCGTGGCAATTTAGCCGGACGGGTTGAGGCGGCGGCTGGGGCGCTAGCGCCACCAATGGCAATGCCAATTATCCACCCGCGCATGAACCGCTCATAACTCTCGCCCCGGAAGTGCCACCCCGAGGGTGCGAACTCTGTTGCTGTCGCGACACCTTTATCAGGGACGAGCCTGCGAAATGGCTCCCGCCATCCGGTGGCACGGCAGTTCGTGCGGCTGGCTTCTCACTCCTGATGGATCACGCCGCTATGCATTCAGTCGCAAGCATGCCGCCCACTGCCAATGCGCCATTGGCTTTTGGCTTGACGGTCGCCTCTTCTGATCCTCCCGTGGCACCGGACCATCGGCTGGTACTGATCGTCGATGATCATTTGGTCAATCGGGTGGTGCTGCAACGACAGTTGCGGGTGCTGGGATATCACGCGGATACCGCGGAGCAGGGTGAGCAAGCCTTGTTTGCGCTGCAGCGACGGAACTACAGCCTGCTGATTACCGACTGCAACATGCCGGTCGTAGATGGTTATGAATTGAGTCGGCGGGTGCGCGCGCTGGAACTGGCGAATGGATTGCCGCGGCTGCCGATCATCGCCTTCACCGCCAGCGAGCTGGGGGGTGAGATCGAACGCTGCAGCGCGGTCGGCATGGATGGACGCTTGGAGAAGCCCACCGACCTCGGGGCCTTGCGCCGCCTGCTCGAGCACTGGTTGCCCGCAGCGGAGCGCCGCCCGACGCCCACTGACACCGTAGCTATCGGGTCGAGATTCGCTGCGGCTGGGCCAGCGACGATGCAAGGCGACAATCAAGTTGGCAATCAACTTGCGCTTGATCCTAGCGTGCTCGACCGCGATGTCCTGCAGCGGCTGACCGGTGGTAATGACGTGGCCAACGCTCGCGCTTTGGCCTTGTTTCAACGAATCAACACTCAAGACGTCACTCGCCTGCTGCAAGCGATAGCAGCAGCAGACGCTGCGGCGACAGTTCACGCGGCGCATCGCATGAAAGGTGCGAGCCGACTGGTGGGGGCAACCGCCTTCGCCCAAATCTGCGCCGAGCTTGAAACAGCCGCACACAGTCATGACGCAGGGCGAGTTTCAGCGCTGCTACCGCGCCTCCACTCGGAACATAAACGTCTCGATGATTACCTCATCCACCTCGTCACCTGAATTGCCAGGCGACGCAGACATGCCCAACACGGCCCTCGCTGGTGGCCCCGCCGACGCCGCTCAGCCGGCCCGCGGGCTGCTGTTCCTGGTTGCTGAGGACCACGAGTTCCAGCGGGCAATGATGGTGCAGATGCTCGAGTCACTGGGCGCCAAAGGCGTCTGTGAAGCGGTCAATGGGCGTGCTGCCATCGAGATCAGCCAGGAACTAGAGCATCCGTTCGATCTCATCGTCACTGACATCGATATGCCGGATATGGATGGCATGGCTTTGATCCGCTCACTGGCGCAAGCACAGGTGGGTTCCTCCATCATCATCGCCAGCAGTTTGAGCCGCGCCTTGCTCGACTCGATCGAAACCATGTGCGCGGCCTATGGGGTCAGACTGCTTGGCACGATTGAAAAGCCTGCTTCGAGGCAGCGTCTGGCTGAGTTGATCCAACTGCACTATCCAAGCAGCCAAGGCACACCGCACGACAAGGCCGAGGTTTCCAGTTACAGCTTGCAAGACGTGTTGCGCGGCTTGGAGAACGACGAGTTCGAGCCATATTTTCAGCCGAAGATTGAGCTGGCCAGCGGGCGGGTCTGTGGCGCCGAAGCCTTGGCGCGCTGGCGTCATCCGCTGCATGGCATCGTCGCACCACACGCGTTTATCGATCTGCTGGAATCGCGTGACCGTATCGGCGAGCTGACCTGGATCATGTTGGCCAAGAGCGCTGAGTACTGTCGGATCTGGCGCGCCGCTGGGCTCGACATCAATCTGTCAGTCAATCTCTCAGTGAAACTGTTGGGCGATGTATCGATAGCCGATGCCATCACCTGGCAAGTCAGAAACCAGGGGTTGGACCCGCAGCACATGATTCTCGAGGTCACCGAATCGGCGGCGATGACTGAAGTCGGTCGCGTGCTGGAGAACCTCGCCCGCTTGCGCATGAAGGGCTTCGGACTGTCCATAGACGACTACGGAACCGGCTACTCTTCGATGCAGCAGCTGACGCGCATCCCTTTCAGCGAGCTCAAGATCGACCAATCCTTTGTGATGCACGCCAATCAGCACGAATCGAGTCGACTTATCCTCGAATCAAGCCTGGAGATGGCACGCAAACTGCGCATCACCTCGGTGGCAGAGGGAGCCGAAACGCAGGAAGACTGGAATCTGTTGCGGCGCGTGGGCTGCGATATCGCGCAGGGCTATTTCATCGCCCGACCGATGGAGGCAAGCGCGTTCCCGGGCTGGATACGGGATCGCGTTTTGCACGGCTGAGATGTACTCGCTTTATCTGCGAGATTACCTGCGTTATGCAGTCGACCCAACGCAGTGCAGCGCTGCGCTGCGTGGCGCTTTCGGACAGGGACCGCGCTACTGGATCAGATCCGCCTGCTTGACGGCTGTGCCGGTCAACAAGCCGAAGTGCCCGGTCACGTAGGTGTAGCTCGCGTTCTCGTTCCAAATCGATGACGAATGAACGCCGCCCACCGTGCACACGCCAGTCGCACAGACGATTTGATCCGAATAGGACTTCAGTGAATACACCCGATCAGCAAAGCGTTTACCGGCCAAACCATTGAGCAGTGGACTGCCGATGGACAGGCCCCAATAGCCGCAGGTGCTGGTAATCACGTTGAACGGATAGGTGCCGCAGGTGCGCAGGCCTCGGAAGGCACCAGCAATACCAACGAAGGCATCAACCTGAGCTCGCAGCCCATTTTTGTCGATCTCGCGCGCAGCCAAGGTGGCACCCATCGAATGGCCAATCACATCGATCTTGCCGCTGCAGGAAACCGCTAAAGCATTGACCATTGCATTGATCACCGGCGTCTCTTCGCTGCCACTGTGATCATTGCAGGCCGGACAGCTCTTGCTGCCCCAGCTGGGACTAAATATCTGGCTGGCAGCAATGCCGCGGGCGCGCAGCTCGATATAGGTATTGTCGAAGTCGGCGGGTTTGCCGGCATTGCCGTGCACCAGCACCACCGCATCGCGGCATTGGCCTTGTACAGAGGCGGTGACGAAAAGTCCGGCCAGCCACATGACTCGCAGTAAACGATGCATCGCGTCCCTCCCAGGCGGATGAATAGAGCCGCGACTGTACCGACGCGCACAGGTTTGCGAACCTGTACCAAAGGGCGAGCTGCGAACCTGCCGTGTGCCAGCCTTGTTGCCAGCGGCGTTCCAACTTGCACTCAAAGAGCAGCGCTCAGGCAGTCGTGCCAGATTCAGCTCAACTGCTCGCCGCCGAGCAGGTGATCCGCTAACGTGAGTCCGACTGCGTTCGAACCCACTGCTGCCGATGATGCCTACTGACCCGTCGCCTCCGCTTGCCCTGCAAGGTGCCACCCAGATGCGTGACGGCTTTGCCGACTACCACGCGCGTTTTTCCAGCATCACCCAACGCGCGAAGCAGCGCTTCGAGGCACGCGACTGGGCCGGCGCGCGTGCCGATGCGGTAGAGCGTATCGAGTTGTACGACCGCTGCATGAGCGAGACATCGACGCGCCTGGAGTCGCTGCTGGCTGACGCCGCGATGGACAGGGGTTTGTGGAATCAGATTCGCGACAGTTATGCGGGATTGATCGGTCCACTGATCGATCAGGAACTCTACAAGACCTTTTTCAACACCCTGACCCGGCGCTTTTTCAAGACCCGTGGCGTCGATCCCGACATCGAATTTGTCGCCTTGGACATCGAGCCCACCGACCGCATTACCCATCCGGTCGGTCGCCACGTGTATGCCGCCTCAGGCGAATTGCCGGACTTGTGTCGACGCGTGCTGGCCGACCATCCATTTGCCACCCCACATGCCGATCCCAACGCCTGTGCCGCCGCCATGGCTGCCTCGCTCGAACAACAGTTGGCGCCGTGGGGCGCGCGTCCGGTACGTGCGATCGAACTGCTGGAAACAGTGTTCTATCGCGAACGCCGTGCCTATCTGGTCGGGCGTGTGTTTGGCGAGGATCACTACGCGCCGTGCGTCATCGCGCTGCTCAATGATGACGATGGCATCCGTGCCGACGCGGTGCTCACCCGCCGTGAGCACATTGCCGTGCTGTTTGGCTTCACCCGCAGCTACTTCCATGCCGATCTGGCAACGGTGGGCGACACCGTGGTGTTCCTGCGAACCCTGTTGCCGAGCAAACCGATCGATGAGATCTACACCATTCTGGGTCGCGCCAAGCAAGGCAAGACCGAGCGCTACCGGCATTTCTTCCGTCATCTTGGCGGTCGTTCGGACGAGTCCTTTGTGCACGCCGATGGCGAGCGCGGGATGGTCATGCTGGTATTCACTCTGCCGTCGTATCCGCTGGTGTTCAAGTTGATCCGCGACAAGTTTGCTTATCCAAAAAACATGGCCCGTAGTGAGGTGCAGGCCAAGTACCGGCTGGTCTTCCATCACGACCGCGTCGGTCGCCTGGTCGATGCGCAGGAGTTCCGCCATCTGCGTTTTGCCAAGCAGCAGTTCGAGCCGGCGCTGCTGCATGAGTTGTTGCAAGGCTGTCGTGAATCGGTCACCGAAGACGGTGATGACCTGGTGGTCACCCACTGCTACGTCGAACGCCGCTTGCGGCCGCTGAACCTGTACATCAAGGAAGTCACCGAGGCAGCCGCACTGCGCGCCGTGCTCGACTACGGACAATCGATCAAAGATCTCGCGCGCAGCAATATATTCCCCGGTGATTTATTGCTGAAGAACTTTGGCATCTCACGCACAGGACGCGCGATCTTCTACGACTACGACGAGCTTTGCCTGGTTACCGAGTGTCGTTTTCGGGCACTGCCGAGCGCGCGAAATGACGACGAGGAAATGCATCACGGCGCCTGGTTTCACGTCGATGACAACGATGTGTTCCCTGAGCAGTTTCCGCGCTTTCTGGGCTTGAGCGAACGCCAACGCGATGCTCTGCTGGCGGCACATGGCGAGATTTTCGATGTGCGTTGGTGGCTGGAAGTGCAGCAGCGATTGCGCGGCGGCGGCTACGCCGACGTGCCGCCCTATCCCGACAGCGAGCGCCTAGGCGTAGCCCTCGTGGCAGCTAGCAAGACGCTAACTGGTGCTGTGCTAAATTCCGCGTCCTTTCCTATTTCGGAGTCTGACGGATGATTCGCACTTCGCTCGCCCTCGCCGTAACGCTCGCCTTGACCGCCTGCGGCACCCAGACCGACGCTCCCGCCGTCGCCGAGACCACGCCCGCCGCAACCGTCGCGCCAGTGCAGGAGCCCGTCGCGCCACCGCCGCCAATGAGCGAGCCCGCCGCAAGCAACGATCAAGCGCTGGCTACGGTGATCGCCGGCAGCTGGCGGACGCCTGAGTTCGTGGCCCGCGACGCATGGCGGCATCCCGCTGAGACGCTCGCGTTTTTCGGAATTGCACCAAACCAGACGGTAGTCGAAATCACCCCAGGCGGTGGCTGGTACGCCGAGATCGTCGCGCCGTATGCAAAAACACAGGGCCGTTACGTCGCCGCCATCGTCGATGAGAGCAAGGTGGAAAGTGAAGGCGGGCGCAAGTACTACACCGAAAGCAACAAGGCGCTGCGCGACAAGTTCGCCGCCAGCCCCGACCAGTTCGGAGCCGCTGAGCTGGTGGCTTTCAACTCGGCTGCGCCGCAGTTTGGCGAAGCCAACAGTGCCGACCTGGTCCTGACCTTCCGCAACGTGCACAACTGGATGGGCAACGAGGGCCAGGCGCAAGCCATGTTCAGTGGCTTCTTCAGCGTGCTGAAGGCCGGCGGCGCGCTCGGCGTGGTTGAGCATCGCGCCAATGCAGATGTGCCAGCCGGTGATCGCAGCGGCTACGTCAGCGAAGCGCAAGTGATCGCACTGGCCGAAGCAGCGGGTTTTGTGCTCGAAGAAAAGAGCGAGATCAACGCCAATCCAGCCGATACCAAAGACCACCCGAACGGCGTCTGGACCCTGCCACCCGTGTCGCGTCTGCCCGAGGGCGACGATGGCGCCAAGTACAAGGCCATCGGTGAGTCAGATCGGATGACGTTGCGGTTTCGTAAGCCGGTGGCGGCGGAGGTTGCGGCTCCGGCTGCGGCTGGCTGAGGGTTAGCCCGCTTTAAATCAGTCTGCTCTAAATCAGTCTGCTCCAAACCCGTGCCCTCGTGTTCGCGCGAGGGCGCTCGGGGTTGGACACGGGATTGGACACGGGTCGTCATTCCGGCGAATGCCGGAATCCAGCTTTTCTCGCCTCACTCGGTCAGCGGCATCCGAGATACTTTTCTTTGAGTCGGCAACCCGTAGGGTGCGTCTTGACGCACCATCGTGACTAAACGAACGATCAGGTATTCACGCGGCGCACGATTGGTACGTCCAAGCCGCACCATCGGTACGTCCAAGACGCAACATCGGTGCGTCCAAGACGCACCCTACGCTCGTCCGTCAAATGCAAACAACCTCGCGGAGCAAACGCTGCACAGCCGCATCCGTCTCGCCACCGCAGCCCGCTCCGCTATCGCTCTCGCCGTTCAATGCCTCGCCCCACTCCACGCCCAAGCCGCACCGACCAATTGCGAGCACGTAGGGTGCGTCTCGCACGCACCGCCCTCGCCTCGGCAATCTGGCCCGCTACCTTTTCCGCGGCGTGCTGAGCGAACACGACATCCTCGACGCCAACGACGGCCACGTGCGTTTTCGCTACCGCGACGCAAAAACCGGAGCGCTGCAAACCCGCCGCCTGCCCGGCGCCGACTTCCTCTGGCTGCTGCTCAGCCACCTGCTGCCACGCGGCTTTCGGCGCAGTCGCAACGACGGCCTCACCCACCACCGCCGCAAGATCCTGCTCAAACGCGTGCAACTGATGCCGCACGTCGTCATCCCGCCCGCCACACCCAAGGTCAGACGACCCGTGCTGTGTTGGCGCTGCGGCCAGCCGATGCGAATCCGCCTGATCCCACGGACATTCCAAACAACCGACCAAGGCGACAGCCCCGCCCAAACAACTCGGAGCGCCTCGGTGTAAACCACCCGCCCACGCCGGCGGCGAACACGCTCGGCGACGGGCGAGAAATCGACTGCGCCTGATTCGGCAAATACCCGCGCAAATCGGCTAGGATCGACCGCAAGCAAACCCGGTGCTCGCCGGTTCCACGCCCAAGACGGTGAATCCCGACCCGTCGCATCCGCCGCGACCATCGCGGTCCCAAGAGCCGAAAAAACTCTTTCCTATAAGTAAGCCGAACACCCAGCACCGGGCTTGTTCAACAATCGGATAGATCGCGGCTGCGCGCGATCTATCCTTAGACGTTAGGCGCCAAACCTACTTGCACCGAGCAACCGCACCCAAAGTGGCAATGAGCTTGCCTGCATCCTCCCGCACAACTGGCACCGGATCTTGAGACAAGTCGTAGCCAGATGGACATTCCTTAGAAGCCGCATCCTTGAGCATGGCACCGAACTCGATCCGAGCATCGTTAGATCGCCTGGGGGCGGCAGCTGTGCCGGTCACGATTATCCTTATTGATCCGTCTGGCAGTCGCTCTGCCGTGTACTCGCTAGCGGCGGCGTCCTCTGGTCGGGTCGTTGTCGCACATGCAGCAAGTGCTAAAGCAAGAATGGATATCACGGCAGCTTTCATGCTTCTGTTCTCCAAGTTAAAGTGCTAAACGCATATGGCGCCTAACACCGTGCTAACCGGCTGCGGGCCGAAAGTGGTTGGTTTGAACGTAACATGTCCCCGCAGGTCCGGTTGAGCACATCGTTGGGGTGCAGCACGGAGGCTGACATTGTGAGCCTACAGATCATCTGGAGACAGACCCGTGTGCTTGGCAACGCGGGAAAGCATACGAGGACCAATTTCATCGCCGTCGTGGAATGCGAAGACGTAATCAGGCCAGCCATCCCGAGCAAGAGTGCGGTGGGAGCCGGACTGGCGCTTGACGCGCCAGCCAATGCGCAGCAGCGCCTGCAACAGAGCACGAGAACGGACAGATGGCCAAACGCTCACGCAGCGTCAGGCAACCGAATGTGCACAGCTTGCGCGCCTGACTCAGAGAACTCGATGCGATCTGCGAGCACGCGAAGAGCAAGGACCTCAGCTTTGGCCATAGCCTCGGCCTGCGACGCGCCGTAGACCAACACCCCTGGAAGCTCCGGAACCTCAGCGATCCAACGCCCGTCAGCTTCCTGCTCAACTACCAGACTAAGTTCCATCCCTCGACTCCTCGACAAGAGCATCAGGCTACCTCAAACAGCTCCTGCACCCCAACGCCGTGGTAAGCGGCCTGCGGCCGTCAATGTTCGGTTCATTCGAAACAATTCCCCGCTGGTCCGCTTGACCTTGATGTTAGGCCGCACTGCATCACCCCCACGGTTGCAAATCAATTGCAAGGCTCACGTCGTTGGGTGAACGGCCGGACCCATTGACCATCTCGTTGAATCTTGCTCCCGCAGCATACGAATCGACAGATAGGTACAAGCCCATGTACTCCCATTTGTTAACTCGCCTCTTAATGAAAAACGGGACCTTGTAGGAGGCGGCGGCAAGCATTGCTCCTGTTCTAGCCATGATGGGGCCGACACCACAGAGTATTTCACTCGGTGCTCGAGGGTTAAGTTCAGGAGTTACGCATACGGAGAGGACCAACCCGTTTAGCGTTGGAATACAGGCTTGCGTGCTACCACCCAATGCAGCATTGATCTGTTCTCGAGTGTAAGTTTTTCCAAGTATGAACAAAAAAAGGTCTCTATTGAATTTCGTCTGCGAGGATGACAAGGCGGTTAATGTGCGGCCTAACGCCTGAATTAAGCCGAGCCGCGAAGCGGCTTCGGCTTGAATGAATTGTTGAACGAAGCCGCTACGCGGCAGCTTGATACACCCTCGTCTCGCGCACCCAGCTGTGCGTCCGCCGCTGGCGGTTTCTCTGGAGACGAGGCTACGCACGTGAACACTTCCGATCAATCCGATTCGACGCGGTTCCATTCCGAGATGCAAGGGGCGCTGCGGCGTCAGGGGTTGAGTGAGGCGACGCGCGACAGTTACGCGCGGGCGTTGCGGCGGTTGCAGGAGGAGGTGGATCAGCCGCTTGATCAGCTCAACGTGACCCACCTCAAGGACTACTTCTCCAAGTTGATCGAGAGCCACTCCTGGAGCACGGTCAAGGTGGATCGTTGCGGCCTGCAGTTTTTCTATCGACACGTGCTGGAGCGGGATTGGAATTGGGTGCACATCGTGCGGCCGCCGCGCGAGCAGTGCATTCCCAACGTGTTGAGTCAGGCCGAGGTGGTGCGGCTGTTACGCTGCGTGCGCGAGCGGCGCTATCGCACGTATTTCTTCACCACCTACAGTCTCGGCCTGCGGCTGTCGGAGGCGCTGGCGACACTTTCGCAATGCCGAGGCACCGCACCTCGACTGCCGCTGCGATGCGTGCCTCGCCAGCGCCCGCCTGCCGCAGGCCTGCGGCCACCGCGCCTGTCCGCATTGCCAGCACGATCTGGGCGAAACATGGCTGGCGCAGCAGCGAAGTTTGCGGATGCCGGTGGACTATTTCCTGCTCACCTTTACCCTGCCGGCGCAGCTGCGCGGCTTAGCGCGCTGCCATCTGCGCGACGTCTTTGCCGCGCTGATGCAGTGCGCGTGGAAGACCCTGGCCCAGTTCGGACACAACGGCCGCGGCGTCGATCTGGGTGCCACCGCCGTCCTGCACACCCACAGCCGCGCACGCGACTTCCATCCGCATGTGCATCTGGTGGTGCCCGGCGGCGGGGTGAACCCGAAGACCGGGCGCTGGAAAAGCAAGCGACGCTGCCTGTTCAACAGCCGCCAACTGGGGACCGTGTTTCGCGCCAAGCTGCTGCAGCGGATGCGCGAGCTGGGTTTGAAACTGCCACCCAACCTGCCCGAACGATGGGTGGCGCACTGCGTCTGTGTGGGCGATGGTGACAAGGCGCTCGGCTATCTGGCCCGCTACCTCTACCGCGGCGTGCTGAGCGAACACGACATCCTCGACGCCAACGACGGCCACGTGCGTTTTCGCTACCGCGACGCAAAAA
>ENA-ORBV01008034-ORBV01008034.1-microbial-mat-metagenome-genome-assembly--contig:-NODE-8034-length-17897-cov-4.854433_pt1 | contig 17897 bp, 12 predicted proteins | sample MGYA00237777_ERZ505514 | MGnify/ENA primary metagenome ERZ505514 (study PRJEB26160, sample SAMN06269048) | microbial mat metagenome | isolation source: Oligotrophic lake microbial mat | place...
TTTTTTTTTTTTTTTCAAGCAGGAGACGGCATACGATGTTCTCCTTAGTCTCGTGGGCTCGGAGATGTGTATAAGAGACAGGATAATAACAGTCCAATAAAGTAACTGTGGTGGTGCATTTGATGGATTGATTCCTTTGGTGATTCTGAGGAGTTCGATACTGTACTGGGATCCGTCCCGTTCCAACCCAAATTGTGTTGGTTACGACGACGTCAATCGATTGAGCCAAAATCGGAGATCGAAAATCGATTCTAGCAATGAAAGTATGCTTACAGGCCCGTGGTCCCGCCGTACTCATACTGCTGGCTTTAGGTGGTTCCCTCGTCTAGGTTCACTCGGCTAATCCCTCTTACGGAGTGTTGCCGTGTGTGTTTTTTGGTGACAGCGTGTACACTTTACTAGCTAGATCATGCCTGAACTCGAGAGAGATGCTCCGTGACAAACCAGATGCAGAGTTTTCTCCGATTTTTTGGTTAGTAGCACCGATCAGAAACATGTAAACCACCAAGGCCCAAAAACGCATTTGTTGTCCCCTTTTGAGCCTCCCCTCCTCATTGATTGGGAAAAGCTTCAATACATCCACGCGATGCGAAGTCACGGGCATTTTCTAACGCCCACGTGGATGGCTGACTACGAGCCCTTGTTACAGATCTTAATCAAATGGCACAGTAGCTCCTACCAAGACCACGGCATGCTCTATCTACTACAGGACAAGAAAGTGGACAACGAGCTTCAAAAAAGTGAGCGAAAAAAAAAGGAGCGAAAAAAAGTGAGGCACGATTGATTTGTTTTTCATTGTTTACGGGACTCAGGTTTTTTGGAGGCACGCTTCTTCGCACGGGCGAATGCTTCCCCCCCGCGGACAGACGAACAGCGGCGATCCTGTGAATGCTCTCGCTTGCCCTTGAGTGTGGGTGCAAGCCAATGACCGATAGAAGGGCGGGACCGCTGTTATTATTATCATTATTATCATTAGTACTGTCGAGGAAGAGTAGTGTAGGTAGTAATTGCTCTCTATCTTGCTGCAAGCCTTGGAAGAGCAAAGAAGCGATTGAAATTGAATTGAAATAAATTGCATTTGACTAGAATCAAAAACCATGGCGGACAACCAAGCAGCACCACCACCGCCGGATGCCGAAGCGAATGCTGAAGCTACCACTACCACCACCACTGCAGTGGAAGATTCCCAACCCGATATAGCCATTGCACCATCCGCAGAAACCCATAGTTTCGAAACCGTGTCTTCCTCGGAATCGCTCGCTGCTGTTACCACCACAACAGCACCAGGTGCTCCTCCTCCAAATGTGTACCATGCCACGGACGAGAACGCCCCCACATTCCCGTGCATTGAACAACCCCTCCGTGTTACCTTGCATTGCAATGGCTATTATTTGTGGGGATTGCGCAAGGGACGTGTCATTGCTCGCAAACGACGGTCGGAAAAAGATGAATTTCGGTTGGAATATCCATCGGCGGAAGACCGTAGTATTGTCAAGATTCACAATTATAAATTTGGTGGGACGTTGACCGTCTTTACCGATCCCAAAGATGGTTTGAAAAAATTGGTCTGTGTCAAAAAAGACAAAGGCACTACTGTTGCTGCCACTGCTAGTAGTGGTATGGATGATTCTTCTTCCAAGAGGAGGGCGTCTTTGGAAACAAAGGAAGAAACAGAAGCCCTTGCTGCTGCTGCTTCTGGAGAAGGAGGAACGGAATCAGCAGCCGCAACTTCTACGGGCTCGGAACGGTTCACAGATGAATACGTCGCCGAAGAAGAAGATAAGCCTGCTTTGGAAAGTACCGATACCATTATGGAAGAAGATCAAAAATGGTGTTTTATCCGGGGCACAGGGCACAATCAAGTCATTCTCAAATCCTTGTCCACAGGAGAGAATTTAGCCGTTGATGCCAAGGGACAAATTGTCTTTTGTACCGATGATATGAACAATAGCAATAAGGATGTCACGTCCTCCTCCGCCTCTATGAGTATGACATGGGATGTGGAATGTTCGACAGGAGAATTATGCTTTATTGCCAATCCTTCCCTCAATCGACGCTTGCGATGTGACATGGCCGGTCTCATTACCTTGACGGATTCTTGGAAGGGATGGGAAGTCTTTCGATTCATGGAGGCCAGTCATGGATACGTTAAAATTTCCAGTTGGATGCACAGTCAATGGTTGCTTTGCAGTCGAGCCGATGGACGTGTTACCACCTGTCTCATGGCGGAATCCTTCTTGGACGATGATGATCCGGACGCCTGTTCCAAATGGGCTATTGAAAAAGCGCCCGAGGATGGAAGTACTAGCGCTACGCGCCATGGTGGAGTCATCATTCGAAGCAAAACCTTTGGAAGTCTTCTTTGTGTAGAAGACGGTCAATTGAAAATGATTCAAGAGGGAGACGACATTACTGTCAACAGCATTAGGGAAGCAGAGAATTCCTTACGACAGCAAGAACTAGACAAAGCCAATGCCAACGCGACAGAGGGAGGCAACAAATGGTCGAATTGGAGAAAAAGTGTCACGAGTATGAATACCAGTATGCGAAACAGTGTCACCACCATGCAAAAGCGATTGAGTCAATCCAATATCAGTGGCTCATCTGCTCTTGCGGATGTTCCCGTCAAGGAAACGACTGTTTGGCAATTGGAAGCAGCTCATTCCCAAACGTATTATTTTGGAGCCAATCTCATTGAGGGCGAAAAGCCCAAAACCATTGGGCCATTTCCATACGTGACACCGAATTTGCGACAAACCGACAAAATTCAATTGGTTCGGGAACCGGATGAAACCACCAAATTGTACATTGCCGAAAAACAACAATACATTGCATGCTCGGGCAGTGGTGAAATTGTCTTTCTCGAAGACGCCACGGATAAAAGGACCGAATGGATCATGGACAAACCGTCATTGCAGGATGGTGGCAGTGTGTTTCGGTCCAAACTTCGCAATTTATATCTTTCCTACCAAGACCTCGGCGAAGCTGCAGCAGCTGCTGCGGCAGCTGCCGAGGGAGGCAAGAAGGGAAGTCATTTCAATTTTTTTCTCGGGCGACAAGTTGGAAGAGATGCCGAAACTAGTTGGTGTGGAGGTGATGGGAGCGAGAGAAGTGTGGCGTTTAGAGCCATGTATGCCACGAGCGGTGAGCTCGGAGAAAATGGCGACCTTTGCCATCGGGACAGGTATCGCAGTGGGCACTACGATTGCCATGCCATTTGCCTTGGCGGGTGTGGGTGCAGTCATGGGCGCTTTAGGAGCTGAAGTCGGAATTGTGGCAAACGTTATCTTTGCAGGACTCACAGGAGCAGAAGCTCTCGCTTCTGTGGGAGCCATTGGTGCAACAGCGTACCTTGTCTTTCGTCCCGCAGAAAACTCTCTTACGGATGACCACAAGAGTGCAGAAGAGGAGGAAGCCGAACGCGCTTGGTCCAAGCGGCCTTTTAGCAATTGGAGAAATTGGTAGTGCAAAAATGTAGACAATCAATTAATTTCTCGATTTTACAAACGTTCTCTCGTATTTACATCTGTACTTTAATGCTTTAAATCTTGCATGAACACTGAGCGGAAAGGGACAGGTTCAATTTTGATACGCTTGGATACTCAACAATTCTCGGACACGTTGTCGGGCATATCGATGGCCTTCGTCGGCCGCCAAATAAAGAAGAGGTACCGCTTTTGCCACGTCCTTTTCTGTGCCATCACCTTCAATCAAACAATCGGCCATCATGTACATGGCACCTACATGCCCTTGGATAGCCGCTTGCTCAAACAAGGCAAAAGCTTTTTCCGGATCGTCTTCAAGGACTTCATCAATTCCGGTATAATAGACCGTTCCAAGTTCATACTGTGCCTGTGTTGATCCCAATGTCACAGCTTTTTGAAGCCATTGGATGCCTTCAGCTTCTCGATTCCGATATCCTCCAAAACTTTCCACGAGAATAACTCCACATGCCACCATAGAATCCACGTGACCCTGTTTGGCCAATGTTTCATATTGTTGAAATCCACGCTGGGAGTCCACATTGTAAAATACCAGACCGGTTGCCACGTTGAATAGAAGGGATTGACACAGATCGGTTTGTTGTTTCGTCTTTTGGCTGCAGTCATTTTTGTCCATTTCTGCTTGGATGGCAGGAAGTTGTTCGGGTTTGGGTTGAAATTCTGGCCAAGCTCGTGCTGGTAATGTTCGCCATCCATCTTCATCTCGTTCCCACCGTTCCAATATTTCGGTTTCCATGCTTCGTAACTTGGATAGTTCTTCGCGTGTACTCGTGCGTTTGAGGGCTCTAGAATTGGCTTTATTGACCGTAGCTCGTCGTCTCATGCGATGTTCCTCGGACGACGACCCTTCGCACTGGACTATATTATAACTCGGATAATGAGGATATCGTGATGATTGTGGAGATGATCCAGTCAAAACCGTCGATGCCATTGATGCAGTGGATGCCGCCACAACCGCACGATCCAGACGGATGGCTCTAGTAAACCACATTCTTTTTGTAATAGCGATATGGACTCCTTGCAAACTTTGGGGCACAGGGTTAACGATGGTACCACACAGTGGGTGAATGGGGATAGACCTAGCGCTATTGACTGAGTGTATTGATTACTATTAGGAGCAATTAGCTTTCTAGCTAATAGCTAGCGATAAGCAAGATATGCGTGATGAAAGAGGTGCTTAATTCGCTTCAGCTCTCCTGGAAAAAAGCAAAAAGTATCATCACCAGCCGAGATCGATGAGTAATCTTGTACTGTATGACGTCATCGGCCAAAACGTGACTGGGTGGCTGGAAGGCTAGGATTTCTTAGCGCTCCATGGATCTCGTCACAAATATTATTGAAGAAAGAACAATCCAAAAGGACTTTGAGATGCCTTTCGTATTAGTACAACATCCGTGTTTGCGACATGTGTGGACAGATGGAAACAAACGTTTCGTTCGATGGCTCCGCACTCGAGTGAAACGGACAGAACATACCTGATTATATGACGCAATTGATGCATTGGAACAGGTGTGTGTGGTTGCGTGCTTGAAACTATGAGGTTCGAACAGAAGCTACGATTGTGTTTTGATATCATTCATTCATTTTATAATGAAGTCGGAACGACTGTGCTAGTCTAGTACACACACCGAGGTGACAAAGAATCGAAAAATGGCACAAGAGATGATGAATGAAATTTTGAAGTTTACAAAGCTTGACGACCGTCCCTCTCGGTTTGCATTGTACGGAGAGTATTTAATAGTGACGGCACCGATTAAAAATGGGGAGCTCATTATCGAGGCGGAGGCTTATGATTATGATCTTGAGGAAGAAGACCAAGGAAAATGGCGAACAGTGGCCAAATACAGATATGCCAATCGAGAGGCCGTGGTGGCCTTGATGGATGGATGGGCCATGAAAACGAGTTCCTTGAGGCTGTATTTGTATTCGGAATCTCTCGACAAGGAGATTGCCGAATGGATTCTCCCAGAGAAACACGAACAACGGGACCTTCGAGTGGAAATGATTCGAGGTGCCGTCGCCACGCTCTTTACTTTGGAGTAAGTCAAAAGATTGCCCGCCCGTCTGCTTCTGGTAGAAAGCATTGCCAGTAAGCTTTGCATCGAGCAGCAACTCTGTTACTACATCGGCGATACCTTCGCGTACGCGCAGCGTGCGAATCCGTGGACAAAAAAAGACTGCATAGTGTTTGACATTGTTCCCCATCTAGAGATATACTATCGTACACATTTGTTGCCGTCGCAAATTGTTACCATCTGTGTGGTATTTGTTCGTACTTAAAGCTTTCACCAGCTCGAGTTGGCATTATTTAGATTTAGAGCTCTCCCAAGGTGGGCGACTGGATCAACCCGATTGAATTATCAACCAATGTTACTCGCTTGTTACGCAACGGAGAAAACTACGACACTCATCACAGTTTTTCTTGGAGAGGTCATCTGAAAGCCCAGTCTTATAGCACCGCTTCTAGCGAAATTGCGTTGGTAAAAAGCCATGGCGTGCCGCACCAAGTCGTGGTGCGTCAAAGCGTGGATACTTTAAGTGGTCACTGCAGGTGGCCAGGGCAAGGTGTCCGACCGAAAAGCGTGCTTGTACATGCCAATTTCAAACTAATCAACCAAAGATTGTATTGGGCTGGACACTCATGGATTCTTTGCTGATGGGTGTGTGACGGCAGTGACCGCGAACAATGGCGTGGTACCGCTTCATAGCATACGAGTGGTCCTTGCTGCGAGCTCTGTACTGGAGATTTCTATAAAACTTGTTCCCCTCCCACGAACCCACAATGAGTTTGTGAAAGCTAATGGTGCTGGGTGAGATGCCCATGAGACCCCACTTCCCCATAGCCGTGATGTTATAGGGCGGTGCGACCAAAACGCCTGCATTCCAGGGCGTAGGTTTCCCTTCCATCCAGGAAGCATGGAAATTGACATTTTCGGGATGATAGCGTGATTCATCATGCTCGTCTGCTTGGTTTTCGCACACGTTGATGTGAGTATCCATGGTCAGACAAAAAGAAACTATAGATGAAAATCGTCACAAAGAGAGAGTATGTGAGTACTGGAAGCTGCGCCTTAATGGACCCAATGACCGTCCTGTCTAGCTGCTGCATCATGCCATGCCGACGGTGCACTTAACGTACCCACTTGATCTTCGGTTGGAACCTCTGCATCGGGCCAGCAGGTGGGAAGAATTCCCACTAGTTTCCGTAACCCAAACCGATTAAAAGTATATCCTCCTCCTCCAGAACAATACACGTGTCCTTCCCATCGATAAAGGGGGCGGCCAGCATCAAGCATGGCCGTGCCAACGTAGACCATTTCATTTTCTTTGTGTTTGTAGTCTTTCATGGCATGTTTCAGGTTTTCTGGGATCATAAACATATCATCCTAAACATAGACAAAACACAAGAACAAAAAGTTGAGTGACACAAGAACAAAAAGCCGGAAATCGTAGATCAAACACATATACGTACACCTCCAATATTAAAAAAGTCAAATTCGTCAATGTAATGATCATGAACATAGGTCCAAATCGATCGAACTTTTTGCCACATGTTTCCATAACTTTCATCGCCCTTGTGCAAGATGTGAACGGCGCCCATTTCAGGCACGGTTTCATTTGAGGCCGCTAAAAATCCATCACATCGACTGCCCCATGTTTCCAAGACGGATTGCAAATTATCTCGGAGGCCAGAGTGTGTATAGACAATGCACAAAACTTTGGGTGTATTGTTGGTACTTGCAATATGGATCTTGTTGAGCCCCCAATAACCGAAGTGTCCTTCAGCTCCCAATCCTAGGGGTTCGTCACAGATATCAATATTGTCGTGCGTCAGTTTCCTATTCTTATTGTTGTTGGCAGCATTGTTCTTGACACGATAAACGTCATGGACATAATCGGGACATCCGAATTCATCCAGCGCTCCAGTGCTTAGGAGAGAGGTGTTTGTTACTGGATTGTCACACTTTTTTCGAGCCTTAGTAGGCGGCTTGTCAACGTCGAAAGGGTCCAGGCCTTGTAGCAGGCTGCTGATGCTGGACCCTGAAGAAGGGCCCTGCTGATGCTGTAGACTGCTGTTGCTGCTCGACCATGGTCCCGGCAAGGGCAAATCCAACAATAACAAGTTACGGAAATGGCCTTCGGTATGATTATTTCCCAGGGTGGAATTGCCTGAAGATATGAAAATCTCCACGGCAGTAAGGCAATACGCCGCAACCAATGCCCATCGAATGGCCCTTTGCCGTGCGTCATTGTGGTTGCGTCGATCATGACTCGGAGTTTGGTGGGGTTTTGCCTTGACCATTTTGAAGTTATTCGGTGGAACCGCCAGAAAGAGACAACTGAATGCGGCGATAGGGTAGGGGTCGCTTTCAGTTCAGCTAGCGCTGGTGGGGATCTGGAAGAGGTAAAAGGTAAATAGAAGGATCTATAGTCTACTAGTAGATGAAGGAAGGCCTGTCTTCCTACTACTAGCTAGTCCTGTACATAAAAATGATTGTGGTCGCAATTTGGCGATCTTCCTAACAAATGTGCGCGACTGAGGAAACATTGGGATCGACTCGCTTGCTACTAGTTAATTAGCTTGAGTACCAGACGAACAGTACTACAGTACCATCGGCAGTTCGGTCCCCATGCCACGCACGGGGTTTTCGCGAAATTATGTGTTTGAGGACGCACAAAGTCCCACCTGTGATTCGTACACCTCTTTTGCTTTTTTTGTCTGCATTGCTGCAATACAGGTAGACCTACTAGCTAGCTAGACCACTGTACGTTGAGGGTAGACAGCATGCTACTAGCTAGCTGCTATGTAGCTAAGCCATTCCTAATAAATATGAATGTACATGTACCAGCCCGAAAAGTATCCAATAGCTACTGTAGTACGTACCAGGTCGCAGATGTCATACTTATCTATTTTGTCACTTCCTTTTTTTTTGGCTGAGCATTTTGCTCAGAGCCATGAAGTTGTCATTCTACATGATGCTATTCCTGGGCATTCCTGACTCGCTAACCTTGGCAGGCTCCTGGCTAGTTAGTACGACGTAGCTTGTATCTAATGGTACAATATTTTTTAGAGTATTGTTTCGTTCCTGTTTTGCAGCATCAGACAACTGCCTGTATCGATGGCCGTTACAATGCTGTCTCCCAGACTGTTAACAGCAAAAGAGTTAGTACGAAATGAAGCTAACGATTATTTTCTCTTGTTGGGGTGTTGCTGCTCATATTTCATTTGTCGACCGCGTCTCGGAAAGAGGTTGTCTAATTCTTGACACCGCGACAATTCAAAATGACGTGCTCGATTTTGGAGTCGGGTATCTCCCGGATTCTTTCTCGCTTCTTTATTGAGATGCGTCTGTAGTTTATGTTGTGATGCGCACTCTTCTACCAAATACTCTTCGTAGGCTTTTTCAACCATTCGTTCTACTTGTGAGAGTTGATACCGATCCCGGTGGTAGGTTCGAAGAAATTTATCCGAAACATAATACGGGATATCCTTGACGCCCGTGAGTCGCGTCGTAAGGGGGTTATTGAAAGGGGGCTTTTGCTGCACGGCGACAAAAGTAAAAATAGAAATGAGAAAACATTGAAATAATAAGTTTTCGTCAGGTGGACAATGCCGAAAGAAGCGTACCACCAAATTAAAATATTTTCCGACGCCCTGCATATTTGCGCTACCACCATAACCTGTACCATCTTGAAAATTGAAAAAGGATAGAAGCATAATCAAAAGGAGTGGCAACAGCTGAAGCAATTGCCCAAACCCCGCGGCTTCCGGTTGTGCTTGTTGTTGTTGCTGTTGACCAGGTGCACCACCACGACGAGCACCTCCACGAAAGGCACCGCCCTGCGGACCACCAAACCCAAATCCATTGGTGTAGACATGAAAGCCTCCCGGTCCACGATGCATTCCTCCTCTTCCACCCGCCATGCCACCACCAAAAAACATATTGAATATTTCTTCGGGGCTCACTTCCTGTGCTCCTCCGCGTCCACGTCCAAAATGCCGTGCCATATTGGCGGCTCCTCCGCCTCCATGATTGTCGGGATCTTCTTCTCCGTACCGATCATAAATGGTTCGTTTTTGAGGGTCCGACAGCGTAGCATAGGCCAATCCTACCGCCTTGAACGCTTCGTCCGCGTGCGGTGCTGAATTTTTGTCGGGGTGAATCTTCAGCGAAAGTTTGCGGTAGGCCTTTTTGATTTCCGCTTCGGTGGCATTCTGAGTAATTCCCAAGATGCGGTAGTGAGCCCCCCGTCCCCCTTCTTTGCCGTGCAGTATTTGTTGGACAATATCGACTTGGTCTTTTGTGTACGATCGTCCCGTCGCGGCGTCGGTACCACCGCCTCCAGGCTTTGAGGATGATGTAAAGGGATCCTTTCGTAGTGGAGGAGCTGCTCTGCTGCGGTTGTTGTTTGTCGTGTTATTGTTATTGTCGTCATTATTAGTGGCATTATTTTCCGCTTGTTCTTGTTGTTTTTTGGCTTGTGCCAACAGTGCTTCGACTCCTGGAAGAGGATAGAGCTGTAAACTTTTATTCAGTAGCTTGATAGCGCGAGCCAATTGTCCAGTCCGGAGGGCTTGGGCGCCCATATCACGGACACGTTCTGCTTCTGATTTGTTGACCTTTTTGTTGAAACGAAAAGAATGCCATAGTGCAGTTGCCCAAAAAATAAAAATAGGAAAAGGACACAAAAAGCGAAATGGATGAATTTAAAATATTCGTGGACCAAGACTTTCACCAAAAGAAAACTTCCAGCGTCAACTCACCTCCATATTTTATTTTAACTTGGCTGGAAATAGAGTTTCTTGAATCAAGTCAAGTCGTACGTAATAATTTACTTGTGGAGAAGAGAGGAAACAAGAGACTCACTCAAGCACGAAAAAATTCACAAAAAATAATTTGACTTGAATAGTCTTGCAGAAACGAAATCAAAAGCTTGTACAGTTAGGACGGAACTCGTAGTACAGTAGTAGTACAGTAGGTGCGTTGTTTGCTTGAGATAATTGACGAATGAATCAATAGCAATGCCCTGTATAGTACTGTGTAGTAGCTTCGTGGAAACAAAAAGAGAGGCAACTTTACAATGACGACAGATCGGTGTAATACTGATAGTCCTGGAAAACCGCAACAGGTGGAGCAGCGTAGCACGCGAATGTGGTGCGTGGTGCAAGGCCGGCCACGCCATGGTCGTCATCATACCGTACGATACGTGCACGTATTAACCGGTACGTACAATTGTATTATCGTTTGCGCGCCGGTCTGATTTTCGGGGGATGGACAGACCAAAAGAATCGATTCGAAATTTAAGGATAGCGGTAATCCGGGGGGCCAACCAAAGCACATGAAACGGCCACGAAACGGCCATGAAACGGCTGCGAAAGATCCCTCCTCTTCCTGGCATACAGTTGAGTAACTTTATGCCATCGTCATTCAAGCGCAAGCAATCACTTGCATGCTTGAAGGGAAATCCAGCTCACAGGCAAAGGTATTGCTACAGATGGAAGTTTCTGCTTGTGTTATATAATGCACTGTGGTGATGGAATGAGGGGTAGCTAGCTAATGGTCGGCAGCATCTTGGATATATCACTTCATTAGGTTTCCTTAGGTTTGTGCCATAGATTAAAAGACTTACTATGACAGAAAGGTATCATGCGGTCGCGGCGATGGGAAGACGAAAATGCGCTATCATTACCAGTGCCTTGCGTTCCTTTTTACTGTTATCAGCATGGCTTCAGCTCCGGAGGAGTCCAGAAACAACAAGCTTGCAAGTTTGGGCTTTCCATACCACTTCGACGTGTTTCAGAATCCGTCAGTTTACACAGCATCCTTTGCAGCAACAACAGCAAAGACATCGTTTCACAAGAAGGAGCAACGTCTTTTCCAACGTTCTTGCCGAGCCGCAGGTTGCCACCCCAACAAAAAAGAAGATTGGTAGTATGGATCACTCAGCGCAACCACAACAAAGTAACGATGACAAGGTAGTCACATTGTCACCACCATTAGCCTCGCCGAACCACGCGATCGTCGTCAATGGAGAAAACAAGACAACAGGTGCAGCCATAGCAACAAGAAAATCTTCATCAACTGCTGCTGCTGCTGCTGGTGGTGGTCCTCATCATTTTACCCGACAATATTCCTTTGAGCTCTCCAAGCGTCAACTTCCATTGGTTACCACTACTACCAGTAGATGGCGACAACGTTTGTTTCGTCGACGAAACTACACAATGGACAAGGATGAACTTCCACAACGCTTATCATTTCGTTATGACAGCAACCTACTCGAATTAAAATGTGCGTCTACACCCGAAGTAACCAATCATGAACAACACAGCACTCATCATAGTTCATGGAATGCCACAGCCACAAATACTCATCATCATCCCATTCATCCAATTGGAGCAGACATTGGACACTGGTTTTACCATCGATTGTTCGAATCCTGGCACACCACCGGGCACAACAGCCATGACAACAACATTCGTATTTTACATTCAAACCAGAATAGTACTCAACAAAGCCCCACAGCAACTGCAACCACGGGGGTCATTTTGATTCATCCCGTTGGAGTTGGTATTGGCAAGTGGTTTTACAATCGATTGTTAGAGTCCTTGTACACGCAATGCCATAACAACAGTAACACCGGCAGTATGGCATCCAACGAGAAAAAGAAAAATGTCTTGATCGTGGCGCCCGATCTGTTGGGCAGTGGGTCGGCATGCAATCCCATGAATGCTGCTGCTGGTGGTACGGATATCAAGAAGCTGCCCTTGTTGACCGTCAAGGATTGGGCCGCACAAATGAATAGACTCATGGTCGATTTGGAAACCGAATATCCCACGATTGACCAGTGGTGTTTGGTGGCCAATGGAGGGTGCTCACCCATTGCCCTAGAGGTGGCCAAACAATCGATTCTAGTGCAACGGCTACAGCGTCGGAAACAACAACTCATCCATCCACAGTCACCGTCGACAAGGAACGCGACAACAACAAGACCGTTCGAATCGCATTATTTCCACCGTCCAGTAACCAATGTCGTTCTTTCATCGGTACCTCGTCTCCCATTTTTTCTTCCTCCCAATGACAATCCACAAAGTCGTCGAGAAAAATGGCAAAAGGTACAAAAATCCTATCGGACCTTGTGTGGCATTCCCGGTCGCTTGTTTTGGTGGTATGCCTTGCGGGAGAAGGGATCCTTCATCCAATCCTTTAGTGAACGAAATTTGGTGGCCAATGCGACCAGTTTGGGCGATGATTGGACACCCAATTGCGTGGCAACCGCTCGCATGTATGCCGGAAAAAGTCGATATTCCACCTTTTCCTTCTTGGCGGGTTCCCTTCAGGCAGAAGGATGTCGCTACAGTCTAGCAGCACTACGACAACGACGACGGGATAACAATAGTCATAATAATAATGTGACGGTCGATATCCTCCAGGGACGGGATAAACGTCGGAATCAGGCCAAGAGTTGGTTCTGGCAAAAAGCGCTTGCCAATAACAAAAGGAAAAAGGAAAAGAAGGACAGTAGTGACGGGGCAGGAGTACCAACCAAAGCTGGTGATCACCCACAAGACACAGCAGCCGCATCTGTGCAAGAAACGTTACAGCAGGTATTGGAACGAAATGGGAACCGTTGTCATATCCAAGAAACGGGTGGCCGCATCAGCTTAGCACATGAGGATGCTCCGGGATATGCAGCGGCTCTGTTGAACGTGCTAGCTCGTGATGAGTGATAATCCTGAACAATCGGCAAACTGATCTTGAGGAGCCATCCACTTCCTTTCCCGACTCGGGCCGCCTGGAACAAGGGGGTAGCGTATTGCTTTGGTCTTATTTGTTCCGTCATGGGCATGCGGCTAGCTGGGTTCTGGGGTGGAAGAACAGCATCTAGGAGGGAGGTGTGGCTCCTCGATATTCCGTAGGATGGCTGGAGTTGGGGGATGGAAGTAGACGAGGGGTTCATTTGGGTGTTCTTTTTCTGTCATCCATCCCTGGTTGATTCTACTCCTTTCTCACCAAAGTGAAAGTACAGTAGCACAGTTTCTTTCATCATTCATTGTAAGTGGGTACCAGACAGCATCTACAGGCTAGCGCTGGTGGTAGACTACTACTAAATTAACAACATTGAGTAACTATCTATAGAGGCACTGTGGTGCTAGTAGGAATTATCTGGTTAGCTAATTATCAGTAGCCTTTATAGCTATTGTTGCAGCTCACTAACACAATTTCTGTTGTCGTCACGGGCCTGGTGGAATTAAGCAAGAACTGAGGTTTTCGTATGTTCTTTTGGCAAAGCCGTGAAACATGAAAAACATCAACTGTGGAACCTGAAAATGTGAAAATTAGGCCAGAGGGTCATGGGAGAGACATGAGCCACACTGAGAACAACGGGACACAACTTGGAAAATTTTTACAGTTATCACTGAGACGTGGGACAATTTCTAGTCGTGTGTTTGATCAAGTTGTTTCTTTTTGGAGGGTGTTTGGATCATGCAGATGGTGACCACAATTAATAGTTGCTTCAGTTGGTGCATCGTTGCTATCAATCAATAGAAAACCCAACTGAAGGGAGTGCCATTGTCATCACTCTTTGGATCATTGCCGTGCAGAATCAGTGCCACAAAAACATTAGCTCACCACAGAAAATTTTAGTAAAAGGAACAGTTACATGGCTTTGTGAACAGTTCGCACTGCTGCTTTCTAGCAACAGCAGTCAATCTCATGTGATGTGATTGCTCAGCACAAAGCAATAACTAATTGCAATCAATTCAAGCATTGTCATGATGTCTTTCTGCACTCCATTCAATTTGGTGATTCAAGTTTTGAAACCACAACATTCCTTGCTCATTGTGTCTGTCAGTGATCATTTTTCTCCATTTTGGTAAGCCACAATGAAGATTGCCTATTGAACTAACTTGATTTTTTTTCTTGTTGCTAATTTATTTTTCTACTCAATTTTTTTGACAATGTCACCGGTCAATCTGAAGTGTGTGCAGTGAAAAAAAGTTATCAACATGAGTCAGTGTTTGACGGGTTTCAAAGATGCCAAGTGTCTCTGGGTCCAGTTGTGCTGCTTTGAAGTTGACTTTGGCAGCAACCTAGAATGCATGACAGTTGTTTCGGCCTTGGAGGCTACTTGAGGCTGCTTCGAATGTTTTGGACTGTGAGGTCTCAACCTGATCATGTGGTGTTGGCATTCATGTTTGCAAACCACTCGCAAATGCACTGCAGAAGGGAGTCCATTTCAAGGTCCCAGAGCCAATCGTTTTCTCTAAGGAGTGGTCAACCTGCAAGCAGAATGATCCAGGCTTAAGACATTTGCAATGTCACCGGAGATGTCGTTGGCCATGCTTGGCTACATGGTCCAAAAGATGATGTTCATCTTTCATTTCTTTGCTGCACTAGTTGGTCCGTGCTTTGTCCCGTTGAGAAGGTTGCCGCCAAGAAAGGCTTTGTTGACTCAAAGTGCATCAATCCTTACAACATCAATGGTTCACACAATGAAGCATCATTTAGGACCATGTCTACCATCAGATCATTGAAAGAGATCGTGAACTTCCAAGCAAACAAATAGAGTGTCATGGGACACTTTTGTTCCCACTGGTCTAATCACAATTCACTGTCAGAGCCACACTTGTTGCTGAACATGGCCGCCCTCCCCTCCAGGTCAAGGACACAGTCATCGGGCATCAAGACAGGCATGATGGAAATGATGTTGGCTGGTGTCAAGTGTGCTTTGACTGGACAACCATTCAGGCTGCCTCAAGAACTAAAGAACATAGCTGCAGCCCAAGAGGCCATTAGTTGGAATTACTTGTTCAAAGGTCGGATCTCCAAGCAGTGGATTGAAGACAGCATGATTGCATTGGAGACAAGGCCACAGAGAAGAACAATGCCCTGAATGAGGCAACCACAGTGATTGATTGTTTCTTCACTCAGTGGTTTAAGGTTCAGGACCAGAGGAATCTGGACCATCATGGGCATGATCACCAAGATCGTGCCAACAAGTTGAAAGATGTGGCATGCAGAGATGTCACTCATCTTTGCAGACACGAGGAAGCAGCAACTGGCAACATCAGGTGGCTGTTTCACACACCATCAGAAGAATGCTTGCAATGGTCACTCTGTCGCATGTGAGAATGGATTACGAATTCGGAAAATGCCATTGCAAAGGACCATGCTGCACAACTCGTGATAGGGTAACTGGTGGTGGGGGGTCACAAGTTGATCCCCATTGTTGACTTCAATCTTGCTTTTTGATCAGTGACTGCACCTCCACCAACCCACCCTTTCTTAACGGGGACAGGACTCAGAGAGTCTCCCACACTCCACCATGAGTCTGCAACATGAGGCTTCCTCTGCCTCCCCCCCCCCCCTGCAATGATGTTTCCCTGTTAGTTTGTTGTCATTTGCCTTCAATTGCCACTCCTGGGCAGCTATGGGAGTCGCAACTTCCCTTGGGATTGTGTGTCTGAAGCACCCGCTGGGTTTGAAGTGCGGCAAGTGCCTTGTCTAGTGTGAAGTAAAATGTTCAGTTGTTTTTTTCAGGTCAAGGATGTGGTCAGCTGACACCAATGAATTGGACATGTGCCAATGACTTAGTTGCCTCTGGGTTGTCAATGCATGTTGTTGTTTTTTGCTGCACCTGTGTCACTGTTTTTGTGTGTTTGTTGGCGCTGCTTTGCAACTGCTTCTCGCTGTTGCTACAAAATCATCTGCAGTGGCATTGCTTGCTTTTGCTAGCCACTGGTGATTGTAGCGATCTGTCCCAGTTGACATCTGTTTTGGAGTCGTCAGGTTGCTCATGCAAGGCCATCCAGTCCAATGTGTCCATCAGGCACATCAATTAATCAAGCTTGCTTCTGAACAAATCTGCTTTCATTCAGTGCATTTGCCCCCAACTCTGGAAGGGGTTTAGGAAAGTTTCGTTGATTTGGAGTTTCGTGGGTGTTTGTGTGCATGCATGTTTGTTGCATGATGGAAGGTGCGAGTGAGACAGTGCTGATTTAAATGAAGGTGTCAGTGAGACAGTTCACACTTAACAAAAGGTGCCAGCAAGACAGTGCTCACATGAGGAAAGGTGCCAGTGAGACAGTTCTCAAAATCTGTTGGGGGCACCCCACTTCAGTGGCCTACAGTTTGTCAGATGCGGATGAGCTTTCATGTCGGTTTGGTCAGTTAGTAAATTTCCTGGGTGTTCCTGCTGCAGTGAAGCTTTTGCCACAATCTGCGAACCGTCAATCAAGGATGTCCAACATTCCTGGAGAATTGATGCAGCACGCATGCACTGTCACATAAAGTACAAAATGTTACCTTGTGTGACACGCCCTGGTGTGCACATGGATGACCCCTGGCTAGGTGATCCAATGCAATGTCAGCATGCTTTGTGTCTGCCCGTGAAATGTGCTGCACTTTGCACGATTGATTTCAACACATGTGAACAAAACACACATGCATTTTGCTCATAATTAGCAACACTCTGAGCACCATGTTTGATCGTGTGATGTCACCCTGAAGCACTCAACAACCCAAACAAGATGTCAAATGTTGCTCCATTAACTACTTTGTGTTTTGGGCTTAGTGGCATCTTATGGCACATAGGAAAAATGGATGTCTAGTTACAAATTTTTCAATTATGTGCATCAGGGTAAAGTGTGCACAAACGTGGCAGTTCCAACGGGCAAAGATTGCTGATTCATCCGGAATGCGAATTCTGGTTGAAATGCGTGCTTTTTGACTCGTTAGAAAATCACTTTTTTGATGATCTTGCTCACAATCACAAAGTGGTCCACCACTGATGCCAAAATTGTTGTCAAATTTTCATTTCGTTTTGATTTGAATTGTTAATTGCATTGACAATGGTGAGCATTTCTATCGATGATTTTGTTTGCCGATGGTCGAAGGTCGTTCGTTCGTTCGTTCGTCCGATGACATGTCGGCACCCATGGCCGTTGTGTTTGCTTCTTCATTGACATTTTCTTTTCACTTACTAACTTCTTTTCCAATTCTCAAATTTATTTATTTTGGGTCCACAATGGCTGGCACATGCCGCACAAGCACTGCTGTCATCCGAAGCTTGCCCGGTTCATGGAGTTTCTGCACAGCCGCGACCCTGGAACCTGCTGTGCGACATCCATCACTGCACTTTCACTGGTGATGAACTGCTGGCGATTGCTCCCTCTGACATCAAAAGGTTCTTCGGTCTTCTCGCCCACAACAACCCCGACTGCAATGTCTTCCCTCTGGCTCTCCACCGGCCCAAGCACTGTCGGTTGGCTTCGCTTGAGACATGCAAGATGGGTCTTTCCTACTGCATGCCCCACCATGCAGTCCCCTGCGTCAATGGTGTTGGGAACCCTACTCGGTCGGCCGAGGTCAATGATGTCATCAATTAGAC
>ENA-ORBV01008035-ORBV01008035.1-microbial-mat-metagenome-genome-assembly--contig:-NODE-8035-length-17894-cov-5.847786_pt1 | contig 17894 bp, 8 predicted proteins | sample MGYA00237777_ERZ505514 | MGnify/ENA primary metagenome ERZ505514 (study PRJEB26160, sample SAMN06269048) | microbial mat metagenome | isolation source: Oligotrophic lake microbial mat | place...
GTCACATGCGGAGTGCACTTGCAAAGTGACACAAGAAGGGTGTTCACAAAATGCATGCTCAACTGCACCCATGAACTTGAATGATGAGAAGGGGTCTTGAAACTCAGATCTCAATTTGCGTTCCAATTGCAGACGATGAACAGTCGAAAGATGACCATGATGCATGACAATGGCTCCAATCCCTTTTCAATGTTTGCCCATTGAGAACAATCTGTGGAATGAGACAAACACATGTGCACCCACACTGACTTTGTCTTTGTGTTCAGTTGCACGCCGGGATGGGCCGGTGCGCCCCGTGGGGTGACCTTGCATGTGGGGCTCCCACCAGCCTGTTTTGAGGTGCACTGACCATGTCAGCATCGATTGGCAAAACTGTGTGACCTCTGAGAGGAGCTTCTCAGCAGAGAAAAAGAATTCATGTGGGATGGAGCACCAAGCCTACATGGTTCTTTCTTTGTGGAACTGGTGGCTGCGAGGCCACGGAGCATGACCGATGCCCCACCGACTGCCCGGCCACACTGACAATGTGCCGATGAACTTGAACGATGAGAAGGGGTCTTGAAACTCAGATCTCAATTTGCGTTCCAATTGCAGACGATGATCAGTCGAACGGTGATGATGATGACAAATTATTGACAATGTCTACCCATTGAGAACGCTGATCCAATCACACAGACAAATTCACTTGCACCCACACTGCATCGCTAACTTTGGAGTAGATGTGCGTGATGCATGTTAATACGTGACTCCATTTTGGCCGGGAATGATGCAAAGCCAACAATGAATGAATCATCAATCACCCAATTCAATTTTATTGAATAAATGCAGGTGGATCCATCCATGCTGTCTTACTTATTCATCAGCTGAGCTTTTCGTTATTACTACTCTAGAAGATAAGTTACGACCACACCATATTATTAGTTCCTTGTGATTGTATACATACTAGCTAGTAGTCTAGGTAGAGCCATTTCTATAATCAAGGGCAACAAGAATTGTTGTATCAAGCAATCTCCCAAACAGACAGTCCACCAAATTTAGAATGAGAATAATGCGGGCCGCTTTCCTAGCAGCAGTAGTGATGATATCCGCTCTAGATAATAACGAGTGCCATGGCTTCACCTGTCATATCCAACAAGTTCCCTGGGCGGTAACTGTCACTACCGCCACTGCTAGAATTAACGAATTGAAACTTTCCAAGCCAAATTACGACAATTATTTTGCCGATTTGGAAAAAGAGTTGTTGGAGGAGGAGGAAGCCCAGCTTCTGCAAACCAACGCTCGCAAAGGTCGTCCCACCAAAAAAATCAGCAAAGAATATCATTTAGCTTCCGATGCTGGACCCATTGCTGCCTCTTGTCCTCTCAACGAATCTCAAATTCTCGAGGCCATTGCCTTGCGCCTAAATTACAAACGCGCCAAAAACTTTTCCAAGGCGGATCAAATTTTGCGCGATTTAAATCAGGCAGGTGTCTATGTGCATGACAAACGTCAAGAATGGCGTGCCGATGGTCTCAACTCGTTCGGTGCGAGTGAGTCTAACAAATATGTCCGACGAGGGCCGATGTTAGAGGATTTTATCCACACTACTGAAATCATGGATGCCCAAAAAGTATTGGCCGATATTTCAATCCTGGTGGAACAGAGGTCCAGTGCCAAAAAGCAACGCAACTTTGACGTCTGCGATGCATTGGAAGAACAATTGCGACTTCAGTACAAGGTGAAAATCGACGATAAGCGACGGGAATGGTCCTTTGAAGTTGCGGACACGACAGCGTATGTGCCGTCGCCATTGGCTTCCAAAGATGATCCCACCCATACCACGGAGGATAGGTCTAAAATTCAACAATTGTTACGAGATCGTGCCATGGCTCGTCAATCCAAAAACTATGGCCAAGCGGATGAGATACGTGATGAATTGTGGTTGACCTACAATGTCGTCATGGATGATCGTACTCTGGAATGGAAGATCATGTCCAAGGACTTGGAGGAAGACGACGACGAAGACGATCCGTTTCTGAGAGAGGCGTTGGCCTCGCAACGATCGGCCTTTGCCCGAACAAAAGCACAAGGTGGTGGTAGTGTCAAAGCCTCCTCCAAAGGAGAAACATCCGAACGTGATACTCTTATCCCCAAGGATCTCAATGAGCTTAGAAATATTGTAGTAGCTGATGATGTGGTGGAAGATAGTCAAGAGCAGTTCTCTTCGTTCGACAAGCCCGACAGTGAGCAACAAGATGAGGATGGCATGGATTCTCTCATGGCGATGACCGTTGTGGCTCTCAAGGAAAAGCTCCGAACTGCAGGCCTGCCCGTCAGTGGAAACAAAGCAGATCTTGTGGATCGTTTGATTTTGGCAAAGAAGTAAAAATACAGGGCGCAGCAGCTACAGATGCGATTCCGTAGGTTCATCGCTGCACTCAAAAAGCGTTGGCATTCTTTGCTTGCGGGTCTACTACAAGGTGATGAAATTATGTCTGTCAAGAAGAACCACTGCCATGATATAGGATCAGATTCCGCAACCACTAAAAAGTACATTTTAGTGCACGCACAAGGTCAGGCAAATTGTATTCCCAAAAAGTCAAATGCCACGGATTTCTATGAAATGCAAAAGCCATCCATTGCAAGGCCACTGCTCACGACGGCAAGAAAGCACACGTTGTGTGTTACTCGTCATGGCTGCAAATGGCGTTTTGTAGCGAGCCATATACAACGCTCTGAAAATGTCCACCACTCAATACCGTGAACAGATCTCTACTAGTGCTTGCCATGCCATAATAATAATTGAAGCACAGTTTAGTATTACCCACTGTAGTTACAAATAGGTAGTACCTACTAGCTAACTAATTATCGAGCCAGCTGCATGACGACGAGACCGATCGAAATGTGCCACCATCCTATACCTTTCTGTGATCCTTCAGAAGGAGAAGAAATTTTTATCTACCCTCTTTATTAGCAAACGAGGGATCCAAATCTTTCTTGTTGTCCACCAAAAGATGATGCATTGCATCATATAGAAAGTAGACGATTATAGATAGACGAGGAGTTGATTGTTCCATTAATACAGTATGGAGGATGGCGAATCTAGCAATCTTTTTGTGGACTTTTTGTACTCGGAGTATAACAGTTGTGTGTCTATGTTTGATTTGGTCACAGCCATCATTTTGTTTCAGCATATTTGCATTCCCTTATAGTTCCTTCTTGTGAGCATCAGCCGTCTTGGGCCCCGAATTGACATAGACCGATGCCAAATACGAAAAGATTCCCGTCACGCCCATGACCACGAGGGACGAATAAAACTCACCCGCATCTTCGTCTTTATGATTATAACTTTTGGTCGTCAAAAAGGGCAGATAAAACTCCAAAAAGTTTTGAACGGCACGATCAAATTGCACGCGATCCAAATATCCTGTGAGAAGGGTCCCAATCGTCATGGCCGTCAAACCAATGGGAGCATTGCTCAAGAGTGAAGGCCAATAGGGATCGGGCCATCCAAAGACCAGCAAGGCTTGAATGGCATGCGCTATAGGAATAAAGCAACAGTACCACACGGAATAAATCCGGGACGACTCGTACTGATGAGCAAATTGTTCCACCAAAAGATTAAAGCCGGCCAAGAATGTGACATTGGATAAAACTCCGGCCATCCCAAATCGGACTGTTTGGGCTATGCTGTTCAGGGATCTATACATGCACGTTGTCGTTGTTGTTGATATTGTGGAAACAGTAGTAGTAACGAAATCGATGGAATTGGTTAGAAAGACAGTGTTCAAAAATGCGGTATAGCGAATCACTCCCGCATTGGGAATTTTTTGGAATACAGCATCAGCAATTAGGTATATAAACATTCCATGCCACTTACTCGTGAGCCAGCTTTGGTTTTGCATCCGACGAGGATGAATCTCTACTACTGCTTCCTACGTCAATTGCCATGGCGAAAATGTGATTTAATAGCTAGTAGGTATGAAGGCATTTATTAGGTCTCCAAAATTAATATTAAACGCAGCACTCGCTGTCTGCTATAGTACAACTTGCCAACAAAGTTTCCATCATCTTCTTCCATTGATTCGACCAGCATGGTACTAGTAGTACTCGTACTACTAGCTACAGTAGTATGTCAATCACTAAATTGAATTTCGCGGTGTACCAGACTAGCCAGTACAGTGAGTGTGTCAGGGTTAAGGGAATTTTGATGGGTTATGAGTCCTCCAACATCGGGAAGTACGTTTGAGTCACGCATGGTTCAATATCCAAGGCGATACACTAGTGTTCGGGTTAGCCTCTACCACACGATCATTTCCCTCTTCCCCCTGTCCTTCATACTACCATGGCATAAGTAGGAAAATTGTAGCTATGTAGCTCTGAAGGCAAACTCTTGCCTGGATCATGGATATCTCGTAAGCTTCTTGTGGATGCTGTTGCAGACAAGATATTCGTGCATATTTTTTTCCGAATGCTGGGAGCTTTTGGATCATGTTGCTGTTTCTCAACGAGGCCGTGCCAGCAAATTCATATTGCACCCATAACCAAAGTATTCCATTTGCACAGACAACCAGACGTCGCCTCTCTGTAATGCAAACGTTGGACTGGGCCGAAGCGGTCCCATGAAATCCAGTACTACGTGCGAGACCGATTCCGGAAGGCCTTTGTGGTTGGACAACCACAGAAGATGAGGTGTGGGATTTTTATATCGACGACGCACTTCTTCTTGCATTTGTTGACCATAGGGACTACTCGGCGAAACATCATCACAAGGAATCCAAGGCAATAACTTTTTTCGCGAGACCACGGATAATCGCAGATTTTCATGAGCCACCCATGTCTCACCTTCCATGCATTCGCCTACCAATTTTACACTGCCTTCAATACGATGGTGGAGAAACGATAGAGACATTCCGCTCGATCCAAAACATCTTCCAAAGCCATCTGTATTTGTGAGTGTGACTTTGCCTCGCAAATCTTCGTAATCAACGGCATCGCTATCACCGACAGCAACATCATTGCCATCATTGCGCAGTAGCGACGGTACTTCTCCTCGATTCAGAGCAGAGTCACTAACGGATAGTTCCACTGTCCCGATGGTTGTGTGTGCTGGCGTGATAGCAGCTCGTTGACAAAGAATGTCGCCTTTGTCCCGATCCCCTTGGGTTTCTGCCTTGACATAGAGGATGTCATATGTCCCGACCAAGTCCAAAGGAGGCGGAACCATTTGAAAGTCCAACGATCGAAAAGTTGGAGCGTCATAGATTCCCATTTTGAAGCGTCGATACAGTGCCTGTACCAAGGCGCGATCTCGTTTCCAATTTTCTTCCACGCCGCGTTCCCATTCTTGGGAAGGAGGCAAACACTCTAAACACTGTCCTTGGTAAAAGGAATAACTGTACGAATAGAAGGCTTGTGCCTGCAATTGCCCCACCGTCAATGGCCCACCGCGATGCCTCTGGGCTTCGCCTCGAATGGTATCGACAGCAATCATCATACTCCACTGAGTGGGAGAAAACTCTTCCCACGATTTTTGCTGGTGACAGTTGCCGCACTTTCTTCTTTGCTTTTGGCCTTGTTCTTCGTCTTCATTTTCCGTGTCCACAAGCAAGCCTAGCCTTGCTTGTCCATCGCCAGCATGAAATCCATTAGCGCGACGAGCAGCAGCACGGCAAAAGGGACATCCTAGATAGCTTGGATGAATATTATTGAGTGGCCTTTGCAACAAACGACTCCAGACTTGATCCACAACTTGTCGTCGTCCAAAATTATTGTTGTTGTTGGGAAGCACGGACCGTTCACATCGTTCGCATGTCCACAAGGTCATTTTTTGTCCATACAGTTTTCCTGTACATGGATAACACATTCCTTTGAGACATGAGTCCGCACCACCAAATTTGGTGATGAAACAGTCTTGATTTTTCCATTCGTGACAGAGGGTGCATTTCTCTTTCTCCTCTGGACAGTCAGATGACGAGGACGATGCATGGTGATGTTTCTTTTTTGCAGGAGGGCGAGATTCATCGTTGTCGTTGTCGTCGTCGTCAGATGACGACTCTGACAACGACAAAGTCCTTGCATTCTTACGATTGTTTGCAGCCGCCAAAGATGTTGAAGCTTCCATTTCTTCTATATTGAGATAATTATGATATCCCGACAAATAAACTGCGAGAAGAGCTATTGAACGATGAGGTGTTGTTGAATGAGCTCTGCTAGTAGCAAGTACTGTTGTTAACAAATCAAAGCCTCTTCAGCACTTCTATTACTGTGGTTCGTAGTTGCACCTTTTCCAACAGCTAACGTACCGCTAGTACACTGCTAACTAGCTAGCTGTGTGGCATGGAAACAGATGAGCGGCTCGAATTTCTTCGCCGAACTATCGTACATGGTTGTTTCGTCATTACTGTAACGAACCACCTTTGTTACAGTAGAAAATGTACTCGGTTCTACGTGTTTACCTCCAACCCTGGTACATAGACCTGCTATTTACTATAAGTTATAGTGTACTTCGTTATTGTCACAAAGAACTTACGGTCTGTCTATGTAATAATTTTTACTTAGACAAACCGTAAATCGTTTGAACAGCCGGTTTGTAGCACTGCAGAAGGCGCAGTAGGTTGGATAAATGAAATGATGAGGAGCTCATCATAAGGAGGCATGTAGAACATCGTGCATTTGCTACTGTAAAAAGGTTGTTCGTTACTTGCATAACTGTCCGGTAACCGGGTCGCCCTCGGCTGGCGCCTCAGGCTGCACAACTCGGTACGAATTCTACGCACCCTAGTTTCCTCGGCTGGCGCCTCGGAAACCGGGTACTAGAATTCGAACCTCGTTACCAGTTCCCCGGTCAGTTATTCTACAAAAAGTTCATGCTCATGTCCTGGCATCAAAAATGCTGCATGGGTAGCCCGAACTGTTCACATTGTCAACGCCGTAGCCATTGTGTTGTTAGCTGCAAGGCCAGCCAGCAGCTAGCACTGCAAAAGTCTGCTGCTCTGCTCTACTGAGTATCACTACTAGCTAGCTAGCTAGCTAGTAGTAAGTCCACTACAGTTTGCAAATGAGTGGTGTGGACATCATGCCCTACTAGCTAGCTACTAGCTAGCTAGCTAGAGTATGCCACAGTGGAGGGAGGAGGTGAAATTCTTGGAAATTCTGGTGTGGTGAAATTACTGAGCTGCTGCGCGCTCGAATTTTTCTTCGGCTTAATTGGCCACGAGGCTTCCCTAAATAACCATAGCTTACTTAAGTCAAGTCTGAGATTTACTCGCAATACCAATTCCACATAGGCGACTGGGCGAAAACTCTGTCTAAATAATCGGAATATGATATATAGGTGTGAATACAAACATACCAAGAGACGACGAGGCACGGAGGTACTCATCCACAAAATGCATTGGTCTCCATTGTGCAAGTTGACATGCTTGGAACCATAGCTTTAGACACAGCAGAGAAACATATCAGACTGTCCTTAGCCTCGGTTGATACAGAAGTTGATCGTATTGGAGACTCGTTATCGAAGCAACCTACTAGTGGCTAGCTAGAAACCTACGATACCCAACTTCTCTCTGTGATCACCTCAGCGGGAAACGACAAATCGCATCAGCCCACCGATCGAGGATCATGGACCAAACGGAGGAAAATCCAAGTGTTCCCATGAACACTTTGGAGAACAGCACTTTGGAGGACGGCGATCGAGGTACTGAACCAAATGCCGATGATGAGACGGCTGTTGCTGGCAACCAACAGTCGGAGGTAGAAACGCAACAACCTGATATCTCTCAACCTGATAACTCTGAACGTCTAATTCCAGGCGAAATCTTAGTACACCCAGCTGTGGCTACTGATTCACTGGCTGAAAAATCATGTAGTGCTTCTGAAATCGAAAAGGCCGACCAGAAACAATGCGCAGATACAGAGAAGGTTGTATCTGACAAGCCAGAAGATGATACGGAAAGAGCTGTTGACAGCAAGAAAGCATCGTCGTTTGCACAACTTGTCAAAACATGGGAGTCGTATATCGCTGATGCGCAGAACGCGGATAAGTTTCAGCCTATGCAAATGCTTCAAAGTCTTGGAATGTGTGGGGCAGGGACTGAACTGCCTCGTTTACAATTGGCCCCCTCCCAAGAGTTTACTAACCACAAAGTTGAAGGCCAAGATCCTTTTGAGCCAATCATTCTTCGGCACACGCATTCTACTCCACTTCAATACAGACCATCCTTTTTCAATGAAGATGGCGGTGGAACACTACCTCCTCCATCGCAACTCGACTCGACTCGCAGATCGAGCTCCACGCCGTCGAGAGGCTCCGCCTTTCAACACTTTAGTTCATACCAATCTTTTGGGACTCATATGCATACAGCCTCAAGTTTGAGCATGGCGGGAGGAAGGAGTGCCTTTGGATTTCCTCTGAACAGGTCTTACTACAGTGGCGTGAGCACTGAGTCAAACCTAAACATTCGCAGCTCGGCATTTAACCCCGTGCCGTTCACTTTGTCCACTACAATGGAGGAACCACAAGAGGAAGAAGAGAAAACATCCATAGAGGTTATATCAGCGGCGGACCCCGCGGACCCCACATCGGATCAGACCGACGAGCAAGTCGAAGTCGAAGTTGAGCTTGATTCTGAAACAAGTGAATTGGATATGGGAAAGCCGTCTAAAAAAAGTGCTGCTGCCCGTGCTGCCAGATTCCTGTCAGATGTCGGCGTTTTGCGCCGAAAGAAGAAAGGAGCTCGTGGCAGCATAGCTTCCACCATATCATCGGACAAGGATAGTTCCAGAGCAAAGCTGGATGGAGTTGAAGAGCTTGAAGAAAATGCGACATCGTTTGTGGAAGTGGAGACAGGTGCCAAGGAATGCAGCGGCTTGGACGAAGCAACTCAGCCGACAATGTACCATCAGCTCGACTCAGATGTGGATGAAGAATTCGACCGATATCAAAGCATTGAAAACACTGGTCGAGACTCAGAAGATAGCGGCGCAACGCCCCCCTTGCCTCAGTACCACCCAATCGAGGAAGATCGATTGACCGACTCGTCCGATCTTAATAGCGAGGAATGCCACGAACCTAGGCGCCCTGCGGTTCGGATTCAAGTGTCAAGCAACATTACTAGAGCATATGAGAGAGCTGAGAGAATAAATCACTATTCAACTGATACAGGCAGTCCCGACCCTGAATCAGGAGCTGCAACACCCGACACAAACTCCTCCCCGGGAGGAGCCACTCGTTCATCGGCCACAACAACTACATCTGGCCACACTACACAAGCAACATCGATAACCAGTACGACCAACACCTCTACTGGAAATTCACAAATATCTGAAACCGACCGTGAAGTGATGGAAGCTAACAAAGAGGGCAAAAGGAGAAGACGCGAGGAGTCACAGCCTGAAGCCGATAACTTGAAGAACGAGTCAGACAGCAACGTCACTGTCACCTCATCCTCTTCTGCCAGTTCAACGACTAATGGATATGTCGCCTTAGCAAGCAGCCCAGGACCCCTACGCGAGGGTGCAAGTGTCGTCGCTGATCGTTTTTTTAGGAATTCCCAGTCCCCCGTGCCAGCCGGCGGCTACTCCGCCAGCAGCAGTTGCGGTAACGCGGCTGTAGTCGTGACCCCCGCTCCTGTTATGGCCCCGACCGCGCCTGTTCGTCGAACGTCCACTTTGACCCGAAGGAGCAATCGGAATGGCTCGCCCACGAACGGAGATGAGGCCCCGCCAACCTTTGTCTCGTACTTGGATCGTCAGGCGGCCTCAGACTTGACTTCCCTCCGTGGGGTAACGGAAGCATCAATATACCGTGGTGATGTCGAAGAGAGAGAGGACTCGCCGGCAGAAATCATCGGGTATCCAGCTTCATTCTTCGGAGAGGCCGCTGGTGCTGATGGCCAAGAGAATGCCATGTCGGTCCTTCCCAAGCTTGTTCTCCCATCCAAGGAAAGCTTGTATGGTATGCTTGAGCGATTCCGCTCCAGACCTCCGCGTAGCCCCGCCAAGGGTATGCGATCCATGACGCAGACTCCTCCTCCACGTATCGGCTCTCCTGCTTACCACCACCAAGTTTCGCCTCCCCGAAAGATTATTGACCACAGGATCGAGACCAATGTATCTCGTCCCTACGTTGTGAGAACCAATCCTATGACGCAAAAGCTGGTTCTCGTTTCTCCAGGATCCTTTGTTCGCCCTGTGACGCCTTTGGTCTGTATCCCAGTGGGAAGTCGCAGCTACAGTCCAAACCACAACCAGCCCTTGTCAACGTTGCCTGAGCAAATGCCATCATTAAGTCCTTACGGACACATGATGTCAAGTCGAACGTATGAAGAGCACAACATCGAGATTTTAAAGTCAGACTCCAAAGATGAAATGATATGCCAACATCGCTTTGCATCCCCAGAGCTTGGCCTCTAATCATCGATAAGTATATATGGATTTCATATTCAGTTGCGTACGACCGATTTGCTTGCAGTGAAGTATTTATTGTATTGCTTGTTTGATGTTGAGTTCCTCCAGCATAGTATGTCTGTAATATAATATAAATGAGGTTTTATCTGCGTGCAAGAACATTGTCTCAACTGGCGGCCATGCACTATAGCGGCTACAACTACGAAAATTGCACAAATGGGCTTCAGCGAGTTGCTTTGTCTAGTTGTAGCATCTTCTATGAAGACTGTTAGACCTATTCTTGTTTAGCCCTCGTCAATTGACCAAACGGCCAAGTGCGGAAGTAAATATGTAACACATGCGAAATTATTGTCGATCCACGGATACAACTAATGCCAGCAAGAAGCAGTAGGTAGGAGAAGTTTTCAACTCTCATCATGCAGACAAAACGGGATACACATGCGATATTATTGTCGACGGAAGTCCAAAACAATGCCAGCAAGAAGTAGTGTAGTTAAGTAGCAGAAGTCTCCACCCGCAATGCCAACATAAAGAAAGAAAACTGCACAAGCAAAGAGCAGATTTGGAAAACAAAAATGAGAGCTAATATTAGCCTTATATATCATTTCTGCCAGGTAATGATAATATGTATAGTCATGTAAAAAGAAAGTGTGTTGTGTTTTGTTGTCATCCAGCTCAAGCCCAGAGACAATCAAGCTCGGACAACAACGGGGACAAGGAGTATAGTTTGAACCTCGAACCGAATGCATCAGCTCCGGAATGGGATATAGTCAAAGATGGGTGGGATCAGTGGGAGGAGGAGGAGGGGGGTATTTGCAAGAGTGGCTTTTGCGTGACACCTTACGCATCACAGGTAGGCGCGGTCACCTTAATTGTGACAGCACCGGCGCATTGTGTGGTGGCAAAAGGCATTGCGATGCAACATTGCCAGTTACTTAGCAGACGCATCGTTCCCTCAAAAACCAACTTGCGACGCCCATGACAAACATGACAACCGCGACGTTTCCGTCACTTAGGTCACCGAAAACGGACATGGTGCCGTCTGCGTTGACACCTCTTCGAGAACGACCATCGTGAGGTTGCTCTTTGTTATGGTTGCTGTTACCGCCAACACCGGGTTGGTTGTTTCGGTTGGGGTCGTTGGGGGGCAAAGAATCCATGATGACGTTGTGTTTGGTGGTATTTATAATAATAAAAAGTGAACTGTAGTGTCATGTATGAGTGTCAAGGAGGAGAAAGAAAAAGATTGAGTGAGACGCCAAACAAAATTAGTCGAGAGATTGAGCACAACAAGACTTGCTGCTGGTGCATGGCGAGCTGGCGGTGACAGACATGTGCAAAGTCCCAATCAAGGAGATACAACAGAAATCCGCGGTACACCGGTTCAACCCGATTCGGTCACAAGAAAAAGATACACCCAGAAAAATCTGCACCGCGCCTTTGCTTCCGTCATTCCCTGCTCCCAAGATTGAACCAAACACCGGCCGAAATCTCCTTCTTACCTTGAGTGGAGTTCAAACAACAGAATGTGTTTCGAGAGAGTCTAGCTAGATATTCGATTGCAAATGAAGATCGTCCACAAAACCAACAAGTTTCTTTGATCGTTGCGTGACAACTGGCAAAGAAATCAAAAATGAAGTTTTCAGAAGAAGAATTGGGCGGAGAGTGCGCAACCGGTTCAAGCGGGTCAAAATGCTGGAGAAATGAGACGGTGATGATGTTGCAGTCAAAAAACTCCTTGAAACAGAAATTCAAAGAGGATCGTTTATCCGAATGACGAGAGTGTCACGCCGGCCAAACCAGAAGAAATTTGGACTAGTGAGGAATTCTAAGTATCTTGTCGGCCTTGCTCGCGAATGACTGCGTCACGCACGTCACTTTGATTGTGATGCGGGACTTGGGTTCAACCGGGAATTGATTGTGAAAAACAAAGAGGCGCACATGGGCTCTGTTTTTTTCGAGCGATTGATATCAAGAGAACTTTTCAGTTTGTCTTTGTTTGACATCGACCGGTATCTTCACAAGTAACACATCCAAACGACAAAAAACGTTCCGTAGCGTGAAGAAACCCCGATCCCAATTAATAAATGTAACAGGAAACTTCCTTCCTAAAACCCCATACATCTATCTTCACTTGTAAACCTAAACTCGATCGTGGATTGTTTCCTTTGACTGTCTTCCATCTACCTAGCTGCCGCCAAAGAAGATAGTGTCATTGTTTCACTCTATTTGTATTTGAGAGCTTCACCAAAACGAGAACACAGAATACTATTCCGAAACATCAGTAAAGATGAATGTCCATATGGAACATCCAGAACCACCCATACAAGCTACATCCCAGGAGTCTACACGCTTGGAAAGGAAGCTGGAGAAGGAGTTACCGTCTCCTTCCTTGTGGAATAAGATTTTTGCACCCACCAAAACAGCAACAACAATGACAGGTGAAGCAACCATGAAGAAAACTTCAAAAAACGACGACGACCACGATTTGATTCATACAGATCCCACGGAAGAAGAACCCGATAGTGACAGCGAAAGTTACCACGCTCGAGACGACGGTACTCCAGTCAAGTCAACTCCAGTAAATGATAGAAAAGGCAACAACGACAGCGCCTCCAATGACGAGAGCAGCAGCATCGTGGAAAAGCCAAAGAAACGTACCAGCTTTTTGGCCATGTTTTTTGACCCGAATGTTCCAGAAGAATCTTCCAAAGTTGATGATGCAACACGAAGCAACGATGCTGAGATTGGTTTGGCAAACGACAACAAGGCAGATGCAGATGCAGATGCAGATGCAGACGACGAGAACAACAAAGAAGATGTCAAAATCTCCTCCGATGGGGAAATTACAGGCGAAGAGGAAGCGCCGAAAATTGGCCCATTCCACTTCTTTTGGAAGAAGGATCCAACTGCTACGAACAAAGGCAGCGAAGAAGAGGCAGCCTCCGATTCATCCAACCTGGATGATACTAGCAGTCGACAAGACGACAGTGAAAACAGTGGTGACATGTTTGAGAAACCTGATACACCGGTCATGGCAGATAAAAATGGTAGCTTCTTTGGCAAACTTCTAGGAGCAAAGCGAACAAGTCTACCGAAAGAAGATGTATCTTTGATTGCAGAGAGCAAAGCACGGGCAACCGACACTAGTATTGACGACGCAGTAACATCGGGAAAAGCAGAAGCCAGCAAGTCAAATGATTCCGTCGACGACGAGACCTCTGGAAGCAACAATGCGAGTGGCAGTTGGGGGTTCTTCTCAAAATTGCGCGGAGTAAAGCAGGAACCACAGTTGGACACGAAAAAGAATAACACTGCCACAGAGAACCAAGAAACACCAACCATTGGTGAGGTTGAAAGCCCAGGCGAAAATTCCAACGATGAGACCGCGACAGATGAGATTGTCACTGATGGAATTCCTGAGAAGGTTGATAACAAAGTTTGGCCCATATCGAAACTCTTTGGAGGACGAAGCGGCCAAAATGTGCTTGACGTGGATCCTTCGGCGGGCGATAAAGAGGACGAGAATTTGAAGAAAGATGATCTCACCAACACTAGCGAAGAAAAACTGGACACTACCATCGCAGAGACGGATGAAAAGGAATCATTATCAATTGTCAGCGCCGAAAACCCCAATAGAGATTCCACAGAAAGCCGCAAAAGAGCCAGTTTCATTTCTATGTTTCTCGATCCATCGGCGAGTGCGAATCAGGCGAGCGATGAGACAAAAAAGCACGATGAGGGCGAAGATTTGGTGCTTGAAGAAGGAATTCGCGGCGATCAAGAAGAAGAGGGCGAAGAACTTGTGCTTGAAGAAGCAATTGAAGGTGATCAAGAGGAAAAGTCTGTGGAAAAATCTTTTACCACAGCATCTACCCAGAAACAAGAGGAGCCCTTTCACAATGCTGTTGAATTTGTGCACGATACAGAACTTGAACTTGAAATGGAATTATCCGAGGGCGGTAATTTAACACCATCCTCCCTTTTAACCGATGGTCCATATTGGGATGACAATGAAAAGCCCAAGAAAGAGGAGATGTGCTGCTCACTTTTCTGTCGTCATTAAAGAGGTCAGACCTGAGTACTCCATGAGGAGGCGGCTTAAGCAGCCTTCGTGTGTGTTGAATATACTGAGTCGCTAACGTATAGTATGCTAGCTAGCAGTAATATAGAATCAAAATGAAATTTGAAACCCTACTCTAGCTATTCGATCACCCATAACGGGCCATTCTTGATCTTACATTCGGGCTACCAGTACTAGTACAGACAATAGCAGGTTACTTGGTGGATTGGTAGGTGAAATATCCTAGTCTGAGCGCATGTGCGACGTTAAATTCTCTTGTCGCCAGCCAACTTCAACGAATGAATATCAAATGGAAGGGCTGCCTCGCATTCTTGTTAATAACGCAGTGAGTCTTGATCTTGCAAAACAAACCCCAAATTTATCCTCACTTTATCTTCGTCCTCATGGTCTAGACTTCATTCGAATCTTTTGTAAACACACACGAAATTTAGAGTGACGGGTCTGTCATAATGAAGGCAACCATTTTCCGCCAGAGTTTTTCCTTACAAGATCCCTGACGCGACAGTGATTCCGTATTTTGTCTAGGTTCTGACAAAAGCATATGTATCTGAGTGCCGGTTCCAGTTGTTCCTTCATTTTGTATCATAGACGCGCAAAAGCACAGTGCCGATTCAATTGTCGCTTCATGCATAATGTATGGCCAACGCAGCAGCTACTGTTTCGGAGAAGACAAACCGATTGGTAGAGAATTCAGTTTCACTCCATCATGCTTCGCCATGAAGAGTCAGAAGCAAAGTATGTTGTCAAGACAAGATATAAATGTGAGGATCGTCACAAAGGGAGTGATCCGTCTATCAGCACAGAATCCACAGAAGTCCCTGACGAAATGAAATCGCAGACACCGACGGCTACAACTAGGACGAAGGTTGACCCTAGCGAAGCAGTTGTAGACTCTGAAAACGTAGATGCGTTGCAAGAAGGATTTCAGTTGATGTTCGGGCTCAACTTTCGCAGCGAAGACGCATTGCTGGAAGGTTTCGTAGATCCGAATCCAGATACGTATCCAGATACAAAAAGCGATAAAGAGGATGTTCAAGTTGTTATAACAAGAAAACACCAAAGGCCGGATCCGCCGAACAATAATCTTTGTAGTGGGGTTGAGGTGTCTGCAAACAACGCCAAGAAAAATGCAATAACAGAAATGTCCAATGAGATTGGGACTGTCTCTCACACACAAAACAAAGCATCTAAAGAACAAAACGGCATTTCTCAACACACTACCAATAGCAAAGAAGAAGTCGAAGAGTTGCCCTCATTTCTTTCGTCAAGAATCAACTTTGAAATGAAGTACACAACATTGGCAACTGCGACGCTTTTGTGTTACTGTCTAGCACATCTCACCATCTACGAAATAATTTACACTGTCGTTTTGGAGCTCACGGATGCTAACGTCCGCCACTATTGGTCAATCTACGCTTGTATAATGATCACAGGATTATTTATTTTGAGGGCGACAGGGTTCCTTTGGATGTTCCTCACGGGCAAAAATTATCGCCAGTCCAAAGCAGAGATAAAGAAACAATTGCAGCAAGGATCTTGGGACGCCATATTTTCTAATTGGATTGACGATAAACCAAGGTTCAAGACGCTGCTCGAGCTAGTTGGGTTTTATTTGATCTACATCTCACTAAACTTCTTTTGGAGCGCTTTTTTGGGTTGTATGGTAGACCAAAAACAAGAGCTCATTCGTTTGCTGCCGAGTACAACAAACTGCCGGGAGGATATGGACATCGTAGATGATAATTGCGTCGCCGATGGGGTGAATACTACTACAGCCTGTGAAGCTACCTGTTCGGGATCATCTGGAGATTGGGAGGATCGGGACTATGAGTTCATCTACCAAAATGTGGCCAAGACATCTTACTACCAATTTAGTGGGTATCATGAAGCGCCACTTTATAGCGCCCCAATGGCAATGATAGTGTTGATGCCCGCGGCTACTTTTTCCATTGTTTGCTGGTGCATGATCGGAAATCACTTTGAAGATCTATGGTGAAGGCCCCGAAAAGTTCTGCAAACAAAAGACGCTAAGAAGTTAGAGTGCTGCAGAACTCAGGAGTGTGCTAGACCAATCAACCTATTACCGCTACTAATAATGTCTTACTAAACCTACTTAGAAAAAAACACAGCTGCCACAAAATCAACACACGAAAGTTAATATCTGGCTTCTATGGTTGATCTTCGCTATAAAACCTCAAAGCTTTGACCAGGTTTCTGGTCTGGTTGTTCCTCAGTCCTCGAAAAGCACAAATGGCGTCCACAGACTTACACGCGCTACTGTAAGCTAGCTAGGTACCAAGCAAAGCATTAGAGTCTTTACAACTTTCAAACCAAAATTACTTTGGGCAGAGGTTCTCTATTCTTTAATTTACACTATTTAAAAAAGTTGGTCAAGACAGCATGCATGATCTGCAGCATGAAAAACTCACTGACAGCATGCAAAAGCTGCTGCCTCTCCATGTCCAGATTCACCTGGGCTAGCAGAGCTGCTAGCAGTTCCCTGGTCCTGGTAGCTACTGGTAGTTATTGCAACAGCATTGCAACTACAAGTAGACTAGCTAGAGAGTAGGGGTAGCCAAAAAGTCGGGATCGGAATTTGAGGGAAGAAAAAGATCACGTTTGGGGGGAAGCCCTCTGACGTCACAGTTAGCATCTGTAAGTAACTAGTACCGGATAAGGATGTGGTTGGCAGATGTGCTCTTGTAAAGCACAATCGCATCTCCTTCAAGATCAGATGTTGAACCAACCAACACGTTGACCACTTTGCATTTTAGTCAACCAGCTTTTTCGTTTGACACACTAAGTCAATGCATGTGTTGGCATCTACGACACATGTGTTGGTAACGTTAGATTCTTTTCATAGGTTCAACGTGCTGCCCGGCAAGATCATTATTCTCCTTTGACACATGACTTTGGCTGTACCTACCCGCAGTTTGCACGCAGTTTGCTTTGGAAAAGAAGGTGTTGAGCGTGGGAAGTGTGCCCAACGGTTCGGCCGTGCCTCTTCTTCCATGCAAACGTTGCAGTAAAGTGCCCCCAAGCCTATCATCCTTCTCAATTGGCATCTTGCTCAGGCTTCACCTTACGCAAAAACTAGGTGCTCCAAATCTTTGAATGCAGGTGTCCAACATGGGTCTCTTCAAATGATTCCAAGAATGCACCGGGCAATCCAGCCTCACTCTACATACATGCTCAAAGAGCACTCTTATTTGATTGCACGCACACTCTATTTGGATCAAAAAAACACTGCACCATGCTGGAAGAACACGAGAATTCAGCTGCAGTGAAGTGTGAAGTAAGAACATGCAAGCTGATTCTACCATTGAAGCACAAGTGTTGCAATCCAACATGCAAGAAGGCTGTTCACATGGGATGCTATGAAAGGATTGCATTGGTTCAGAAGGAGAAGGATCCTCTGTCT
>ENA-ORBV01008036-ORBV01008036.1-microbial-mat-metagenome-genome-assembly--contig:-NODE-8036-length-17893-cov-23.984284_pt1 | contig 17893 bp, 13 predicted proteins | sample MGYA00237777_ERZ505514 | MGnify/ENA primary metagenome ERZ505514 (study PRJEB26160, sample SAMN06269048) | microbial mat metagenome | isolation source: Oligotrophic lake microbial mat | place...
GCCAAGCCGGCATCAAGCGACAGGCTCGGATTCCGTTCACAAGAGAGAAAATCACCCACAAATTCCGCTGACGAGGCATGTTCTGAGGGGAGGGATCCGCGCAGACGCCGGCGCCCAACAAATCTGGGGGCGAGTGGATACTTCCGCGACGAACTCTACTTCGCCACGCAGAACGGCCAGCCAGCCGAATTGGCATTCGGTTTTTCGGTCGTAGCAGAAGGGAATATCAACACAAACGGCGGATTCGCACAGATGTCCTTGTCCCTGTCCAGTTTTTACACACCGGACTATCGGTTCTTACTGGATGGTCTGCAAGTGATGAACCAGACGACGCCGGGTACGTTCTCGACCTCGACGACTGCGACGCTTCGCTCAACGGGTGAAAATTACCCGGACTATCTGGTTCAAAGCGGCAGTTACGTGCCTATTTCGGTGGGCTTGAGCGGGCGGGTTCTGGACGCAAATCTGTCCTGGGGCGATACCGTCAGACTCGCTTCGGTGCACGCTTACCAGCAAGGACGCGAACTCGGCGTCTCGGAATTCACGATTCTGAGCAGCAACGCCGAGCCCAATTTCAGTGCGTTCGCGCATGTCATGGCGGTCCCGGAACCGGGGTCTTACGCGATGTTGCTTGCCGGCCTTGGACTTATAGGGTTTGCTGCGCAGCGCCGGAAGCAAAACAGGTCGCCGGCTGGTCCCCCACCGCCTCTGGCGAGGCACGCGCGTTCCTTTACAGTGCCGGCGTCATGACCGACCTCGGTTCTCTCGGTGGCGGCGGCAAAGCCAATGGCATCAGGCCGATCGGGGCATCTTGATTCCGGTGCCAGGTGGGTCGTGCAGCAATCGCGCCAATGCCTCTGCTTGCAGGCGGACTCGGCGCTCTCCGACAACCTTTAGCTGAAGGAGGTACGTCATGGGTAGCGTTCAACCGATGGTCGATTCATGGATTTCCACTTCCCGCAGTGCGTGCGCGACATGCAGCTCGCGCCCGGATTGCATTCCCGCCGGCCTCAACGCGCGCGAACTGGCGCGCCTGGAGGGTTTGATCACACCGCGCCATCGCGTGCGGCGCGGCACCTATCTGAGCCGCGCCGGCACGGAATTGCCGGCCTTGTCCGCCCTGCGCTGCGGTTCGCTGAAAAGCACCGTCACCGATCAGGAGGGGCGTGAACAAATCATCGGCTTTCACCTGCCCGGCGAATTGCTCGGGCTCGACGGCATCGCCTCCGGCCACCACACAAGCGACGTGGTCGCGCTCGAGGACAGCGAGGTCTGCAGGTTTCCGTTCGCCCAATTGCAGGAATTGAGCCGCGAGATCCCAACGCTGGCACAGCGCCTGCGCCGCCTGATGAGTCGTGAGCTCGAGCGCACGCATCGCGTGATGCTGGTGCTGGGCAGCATGCGCGCCGAGGAACGCGTCGCCACTTTCCTGCTCGACCTGGCCGCCCGCCTGCACGCACGCGGCTACTCCGAAACACAACTCCTGCTGCGCATGACGCGCGCCGAGATCGGCAGCTATCTCGGCTTGAAGCTCGAAACCGTGAGCCGCACGTTTTCCAGCTTCCAGCGCGATTCGATCATCGACGTGCAAGGCAAGGATATCCGCATTGTCGATGCCGAAAAGCTGAAGTCGCTGGCGGCCAGCGGTGCCTCGCCGCAATGTGCGGCGCCCGCCACCCGCGAGGCCGAGATCATCATGAACAGGTTTCCACCGCAGCGGGCGGCGCAGAAGGGCGTAGCTTCCATTGCGACGCATTGAGGAGCGTTGGGAAACCTGCTTCAATTCAACAACAGGCAGCTTCAGGGCCGAATGCCGTCAACACCGGGCCGGCGCCGCGCGCAGTTGTTGCAGGCACCTCAACGCCGGCAGGCGTTTCAGTGCTTCCGTTCCAGACACGGACTTGGCAGGTGCTATCGCGCGATGCTGATAAAGTACGCATCGATCAAACCGCGCCACCTTGCACCAAGTGCGCTGTGACCAGCCCGCCTAAGGAGAACGCCATGGAAAGCAGACGCTACTTCGTCCACGAATCTGAAATCACCCCCTACAGCCCGGCCAATCATGACGAAACAGTCAACCGCCGCCTGATCGGCCCGGAGACGGTTGGCGCGAAGCACGTCGAGGTGGTGCTTGGCACCGTCGGCGGCCCGCTCGGCGGCCCGGGCGGTGGCGCGCTGGCGCACAAGCATCCCGGCATCGAACAGGTGTGCTACATGCTGTCCGGGCGCGCCCGCGCCGAGATCGATGGCCAGGTGCGCGAACTGGGTCCCGGCGACACCTGTTTTTTCCCCGCCGACATGGTGCATGTCTTCACGCGCATCAGCGAAGAGCCGGTCAGGGTGCTGGTGATTTATTCGCCGCCCTATGGTGAATCGAAGGACAAAGGCGTCGCCGCGTAAGGTGATCGCGGCGCCCGACCGCCCGGTGCCGACCGGATGAACGGGCTGTTCTTTCCGGCCGCGTTCGCGCCGGGTGCAGATGCACTCGCAGCACGCGGCGGCAACACCTGCCTGCGGGTATTCAACGAGAGCCTCCTGATCGGCGGCCGGGTCGCGACGTGGCGGCCGATGCAGGTGCTCCTGCGCGACTGCTGGCCATTGGTTCGCCGGGGCAGGATCTACCGCAGCCTGGGCGCCGCGATCGTCTGCGTCCCGCAGGCAAAACACGCGGCGCCACAGCAGCGATTGCGGAGCTGACGTGCAGGTCGCCGATGCATTGACGCTGACACGGCAGTTTCTTGCCGAGTTGCACCCCGGCGCCGCCATCAGGCGCCCGCTCACGCTCGACAGCAGCCTCGATGCCGACCTCGGACTCGACAGCCTGTCGCGGGTGGAACTGGCGGTACGCATCGAGCGCGCCAGCGGCGGACATCTGCCGGAACAGGCCCTGGGCACGGCGGTGACGCTGCGCGACCTGCTGGCCGCACTCGAGAACGCCCCCGCGATCGCGCAAGCCGCGGCGCAGGCCGAGTTGCCCGCCCACTGGGGCACGCCGGCACAGGCGGCACCGCTCGAGGCCGCGACGCTTGTCGATGTGCTCGACTGGCACGCGCGCGCGCACCCCGACCGGGTGCAGATCATCTACCTGGACGACAGCGGCGAAACCCGCATCACTTATGCGCAACTGCGGCGCGCGGCCGAGCGAGTGGCCGCCGGCCTGCAGCGCGCCGGCCTCTTGCCGCGCCAGACGGTGGCGATCATGCTGCCCACGTCGCCTGAATACTTCCACGCCTATTTCGGCATCCTGCGCGCGGGCGGCATTCCGGTGCCGATCTATCCGCCGGCGCGCGCCTCGCAGATCGAAGAGCACGTGCGGCGCCATGCCGGCATTCTTGCCAATGCCGAGACCTCACTGCTCATCACCGTGCCCGAGGCGCGCGCCGTGGCGCGCCTCCTGGAAGCGCGCGTGGCGGGCTTGCGTCGGGTCGTGACGGTGCCTGAACTTGCGGCCGGCAGCGGCGCGCCGCAGGCGGTGGCGATCCGCCGCGACGACATTGCCTTGATCCAGTACACCTCGGGCAGCACCGGCGACCCCAAGGGGGTGGTGCTCAGCCACGCCAACTTGCTGGCGAACATCCGCGGCATCGGCCAGATGACCGGCCTTGCTGCCGACGACGTGTTCGTCAGCTGGCTGCCGCTGTATCACGACATGGGGCTGATCTGCGCCTGGCTTGCCAGCCTCACCTTCGCCGCACCGCTGGTGGTGATGTCGCCGCTCGGATTTCTCGCGCATCCGCAGCGCTGGCTGCAGGCCATCGCCCGCTATCGCGGCACCATCTCGGCGGCACCGAATTTCGCCTACGATTTGTGCGTCAAGCGTATCGACGATGCACAGATCGAAGGCCTGGACCTTTCCTCATGGCGCATCGCCGCCAACGGCGCCGAGCCGGTGATGCCCGAGACCCTGCGCCGCTTTGGCGAACGCTTCGCTCCCTACGGCTTCAACCCTGCGGCGCTGACACCGGTGTATGGCCTGGCCGAGTGCACGGTCGGCCTGTTGTGCCCGCCGCTGGGCCGCGGGCCGCGCATCGACCGCGTGCGTCGCGGCCCCTTCAGCACCGGCGGCCATGCCCTGCCCGCCAGTGCCGATGACGCCACGGCCCTGCAGTTCGTTTCCTGCGGGGTGGCCATGCCAGCACATCAGGTGCGCATCGTCGACAGCAATGGCCGCGAGTGCAGCGAGCGCATCGAGGGCCGGCTGGAGTTCAGGGGGCCTTCGGCCACCAGCGGCTACTACCGCAACCCCTCGGGCACGCGGCAACTGATAAACGGCGTCTGGCAGGACAGCGGTGACCGCGCCTATGTGGCCGGCGGCGAAGTGCATCTCACCGGCCGCGTCAAGGACATCATCATTCGCGCCGGCCGCAACATTTATCCGCATGAGCTCGAAGATGTAGTGGGTGCCATCGATGGCGTGCGGCGCGGTTGCGTGGCGGTGTTCGGCAATACCGATACCGGCAGCGGCACCGAGCGCCTGGTGGTGCTGGCCGAAACGCGGCTGACCCAGGCCACAGGCGCCGCCGCGCGGGAGGCGCTGCACGCCAGGATTGTCGATGCGACGCTGGCGGTTCTGGGAGAAGCGCCCGACGACGTGGTGCTGGCGCCGCCGCACACGGTACTCAAGACCTCCAGCGGCAAGATCCGCCGTGCCGCCTGCCGCGAACTCTACGCATCCGGTCGAATTGGTGCGCGTGCGCCGCCGGTCTGGTGGCAAGCGGTGCGCCTGGCGGCCGGTTCGCTGGGTCCGTTACTGCGCCGACATGCGGCCGCCGCCGCCGACCTGGCCTACGGGCTCTACGTCGCCCTGCTGTTCGGCCTGATCGCGCCGACGACCTGGCTCCTGACGGCCGCAGCCCCGCGCCCCGCACTGGCATGGCGCATCAACCGCGTGGCCACTCGGGTTTTTCTCAGGCTGAGCGGTATCCGCCTTGCGGTGCATGGGTTGGAGCACTTGCCGCGCACGCCCTGCGTGCTGGTGGCCAACCACGCCAGCTACCTCGATGCAGTGGTGTTGTGCGCGGCCATACCGATGCACTTCGCCTTCGTGGCCAAGCGCGAGTTGCTCGAACACCCGATCAGCCGCATCTACCTGCGGCGCCTGGGGACGCAGTTCGTCGAACGCTTCGACGCCCGCCAGAGCATCGAGGACGCGCGGCGCCTGGGTGCGGCGGTGAAAGCCGGCGCCTCGTCGGGCTTTTTTCCCGAGGGCACCTTCACGCGCGCCGCCGGATTGGGCCCGTTCCGCCTCGGGGCTTTCGTGGCAGCGGCGGCGGCCGGCGTGGCGCTGCTGCCGGTGGCCATCCGCGGCGCGCGCTCGGTGTTGCGCGACGGTGAGTGGCTGCTGCGACGCGGCCCCATCGAGGTGAACATTGGCCGCCCGTTGGCGCCCTCCGCTGCCGCCGCGGACGACTTTGCGGCCGCAGTGGCGTTGCGCGACGCGGCGCGCGCGCACATCCTCGCGCATTGCGACGAGCCCGACGCCGCAGCCAATTCCCGAGGATCGCATGATTCATGACAAAAGCTTGCCTCGGGCGAGGTTGTCATGTTTTCGGCAACGATTAAAACGGTTGCCGGTACGCGCTTGCACGGCGAACCGCGGCTGCGCGCCCGGGCCGTGGTTGGCCTTTTTGAGCGCGTCAAGCGCAGGCTGCCAGCCCTGACTTTCTGCCCGCGACCGCGCCGCTGCGGCAAGGCCGCGCCGATACCGATTGCGTAACCGGCGGCCTCCGTGGCAGACTGGATCAAACGTGGAATGGTCGGGCTCTGCCGCGCCGTACCTCACCACGTTGCCCCGCTCCCATGCCTTTGTGCCACCCCGAGGAATCTGCCATGCCCCACCCGTTCGCCAAGACCGTGAAAACCTTCATGGCCGGCAAGAAGTCGCTCAAATTGCATTCGCTGCCCGAACTGGCCAGGCAATTCCCGAGTGTCGGGCGCCTGCCGCTATCGATTCGCATCGTGCTGGAGTCGGTGCTGCGCAATTGCGACGGCAAGAAAGTGACAGCGGAGCATGTGCGGCAACTGGCGAACTGGCAGCCGCAGGCGCAGCGGGTCGACGAGATTCCGTTCGTCGTCGCCCGCGTGGTCTTGCAGGATTTCACCGGCGTGCCGCTGTTGGCCGACCTGGCGGCGATGCGCAACGTCGCCGCCGACTTGGGCAAGAACCCCAAGACGATCGAGCCATTGGTGCCAGTGGACCTGGTGGTCGACCATTCGGTGATGATCGACCACTACGGCGGCCGCGATGCGCTCGATCTCAACATGAAGCTGGAATTCAAGCGCAACCAGGAACGCTACGAGTTCATGAAATGGGGCATGCAGGCCTTCGATACCTTTGGTGTGGTGCCCCCCGGCTTCGGCATCGTGCACCAGGTCAACCTGGAATACCTGGCGCGCGGGGTGTTCCAGAAAGACGGCATGGCCTACCCCGATACGCTGGTCGGCACCGACAGCCACACCACCATGATCAATGGCATCGGCGTGGTCGGCTGGGGTGTGGGCGGGATCGAGGCCGAGGCAGCCATGCTGGGCCAGCCGGTTTATCTGTTGACGCCTGACGTGGTCGGCTTCGAACTCACCGGCCGCCTGCGCGAAGGCGTCACCGCCACCGACCTGGTGCTCACCGTAACCGATATCCTGCGGCGCGAAAAGGTGGTGGGCAAGTTCGTCGAATTCTTCGGTGCCGGCACCCGCTCGCTGGCCCTGCCCGACCGTGCCACCATCGCCAACATGGCACCCGAGTACGGTGCCACCATGGGCTTTTTTCCGGTGGATGAACGCACCATCGAATACTTCAAGGGTACAGGCCGCAGCACGCATGAGATCGATGCGTTCGAGGCCTATTTCAAGACGCAGGGCATGTTCGGGGTGCCGCTGGCAGGTCAGATCGACTACAGCAGCGTGGTCAAGCTCGACCTGGGCTCGGTGGTGCCTTCGCTGGCAGGTCCCAAGCGGCCGCAGGACCGCATCGAGATCACGCACCTGGCATCGAAATTCACCGAATTGTTCTCGCAACCGATCGCCGACAATGGTTTCAACCAGCCGGCGGCGCGCCTGACGCAGACCTTTCCCGCCGGCGCAGGCGTGCGGGTCAGGAGCGGTGACATCCTGATCGCCGCGATCACCTCCTGCACCAACACCTCCAACCCGGGCGTGCTGCTGGCCGCCGGCCTGTTGGCCAAGAAGGCCGTCGAAGCCGGTTTGAGCGTGGATGCCAGGATCAAGACCTCGCTGGCGCCGGGATCGCGCATTGTCACCGAGTATCTGACCCGCGCCGGACTCCTGCCCTACCTTGAAAAACTCGGCTTCGCGGTGGCCGCCTACGGCTGCACTACCTGCATCGGCAATGCCGGCGACCTGACGCCGGAAATCAACGCCGCCATTATCGACAACGACCTGGTCTGCGCTGCGGTGCTCTCGGGCAATCGCAACTTCGAGGCCCGCATCCACCCCAACCTGAAGGCCAATTTCCTCGCCAGCCCACCGCTGGTGGTGGCCTATGCGATTGCCGGCAACGTCACCGTCGACCTGATGACCCAGCCGGTAGGCAAGGGCACGGCTGGCCGCGACGTCTACCTGGGCGACATCTGGCCCTCGTCCGACGAGATCTACAAACTGATGAAGTTCGCCATGGACCCGGCGGCCTTCAAGGCCAATTACGACAAGGTCAGGAGCGAGCCCGGAAAACTGTGGAACGCCGTCAAGGGCGTCAAGGGTCAGGTCTACAACTGGCCAAAGTCGACCTACATCGCCAAGCCGCCTTTCTTCGACAGCTTCAGCATGCAGCCGCCAGCAACCGAGGCCGGCGTCAAGGGCGCGCAGATCATGGCCCTGTTTGGCGATTCCATCACCACCGACCACATCTCGCCGGCCGGATCGATCAAGGCAGCCACGCCAGGCGGCAAATACCTGATCGAACATGGCGTGGCCCAAGGCGACTTCAATTCCTACGGCAGCCGGCGCGGCAATCACGAGGTGATGATGCGCGGCACCTTCGCCAACGTGCGCATCAAGAACCTGATGATTCCCGCCGGACGCGACGGTTCGCGCGAGGAAGGCGGCGTAACCCTGTTTCAGCCCGGCGGCGAAAAGATGTTCATCTACGATGCGGCCATGAAGTACATAGCCGAAGGCACGCCGACGATCATTCTTGCCGGCGAGGAGTACGGCACCGGTTCATCGCGCGACTGGGCTGCAAAGGGCACCCAGTTATTGGGCATCAAGGCGGTGGTGGCCAAGAGCTTCGAGCGCATTCACCGCTCGAATCTGGTCGGTATGGGTGTGCTGCCACTGCAGTTCAAGCCCAGCGACTCCTGGCAAAGCCTGGGCTTGAGCGGCCGCGAAAGCATCGACGTATTGCTGGAAGGCGAAATCAGGCCGTTGTCGGAAGCCCGGCTGGTGGTGCGCGATACCTACGGCAATGCGCGCAACGTCACGGTGATCCTGCGCATCGATACCGCCATCGAGGTCGACTACTACAGGCACGGCGGCATCCTGCCCTATGTTCTGCGGCAGTTGCTGGCTGCATGACCAAAAACGCTTGCCAGGCTCTGCTGCAAGAGTATGCGCTCCCGGCGTTTGTTGCGGAGCGCTGTTGCCACAGGACACGCCGGGTCAAGTCGCGCGTTCGCGCCGGACTGCAACAACCAACGCATCGAGAGGGCAAGCAACATGGATATCTTCGCGCATGCCTTGTGGGCTGGCGCCGCCGTCGTGTTCGCCGGCCGGCGCCGGGTCATCACGCCGCGCACAGCCATGCTCACAGTCGCGCTGGCGGCAGCACCGGATGTGCCGCATCTGTTGCCGCTCGTCGGCTGGTCGATGTTCGGCGGTGGCGGCGCCATGGATGTGGCCCGCTACGCCAACGCGTTGCCGGGCCAGGAACCGGCCATGCCAGCCATGGTCGAGACGCTTTCGCACACCCTGCACTGCACTTTTCACAGTGCGCTCGTTGCAGGCTTGGTCACCGTGCTTTTGTGGGCCTGGCTGCACTCGCTGTGGCTGCCGCTTGCGGGATGGTGGTCGCACGTAGTCATCGACGTATTCACCCATTCGGCCGACTACTATCCATCGCCGGTGCTGTACCCGATCACGCGCGCGGGTTTCGACGGGGTAGCCTGGAACACGCCGCTGTTCATGTTGATGAACTACCTGGCGCTGGCGGTGGCTTGGCTATGGTTGTGGCGGGAGTGGCGTCGAAAGTGCCGTCGGACCTGACGGTTCGCGCGCGCCTCAAGATGTTCAACGGCGGAGCGCCGCGTGCTTGGGTGCGGCTGTCAATCGCGTGGTCTGGAACAGCACGCTCAAGGGGCTGCTGATCACGCTGTCGCCGGGCGGGTAGACGACGTCGATGGCGATGACGATCGTAGCACCCATCGCGCGTGCGGTGGCGGCCGGCGGCGGGCTTATCAGGCCGCCGTCGACGTACAACCCGTCGCCAAGAAGCACCGGCGCGACTACGCCGGGCACGGCGCTCGAGGCGCGCACTGCCGCCCCTGTGTCGCCGGAGAGCACCAGTGCCAGCGGGCGCGGCGACGTTAATGGTCGCGGGGCTACGGCTCGCGGTTCGTTCCCTATCGGCGCCGGGCGCGGCATCCAGGCAGTGCAACCGCACAGCGCCCACGCGATGGCAGCCAATGTCGCGCGCGAAAGCCACGTTGTGTGGCGGGGCGCGCCACTGGTCGCGCTGCGGGTCCGGCGGTCTTCGATCATTTGGCAGGATCCATTGCTACGGCGGGTGCCGCTGCGGCGCCAGGCGCCAGCGACGAGCCTGGCGGCGCGATGGCCGGCGACATCGCCGCCCGATCGATCTGCGTTTGCGCGCATGGCTTTTCACCACGCGCCAGGCGGTAGCTGATGTCGTCCAGCGCTTTCGCGATCGCACGCTCGGCGCGGGCGGCGTTTTGCTGCGCGCCGGTGTACTCCCGGTTCTGGTTGATTAGGGGTTGCGGCGGCGCGTCGTCGGTGACGGCCAGTTCACGCTCGACGCGGCGTTCACGCGGGCAAAGCACGCTCAAGGTAAGTTCGATCGCGCTCAACATTGGCGGGCCGTCGGTGGTGCTTTTGGCGCCAAGCCAGGTGGTGTAGCTCTCGATGTAGCCGCGCACGCCCGCATCGACCTTGTCGGCGATGGTTTTTTCGTACAGCACCAGCTTGACCGGCCGCAAGCGCAGGATCACATCCGGCAGCGGCGCGCCGGGCAGCGCCAGCAACAGGGGATCGGGGTCGATCAAGTTGAAGCAGCGGCTTTGCTCCGCCAGCTTTCTGGCGGTGGCGTGCCACGCCGGTATCTTCAAGTACCGCCAACGTTCGGCGGCGTCGGCCGGCGTGTTGTACGGGTCGTCCGTCACCATCGCGGTCAGCAGGGGCGTGGCGCAAATGGCGCTGCGCGGCGGCGCGGCAGGCGCATCGATCTTTACCGGTGGAGCCGCCGAGGGTGTGTCGGTAAAAGTCGGCTGCGCCGACGCGGCACAGGAAATCGCCAGAACATAAAGCCCGCAAAGGAATTTCATGCCACAACTCCTCCCACGGCCGGTGCGACCGCAGCCTCGATGCTTGTTCGGCGCCGCATCAGCTTGTACGCCGCGGGTATCACGAACATGGAGAGCAGCGGCGCGCTCAGCATGCCGCCCACCATCGGCGCGGCGATGCGTTGCATGATCTCGGCCCCGGTGCCGGTCGAGAGCATCACCGGGATCAGGCCGGCGACGATGACCGCGATGGTCATGGTCTTGGGCCGCACCCGCTGCACCGCGCCGGCTTCGATGGCGGCGTCGAGACTGTGCGCGTCGAAGGCGCCCGCGTGGCGCTCGACGGCCTGCTTGAGGAACAGCAGCATCACCACACCGAATTCGGCGGCGACGCCGGCCAAGGCGATGAAGCCGATCGCGCTCGCCACCGAGAAGTTGTAATCGAGCGCCCACATCAGCCAGAAACCGCCTGACAAGGCCAGTGGCAGTGTCGCCATGATGAGAAGGGCCTCGCCGGCGCGCCCGAAGATGATGTAGAGCAAGACGAAAATGATCAGCAGTGTGAACGGCACCACCACCGTCAGGCGCTCCTTGGCGCGCTCCAGGTATTCGAACTGGCCCGACCAGGCCAGCGAATAGCCGGGGGTCAAGGCGACCTCCCTGGCCACCGCGCGCCGCGCATCGTCGACCACCGCGACCAAGTCGCGGCCGCGTATGTCGACGTAAATCCAGCCCGACAGGCGCGCGTTTTCGCTCTTGAGCATCGGCGGGCCGTCTTCCACCTTGACTTCGGCCACCTCTCCCAGGGTGATGTAGGCGCCGCGCTCGGTGATGATGGGCAACTGGCGCAGCTTTTCGACCGAATCGCGCAGTTCGCGCGGGTAGCGCAGGTTGACCGGAAAGCGCTGCCGTCCCTCGATGGTCTCGGTCACGTTTTCGCCGCCGATGGCCGCCGCGACTATGCCCTGCACATCGGCGATGTTCATGCCGTAACGCGCGGCCTTTGCACGATCGATGTTGATGTCTACATAGCGCCCGCCCGAGAGGCGCTCGGCCAAGGCCGAACTCACGCCCGGCACGTTCTTGACGGCACGCTCGATATCGGCGGCGATGCGGTCGATCTCCTTCAAGTCGGCGCCGGCCACCTTGATGCCCAGGGGCGACTTGATGCCGGTGGCGAGCATGTCGATGCGGTTGCGGATCGGCGGGATCCAGATGTTGGCCAGGCCCGGCAGGCGCGTCACGCTGTCGAGCTCCTCGATGAGCTTGTCCATGGTCATGCCGGGTCGCCATTCGGACTTCGGCTTGAACTGGATCGTGGTCTCGACCATTTCCAGCGGCGCCGGATCGGTCGCGGTCTCGGCGCGCCCGATCTTGCCATGCACGCTCTTGACCTCTGGCACGCTTTTGATCAAGCGGTCGGTCTGCTGCAACAGTTCGGCGGCCTTGGAAGGGGAAATGCCGGGCAGCGCCGAGGGCATGTAGAGCAGGTCGCCTTCGTCCAGCGGCGGCAGGAATTCGCCGCCGACCCGGGTGGCCGGATAGAACGTGGCCGCTGCCCCGAGCGCAGCGAGTACCAGCGTGGCCTTCGGCCATGCCAGCACCGCGCGCAATACAGGCCGGTAGACCGCGGTGAAAAAGCGGTTCAGGAAGATCGCGTTCTCTTTCGGGATGCGCCCGCGGATCCAGTAGCCCATGAGCACCGGCACCAGCGTGACCGACAGCCCGGCGGCAGCGGCCATCGCGTAGGTCTTGGTATAGGCCAGCGGGCCGAACAGGCGCCCCTCTTGTGCCTCGAGCGCGAACACCGGCACGAACGAGAGCGTGATGATGAGGAGCGAGAAAAACAGCGCCGGCCCGACTTCGGCGGCGGCATCGGCGATCACGGTCCAGCGTTCTTCGCCGGCCGGTTTCGCACCCGCATGGAGCATCTCCCATTCTTCGAGGTGCTTGTGCGCGTTCTCTATCATCACGATGGCTGCATCGACCATCGCGCCGATGGCAATCGCGATGCCGGCCAAGCTCATGATGTTGGCGTTGATGCCCTGGTGGCGCATGACGATGAAGGCGATGAGGACGCCTAACGGCAAGGTGATCACCGCGACCAGCGCCGAGCGCAGGTGGTAGAGAAACAGTGCGCAGACGATTGCTACGACGATGAATTCCTCCACCAGCTTGTCGCGCAGGTGCGTGACCGCGCGCTCGATCAAACCTGTGCGGTCGTAGGTCTCGACGATCTCGACACCCTTGGGCAGCGAGGATTTGAGCGAGGTGATCTTGGCCTTCACCGCCTTGAGAGTTTCAAGCGCATTCTTGCCCGAGCGCATCACCACGATGCCGCCGGCTACTTCACCTTCGCCGTCGAGTTCGGAGATGCCGCGCCGCATCTCCGGACCCACCTGGACGCGCGCGACGTCCTTGAGCAGTACCGGCGTGCCGCTGTCGGATACGCTCAAGGGAATGGCGCGAAAATCCTCGAGCGTCTTCAGGTAGCCGCGCGCGCGCACCATGTATTCGGCTTCGCCCAGCTCAAGCACCGAGCCGCCGGTCTCCATGTTGGCGTTGCGTATTGCAGCGACGATTTTTGCGTGCGGCATGTTGTAGGCGCGCATGGCGGCCGGGTCGAGCACGATCTGGTATTGGCGCACCATGCCGCCGATGCTCGCCACTTCGGCCACGTTGGGCACGGTTTTGAGCTCGTACTTGAGAAACCAGTCCTGCAGCGCGCGCAGTTGCGCCAGGTCGTGCGCGCCGCTGCGGTCGACCAGCGCGTATTGGTAGATCCAGCCGACCCCGGTCGCGTCCGGCCCCAGCGCCGGCTTGGCCTGGGCCGGCAGGCGCGCCTGCACCGTGTTTAAGTATTCGAGCACGCGCGAACGCGCCCAGTACGGGTCGGTGCCGTCGTCGAACAGCACGTAGACGAAGGAGTCGCCGAAAAAAGAATAGCCGCGCACGGTCTTGGCGCCCGGCACCGACAGCATCGTGGTGGTGAGCGGATAGGTGACCTGGTCTTCGACGATTTGCGGCGCCTGACCTGGATAAGTAGTGCGGATGATCACCTGGGTGTCCGAAAGGTCGGGAATCGCGTCCAGCGGGGTGTTCATCACCGACCACACGCCCCAGGCGGCGCAGATGAGGGCGGCGATGAGCACCAGGATGCGGTTCGCGATCGACGCGCGAATGAGCGCGGCGATCATTTTTTCGCCTCCGGCCTGGCGGGGGGCGGCGCGAGTGGCGCGATGCGGGTGATGCGATAGTCGCCGTCCTTGTCTTCGACGAAACTGAAGTCGACCTTGTCGCCGCGGGCCACATTGCGCGGCAGGCCGCCCTTGGGCGCCTTGAAGTCCATGGTCATCTCGGGCCATTTGATCGACGCGATCGGGCCGTGCGACAGGGTGACGGCGTCGCCGGCGATTTTCTCGACCCGCGCTTCGCCGCGATGCTCGGCGCCCTTGGGCGGCGGCGTGCCGGCGGCGGCGCTTTTGGTGGCATCGACCACGGGCGCGGCGGCCGCCCCCAGACCCTTCAAGCTGGCCTCGGAATCGAACAGGAACTGGCCCGACACCACCACCCGTTCGCCGGCCGAGAGGCCGCGCACGACCTCGGTCACGTCCTGGCCGTCCACGCGCGCCTCCATGCCGGTTTCGATGACGCGCTGGGCGAAGCGTCCGTCCGCCAGCGCGAGCATGACGAGCTTGCGCGCGCCGGTCGCAATGACCGCCTCGGATGGCACCACGAGGGCGCGTCGCGCCGCCTCGCCCGTAATCGACAGGGTGGCGAACATGCCGGGCTTGAGAACACCGTCCGGGTTGGCGATGCGGATGCGCGCGCGCACCGTGCGGGTGGCCGGATTGACCTCAGGCAAGAGCGCGGCGACGACTCCTTTCAAGGTCTTGCCGGCCAGCGCGGGCGTGCGCAGCGTCACGGCGCTGCCCACGCGAACAGCCGCGATCGCAGCTTCAGGCACGTCGGCCAGCACCCACACGGTAGCGAGGCTGGCGATGCGAAACAGCGTCACGCCGGGCGAGACCTGCATGCCTTCGCGCGCGAAGGCACCCATGGCCGCGTTCATGTCCGTTCCCAGAGGCAGCAGCACACCGGCGGCCGGGGCGGTAAGCGTTACGCGCGGATCGGCGCGGCCGTCGCGTTCCAGTGCGGCGATGTTCGCCTCGGGAATCCCCAGGTAGATAAGCCGCGCGCGCGCCGCGGCGGCGAGATCGGCGTTGCCGGGCTTGCGCACGGCCAGGTATTCCTCCTGCGCGGCGAGCCATTCGGGCGCGTAGATCGCCGCCAGCGGCGCGCCGCGTGCGACCGGGTCGTTGGGGGTGCGCGCGTAGAGCTTTTCTATCCAGCCGGTCACGCGTGCCTGTACGATCTCGATAGCGCTTTCGTCGAACGCCACGTTGCCGACCACCTCGATTGCGCGCGCGAGTTGCGTCATCTTCGCTTCAGCCGTGCGCGCCCCCAGGCTTTGCGAAGCCTGCGCACTGATCTTCACGCCCTCTTTCGGACCCTTGGCGTCGCCATCGTCATCGGCGTACACCGGCACCAGTTGCATGTCCATGAAAGGCGACTTGCCGGGCTTGTCGAACTTGCTCTGCGGGACCATCGGGTCGTGGTAGTAGAGGATCTTCTTGCCCGGCGGCGTCGGTGCCGCGGCCTGGCGGTCGAATTCGCGCATCTGGGCCTGCATGTTCGCGTACCACCAGCCGCCAGCGCCGCCGGCGGCCGCGAAGACGAGTGCAACGAGAAGGATGACTACGAGGCGCTGTTTCATTTCGTCACTCCCGTGTGGGCGCCGTGCGCGAAGTACTGCAACTGCGCCCAGGCACGGGCCGCGTCCTGCTCCAACTGCAATTGCGCCAGGCGGGTCTCCAGCCACTGGCGGCGCGCTTCGAGCAGATCGGCGAGTTTGCCGGCGCCGCCCTTGTAGGCGGCCAGCGCCTGGTCTATGCGGTCTTGGGCGAGGGGCAACAAGGTGTCGTCGAAGCCCGCGCGCCGCGTATTGGCGGCATCCCAGTCGGCCAGGGCCAGGCTGATCTCCAGCGCGTGCTGACGCTCTGCATCCTCGCGCCGTTGCTCGGCCGCCTGCTTTTGCGCCTGGCGCGCGCGCACTTCGGGGGCGATGCGCTTCTCGCCGAAGACTGGCAGGTCGATGGCGATGCCGAAAGAGACCATGTCGGTGAATTGGGCGCCACGCTTCTGGTAGGCCACTTCCCAGCCCCAATCGCCCTTTTCCTGCGCCTTCGCCTGGGCAATGCCGTTGTCGGCCTGCGCCTCGGCCTGCGCGAAGGCGGCCAGGTGCGGATGGCCGCCGGCGGCATAGGCGTGCCGTTCGAGGCGGGCGTCGGCGAGCTGCCACGGCGCCGGCGGGCGCGCCGCCAAGTCGCTGCCCAGGAGGCGCACCAGTTGCAATCCCGCGCGCGCGGCCAGCCGGGCGAATTCCGCGGCGCGATCATCGAGTGCACGCAACTGCGATTGCGCAGTCACCGCTTCGATCGGTTGCGCGCGCCCGGCACGCACCTGGCCGATGAGCACGTCGTAGGCTATGCGTGCCTCGCCCTTGAGTTCGTTGATCAGGCCAGTTGCGGCCTTCGCGTATTGGCGCTCGACGAACGACAGGGCGGTATCGCGGCGCAGCGCCAGGCGCGCGTCCTCGAGCATGGCCTCCTCACGCCTGGCATCGAGTTTGTGGGCCTGGGAGCGCAGCTCGCGCTTTTCTTCGCGCGGCATGTCACGCGCGATACCGATGCGGCGCATGGTCATGAAGTCGCGCCCGGTCGAGAACTTGTCGGCGCTTTCAATCGGCCAATTGTCCAGCCCGATCTTGAGCTTGGGGTCGGGCAGGGCGAGGGCCGATTCGGCCATCGCCGCGGCAGCCGTGACTTGCGATTTGCGCGCGTCGATGGCCGGCGCGTTGCGTTCGGCCTGCTGCATCGCCTCGAATACCGTGAGGGATGGGGCGGTCTCGCCAGCCAATTGCGCGTGGACCGACAGTGCGGCAGCCAAGAGCGCGGCGCCGCTACATCCGCGCGCGGCGCGGACCGGTGAAATATGAAGCATGAAGACCTCCGCTGGACAACTCAAACGTGCCGGGCGCGAGCGCGCACCGGCCGAAACGTGTCAGCGGAAGATCAAATGCGCAGGCGTTGGGTGAGACGGAACGGCGGCGGGCCGAGGATGCGCGCCGTGTCCGCATGCGCCGTGGCGGGCGATGTCGTGGCCGCCGGCGGCGACACGGTGATACAGCCGGTGGTCGATAGCGCCGGCAGCGGCAGCGCGCCATCTACCCCCACGCCGGCGTCGCCCGGCAGGCAATGCTTGAGTACCAGCGGTGCCGGGGCCTGGCCCAGCATGTCGCAGGGCTCCCCCGATGGCATGGTCGCCACGCCTGTGCCGCGCGGGTCAGCCGCCAATGCTGCACAGCCCATGAACGCGGTGGCCGCCTGTGCAAACAGCAGCAGGGCCAGGGTTAGCGCTGCGACGGTGCTGCTGCGAAAGGCGGTCAACGACATGCACAAAAGTATACGCTACGGGCCGTGGCGCCGGGCCGATGTGCGACAAGCCCTGCGCTACTATCGATGGCGTTGCGCGATCCTTTGAGCGCATTTGGCGAGCCTGTGCAGCGAGAGCCCGCGTTTGCAAGGCGTTGCTGGACGAAGCAGCCGCCCTGTCTTTGAATCGGTTTGCCATGACCCAAATGCGATTTGTCTTTTGTGTGGTCACTTCCACGACAAGGTAACGCGTGGACTAATTTCCAAGAAGACGATCTTGGACGACTACAAATCGGTTCAGACTTCGGACGATGTCAAGCGGCCGTTCGATGCATTTGACCTGAACACTGCGGCACTTCGAATTGTGTTGGGGGCCAGTGCCTTCGGCTCTGCAAGGACGTTGATTGAACTGGATGGTCGGAATGTCCTGTCCAGTGAGCGGCCAGAAGACGGCGCGGCGTTTCCGACTCTCACCGGAATTTTTGCGGATCGCGAAGGGCTGCAGGAGGCGGATACGCTGGAAAGCCTGCAGCAACTGCCAGTTGCCGCCGGCGCCGGCTAGGCGTCGACCTTTCGCAGCACCTTCGGCAACAGGCAACTTCGCCAGGTTCTGTTGCAATTCAAGATTCCTGTCCGCAGGCAAGCTCGTGCGGGAGCGACTCTTCAAGCAGGATGCGCATCGGCAATCAACGAGGCGCGTGCTTGTTCCAGAAGAGCGACCGCTTGTTAAGAAGTGAAAGAGGGGAATTGTGGCCGTGCACAAGGTCCCGGTACCGCCCGGCGTAAATCCGAATACGGCACCGAGGGTGGGCAGCCCCTGCGTCAGAATAGTGGTCGCCTCGACACAATCCACAACCCTGGGGCGGCGATGAAAGAAGGAGATGGCACGATACGGACAGGCATTGCGGATCCCGGTGGATTGGTCACCAG
>ENA-ORBV01008037-ORBV01008037.1-microbial-mat-metagenome-genome-assembly--contig:-NODE-8037-length-17890-cov-7.319935_pt1 | contig 17890 bp, 11 predicted proteins | sample MGYA00237777_ERZ505514 | MGnify/ENA primary metagenome ERZ505514 (study PRJEB26160, sample SAMN06269048) | microbial mat metagenome | isolation source: Oligotrophic lake microbial mat | place...
GTCTTCCTCAACGAGCACCTGCTCACGGACCTGGTGTTCTATCAGCTCGTTGCTCTATTAATTCCATCTACTGTAGCAAGACTACGCTTGGCTGATGCATGATTGTGTTTGTTTGTGTTCATACCACAATTTCCTTTCTGTTGAAATCAGCACGTGCCTTTTTTGAAGGAGGTGCACACCATCCTGAGCTCCAGTGGTGAGACAATTTTGTCAGACCACAACAGCCGACCCGGATGAATTGGGTTGAGGTCGCTCATCAGGAATCCCCCCCAAGTCTTCATTCCACATTTTGAGAAAATCGTGGTTGGGATCTGTTTTGATGAAGTATGTGTAGTCAGCATGTGTCGTCTTGAATGTTGGCCTTATGGACCGAGACCAGGAAGTGAGGGTGAGTATGTGTCGCATTATGCGTCTCGTCCAAGATACGGATACACTGGCAATGTATGAATAACTACTTATAGCTTTTTAATTATGGTTTATTGGCTGGTCCTAACATCTAAAAGATCTCAAGCGAACATGTACACGATCGTTTGCCCTACAGAGCTGTCATCCATGGTCGAGCTACGGGTCTGATTTCGAATCCTTTTCAGGCGCTGCTTCGTTGTAAACCAAGAGAGCTATAATAAGCGCCGCTTTTTTTTCTTCGTTTATCCCAATGGTCTTAATAGCGAGGTAGAGGCTGACTTCAGTCCACCAAGTCTTCCACCGTGTAGAGACCGTAGACCTGTGGGATACCACACAGATATTCCTGGCTCATGCAATACTTGAAATTGATCTTTCCGTTTTGGATAAACTTATCGCCACGGAGCTTTTGAGCCCATTCAATAACTTCATCGATGATGGGAGTTTCGACCTTGACCAACTCTGCGATTGCCTTGGCTATGAGCAGGCCGAAGCCAATGTCATCCTTGAAGAATCGAAAGTTAGTGTCCAAGTGACGCTTGCCATCCTCTCCTTCGACAGTAGGAGTCTTGATGGAAGCCAGCTGGGCACTGTCGCGAAGACTTGCCAAGATATCGACATGGCTGCTCTTGTGATCGAGTTGCTCCAGCTCTGCATAACCAAGCATGTATTTGAATTGCTTTTGTGGCAACGCTTTTCGAATGGCTTGACGGATTGTCTCGTATTCTGCATCCAACTTCTCCAATAGGTCGGCCGATTTTCGATCGAAGTCTCTGTAGAAGTAGGGGACCGTTTCGAGTGAGTCCCAGATTCCACCCGATTTCTTCCAGAGTCCATAGCACCTTGCGGGATGTAGAATTTGATTGTCGACAGAAAGCGTCAAATCGAGAAAAGTATCAGCCAATTCAAACTTTCCTCGACCCAGCGGACGAGATGAGATGTCCTCCAGGAAGAGATCATTGAGCTCTTCAAATTTGTTTTGAGGTGTGACAGCAACCACATTGACTTGCTTAGGACCATAGTTGATACCCCTTTCGCCGTAAGTCCGAGCACGGCAGATCCACGGGATACTTCCGATGGCAAACGTGACAATGTTCTTTCTTGGTTGATCTTGGTCGTAGTGAATGATGCTGGAGGAGACCATCCAATCGAATCCAGCCTGTCCAAATACGGTTCCGACGTAGACTTGGGGTTTGTCATTGCTGATATGGGGGGCAATCTGGTCGAGAACAGTACGGTAAAGATGGACGGGGAGACAAAATATGATAACATCCGCCTGGGGGATGACATCGATAGGGTTGTTGGACTTACGATGAATGGTCCCGCGGTGAGTGCCGGAGACTTTCCCGGTGAGACCATCTGTAATATCGCACTCGACATGCTGCTTCCACTCGTCAGGGCGTCGCGTGAAGAGGTTTACCGTGTGTCCCATCTCGGACAAGAGTGGGATCAAAATATGGGACGAACTGTGGTGTGTTGTTCAGGTATTCAAGAAGAAGAGAGCGGGAGAGGGAGATGTGAGCTGGAGTGTCTCAGATTATCAATCGAATCAGTCGCGATCGACTGTGATGCATGCCTGACCGGCTTACCTTCCTCCGCCAACTACACAGGTAGTTATGTTTTTGTTCTGGGTTGGAGCCATGATTGGTAGCGCGTTTCTATAGGTAAGATCTAGGCTAGTATATTGGATCGAGCTTGGTCGCTTCGACAACATGTGCTCTGCTGCTCTTTTTGGGTTCCTGGTACTGTTTGAGTTCTGAATTTCTCAGTTTTATGAGCACGTTTTCTCTCATTCTTATTGCATATTACTTTGTCTTCTCTCATTCTTATTGTAGTACCTTGTCAGGCCACCCGCCATCACCTCTAATTTGTTTGCTTGCGAGCTAGCTACTAGCTAGTAGAGAGGTCGAATGGGATCGAAAACGATGGAAATGTTTGACCGTTCAATTTGTACTGGGATGTAAACTCCCATAGAAAGAACCGGCTTCCCCTTCTGGAATCAATGCGAACGAAGCGGGATCGCTTCTTGTTTGTGCGTTCGAGTCGTCGTTATTGAATCCCGTAGAAATGCAAAGAATTTATTTCCAATGGTACTCTACTAGCTAGCTAGTAGTAGTAGGATAGACGAGATTAAGTCAACGTCGTTCCACTTAGCGTACCGCTATGGCTCTAGCGTAGCAAAGGACGTATGTAGAAGCTAGGCACAATTAGTACCAGAAAACCTTACTGCTTTCCCGATACTAAAGATTTTGTTATTGGTAGCACATTTGCACTCTATTCTAGCCGTTGGATTATAGCAATACTGAATCGAAATTAGTTGTCGACAATGGCATAGTCCCCGTCGCTGTAGCTACGCACAGATAGGTTTGTTTGCAATTGTAAGCTAGGACAAGCTTCTTCATAACATGGACGAGGTGCCTGTCGCTCACAATTGTGGTCAGAACCCTATGGGAGAAGCGGTTGCTTCCCAAATCACACCAGAGGACCAGCTTGCAACAGTCATCAATAGAATGAGTGCTGTCACGGTTTCCTACTATTGGAAGCTTCTAGGTGATGAACCCAATAGCATGTGCAGGTTGTTGGACGTGCCCTGGAGTGACATGCGGTTGATCCTGAGGAAGTGCAATGTGTTGTATGGTCCGAATGACAAATTCAAAATGAAGAAGTTTGAAAATTTGATGGAACGAATTGGTTGTCAATGGAGTTGTTACCGGCCACATGGAAAGCCCGAGCATTTCATATGTGTTGGAGACAATGTTGATCACACGGACGCGGTGACAAAACCGAAAGAGATGTATTCGACAGGGGCCAGCGGTGGTGGCATGCTACAAGTGTTCCCTGTGCAGGGTGTTCACATGCCCGGAGTCCGAACCAAGGTTTTACGGAAATTAGTTGAGGATTTGGTCATGGCTTCTACAGACCAATCCGCCTCTTCTTCTGTTAATGACATGGACCGTGTTGATGATAGCGATAACCAAAGTAACAAAGGGAGCATGACAATGTATGTAAACGAATTGCTAGACATAGTGAGACGGGAATTGTTGCATGCCGCGAGTCAAGGCGAACGATACTCGTATTCGCAACGGGCAAACCGGATGCTTCGCAAGGCGGCTGTCCATGCCCTGAAAGGATCGCTACGAGCTTTTATCGACAGCTGGGTTGATCGATATGGTGACATGAATGATGACAAAGGAGAAACTGGCGAGTGTCTTAAGACTCCAGCTATGACAAGATTGAGAAATACCATGCAAGCGCCCATGACTGTAGCACGTCTCTTCTCTGAAACGCCCATCAACAATTCACCGGTGCAAGCGCCAGGGCCAATTATCACACCACCAGTTGATCTGACCGCCGACGATGTCGATGAGGATGAGAGAGACATCGACATCGTACTCTCTCAGATAAAAGAAGAAGCCTTACTACAAAACCTTCTACACAAAAGATTTATTCATAGACAGCAACGTGTTATCACTCTTGAGCACAAAAACGGTCGGAAGTTTCGTGTCGTCTTTCCTCCCGACTCGCAATCAACCAAGTCGTTTATGGATGAAGCCAGTAGAAGTCGTTGGGTTGATGATCTGCTGTGGAATGGAGTGCAACAAACTGGCATGCTTCTTTATCTGGCCAAAGCAGTACCAAACGAATGTCTCCGCGTGGCAACTGAAAAGAAGATTCGTGTCAAGACAGAAGTACTCAACACACCACAGACCTTGGCACTGCAACGACACTGCCGCATAAATGATAAGCAGTTATCGAAGTGCCGGTCATTCCTCCATCACTTAGGAGGTGTGGAGTTGCAATGTTCGCTCAATGACATCAAAAGAATAGACCACGAAGTTGGGTTAAATGAGAACCTGCTTGACGCGACGTTTGGCTCTTACACACTTGAATGGGCTGTAATACGAGGTGATGGCAATCAAAAGAAATTGCCGGAGGTTTGTCCGTATTGGAACGCTGACATCCTTCTGGAAGTGACAGCAGAAATAGATCTTTTCTATCACAAACTCTTCCTTGAAAAACCTGATGACCCCTTCATCATTATGCCGCCAATCGATTATCGAGCACCCGGCTTCACCGACAAACCCGGAATGATAGTGCTGTTCGGAGGCGATCATGGAGCTGGTGCATGTCCTTGTAGTCTCAAACTGAACTTCAGTTCACCTCAAGAAAGAAAGTCTAGAGGTGAATTAAATTGGCGATGTCCTACCATTCAAATCGCATCAATTGACTGTGCGAAGGATACTTATGAGTTACTTGTCAACACGGTCATGCCCACTATCAAGTCACAGTTGATAGAGCTACGAAATAGCGCCGCGTTTTTGGTTTACAGCCCAAGACAACCCCGCAAATATTGCAAAGCTTTTCTGTTCCCCAAAGACTTGGAACCAAACTCATTTACTGTTAACAATGAAGTACTATCCTTTCAAATTGGGGGGCAAATCAGAACTGTGAATCTTGGGGCGCACTTCAACACTGAAAACGACAATGAATTCAACTACAGAGAGCTCCGCGTCATAAAGGTCATATCGCATTTCCATGACCTTTATGTTGGGGATTTGGCGTTCCTTGCTATGGCCATAGGAATGAATCACTCAGCTGGGTCATACTGCATTGCTTGCCATCGAATTGCCCGTCAGTTCAACTGCGACACAACACTGGCAACGGATTTGAGAACACGAGCCTCACTCATACATTGCCTCACGGAGTACAATCGACTGAGACTGAGACGAGATGGAACCGAAAAGAAGAGCGTCAGAAATCATCTCGGGGTCAACACACTGGGACTGTTGGATATTGAACCACACAGAATTATCGTTCCAACACTACATTGTCCAATGGGACTTGTCGACAAAGTACTCGTTACATTCAAGGAGTGGGTTGTATTCCATGCAGAGGCCTTACCTGCAGAAGCAAACGACTTAAGAGTGCATTACAAGAACGCTCTCGCAAACTTGAAGTTGTCGCAGACGCAAGAGGCTCAAGCCGTGATACTTGACAATCAAGCCGGCAACACACAGGAATCCGTTGCTCATTTAAACACAGCAAAGGAAGCACGAGCAGAAGCCAAGTCAAATGAGGTACAAGCGAAGAAAACATATGATGAAATGGTCAAACGACACAGTGCTAGAGTGTACTCGTTGTCACAGAGATTTGATTGCATTTTCCGGTCTAAGAACATCCGAAAAGAGCATTATCATGGTGGCAAATACAATGGAGTGAACTGCATACGAATCATGGAACAGTCAGAGGAGTTGTTCGATGCGTTTGCTCTACTCATTGTGGAAAACAAAGCACAATCCATCACAGATGACGACATCACTTCTAAATGCAACCAATTCGCCAGGCTATTTGGCCTTTTAGACACCATTTGGTCGAATGTACGGGGTATCGAAGGTGGTTTGCTACCCACCAACGAACAAGTGAACCTTTTGCGGAAAGCAATACAGAAAGGGAAGGCACTGTGGATATCAATGAACATGTCCACGCTCCAACCCAAGTGGCACATGGTCTTTGACGGCCATCTCCTCCAACAAGTAATTACATATGGTGGACTTGCAGACAAGTCCGACGACACAATCGAACTGCAACATCAAGTGCGAATGCGATTAAGAGATAGATACAGAAGTGTCACCTCATATGAGAGAAGAGAAACATGCATAAGACGCGAGTTGAGGCGAAGGAAATCCCCGGAAATCAATCATCAAATCGACAGTTATGAGGCTGCCAAAAGGCTAAAATCAACATCCAAACGACAGGAAGAGGCCAACAATAGACACACGGAGCTACGCGAAGCTAAACGTGTCAAGAGAGAGGCCGTCGTTGATGATTAAGAGACGCGTCATTGTCATTAGCTTGCAGCAGTGTAATATTAGATCAAACTCGTTATTTTGAATTTTGAATTCAAAGATAAGGGACGTGTGTGCTATCTTTACATAAAATGCTGATGTCATGTATAGAAAATAGTGTACTAAATATTTAGTACCAACCGTACGCTGGGCTACGTAGATGGCTGTTATCCATGCTAAGTGTTCAAGGTAACGCAACTCGAGGAAACCATGCACAACAGCGACCCTTCGCTTCTCGATCGCGTGCATGGGTGACATGTGAATAAATTAACCTTTTTTAAGAGGACGAAGCGAATGATACATCAACAGGCGTTCCCACTAGCTAGGAAACAAAGAATTGAAGCGTCGCACTCAAAACAAGAACCACAGCCTGAAAAGTCAGCCATGAAGTTGCTCCCGGTAACAACCACCAACCTGAGCCTGCTGTCCAATGTCGCCTTGCTGCACAATGGTATTTCCTGGGATCCCCTCCAGCGAGAACAGCAACACAGCTTTCCCTTTGGGGGCCCGCCAACCCTGATTTCTCCCTTTTTCTCCTTTGCCAAACCACTAAGGTCCCTCTCAAGCGCAGCCATGGCTCCACGCACGACAGCGCGAGAGCCTACCAGCACTGGCGACATTGTTCGCATTGGCATCGTGGGAGGAGGAATTTGTGGCAATTCCGTAGCCCATGCATTGGCCAAAAAGCTGGCAGTAGGAGGCAGTAATGCGAGGGAATATCGCATTGTTGTTCTGGAAGGAGATCCACATTCTCCGGTATCGGAGACACCAATCCCGTGCACAAGCACAAGTACGTGCACAAGTGCTGCACAGGAACGGCAAATGGAAGCTCCCAAATGGCATGCCGCCGCGGCTCGGAATGCCAATTCCATTGTTCCAGGATCTTCCATGCACGTCTTTTCCAAAAAGTCCGCCGTCTGGCAAATTGCTCACGATACAATCGAGGAGTGGTTCTCTTTAGCACAAGAATGGCTTCAATCAAAACTAACCCAAAGCCGCCACTATGACTTGACATTAAGATTGGCCCCACGAGAAGATTTTGCAGTCACACCACCGTACTTTGCACTCCATCCTTGGAAATGTATTGGTCCTTCTGCTACTTCCCATGAAAGATGGACTTTCATCCGATTTGTAAAACATTTTCTCTATTATTCCATTGTGAAAGGAGACGTCGATGCCAGTGATCGAGGCAATTGCATGTGTCAATTGGCAAAGGCCAACCGCGAATTGTTCTTGGAGATTGTCCAGGAAATGAATAAAAAAGGACACAATATCCAATATTCGAGAGGATTTCTCGCCCTTTATCGAGATCTGGAAGCGGCAAAGCAGTCACAAGCAACAACACAACGGCACGGCGAAGAAGCACATTTGCTTCCCTGGGAAGAAGCCGTCAAGCAAGTACCTAGCCTCGATAATATACCAATGAAGCCCATGGTCGTCGTCCACCGACCAAATGAGATCATTTCGAGTTGCGAGGAATTCATTCGAGCATGGACCGGGGAAATCCGGAATTTGGGTGTCGAATACAAATATGGTCTGGTGCAAAAGGTGGAACTTGTCCAATTAGAGGAACCACGACGTCAAGGCAAGGGTGCCTCCAATTACACTTACAAAGTACGATGCCACGATGGGAAAGACCAGGAATTCGACGTGGTCGTCTTGGCGGCCGGAGTTTACTCACCACTACTGGCCACACAATTGGGTGTGGGCGAGTATGTCCCGACCTATCCACTTCGAGGATTCTCATTGACTACCTTTGTCAGCGAGACCGACACCAAAATTGACAAGCAACCAAAAACCAATCTACTGCCCAAAGCATTCTCTTTAGATTCGATGTATTGCACTTCTGTCACTCCCCAAATGGCCCGATGGGCCGGTTTTGGTGAGTTTGTGGGCTATCCTTCAAAGGACAAGAGTGTTCCGTCCATTGGCCCATCCATTCTATCGCGATACTCCAATATACTCTTTCCCAATGCCGCCAGTGGTAACAACAAAGAAGATGCTCTCCGCTGTTTTCGACCCGCAAGTCCTGATGATTTGCCTATTGTAGGCGCCATCCCAAAAGCACCTGGGTTGTTTGTACATACTGGTCATGGTAAGTATTGTATAGCATGACAAACCACCAAGCTTGGCTGCAATTTCTTTCTCACCCAAATTCCCTCAACTACGCAGGCACACTGGGTTGGACCACTGGTCTTGCCACGGGTCTACTTGCAGCACAAACAGTTGCGGAGTACCTACTAGAGGATTCTGACTGTAGCGATGCGGCAGACAAGAAGCAATACTACCGTTTTGCGAATGGCATCGAAATTGAAAGGAAACGTCTTGCCCCGACTAGATTTGTGGATTAGCTACCAGATGGGTAGTGGTCTTTGTCCCTCTCTTTTTCGACCGCAGATTCGAACTGCCCACTACTGTAGCTACTAGCTAGATTTAGTTAGCTACCGGCAGTTTGGTATCATATCCCAAGGGTTTTATTATTAGGGCCAAGCTCACCGACTTTTATTTTCTTGCAAGGTTTGCAGAAAAATGCCCCAAGATCGTCTTCATCAACACCTTGACTAACAAAGCCCTATCATGCCTGATTATTATTATTGTATGTGTATTTAATTCGCCTTCAATCACAGCAGCCCACCTTGTCGCAATCTGCTTGGATCTCCACCACTCCATCTTCCTTCCATTTTCGGCATAATTCTTCTGGGATTAATCCTGTCATGGGCGTGTTGGTAATGTCCAGCGCGGATAAATTCCCCAAGACTGCCAAAGACACTGGTATCGTCCCGATGATATCTACATTCCCCGAAACATTTAATTCTTCCAAAGAAATGAGTTCGCCCAGTGCCTCTGGCAATGTCCCCTCCATTCGGTTGTCGGCCACATCGAATATTCGCAAGCCGCCATTGAGCGAAGAACTCCAAAGATCGGGAAGTGATCCTGTCAATTGATTGCGAGAGATTTCCAAAATCTCCAAGTCGGGAGCAATGACACCCATAGTCCAAGGCAGGCCTCCAGATAAATAGTTTCCAGCCAGTCGTATGGTTCTAAGCTTGTCACTTTTCCACCCGATTTGCGCAGTAAGAATTCCGACCAATTGATTGTTGTTGAGATTGAGGTCCTCCAAAAAAACATGTTGGTCGGCCAATTGAGCAAATTTCCCCGTCATGGTATTGTTGGAGACATCTCAAATTCGTACGGAAGGCGCCATTTCATCCGCCATGGTTCCTACCAGGCCATTGCTGGTAAGATTCAAGACTCGAAAGGTCCGATTTATATCATTGTCGCATATTGGAAATGGATGAGAAGTATACCAATCACATTCATTGGTCCCATATTCCAACCAAAGGTGGTTGTGAATCCAAGCATGACCCCCCTCTGTGGCATAGTAAACCACGGCCAACCAGAATCGTAGCAATTTCCGTTCCATCGACATTTCGTTTTGGTATGGATCTTGCGTGATCCAGCGATTGGCTTGTGCCTGTGGACTGGTATTAATATTTTTAATAAAATCAATGGTGGCTTCATCCAGATCGTCGTAAATGGGACACCCGACGTCACATCGGCGGGAGTACTCGTAGTAGTAGCATCGTCGTCATGGTGGTTCTCGTCCGAGCCTGGAATCAAAAGGCCAATTGACAGGCCGACTATTAAGGCAATCACCAAAAAGATGGCAATCGTCGCCAATATCATAATAGATAATTTCTTGTTCTTGGCCTCGTCTTGCAACTCTACTTGATTTTCACTCTCAGTCGAGTGCTCGCCCTCGGCATCTTCTGGCACAATCATGGGATGGGCCGACACCAAAAGGGTACTATGGGAAAAGGGATGACGTGGGGTCGTAGTACTTTGCACCAACATGGCTTCCAATATAGGAGTTTGTTGGGAGGTAAGAGAATCTCCAAATCGTATCGTATCGGCCCCAAATCCATCACTACTACTACCGGTTGTCTGAATCCCTGCCACTCGGACCGCACCCGGAGCTGTGGGTTGTCGTTGCGGTAATTGTTGTTGTTGAAATTGTTGTTGTCGTTGTGTTGTGACTGTCTGATTTTGTTCGTCTTGATCACCATCATAAGTATCGTCAAGGTTCTCTGGTGGGGTATTAGAAGTAGCGCCTTTATTTGGGTGAAGATTATTGGCATCCTCAGTCTCACCATCCGCCCGCAAAGCGGATGCTCGTTCTTGTACAATCTTGAGAGCAATTCTCGCATCCACATCTGTGTTACTACGGGAGAGTCGATCAATATCTTCTGTGGTTCTTGCTGGCTGCTGCTGCGGCTCTGGTAGAGAGAAAAAGAGGGGATATTGTAGCTGCCAAAGCATCTGGAGACAAACTGGAAGGGGTGCTATAACCGCGAGTGACATTCTGCTGACTTGAGACGTGTGTGGCTGCTTGGTTTTGTGAATTTGGTTCATTCCCCTGGTATTCTAGGAAATGAATTAATTAATGCATCCATTGAGATCTTGACTGCAATTCAGAAATACACCCAGTCACCCGCGATGCCCGACAACAGTGAAGAACTTACGTCAAGGCACAAGAATTTACATTTCCTACTACTAGCACTCGCAGTAGTACAGTATAGTGTAGGTCTGACATCATCGCTCACTCGCATAGCTTGCTTGCGGGACAGCCCACGTAGCAGGTACAACTGTAGATGCCAAGAACATGGCCGCGATAGAGAAGGCAAGGTAGCTTGTACATACTAGTACATATGTAGTGTTGATCTGATTCCAAAGAGCATGCACTGTGGACTAGGTCTACTCTGACCTATGGTTTCAGAAATGGCGGCTTCTTCACCTTGCTTTCTGAGCACTTTTGAAGCCAGATCAAGGTACTGTCCCGCTTTCTTTTGCTTTTGCAATCAAAGGTCAGTTGTCCTGCCATCACGCACTCACTTGTTGTGCCTGCAGGGCAATTCGCGGCGGATCCGGGTAGACGAAATGAACTAAAATGGCCTAATCAAATTCGATTGTTCATCGGAGCCTCCTGTGTCCTCCAGACATTTGCTCGATGACTTCGGGTAACAAACACCACAGTCCGGGCTTTTCCAGCACTCGCTAGTATTGTAGCTAGCCAGACGGGCTGACCCCACGCTACTAGTATTTGGCCAGGAACCGAAATGGGTGATACGGATTATCCATTATTTTCCCAGGTTTCAAGTCACAAGGTTTGAAAAGAAGGCGGAACGTCAATTTCTTTCTTCTTTTGCGTCATGGAAGGATTCAAATGACTCTTCATTCACCGGTCACTCATTATCTTGCGGTAGCTGAAGTAGAGCCCTCCCTCGGCTACTACAGTAGTAGCTAAGAACACGGCACGGAAGATATCGATATTCCTGGTCTCCAGCAACAACATTTTGAAAACGCAGGTGGAACGGGTCTCCTCCCATATTTATTTCGCTTTTGGGCGAGGAGAGGATGCATGTAAAAGGCGGCCAGTGCTTGCGCCAGCATCCAAGGCCAGTGAAATTACCCAGTGACTTTCAATGCTCCACATTCCAGGACGGATGACCAAGATCATGGTTTGCGGTACCAACAAATTGTTGAGAGTTTCTGCCACGTGGAGATGAAAAACGTTCCTGCCCGCTAGCCAGCAAGCTGGCTAGTTTTTTGACATTGTCTGTGTCACTCTTGCATGATGCATCCATCCATCCACGGTTCACCACTGTACGGGCGGAATGTGTGTATTGGCATTATTTTGTACCGCCTACCCAGCAAAAATGGCATCTACTGTCTTGACACCTTCCAAGGCTGCATTGGAAGCCGTCTAATAGTAAAGATGCTCTTTCCTAAAAAGGGCGGGAGGCATGTTTCAAGCGCTTGGGCGAGCAGCTTTGGAGGATTTTTTCGGCTTTTTCAATGAATCCTCTTGGGAAAGAACTCGTTGACAAGCACATATCAATTTCGTTTTCTTGGTGCGGCCCATATAAAAAGAGTGAGGATGCATGACTGGCATCCTTATCGGCCGGCTGGTCATGGCCAAAAGCTCGCAGCCTTTGAAAAGGCCGCATGGGTTCCTTTGAGACGTTTGTCGTTGCTCCATTATTTTTTCAAAAGCATAAATGAATGATATTGGTGAAAGCTCAACAATTTGATGATGAAGAGCTTTATGGAAACGTTTCTTGTTTTTGCCGACTCCCCACTTGTCTTGCTAGCATACTCCAACGTTTAATAATTTATTCCACCGCAACACCGAATTTTGGTGGAGCTTGACCACACGTACCGCTATTCAAAGCTACAACGGGCATGAATGGTTTTGTTGTCGCTCCGGATAATACTTTTTGTCGTAGTTTCGTTCTGGCTATGGCTGTTCATCAACGTAAGAACGACGACACCTCACATCCTGGCTGCGCTGTACTGCCTTGCCTTTGTAATTCATATGGAATGTAGCGGATACTAGATTTAGTCTCATGGTCATTAGCCATTGCCATGGATTTGTTGAGATAGACTACTACAGTACCAGCACTACATTTGATTGATTCCTCGTCGCTCGAATCAACGGTATGTGTTGTTGATTATTGATCATATTGGCCTACTACGTCGTAGTATGTTTTGGTAAATGTGCGTCTCGCACGGACGTCGATTCCCTTTAGTGACTCACTCATCTAATGCAGCGCGTGGGGAGTAACCAAATTTTACCGCGGGGCTTAAATTTTAGCCTTAAGAACCATAGTGCTAATTAGGGAATGCGCAACATCAACAGGTTGAATAGCTATTTATTTAGACACAATCGCCGAAGGCTGTTCCAGAGATATCATTTCAAATTGTTCCTGTCGACGCCCCCGGCGTTCCGCACTAATTTCCATGAAAAAACAACTTCATCTCAAAACACCCCATTATTTTCTCGCAAAGAGACAACTAACGAACATTCATCAACTCCTCAGAAAGTATACAAGCAAACACTAATCTCAAGATGACCATGATTACTCATGAACGCGTGCCTACAGCTACCAACGGCAGTACTGGTGGTGCTATCAATATGTCTCTTTCCGCTTCTTCGTCCAACTGCTCGGAGTTGTTTATAGAAGAGAAAAAGTCGGCAGATGATGGTGATTTTCTGGAAGCCTTTCAACGAGAACTGGCCATTGAAAAACGATACGCGGCCAATGCTGCGGCTGGGGCCGGAACTGGTACGGTTCGGCGTAACATGATCTCCAATGGTACGTGCCGTTATCCACGTATATGTGTGTGGTTATAAGAAACTATTTTACGAATTGGATTTTCCACGCTGGAATTACCTTTTTGATGGATTTCCACGATTCATAAAATCATCACTCATGTTCTTCTCTCTTTGATTGTGTGGATTATAGAGCCGGGATCAAAATTTCTTCCCGAAAAAGGGCGTTATACTCTCTACGTTTCTCGTGCTTGCCCTAGCTCTCACAGTATTTTGATGGTTCGAGCATTGAAGGGTCTGCAAGAGGTGGTTTCAGTTGTTTTTGTTCGCCCTCATCCCGAAGACCATATTCAACGTCGATGGGTGATTTCTCACGAAATTCCAGATGATTCGTTGGCAAGCCTGAAGAGTCATGAAGATGACTTTCATAGCATTCGCGAAATTTATGAAAAAGAACACGACAATACGAGTAACTCCATCCCTCTACTATATGACAACCATCACGAATGCATTGTCAACAATGACGCAGCCGACATTACAAACATGCTCAACTCCTCCTTTGCTGACTTGTGTGAAAACCCCAGTCTAGACTTGCTCTGTCAGAATGACGCTGCAACCAAGGCCAAAATGAATGAGGTTCACGACTGGTTGTACCCCTTGTTGCAATTGGCACCCTCCAACACTCCCCCATATTACTATGATTTGTCACCTCGAACATTGCAGCATGCATTTGACCGGGCAACCTGTATTTTACAAAAACAACGATACTTGACAAGTCACACGTTGATTACCGAAGCGGATTTGAAATTGTTTGTCGCTTTGATCCGTTACGAGGAAGTCTATTCCAAGTATTTGGTGCAGCGTCCGCCACAGCAGCTTCTTCTTCAAAATCCTGCATTGATGGATTATTGCCGGGATATTTATCAGCTTCCAGGAGTGGCGAATACGGTGCACATGGGTGAAATTCGGGCTCATTTTCTCGGTACAGCTGATTCCTGCAACAGCAACAGCAGCGCAACCCTTGCCATGCTTCAGGTGCCTCACAGACGTCACTTGCTGGTTTGATAAGATTAGAGGTCTCGTTGATATGGTATTCAAGAGGCCATAATCGCGTATAGGCAGATACTCAAGTCACCACAACATGCCCCGCTGGCCCAATAAAAAAGGAAACTAATTATATATTAAAGTAGCTGAATCACACAAACCACGGGGCACAAAGAAACAGGCGCTCTTCTCATGGCATTAAATAAATAAAACTCTAGTCATTCCGTAGACAGGTGGGATGACTTTTCTTCCCGTACATTTTGCTCGTTCGGAATGTTGTCTAGATCCAGGATTGCTCCAATATTAAAATCCAGAATGCTTCTGCGAAACTTCAGTGGTGGGACCACTTTACACCATTGGATGCGTGCACAATGAATGCTGTAAGAGAAACGAAGCATCAGAGTGTGAGGTGTGCGAATCTACTTACATGTACATTGTGTTGTATTGTGTCGTCGCATGTGCCTCTAGCTGATCAATCCCAAATCTGATCAATGTCGTCATGCTTCAGAATGGCCCTTTTGTGGAGGATGAAGACAAGGATTGAAGCAGCTGGGTATTAGATACATGTGAGGTGCAATGCAATGATGTTTTCCCCTCCGTTCTTGTCTGTGTAATGCTTTGTCAGCAAAACTGTTCTATGGAGCTAAAGCAGAAGTAGATTGATTTTTCGAAACACTCTCCAACCCTTTGCATAGTCACAGCCAGATCTGGTGAGGGGATTTTCCTCCTTCATGCTTCAGGCTTCCTCGCTCTAACACAACAATCTGAAAACCCGCATCCTCACACTCATCATCATGTCTTTTGGAAGCATGTGCTTACCCATGAGCAGTTTGAAGTAAGTGGTAAGGATATTTTAAGCACGCCAAGCTACAACAGGAAGCAGGACATAGCCACTTAGCCATACATTTTTAGCAAATTCACCATTGGAAGGAAATAGAAGTCCTGTGTGTGTTGTAACCCAACATTTGTTAACATTGCATTGGAAGAAATTGCTCAGAATCTTGCTTGCATATGGGGAAGGCTGAAGTTCAACATCTGTTCAGGAGGGCAAAGTTGAGTAGATTTGTTGTAAACACTGTGATAAGTAAAGGCTTCAAGTCAGATTGATTGATTTTGCATAGAAGAAAAAATACAGAAACATCATGTTAAGAGAAAACAAAGTTGATGACATTTCAGAACAGAGTTGACAGGCAAGCACCAAATGAAGCAACATTAGAAGGCAATCAATTGATCCACACATTAATATAGGTAACATTGGATCAATGCACACACCATCAAGTGAGTCATCTGTAGAATGTTGCTACTGTCTGCAGACAAAAGAACAACAACAAAGAAAAAAATTCAAGGATCCAGTGCAAAACAATGAAATGAAAAAGAGAAGAAGAATTGTGCAATGAAAACATCAGCACAAGAAGAAGTGGAAGAATGACTTTCAAAGAATGTGGGGTCGCCAACAGAAGCCAAATGAGAGGAAAGAAGTGATCAAGGACATTGCAGATTGTAGGGAGTCATGGAGCAAATGACAAGTTCAGATGTTTATAAAATTAATGAGGTTGGTAACATGTCTTCAAATCAGATCAAATTCCCACAGAAAAAGCCACATGTTGGAAGAAAGAAGAAGATGTGCAACATGTGGCCAAATGAGACAAACACGCACTGTCCCTGTTGCTGGTAAAACCGTTGTTTTTAGTTGCCTCTCTGGCATTTGGTGCAATGTGACCCACAAACTGCACTGTGCAGTGCTACAAACAAACTCCTGCAAGGGAATGTGCATCATTGTGCTTTGATTGGAACTGCCAGTGCATGTCAGATCTAATGTGTTATCTAATTGTTGCTGTGCGTTGCATGCAAAATTCATAGCATGTCAGTGGAGAGCAATTGCGGTTCATGCAATCTCAACAGATTGATGATGCAGTGGATCAACGGAGGGTTCCCAAGCCTGTGGGTCCTATTTGATATGTTTCTTGCTGTGTCAATGGAGGGTTGCCAAACCTGCGGGAACAGAATTGGTGCATCACATGTGAACGTCTTGATGATGGTGCGATCTTTCATGTGCATTGTGCAATTGGAGCACCACTTTGCAATTCAAACCCACATCATCTCCATGCATCACTTTTTGCTTCTGTTGTTGACTTCTGTGTTCTGCACAAGAAACACTGTGTTGTCTCACCATGTTGGAAGAAAGAAGAAGACACGGGAAATGTGGCTAAAATGAGACAAACATGTGATGTCCCTGCTACCGGCAAAGCCCACCATTTGCCTCTCTAGCCCATGGTGTAATGTGACACACAAACCGCGCTGTGCATTGCTGCTAACACTACATCGTCCAATGTGGCAACACCCTGTTCATTTGAAAAGTGCAAAAAAGAAATGTTTTTTTAACACAGAAAGCACGCATGTTCATTGTGAGTAAGACAAGAACAAAGTTTAGTTGTTTCTCTGAACCAAGGGCCACTGTCTCCTTCCACAAATTACAAAATGAGATAAAGAGTTAAGATGTTCACAGCAACTCAGACAGAAACAGCAACATGGCTGGTCTCCTCAAGATCATGAGTGGTTTGCCATTCTCTAAATTTAAGGCACGCTGAAACTAGCAAGTTGTCAGATGCAGGCATGGAAGTTTGAAGGAAAGCAGTTGGGAATGTTGTTGCCAAGCAAGGTCCAAGCTTCACAATGGGGCTAAAGAAAAAACAAGCTTTAAACTTTTTATGTTTTTGAACAAACACCTGCACCCAACAAGTCAAAACATGAGCTAAAGAACTTAACAACTTGCACCCCAGTGACATTCACTGCTTCCTTAAAAAAAACAGAAAAAAAACAAATCGTGATGCACAATCATCTGACATCTTAAAAATTGTTGCAGTGCCCAGTGACAAGTTGTTTGGCATGGTGCAACATGGTGCCCAAAGTTCATCATGTGCACAACAAAACATCATCACTTCCTAGTTGTCCAAATGTGACACAACAAAATCAAGATGATTTAGAACAAGTCCAGTGCACACATTGCTCTCTGCTTGGACTCGTTGTCTGCAGGACTCAGTGTGCATCGATGATTCAGTGTGCTTGCTTCAACAAAACTGAGCTATGAAGTGTTGACACAACACACTTGCTCCTTGTCTTTTTTTTTGCTTGCTTGCCATTCAGATGTCACCAAAGGTTTATGTTGTTTTGCAAATGCTGTTCAGAGTTGTTCACACACGCATCATTTTTTGCTATCGAGAAAACAGCAACAGTCAAACACTCAAGAGGATTGGATCAAAGACATTTGGATAAACCTGTTTCAAAATTCAAGTTTCAAGTTAGTTTCACTTGCGTTTCAAGCTTGAATTGAGAGCAAGAGCGTTGTGAGATATAGTCATATGGAACGTCGGATCCATGACTGAATCGATCACGATCTCTAGAACGTCCAACAGGAACGTGACTGACATGACCTTGACATCGGTCATCAGTCATTGATGTCGAGTTCTGGTTAGGGATGTTCACC
>ENA-ORBV01008038-ORBV01008038.1-microbial-mat-metagenome-genome-assembly--contig:-NODE-8038-length-17890-cov-5.160052_pt1 | contig 17890 bp, 10 predicted proteins | sample MGYA00237777_ERZ505514 | MGnify/ENA primary metagenome ERZ505514 (study PRJEB26160, sample SAMN06269048) | microbial mat metagenome | isolation source: Oligotrophic lake microbial mat | place...
CTACACCTCTCTATTCGTCGGCAGCGTCAGATGTGTATAAGAGACAGGCGAAATATCTTTGGGTAGACGACCATTGACAATTACTTTGACACTCAGCGAAAGCAATCCACCCGTTCCATCGCCTAGCAAATCTTTGATGTCCATCCTGGACTGCTGCACTGCGTTGTAGACATCATCTCGCGAATGAATATCATAAAAGGTATCGATTTTTTCTAAAATTCGATGTGCTGTTCGAACCCACAAGAGCGCCTTTAATGGGACACAGTTTGAATTGTTCTCGTCCACAGCCATAAAGGAAACAGCCGCATTACTCAGAACTTCAGTGGATAGAGCCCCGCATTTCTTTAATTCCTCTTCCATATACGGCGCGAGACCCGGAATACATGTTGCCAAGTACTCTTTCGTGGCGGGACCATTATTGAATTCGTCCTCGGCAAAAGCAAATAATGCTCGGTTGTGGTGCCATCCTCTTTTAAGGCTCAGATTATAATCGATGTATGGCAGTGCATGCGTAAGCCGATCGTGTGAATTCGAACAAATCGGAGATGTTGTGAAAGCTGCTGTGGGAAGGAAGAAGCTCACTACCGAAAATATTACAACAGGATTCACCATTTTTATGCGGAAAATAATTAGTGGTAGAAGCCAGAAGCGGGTGCTAAATTGCTGCTAAAGTCTCTCTGGTAAATATTTTGTTTGGTATCGGATTGCAGTCAAAAAATTAATGATTTCGATCGCTGCTTCTTCGGAAAAAGTGATGGCCGACGACATGACCGCAATCTGTGTATCTAACGTGTTTCCGAAAAGAAGAAAAAATAAAAATGAGCTGATAACAAAATTTGGGGCAGTCATCTATGCCATCTTTAGCTTTGAAGTCTTTAAGGTGGTCAATGTTATTGACCATTTCAGTGATTAGGCTGACCCTTTCAGTGATTAGGCTGTCTCCACCAGTCAGCCGGTAACCTTTAACTGGCACTCTTGGAGGCTCTGGAGAAGTGCAAAAAAGTGTCCTTAATTAACAAAAAAAGTGCATGCTCACAAAACCGTTAAGAGCCGATTTGGCCGTAACAAAGGTTTTAATTAGTGGGAATTTTTGGGTTTAGCAGATTTGATTATGATCCCTGTGTGAATGTCAATTGATAGTTATAGCAGAAATACTGGTTAAGGATTACCGGGCGACTGATGGAGACAGCGTTGGTCAACAAAAGCAAATCATCGGGAAATTGTTGGCAATGTGTCAGGTGAAAATAACTGAACACCTAGCAACTAGCATAAATTCAGTTAGGCATGCATGCAGTGCAAGGTTCATTGACACATATGTTGGCAGTTTGGTACAATGCATGTCTTGTCTTCATGTCAGAAGCAAGTCAGTCGCATGTTTGAAGATTGACCTGCCATTGCACCAACTTTTTACTCCGTAGCAATGTCTTTTGTCCTTGCAAGATTTCCAGCATTAACTGATGACACATTTGGGGCATAATAAGATGTTAAGAATTGCTACTGATAGAGCTAGGGGAACATCTATTTTTAGCACCATAGAACTTCTTTTGTGTTTTTGTCTGACACATTGTGAAAAATTGTCAAATGGCCAAAATTGTTGATTACTCACAGCAACAGCTGAGGCACACTCCTGCTAGATCATGCTCAATTGTTTAGCTGTCAACTGTGCATTAAATGAAATAACATAGCAATCATTTATTCTTTACTTTTCAGAGTCGAATCATGCTATGTCTAATCACTATTATAATCCAGTGTACACAAATAATCTAAGATCCAAAATAGGTGCATTCCAATGCTTTGGGCTAGACAAATAGGGTGACAAAAATTCCTTTGGGTCAGCAGAATGTTTGCAGGTGAGCATAGCCCGTCTAGCAGTGAATGGGCTTAAACTCTTAGAACTGTAGCTCTACATTTGCAACATGCAAATAACAGAATGCGTGGATTGCCAATAGTAAGTGATCTGCAGACATTAAGGGGAGCATGATTCATCCGTACCACAGCTTAAAACTATTGTTGCGATCTTCTTGTGGAAGACAGTCTACTGGCTTATTTTGGCTTGAGCAGGCAAGGATTTCATCTAAATTTGCTTTGTATTATCATTGCCTTATTTTCTAATTTAACTACTGGATGCGTTCTTCCAATCCTCTATCCACTTTTGGAACTTCATATCCAAAAATGTGCCCTGCGTTATTACTTATAAATGTGAGGGGCTTTCTTGAGCTCAGCGGATCCGCCAAAAGAGTGATAAATGCTGTCCTCGTCACAAAACACAACGGTCACAAACATGTAGCGTTCTCCAATAAGTAGATCGTTTAGTTCTGTCTACGTCCATGCCATTTCATTAAACGGTGATGTCGTGTCAGACATTGTTATAAGGCAAAAGGATCCATATTGTTGGTGTTCTTGTCTGCCGACTCACGGAGCGTGGCTGTTGTTGCCTGTACCAACAACGTGTCGCATACCTGACAGTAGGATGACCGATGTCCAAACAAATGGCATTATACTTCGATCCTTTTTTGTAATTGAAGTTTCATAGCTTGTCGCCTTTTTTCCTGAAATGTTTTCATTGTGCCAGTCGGTCGTTGTTGTCGTCGTTGTTGTCGTCAAAGACACCACCGACGCTCCACTGACGCACCCGGTCGTTGACGCCTACATGGTAGGTCATCCACAGTTCTCTTCGAATGGCGTCTGCTTCCAGAAATTTGCTCTGCGCCCGCTTTTCGGATCGTTCTTGTACGAGCTGCTTGATCCTAGTGAGCGTTGTATCATTTGGCACCGCCTGGGAGAATCGACTGACCTGAAACAAATCGGTTTCCGCTTGTTCCTCCTCCTTTGCGGCAAAGAGAAGTGGTGGCACTAATTCTTCAGTTCTGCCTTCTTTCATTGGTTCGGTGATGACAGCAGAAGTAATTGTAGTAGTAACGTCGTCCTCTTCCTTTGGCAGATCGGCACGCTGAAACGACCACGTTTTCTGTCCATCGTCTACAACCACCCCGTAGGTTTGCAACAACTCTTTCGTCAGTGCCTGGAGAAGAAAGCCATCATCTCGAACCACGGCCCCCGAGCGTAGATGGATGAGTTGATTGACTCGCTTCCGAATATGTGGCTCTTCACGTTGTGGTTCTTTGATTGGCTTTTCCACATAATCGAAGATTGAAATGTTCTTTTTCTCGATTGAATTCTGTTCTGGATTTTCCTCCCAGACATCATTTTGGCCGTCGGCACGCCACTGCTCGAGTTCGTCGTTACAGTGGACACCATTGATAAGTAGCTCGAACCCAATGGCATCGACATCCTCATATCGACCTTCCATACGAGCCTGTGTCTTTCGAGACAAGAGCGTGTGGATTTCCGTTATGGACAGTGGACACAAAATGGAATCAATGATTCCGTCTTCTCCACCCACGTGTCGATAAGGATGACCAAAGGGACCGTACAAGTCTCGCAAGGTTTGGTCTATTTTTTGTTGTTTTTGTCGTAGATAGGAAGGTGGCGCTGCTCCTTTGAGCGTTGTCCACATGGGTGGATCATTGTAGATGCGTACGCCAAATTGCCGACGAAGGAGCGCACAAATCTCGTCGCTCGCTGTATAATTCTTTGCTTTTCGAGCTTGATGCAATGTTTGCAAGTAGCCTTTTAGTTCCTCTTGCTGAGACTGTGAAAGATTTTTCAGGAAGGCAGCAGCATTGGAGTCTCGAAGATCTTGGCGATAATAGTCGGAAAATTGTTCGGCGTGGGGATTGTGGGTGTCGGCGTTGGCGTTCGTTGCTACTGGTGTCACGTCTGATGGAAGACTGTCAAGATCACCCAATGCGTCGATGCCCACGCTTGATGCACCTTGCGATGCAAATAATTGCGACGGAGAGTACCGAAAAACTGGACGAATCTTTCCTTCGGAAGAACCAAACCTCGGCATGGTTGGCAAAAAACAGCCTTGCGCATTTCGTCTTGATGACGACGATCCAGCTGATTCAACTTTTGCTGCCTCCATTGACACAAGTAAAAGGATGAGAGCTGCACGATGGCATGCCGACAGGAGAGAGAGCCCCATCATGCATGTATTACAACTGATAATGGTGCAATCGTTGGGACTCCAGCTAGCTCTAGCTACTACCAGCTACTCTAGTTAACTTGCTTAACTACTCGAGGAGTGGAACAGAGGCTTAGGAGAAAGAGCAAGCTCCTTTTGTCATCTTCTTGTCGTCGTGTGCGACTTGCTTTCAGTCCGATCATTGATTCAGTAAATTTATTAAAACGAATGAGATCCGTATCCTGGCCAAAGCCTCATTCAACCTCACCCGAACCCTCTCAAACAGGAAACAGGAATTTGCATTGGACGTACACTATCCCTTGTGAAACTACCTTGCGCTCGCCAGAATCGAAAACGCGGTTTCGATGAGTCCCGAAGAGAAACAGTCCTTGGTTAGCAAAACACTAAATCCGTGGGTGCCAGAAGGCATCATTGCTTCACACAAGTCACACAAGTCGTGTGCTTGAACAGAATTTTCTCGTCAGCTTATTCTTGCTTCTATCGTATCATCATCAATCACAATTATCACTCCTTCATACATGTGTCGTATTTGTACCAGGAACTTTTGTATCACGGGTACAATCGTCAATAGCCCATCAGAACATCAGAAGTTCCTTTTGTAACAATCGCTATTTCTGCAAAAGAAAAAAAAACACAAAATCAGAATATACAAGGTGCAACCCATGTACCAAAAATTGATTGATATACAAGGCTCCATTTCTTCTCCGGAAAACTTGTTCTTCTACGTATTTTTGAATCAATCGCTTGTCGGTCGTCCAAAAATTGATCCCGATACCTACATGGCGATTGTGTCGTCGTCGTAGGCAAAACGTGGTGATAGTTCGCCGAACATACCGTGCAAACACGAGCACCGTCACACACTGCAAATACATCCAACTGTCGAAACTGCCTACATAAAATTAAAGAACTACACTATGATCAAGTGGAAGCAGAGATTGTACGCATTTTTACTGAGACGTACACTGGGCCCCTTTCTCGATGCAGACTCTCAACAAAAGTTGCACGAATCCATAGATGTGTCTTTTCAGGAAGGAACATTTACACTCAACAATGTTGGCCTTTCGGCATCCTACCTCAACAACAAACTTAATAATAATGACAGCAGTAATGACGGAAACGGAGCTGCTGTTTTCATTCAAAAAGCAAGTCTTCTGTCGATTACGATTCAGTTATCCTTGGTAGAGGGAGAGCAGCACAGTGGTGCCAATTCAAGAAATGGCGATCGTGATGGGGATGATACTGCTAATAATTCAGCATCCAGAATTTCTTCTTCCAGTTTTGCTTGGAGGGCCTTCAATCTGGGGTCCAGTGTTTCATTGGTGGCTCACGTCGACATTGATGGGATTGAGTTGGTGGTAGAGCCGCTTGTGAAGAGCGGAAAACTACGGCAAGCTACCCATACTATGAACACCAACGATGCTTCGTCTGTGGAGGAAGAAATACCGCCGGCAAAAAGCACTCTTGCCGCTTATATGGAAGCAGCCCTGGAATCACTACAACTTTCTCTCAGCCTCGAGAATCTTTCGGTACGCTTATGCCAGCCAGCCAGACAACAGTCCACGACAACCACCTGGGTGGAACTTCGGTTGCCGTCGTTTTCCTACCAGGACTTGGACTCCTCGTCAATGTCATCATCATCATCAACTGCCGCTACAAGTCCCATGACTGATTCTCCAAATATTTCTAGGAATCGCAAAAACTATCGTACCATCCTAGAAAAGTCGGTACTCGTTCAAGGTATCACCCTAGTGGCAGGGGAGACAACTGCATCCATGGACTCGGATGGAAACCATTTTGAATCTTCCAGGTTCGTTTCAACCTTGGCACTGGCGGAAGGAACTGGCCACATTATCCTTCGGGCTGTCGAATACCAAGGAGGCAATAGTGGAAAATCAACAACGACAACCAACAGCAGCAGAGCAAAGAACGGAAAAGCAGTCCAACAGGATATACAGGTTCGATTGAATCAACAACTCAAAGTCTCAGTGGATGAGACCTCATTGTTGCAAGTTCATTCCATCCTCGAAGGTTTCAACACCTCGGATTCGGGCGCCGATATTCCAATGGAGCCACCACTACCAGTGGTCAACGATGAAAGCCAGAATGGAGCATCCGACAACGTTGAGAGTAAGAATAGTGGTGGGGATGAAAAGGAGCTTTACACCCTGGATGGTATCATGAAACAGTACCAGGAAGCACGAAAACTGGCCGAACGAAACGAAATGCGAGGTGGAATCCTCGTACCTTCCAATGCCTATGAAGACGCCGGTCACATCGGAGAAGGGGATTCTAAAACCTTCGATATCTTCTTTGACGCAAACGAGAAAAGCTTTTCTCACTATGCGTCGATGATGAAGGATAGTATCATAGCTTCACAGACAGGTGAAGCCTCCTCCGACTGTATACATACGAAGCTACGTTTGCACTTGCTGGGTGGTGGATTCAAGCTCTCCTTTCGGAACCGAAAGAGCGAGGCACAGTCAATGCTCAGGCCTGATGAATACATGCTCGCAACGTTCAACGATCTTGATGTCACATCAAGTGTCTCTAGCAAAAGGGTCGATTGTGTGATGAATGTGGGTCGCTTCGAGATTGACGATGCTCACATCCCTTATAATAACAGCGATGTGACGCAGGGGCGACGAGTTGAAATCGGAAACCTCATGTCCTTTGCCGAGGTAAGTTGAGAATGGCAGGAACTCAAAAGTCGTGAAAAAGCTGCTGTTTTTATATGAAATGACTAACTTTCCTTCTGGTGTTGGCCCGCAACAGTCAGCAATCGATGATGATGCTGTTGGTGGTGGAGATGTTTTGGTTCAGCCATCGTGTATTTCCGTGCAGATTGGCATTGAGACAAATGCATCCGATAAGTCAAAGAGATGTGATTTTGAAGTCAATCTGAAGCCAATCGAAATGGTTTATAGACACAGAACCTTGTCTCATATTACTTCCATGGTGGACAAGTTAAAAAGTAACAAGGAACCAGTCCACAGTCAGAGTGTTGAAAACAGCACGTTGCAAGACGAAAGCAATATCCAGATTGCGTCAGCTTTCTGCACCCTTGCTTCCTTGACGCTGATACTTCCCGTTCTAGAAGATCGCGATTTCTCTTCTCTGTACCGACGATGTGGACATTTTGCGGATGCTTCCGGCTCAAACAGATCAGCCATTGGCGTCCTATTTGAAAATCTTACCTTTGAACACAAACGTCAGAATGACATGGTCGAGGAGAGTGAGGCCCCCGTACAACGGGTGACCACAACCCTGGACTGTCACAACATAATTTGTTTTGCATCGTCTCCGGAGAGCACAGGCAATTCACTCGGAAGATTATGTCACCGACTAGATTTCTTTGCTGCAACGGGCCGCTTCGAAGTCGATCCGTTCATTCCGATCACGGTTGCCTATAGGCAGAACCTACAAGGTGGTCCTAGCGACAGCAATGTTGGTAGAGAAGCATTCCCATCGGTTCCTACATTGTCCTCCTTCAAAGCTCGACAAGAAGATGAAGACGAAGATGATGAGATTGACCGGATACTTTCCGAAAAACTTCAGGATGTGAATGTAGACAGCAGAAGGGCTCTTCGCGCAAAGGACCCTCAGACTACGATGCTCACCGAAGCTGAAAATTGTGAAGCCGTTGTGATGGTTCATATTCCTGCGATTGTTGTTGACTTCAGCAGGATTGAGTTGGAGGCACTACTAGAAATGATCCAGTGCATTATGCCAAAAGAGAAGAATGCACCATCACCAGGGAAACCGTCATCTTCTCCACCTGCTTCTTCGTCCGTTGCAGTGTCCCTCGCTTGCGACTCGGTGTGCCTTGCCGTGCATAATTATGAAATAATACGTGACAGACCGAGATGGAATTCCTTCTTGTTCAGGTTCGACAGGTGCCGAGCGCACACAATACCGGGCAATACCCCCACGCAGTTCTTCCGATTTCTATCCCACGAGGCCACTCTGTTTGAAGGTAGTTATCTTCTGTTTTGAGCATTCCTTCGTTGCGACTTATTATTGTCGATCTAACCAGTGCCCCTGCCTGCCCCGTACAGTCCAAGACCTTGTTGAATGTTGCGAACTCATCAGAGCTCCGTTTGAGGCCCGGGATAGAGTGAGAACCATGATAGGACGTTCGTCAACGACAGAAAGGTCTACCAGTTGTCCCTTGATCTATCGTTCGAAGCTTATGCCAGCTATATCTCATGGCAGCCCCTCGTTTCTGTTGGATATAATTGACCCTGTCGATGAGAACGAGAGAAGCATCTTCGTTTCTTTGTACAATATCACTCACCGCTATAAGCCAGATTCAGCTTGGATGGAACGATTCGTGGCCGTCTTCAAGGATTTGGGCCAAAAAGATAGCGCAAGTCACCAATCTGATCTGTCCGAAATAGGTGGTCACGCGAAGGCTACCGAAATGGTAGATTCTGAAAGTTCGACTTTTTTAACAAGGGTAAGCAGCACAAGTTCCTGATTTCGCTCGCATTGAAATTATGTTTTGATAATGGGAGTGTATGATACTTAATCCGTTTCGCTTTCATAGGGTTTTCTGTCCCTTGCGGATTGCAGTTTGGATTATACATCGTTGGGCCAATTCAGCATCGCTTCTCGTTCAATTGTGACCCTCGGAGACCTGCGTCTATCCAGCAACATAGTTTACCCAGCCATGGGCGTTCAGGCCTTCAGTCTTTCATTGGGGGATGTATCGTATTATTTGTGTAATACCCGATTCCCTCATAACTACGAGAATTCTCTTTTACCTGGGGCGTCGCACATCTTGTCCCCCGAAGAGCTCTCAGTTCCTTCTCATCATCACAGAAACGTGCAGGAAATGGGATTCAAGACGATTTTTACTTTGGAATCGTTGGACGCTATTATCGCGAAAACAAATTCACGAACACAATCAAAGCAGCCTAATAAACCTAAGCGAAAGGAGCCACAGGTCACCGTAAGCCTTACGCTCGGTGAGCTTTCGTTGTACGCATGTCAAGATTCCTTCGATTGCTTCGCTAACTCTGTTGGAGAGCTCCAAACGAAAGCGACCGCTCTAAATGACGAGGCGTTCGAGGCATTAAGGCATTCTTCGTCGCAAGGCGAGATATTTCTTGATGCTCAGTCAGAACTAGGCACCTCGAATACGGTACCAGAAAGTACATCAGAAAGTCTTAAGAGTTCTGCCAGTCGCTGTGTAGAAAGTGTCCCGGTGGATGCAAGAGACCACTATCTACTCGATGGATACGACTGGACAACAATTGACCACGAGCCTGGCTTCGAGGGTGGAATCCCGGCGGGCGAAGAGCAAGTGGCGCGCTGGTATCACGAACCCAACACAAGCTCTCTCCTCTCATCGTCAGCGAATGGCAATGAAGATCACCAGGCACAATCAACGAGTTCATTCCGTATCATTAGCCAGCATTTTCCGTTGCAGGTAGTGTCAGACCCGTTGGGCGGCGGAGACATGGGCGCCTCTAGGTTCTCTGCAACGGATTCGTTTGAGGTCGGGGCTCGCATCTTGCTCCATGATATGAAGTTCAAGTGCCGTTTATTTGATGGATATGATTGGCCAGAACTTCAGACGGAGCGTAAGCGTAGTCGGCATGCTCTGTTTGTTATCGATAAGTCTGGAATTGAACAATCTGACTGTGCTGGTAAGGTGGGGAAGGGCGACAGCTGCCCTGGTCAACAAAGAAAGTCAGAGTTAATGGGGGGACTCTTGTCTGGAGCTCCTGACAACAGCGCGACATTTGGTGACCTGCCTTTGCCGGAGGAACGAATGAAGTCCTTTCTGACCCAAAATGAGCTCCGTCGTCTGTCCCGGAGAACTAACAGCTATGTCCAATTTTTCGCTGATGGTATTAGCCTTCGGTTGGATTCTTTCTGTGACTCAGCTGAGCACCGCTTGAAATCTTGCTTAGATCTGGTCGTCAAGGATTTCTTTATGGCAGAAACAATAAGCAGTCCGACACCCGTAAAAATGATTGGTGAATGGTTCAACGAAGTGGAGCATCCAAGGGATTCTAACGACGGTCTTCTGATGTTGAAGGTACGCATTTGCTGCCTATGCTCTTTAAAGCAACACATGTTTCATCTAATCTCATAAATTCTTGTGTCTTTTTACTTAGCTTGTGACCTGGAAACCTATTCAACCGGTCACGGAAGACGACAAGGTTGCAAGTGAGGAATGCGAGGTGGCGTTGACGTTGGCCCCAATGCGCTGTATTATTGACCAGCGCGCAATCAAATTCACCAAAGCATATTTTAACAAGGACGGCGGAGAGGATGAAGACTCATCCGCTGCGGTGGACGACTGGACTGCTGGGCTGCACTTGATTCCTCCGCCCTTTTTGCGTATCTTTCGCATGCAGCCAGTGAAACTGAAAATAGATTACTGGCCGCAGTCAATAGACACAGCGGCTCTGAAAAATGGCAGCGTCGTTGAGTTGATCAATCTTAGTCCGTTGGATGCAATGGTTTTAACACTCCACGCAGTGGAAATCGAAAACGTTGTCGGATTTGGAGAGGCAGCGGGTGGACTTGTTAGCCATTGGCTCGGCGATATCTGCGCCACACAAATGTACAAATTTCTTACCAACGCCCGCCCCTTCGAGCCGGCCACAAACATTGGAGGAGGGATTGTCGATCTTTTTGTCCTACCCTGGGATGCCTACAAAAATGGCGAAAAGGTCTCTCGTGCCCTACGATCCTCTGTGTCTTCGCTTGTGGGAACAGTGGCACATGAGACGCTCACCACTTCGTCTCGAATCACCGCCTTTTTTGCTGGAGAGATGGCCCGAGCCACAACATCCCCACACGGGCATGGGCGGATGAGCACTACCACCGCGAATAGTAGCTTGCCTTCCCGACCCTTGGGTACACCTCATCGCATCGGTGATACAGCAGGCCACGCACTCGAGAGTCTAGCTCGGGGAGTTCAAACTAGTAACTACAAGATGATCATTGTCCCGTACCGCGAGTATCGTCGAAGTGGTGCCCGAGGAGCAGTGAAGAGTTTTGTCAGAGGAATTCCTGTCGCAGTTGCAGCACCGGTGAGTGGCGCTTCCGAAGCACTGTCCTACACGTTGCTGGGAGCACGTAACCAAATACGCCCAGACATTCGCAAGGAAGAAGAAGTCTCCCAGCGCGGCCTTCACTACGGCGGGCTCTAGCTAGCTAGCTGGCTGGGTTGGTGGATACCGGCGACTCGTTTTCCGCACAGTCGGACTTGAGCTTTTATATATGAAAAATAGACCATTGGAATACAATAAGCACTACATACTGTACTACTAAATCTTCTTTACCAGGAAACAAAATAATAATCCAAAGCCAAACTACTACCGAAGCAGTATAACTGTTGCTGCACTCAATCCCAAAATATAAACATCAATTAATTTTGTAATAGTAGACCGGGTCTATTCTGCTGACATCTTCATCAGAGCTTCAATTTTGCTGCCTTCAGAACCTTTTTAGCCTCCGCATCGGCTTCGTCAGGTTTGACCTTCTTGGTCAGCCATTTGATGTCATCATTTATCTCTTTTTCTGTCGCCGTTCCAGACCCTTCTGCTTCAATAAGTTGTCGCTTTTGTTCTTCTAAAGCCTTGAGGAGCAACTCCTTAAGCTCCTGGGACGACTTTTGGGCATAATTCCGAAAAGAAGGACAGGCCTCCCTGTCCCTCAAATCTAAGATATGCCCAACTTTATCCCCACTGGTACAGACGTAGACACCCTCAAAGCCTTCCATTGGGTCATAATGTTTGGGTGGTTTGTTGGGAAGCGCTGACGGGTCCGGCCACGTTACAGCATACCACCAACGACACAACAGCTTTTGAATCATGAGACCTTTCTTACAATCACTTTCATAAAGAGCTGCCGATGCAGATAGATAATTTTTTGATTTTGATGGTGCAGCTGCGACGGGAGCTTCCTTCGCCTTTTTCTTCGCTGGAGTTGCCTTCTTTTTCTTTTTTGGAGCTGGAGATTTGCTCTTTTTAGGCGACGACTTTTTGAGTTGTGCTAGTGGAATGTCGTCATCGCTATCACTGTCGTCCCCTTCATCCTCCTCTTCTTCTTCCCCCTCCTCCTCCTCCGCTTCCTCCTCCTCTTCGTTGTAGCTCACGGCCTTGCGTTTGCGTCGAGGTGACTCTCGCTTGCTATCGTTGCTTGCCGCTTTCTTCAAGCTGGCCAAGGGAACGTCATCATCCTCGTCCTCGTCCTCGTCCAACTCAGCTTCTCCTTCTTCACTACTAGCCATAGTTTAGTTTTGCGGCAAAGAATAGATAAATTGATAAGGATCCTTTTAGCCTATCGAGAGAGGAACAAGAAGATAAAGAGTTGAATGCCCCCACACCTTTGAACCAATCGTCTGGTGTTATGCATGCCAATGCTTTTTGTTGACGTCGTTACTACACGTGCTGCTACGTTAGTTAACAGTACGTTGTACGTCGTACTGTACGGTACGGTACAGCACGGTGCCGTGTACCGTACCTGTACTTGTAAAAACACGGTGTTTGCGCGGCCACTCCGTCCTCCCAACCGCCTGCACCAAAACGACAAAACTTGCGGTTTTTCCGATCGGCCGACGGCCAGACGCAAAGATCGAGTCCTGAATTAACCTAGAACGCGGGATTCCTTTTTGGTTCAGTCGCCAAAATTTGCTCGCGCGTCGGTTATTTGACTTGACTGTTTTTCTCGTTCACTTTTTCGGAATAAAAAAGGTACAAAATCTGTACATAGTAGCAGCTCGACAATGGCAAGAAAACAGAGACAGTATAATGCACAACCACTTGGCGCTCCAAAGCCATTTATATCGAGCCATCGATCACTTGTCATTGCTGTGCCTTTGATTGTGATGGTTGCACTGGGGACCATCGCCACTACGATTGGACCAATAAAGAATTGGATCGATACACAAAATGGGCTTCACTTGCTCGAGCTCGAGATTAGAAGTAGCAGCAACACTAGTACTAGTGCAGCCCTACAAGATGCACCACTTACAAGCACAAATGCCTACAAAGGTGGGAAACGAATATCAACGACCAAGTCCCACAACTCCCCCAAGTCGGTCCAACAAGCGCAACAGTCTCTGCATCCCAAATGGAAACTTTGGATAGAAATGACACCTACACAACAACAAGCTGCATTGGAAGAAGTCTCCGAATACCTCAACAAATATGGTCGGCTCCTGACCCAACAGCAGGGAAAGACGTCTCAACAAAAAATCAAACACGGTACATGCAATTTGGTGGCCGTGGCGGGAGCAGGAGATCATCAACTTTGTGGACCCGCACCAGGACCTGATGAAAAATGTTCCTTTTTAAGCTTTGGAATCAACGATGATCCTTCCTTTGATATTGCCTTGGCAGAGAAATGGGGATGTCGAGGATTTGCTGGGGATCCCACCGTTCAACATCCTAGCAAATTGCACGATCTGGTCACCTTCCATAGCGTCGGGGCGACAACACTGAAAAGCAACGAAGAACGACTCGTCAACAAAGGCGGAGAATCGGAATGGTGGGAGGTGAGCATGCCCCAAGTGAGACAGTTTTTGCGACTCGATAACATTACTGTTCTGAAATTGGACTGCGAGGGCTGCGAGGTTGCTTTTGCTCGAGATATTTTGGCGGAAGATCCAGGATTTCTCTTTGCCGTGGACCAGATATCAGTTGAGACCCATGTTACCAAAACATGGATTGATAGTGATGAGCATGTGTACTACTTTGCTTTGATGTTTGCACTCTTGGAAGAAGCTGGTTTTGTGTTGGAATGGAGCAGTGTCTTTGGTTGCAGCAAACGGCATGAAGTAGCCGGGTGCATGCCGAGTCTGTCGAACACAGAATTTCCTTGCGGATATAAGCCGTGGCCAGGTCATCCGCGGGTGGTGATAGGATATTCGTGCCACGACTTTTTGTTCCGGCGAGATCCATCAAAGGCAGCGCCAACACGGTACCAGTAAAAGATGACATTACCTCTTCTACACAGTTATTTCGAGCACGCGACGGGTAAGAAGAAAGTCAAGATTCGTGTACATGCTACATTTTTCAAAGTTCTAGGAGCTTGATCTTCTACTAGTATCTTACAACCATGCACACCCATTCAAGGTGAGAAGCAAGGCGAGAACTCGCCATCTCCAGCTATGTGCGTAAACAAAAATTGCAACAAAAATAGCAATAGCACTGGTTCTTTTGTTCAGGATCACCAGGGTGTAGCGAAACGGTATGATCTCCCTATTTGAACGGTTGTATCGTGTGGCATCGATAAAACTGCTTGGTCGCTCGCTACACGTCAAAGTAGAGTTTTCCCAAGGTTGCCAAAAAAGGAGAGAGTCAGTATCAGAAGATATGAAATTATGAAACTATTCAAAGGCGTCCTGTTTCCATTTGAACTGGACAGCTCTTTTTTGTAAACATGATAAAATCTCCTTTTGGGGAATGAGGTGTGGTCTAAAGAGATGTGGTGAAGGTTTGCTTAACTAAGCTGGAAAGAATCACTAAGGTTACCACAACTGCATATTGGATGACAAAAATAGTTGTTGTAAAGTAACATCATGGCATACTATTGGCATGAGCTAAGTAGCATTTGATTGGGCCCAGCTCAATTATTGAATTGTGATGAAAGTGTTGTTTTTAATGACATTGACAGCAATGATGTAAATGCACATGAAAGTCTTGTGCTGCAGGCTGGTCTATTAAAATTGTGTTATGCTTGCACAATGTCTTCTTGTTTATATTTGGAATGGTTGCCAGAAGTGTGAATTCTGTGGAACAGTGTCAAGAAAAAGAAAAAGAAACACGCCAATGCAAAGGGCACAATTTAGGGTGCACATTGCAAGGAGACATCTCCAGAAAGCTATCAACTGGTGTGATGTCAAAACATTTGAACCTTTAGCCTGTGCTTGCAGGGCATGCATAGGAGCAGGTGTTTGTGGCTACAACAATAGTAGTAGCCAAAAATCTTGACCAGGTTTTCACAACAATTTGGCCCGGAAATTAATGGGAATGTGTCATGATGTAACACTGAGCATTGAGTGTCAAATGTGTTTTGGTCATTCATGATCTATCCAAAAATGTGATCGTTGGTTCTAGCTGGTCACATTTTGCCTTTTTGCAAACCCGTGTTTTAGAAACCATTGTCATTTGTAGTGAATCAACATCATTAACAGCATCATGTTGACAAATCTCCTGTCAATGTGAAGTAGAAGAGCCATGTGGGGTCAGTGCAGTCATTGCTCTCACTCTTTTGATTGGTCCCCATCATCCTTACAACATGCATCACAAGTCAAGCAAAAGCTTGGCTATTTCAGAATGTTTACAGCTAGAAATTAGTTCTAGATTTTTTGGCACCAATGGTCATTCTGATTCCTTATTATTTCTTCCTGTTGGACAACTGCTAGCTGCTGTGAAGCACCATGCCAATTTGGTGATGGTGGTTGCATCACACATGAATGCACATCACAGTGCATCTTGGTGTTCTGCACCATGTCATGCGTTCATTGAACCATGTCTCGCATCATGCAGGGGCTGATGTTTAACACAAGGCCCCCTCGAGCCAAACATGACCCCCAAAATGCAAAATTGGAGTCTAAAATGCACCCTGGCAACCATGCCACACCAAATGAGTGCATTGGGACCCTCAACAACAGCAATTGCAATTAAGCCGCCATTTTGAATTGGTGCCAAAAGAAGCGCAAAAAAACACACTGCTCAGCTGAGGCTGAATGTTCAGCTAAGACTGGCCGACCCCAAACCCGCATCACGTCCGTCCGTCAACAGTCAAAATACCGGTTAGGTCCAAATTAGCTTTTAAACATATTTAGACTCGCAACGCTTCAAGCTACATACGCATGTATTCAAAGTTAGTCGCCGGCCTATATTAGCTCGGATAAAAGCATAAAACTGAGTATGGCTAAAAAAATCGAAGTCGAAAATGGATCATTCTTTGGAACATATCGCTCATTCACTCACATTTTCCGTGTAAATGGATAAAGCAATCCACAGTTTGTGGATATCAAGATGACGGATGAAATTAGCATCCCCATGCCGCCGCTTGGTGGCAACAACACCTACGAAACCACCGCACCTGACAGCCCGACCGCTTCCTTGATTAGCCCGATGTTTGAAATAAAAAAACTGTGGAGGAATTGCCCAAAGGGTGCCCAGCAAACGTTCATGAACAACCCATCATGGAAAACAAAGTTTGAACTACACTTAGTAGATCTGAACTCGAGGACTTGTTGTGTTGACCTCTACAAAGCGAAACGATCATGCAAGTGCACATGCATGAGCGACACAGAATTTACAGAAGAAATGAAGGAGTCAGTGGCCCACGACTTATTCAAATTCGCGCTGATGGATTTTGAATCTTCCCATCTCCTCGTTCTGTCATGGATGAAGTATGCAGATCTCCTCCAAAACATAATTCACAGGCAAGCAGAGAAAAACAAAGTGTACATTCTACCAGGAACATCCAACACGATGGTTTGCCGGAATGCGATTGCAAGTTTAATCGGATATGGAAAAACAGCGCGGACACGGCTGCTGAACAACACAAAGTTGGGGACGTTGGTGGAGCATGGGCAGACCGGTAAACCAGCCAACAATGTGAATGATCAATCACAACAACTATTGCACGCATTCTTTAAAGAGATTGCCACGTTGGCATTGCCGCGAGCTACGCGGGTAGTGCGGCAATTTGTAGCCGGCGAATTGGACAATGGCAGTGATGACAACGCGGACCAAGTGCTTGAAAGTCTGAGAGATGTCGATGTGGATGTCATTGATTTGCCACCCTCATTTACAAAACGCTCAATGTACAAACGTTTTGTCTTAGATTATTTTGGTTGGGCAATCACCTGGAACAGCAATGGGAAACGCACGAGCAAGACTCCAGTGCCCAACAAACCACAAGTTGAACCAATTTTGGCATGGTCTGCTTTTGCAAGGTTCTGGAGTGGCAATTGCCCAAAGATGAGAATCCAAAAACCACGAGAAGACATATGCGGACATTGTTATGTGTTTGCCAATTCGTTTAGGTTCAAGAAACGAAAGAGGGATTCTGATGACGAGGCCGACAGTGCTGATGAATCAGATGAGCCGGATGCGGACGCGGACGCGGACGCGATCATTGACACAGGCAAGCACAACAATGAAGAACTGATCCTGAAGGCTGCACAGCATGTGAAGATGGCCAAAACACAAAGAGACGTGCACAATGAAAAGAAAGCATTAGCCAAAGCAAATCCGAACAAGGCAAGAACACACACAATCGATTGTGCTCAAAACACGCACATGCCTCACTTAGGTGACGAACAACCCGGCGAAACCTACTGCTGCTCCCCTGTAAACGTCTACACCCTGGGCATTGTCAACACAGGCTTGACCCCAATGAAGTTGCATGCACATGTGCATTATGAGGACAAAGGCAAGAAGGGAGGCAACAACGTGGCGAGTTGTGTCAGACGACAACTCTTTCACGATGGATTTCTGTCCGGGGACAGGAAACACGTTAAAGAGATGAACTTCGTGTTTGACAATTGTGGTGGACAGAACAAGAATCGAATGGTGCTGAGGTTGCTTCTTTGCACAGTTCAGAGAGGCTCTTGTGATGTGGTGAATGCAATGTTCCTGGTGAAGGGGCACACAAAGAACGATTGCGACCGAATGTTCAACCTGATGAAACAAGAGCATAGGAAAAAGAACTCGTGTGCACCGGCCGATGCAGAGGAGAGACTTGCCGCTCACAAAGACATTGCAATGATGCGCACAAGAGCGACTCATTTCCAGGATTGGGACACGTTCGAAAACAAATGCATGACAGCACCAAAGGGAGTGAAACCAATGCATGTCT
>ENA-ORBV01008039-ORBV01008039.1-microbial-mat-metagenome-genome-assembly--contig:-NODE-8039-length-17887-cov-4.787591_pt1 | contig 17887 bp, 14 predicted proteins | sample MGYA00237777_ERZ505514 | MGnify/ENA primary metagenome ERZ505514 (study PRJEB26160, sample SAMN06269048) | microbial mat metagenome | isolation source: Oligotrophic lake microbial mat | place...
GCCGAGCCAACCGTCCCTGGCAGCGAACAGGATGGCGGCAGCGAGATAGTCCCCCTCCGTGAGCAGCGGGTGTCTGAACGTCAGCAAGTCCTTGCACTTGTCACGCAAAAAAAACATCGTCATGACGCGCGAGAACGTCTTTGGATGGCGTTCGAACACCTCGGTAATCGTACTGTCGGCAAACCCGGCGATGGTACGCAGATCGTTTGCCAACTTCACAAGCGCCTGGTTCATGCGTTCGCCCAGGCGCGGGCCTTCGGACGCCAAATGCCCAAGAACCACATCCAGCGGCGAGGCGGGCGTCTTCGCGAACCGGTTCATCGCGACTTTCCCGACCAGGCCCCAGAAAACCATTTCCGACACATCGGTGCTCTCCGGTGGACTGCCTGTTTGCATCCAGGCGCCCAAGGCGGCCAGCAGGGGCTCACGGACGGAACGTGCAACGTCATCCTCCGCATCGAAGCCCAAGCGGCAAGCCTGCACGCCGAGATCTCCGAGATTGGCCAGCTGCAACAGCATGGCGATCATTCCACCGGCCGCGAACGGGACATCCAGCGCCGCTTCAATATCAGGTATTGACACGCCTGCTGGAGGCCAGATCGAATCAGTAGCCGCCGTGAAGTCGCGGGCGCTGATTTCGCGTTTGAAATCGCTCAGCGGTACGTTGCCGAAATCGCGTGCATCAGCCTCGCAGTTGGACCTCTGCTCTCGGGACTGAAAGGCAATCGACGCGATCCAGGAGGTTGGAAGTGGCGCCGGGACGAGCAATACCTGCTCACTGCCATCCAGCCCTTCAGGGAAGTTGACTTCTCTTGCCAATCCATCGTGACCGACGACCATCACTTTGCCACGCAGCGAGGCAAGGTTGATCGTGGCAATGCAGGGAATCAGGTGACTGCGTTCGCTGATCGAATGCGCGATCGCCGCTTTCGGCACCGCGTTCATGAACAGCGCAATCCAGCCGGGAAAGCTGGCCAGCGTGTCCTGGTAGTACTTTGCGCCAAAGCCCTTGGGCGGCATGACCAGGCCGGCGGCCAGCATGTACATAAGATTGCGTTGATTGGTCACGAACAACCAGCGCGCCGGGTCTTTGGCGGCGGACGGCTGTTTGGCCGCGTCGAACATATCGGGTGCATCCTGCATTACTTGCGCTCCAGAACATCCGTGTCTTTGGGGAGGATTGCTTCGACCGGGCAATGCTTGCCCTGCTCTTTCAGCATGATCACATGGTCCTTGGCGCGGGCCACCATCACGTAAAAGAGGCGTTTGGCTCTATCAGGGTCCTTGGCATCAGAGCGATGCCGATGTATGTCCGCCAGAAATACGGTGTCGAACTCGAGGCCTTTGCATGATTGTGCATTGATCACCAGGATACCCCCCTGATCGAAACGCAACTGCGGATTTGCACCCGAGTGGTACGTTTCGACACGGGGACGCCCGTGGTCCAATTCGACGTTCACCGACTGCAGTGACCGGCAATACTTTTCCCGCACATCATTGTCAGGGGCAATAACTCCAATGAGTTTTTTCGGGTTGTTGTCGGCCGTCTTCAATATCCGCCTGATGACGGTCTCAAAGCGGCCGTGCGCGTATTCGTAAAGCAGTGGTCGTACTGCGGATGGCTTGTTCGGCAATGCAGGGGGCGGGCTTGCAGGGTTGCCGGTATAGAACTCGCGCGCCAATCTGGCGATGGGATAGGTGTTGCGGTAGTTGTCATGCAGTTCAATCACCCCGGACGTTTCGATTCCCAAACCGCGTTGAATGTCCTGCCTCGTGCTGTTCTTGCCTGACACGATTTGCTGATTTTGATCCGCGACGACATAAAAATTCTCGAATCCGAGATTGACCAGCGCCTGATAAAAGGCCGGCGGCATGTCCTGGCCTTCGTCGATGATCAGGAATGGCAATGCCGTCTCCGTCGACGCTGGTAGCGCGGCAATGGTTTGCTCCACACCATCCCAATCAACGTCTCGCCACCCGTTTTTCCCGGGCGGCAACCTGGGTACCTGGCTGTTGGTATGCCTGCCGAAAATGCCAGCGAACCAGGATTGCCATTGCGCGCTGCGCAGTTCGGTACCTTTGAGTGCTGCAGCACGCGTGTCGCGGGCATCTTTGGTGCCGAACAACAGCCGGCTGGATTGATTGAGCAGCTTGTTATAGACGAGGAAGACGTAGTCGTCCCTGTCCAGGTGATGTCGCCGTGATCGGATCAGCGCAAGGACAGATTTCCCGGTGCCCGGGCCACCAATGATCAGGTGCTGCCCATGCTTTGGAAGCGCGCGGGCGTCCTCTTGCTCTTTGCTGAGTTCTTCGATGCGGGGCAATTCGAAGTCACGTTGCGTATCGGGTCGGGACGCAGGTACGTTCGACGACCCTGATTGGACAAATGGCACGGTCGGGGCGTTACCTGACATTGCCGAAATCCTATTCACTGCGGCACTAGGCGCTTTGCCAGGGATCGATGATCAGAACGCCGGTGGGCGCGAAGTCAACGATGTTGCGTGTGACCACGGTCAGCCCATAGGTCAAGGCCGTCGCAGCAATCAGCGCATCCCGGTCCGCTCGCCGGTCGGGAACATGCAGCTTGGCGCAACGCTGCGCGACAGCCGGTTCGACGGCCAGAATGCGACCTGCGAACGCGGGCAAGACATGATTTTCCAGCCAGGCGCGAAGCACACTGCCCTGCGCCGGGTCTCTTCGCTCGACCAAAAGCACGCCAATTTCCAGCTCAAGAATGGTGATGGACGACAGGAACAAGCTCTGGGTCGGAATGCTTGCCGCCCACGCCAACACATTGCCGTCTGCTTTGCGGGACCTTGCCTTGCGAAGCTCGGAGACGACATTGGTATCGAGCAGGTACATCAGATGAGATCTGCCGGCCGGTACAAGTCACCCTTGAGGCGCGGCGGCTCGAACGCGATGTCGCCATCGTCCGGCATCGCCAGTAAATCAACGATGCTGGGGTGAGCGCCCGTTAGCTTTCGGTATTCCTCAATAGTCAGCAAGACATGCGCCGGCCGACCGCGATCCGTGATGAACACCGGGCCATCGTTGGCGGCTTTTCTGGCACCACCGGCGTCTTGATTGAACGCGCGGCCGGATAGAGTGGTCATGGTCATCGCGGCACCTCGTATCGGCTAATTAGTCACGTTACTGCACTTCGAAAAGATCTGGTAATCGTAACCTCACGCGGCAACTGGAGGTGACCCATTTCCGGGAAGCAGGGTTGGATTTCACGCTTTCTCGTTACCAGCGTCCACGCCAAAGGCTCACGCAGACAGAAAAGCTGGAATCCCCGCAGCGCTATCTCCCTTGATAAACGTACGATCCAGCAACACGTTTCCATAGGCGCAACTCGGCTCCGGCACAAGAGCACAGGCATGACAGGCGGCACGGTTGAGCAGGCTTGGCCCCTGGCCCTCATGTTCCGAACAAACCGGGTCCAGCGAGCACCATTCGGCGTGGTCGAACACGCTTGATAACAAGGGCAAGAATCGTTCCGGTGCGGCCAGTTCGGCCAGCCCACCCAATGAGCCAACGATGTCTGGCACCGCGACATACACCAGGATGCCGGACATGGGCAGCCGGCCGGCCGTGCAGTAGATGCGCTCCTTCAGCGAAGCCGCAGGATAACCAGCCTGCGTTTCCAATTGCCGGATCAACAGGTGGGCGATGGTGTGCAAGAGCAGGAAGCGCGGGGTAACGATGACCTCTGGGTTGAACCGCAAGCCTGTCCTGGCGAAGCGACGCTGGAAGTCGACAGCCCGCCGCGATACGGGCGGGTTGCTTTCCCACTGGCGCAACATGTCTTCATCCAGGGTGAAGAAGACGCCTTCCCCATAGAGTTCAAGTGCGGGCAGCCAATCACTCTTACCGATGATGTCAGGCGGCACCAGGAGTCCGTCCTGCCCAAGGCGTTTGAAACCCTTGAGCACCATGATTTCCTTGAGCCGATTGACCGCAATGAGGTGGCTTACCGCCGCGACGATCCCTTGCGGCTTGCCTTGCTCAGGAAGCCTCTGACTGGTCGATTTCCAGGCGCCCGTGTAGTGCCAGGTGACGAAATCCTCGTCATCCGCCATATCGGGTATATCTTCGAGAAAGGCTTGGTACTCGCTCTCGAGCAGCAATCCTTGAGTAACACTCTTTCCGTAGTTCGGGTAGCCGTTGGCGATTTCCATCTGGGCGCGCTCGATATCCGCAACGTTGCAACGCAACTCAGAGGCGACCTGCCTCAACGTGGCTTTTCTTGCCAACGGGGTTCTCGCTTGCTCAATTTGCCGCCGTCTCTGCGAACTGCGATACAGGCGGTCCACGACCGAGCCCTTGCGGATGCGCGACTCGGGTGGGATCACCAGGGCATTGCAGGTTTCCGCAGCGTGAACACGAGCGTCGTTGATTTCCATGACCAGCGCCGTGCCCGCAGTGGCATCCGCAGACTGCTTGATCCAAGGTTGCTGCCTGCGATCGCCATAAGGAAGCTGCAGCTTGTCACGGAAGGCGGCTTCTGAGCTGCATCGTTCGCACCGCAAGCGACGGTTGGACGCGCCCTTGTCAATCAGGCGAAGGTAGGGGTTTGCCCAGTCCGAACGACATTGGTTTTGTTCCTGCTTGCTTGCCTCGAAATGCGCAAGAAAATGCCACGGCACATCTGCCATATGACCCGCCTCATGCACCAGTATCCACTGCACTTGCTCCACTTCAGGCCGCTTCGGGCATTTCTTTGGGTCGCGTTCCTGGCATCTCGGCCGGTCGCCCATCGCCAAACCTTTCCATGGCTTGTAGTGCATGAGTCCACAGCTTGGGCAGCGCATCCAGGACGGAAAACGCAACGCCGGAACGCATACGCCCTCGACCTGGCCATTTTGCATTTCGCCCGCGACGGGTGGTTCGCGCAGTTCCTGGCTGATGCCGAGTGCCGCGCGCACCTGATCGACATAAAGGATGGGTTCCCCGGCAGGATTTCCCTGCCGGTCAGTCCATTCCCGGATGTCCTTGACGGTCATCAGGTAATCTGGCCCGCGCACGATGGCACCTACCGAGCAATGGCGCAACAAGTGGGAGAGCCGCACGGGGATCATCTCGGATTTCTTGTTCATAGCGGTTTCAGCAAAGCGCTGTTCTCGACGTTGCGCATGGACTGGAGGGTTGGCCACAGGCCCCTGTTGGTCCTGTCATCGTGGTTGTACAGCAGACGGTCCGCGTTGGCGTCGCGCGCCTCGTAGTTGAGTTGACGCTTTTCCTCGCGGCAGCGAAAAACCTCTGATCGCCACTGCTCGACCAGGCGGTCGATGTGCGCGGCAGTCTCCACGGCTCGCTGCGGATCAGCTTGGGCGCATCGGTTTTTCAGGCCTTCGATGATCTTTCTCACCGCATCAACGTCTGGACTGAATTGCCCCGCCTGCTTGTTGCTCAACAGAGCCGCGCAGGAATGGCGGATGGCAATCACCAGTGCGGCGTGCAAGGCACGGGTGCGTGCCTGGTAGGTGTAGGGCGTAACGCTGGTCGGTTCCACGAAGCGGTAGAAGGCCTCGTGGTAGGGTCGGAAGTTTTCATAATGCGACAGGCTGCGAGCTTGGTCACGGTAGTAGTTTGCGAACACCAAGCCGGGCACCTCACCACGCCCGACCCGGCTGCTGGCCTGGATGTATTCCGCCGTCGTCAGCGGTTGGCCGTTGACGATCATCAGCGCGAGTCGGGCGACATCCAGACCGACGGAAACCATGTTGGTGGCCAGGACCGCATCGAGACAACCCGAATCGTCGCGGGTTTTTTCCAACCGCGAAAATGTCTGAGCATTTTCTTCCCCGCTGGAAATGCTGGTCAGTTGGGCGATGCGCGGATTTGATCGGGTGATGGGTTCAACGGCTTCGGCTTCGCCCCAGTCCTTGTTTGCCTCAGCTTGTTTGGCTTCTTCGATGGATCGCCTGATGGCATCTCGTACGTCGATATTGAAGGCGTTGTGGCTGCTGCCGACCCCCTTCAAGCTGCCGTGATACACCACCTGCGTCCACCAGGCTTCCAGCAGGTTGAGTCTATCCACCTGGGAGTGAAAAACCACTTCCGGTGCCACCAGCAAAGCCGCAGCCAAGGGCGCCATGCAATGCTGGCGATCCAGCATGGGGGCCAGATATCCCACATACAACCGCCCCGGCCGTTCGTTCAGCGGCACGCTGCGCGCGAAATAGCTGTCGTCGCAGGACAGGCCGGGCGGTGGAAACACCGCCAGATCGCGCCCGTAAAGACGCCTTACTTGATCCGCAGCCATGCGGATGGTGGCGGTGGAGGCGATGTATTTTGGACGTACACCACGTACCTGCAGAACCGTATCGAGGCCAGCCTCGTACAGCCCGGCCACAGACCCGAGTGCGCCGGCGATCAGGTGCAACTCATCCTGGATCACCAGTTCCGGGGGGCGGTTGTCCTTCCCTCCAAGGAAAGCATTGGCACGTTCGTCCCAGGCAAGGCGGGCGAATTTGTCGATGGTGGCGATCAACAAGGTAGGTGGTTCCCGGTAAAGCGCCTCATCCACCACATTGCATGGGAGGATCTCCTTCGCATTCCGCCCGAAATCGCATATTGCGTTGGCGCAGCGGAAGTGGAACTCGGTTTCGGTCGCGATAAAACTCGCCGACGCCTTGAACGGCGTTCCGCACCAGGGGCAACTCTCGAGCACCAGGTTGCGCAACGCCGCAGCGTTGCCGTCGATGGCCTGCTGAACGGCTTTCATGGCATCTTCAAACCCATTCGGACTGGTCGCCGAACCGACCCACATGCCGACGGTGATCGGTGCGCCCGCCTGCAGCTTGGGGGACTGTCGCCGAATCAACTCCAATGCGCAGATCATCCGGGTTGCGCGCAGATACTGCTGCGCAGTCAGAAGGCGCAATGTATAACGCATCAGAACGGTAGTGCCGCCGCCAGAGGCCGGGTTGGTGAGACGCCGCCAGATAATCACAAAGGCGATCAGTCCCAGATAGGCCTCGGTCTTGCCGCCACCGGTCGGGAACCAGATCAAGTCGACGACATCGCGAAAGTCATCACCGTCACGAATGGAGGACTCCATCACGGTAAGGAGAAAAGCCAACTGGAAGGGGCGCCATCGGTAGGCTGTGACGCCCTTCAACTTGCCAAGCACAAAGTCAGCCTGTCGCATCTGGTCCAGCATTGCCTGGCTGGCCAGCCGGAACGACTCGGCGGCCTTGGGTTCGGCACGGAGCAATGCCACGCCACGGCGCATACGCTGGAGTGCAATTTCCATCCGATGGGAGATTCGAACACCCGCCTCGCGTTCATCGGTATCCAGATCCCCAGCCTGCGCATTCTGAGTGCCGACCCATGCCGCATAACCCTCGACGAACTGGTCCAGCTCCTGGAATACTGCGCCGGAAGCTTCCCGTGCCGCGAGGTGTGCAAGCTCCAGCACGCGATGGCCGGTCCCAGCGACATCTGCAGTGACCTGCGGCACCTCGACTGCGGGCAGGAATTCGGACCAGAGTTCCTTGACCTTGTCGCCCGCCATTGCCCAGTTCACTGCCGCGCCATGGCCAACCGCATAAATGCGCCGACCTTTATACCGGAGTTCAAGTTCCTGCTCCTCCTCGCTCAAGAGACTTCTATCGACACGCGGGTAAGCGCCGATCTCACCGGCTTCGACAAAGCATTTGAGTTCGACCTCGAACAGGGATCCCTTGATGCGCTCCTGATTAAATGATTGTGGTGAGCCATCAGCGTTCAACTCCTGCTTGTTGAACAGCGAGACCGTGACGATCCAGCCATCCAGGTGCGGCCGCCACAACACATCGATGCCGGCGCGGCCATCCAAACCATCGACTCGCTGGGTTGACTGCGTGGTTGGACGGGTGCCTGACGCAATGAAAGTAAGGGCGCTTGTATCCCCGCCAAGGGTGACGCGGGTGTACTGCTGGTCAAGAAACCGCCCGCGTTCATCCCGCTCGCCAGTTCTTTCGTAACGAACGGCTCCAGGTATCACCTGGAACTGAACGGCTTCCCCCCGCACGAAGAACGAAAAGCCGCAGGACGATGGCGGCACATACCTGCGGCGCCTGGTCGTTGCCTCCACCCCTTCGCTTGGCTTGCTTTCCTCCCGCGAGAGCTCGGATTCATCGTCGTCGTCCTCGCCGGTCGAGGCCGGATCGATACCCTCCTGACCTCGCGTGAGCGGAAACAAAATGCCAGTCGGGTAGCGATCCAGCGGCGACCCTCGCAATGCATCCTCCTGCGATGCAGGTCCGATCAGTTGGCCGCGCAGCCACTTGAGCAGACTTGTTCTGCCCTCTACATAATTCATTTTCCAGCGCCCCGATGGCGTTGAACACCGGCATCGAGTTGGCCACGATCGGCAGTTTGAATGGCGATCAGCAGTTCGTGACTGACTGCCGCCAAGCCAAAGCGGCGCCGCAGTTCCTGCTGGATGTGAAGCAGCAAATAAGCCGTGGCTTCGGCATCGGCCAGTGCCCGGTGGCTGCGCCCAGTCGCTGGCAGATGCAACGTCCGCACGAGGGTGCCCAGTTTGTGATTGGGAGCATCGGGGAAGAGGCGGCGGGCCAGGAGCATGGAGCAGGCTAATGCCGGTCGCCTCGGCCGTTGCATCCCGCGCAGTTCGGAATCCCAGAACTTGCTGTCGAAGGCGGCGTTGTGCGCGGCGATGGGGTGATGACTGACGAATTCCATGGCCTTGCGCATGACGGACTCGACACTGGGTGCATTTCGGACCATTGCGTTGGTAATGCCGGTCAGCACCTGAATCTCAAAGGGGATCGGCAGACCCGGGTTCATCAGGCTTTGGTAGCGATCGGTTATCTTGCCACCGCTGATGATGACCACGGCGATTTCGGTCGGCCGTGCCCCGTAGCTTGGAGAAAGTCCAGTTGTCTCGAAGTCAATGACGGCGTAACAGCTCATGTTTGTCAGGTTGGTCAGCAACTTCGCAACGAATAGCCTAGTCGCCGCTTTCTCATGTCCGCTCCGGCGAAATCAAAATGATATCCGCGAAATACGGGCGGTGGCGCTTCGGATCCCGGGTCATGCTGCTCCAGCCAAAATCGGTAAAGTTCCTGTGCCTGCTGACCTGCCCGGAAGGGGTTCGTACCCTGCACCAGGCGCATCCCGATGTGGCCATCTACACGGCGGCGGTGGACCGGCAACTCAACGACCACGGGTATATTTTGCCGGGGCTGGGCGATGCGGGGGACCGGATTTTCGGTACGCAGTAGACCCGGCCTGGCCCTGCCGGGCTGCTGATACAAACGATACCAAAGTGGCCGCGCGCGGCGCGCTGCCGATACATGGCGCCGCCACACTTGCCTGCATCAACCAACCCTGGTTGAGCTGCAACAAGGAAGACCATGCGACACGCCACCAACCGTTCCCGACCCTTCACCGGGGCGCACGGCGAACTGCCGGCGCAGTACCAGACCGAGTTGCTGAGCCACCGTGACCGATCCCACCTGGACCGGGTGGCGACATTGATTGCGCAAGGTGAGATCGTCGCGTTTGGCTTCAATGGGATTTTTGCCTTCCTGGGCGACGCCGACCAACCCGTCGCCGCGCACCGCATGGCGGCCGCCAAGGGCCAGTCGGCCCACAAGCCGCTCGCCCTGGTGTGTGCACCGGAATGTCTGTACGAGTTTGTCGACACCGCGCAGCTGGCAATTGCTCCAAAGCGTTATGCCCGCATCGTGCAACTGCAGCGCATGCTGCACGGCCTGGGTGTGATCCTGCCGGCGGCAAGCCACACTCTGCCCGGGTACGCCATGCAAGGCGCGACCGTGCTCAATGTCTGGTTTGAGCTGCCACCCCAATCGCCAGCCCGCTACCTGCACCAGCGCCTGCGCACCATGGGAGTGCGCACCATGCTGGGAACCTCGGCCAACCAGCACGGCGAACCCACGTACAGTGAGGTGCAGCATGTGCAAGATGTATTTGGCGGCCGAATTGCCGCAATCGTGTCGCACGATCTGGACCCGGTGAATGCAGCGCACCGCATGTCCTCCACCATGGTGGATTTCACCGGCGAGCAGGCACTGTTGTGCCGGCACGGCAGTGTGCCGCTGGCCGAATTGCGCGCGGCGATGCGGCAGCTGGGCTTGGGCGAGCTATTGGTGCCAGCGCCGCGCCTGGCCAAGCCGGGCGTGCGCTACTGAGCGCTTCAGGCCGGCTTGGTGAGCACGGTGCGCAACACCATGTCGAGCAACAAGCGCTCGGCAGCAGCAAAGTCTTCGCCGTCGAGCTCCGGCTTTCCCAGCACCAGGCAAATCTGGCTTGCATGGTCCGCATAGGCCTGGGTCGAGGCCCACAACACGACCATCAGATGCGCCGCATCGACCGGGCGGCAGACCCCTTGTTGCGCCCAGCGGTTGAAGACGGCGATATCGGCCTGCAGCGCGGGCAACACACGGTCCTTGATTTCCTGCGCAAACAGGGGTGTGCCAGACACCACCTCGTTCGCGTAAACACGGGAATCAAAGGGATGTTCGCGCGAAAAACGCAGCTTGCCTGCGATGTACTTGCGCAGCGCCATCTCCGGGTCGTCGGCGTGGTGCGTGATGGCCTCCATGTACGACAGCCAGACGTCGAGCACGCCGTGCAGCACCCGGCGGTACAGGCTCTCTTTGCTGGAGAAGTAGTACAGCAGGTTTTGCTTGGCGATGCCGACTTCGCGCGCAATATGGTCGAGTGACACGCCGCCGTAACCGCGCACCGCAAACAGCCGTTTTGCGGCTTCCAGGATGTCGTGCTCCAGCCGCTCACGCGAGTCACTGCGTTTGACTTTGGCGGCGACGGGCTTCACACGCAGGGTCATGTTGCGCCGATGGTAGTCGCAAACATGCGGCCGCCGTGGCCCGACTCTTGCGTGCCGCTTTCCGGGTAAACCCCAGTTGAATCGCCGCCGGATTGCGCGTCCAATCTGGCGAATATTTACCAAGTGGTAAATTTTCGAGCCAGTTGCAGAGAAAGCCCTATCCATGACCGCCAACACGCCAGCACCCGATGTCCGGCCCGAGCGCCTGAGCGCCAGCGAATACGCGCGCAATTTCTGCGACGCCCATCCACCGTTGACATTGGCACAGGCCCTGATCGAAGCAGATCGCTGCTACTACTGTTATGCAGCCCCATGCCAGACCGCCTGCCCGACCGGCATCGATATCCCGAGCTTCATCCAGCGTATAGCCGACGGCAACATCCGCGGCTCGGCCAACGCGATCCTGAGCGCGAATCCGCTCGGTGGCATGTGCGCCCGGGTCTGCCCGACCGAGGTTCTGTGTGAGCAAGCCTGCGTGCGCAACACCAACGAAGACAAGCCGGTCGAGATCGGGCTGCTGCAGCGGTATGCCACCGACGCTTATTTCGCAAAACCCGGTGCACCGCTGTTTACCCGGGCTGCGGCAACTGGCCGCAGGGTCGTCGTGGTCGGCGCCGGCCGGACTGGCCTGCGCCCACGGCCTGGCGCGCCTGGGACACGAGGTACTGGTGCTGGACGCCAACGCCAAACCGGGCGGACTCAACGAATACGGGCTGGCAACCTACAAGACGGTGGACGGCTTCGCGCAGCAGGAGATCGACTGGCTGCTGTCGATCGGGGGCATCGAAATACGCAACAACACCCGCCTGGGCCGCGAAGTCACGCTGGCCGAGCTGGTGGCGCAATACGATGCGGTCTTCCTGGGAATGGGTCTGGCGGGCGTGAATTCCATCGGCATCCGCGAACCCGACAGCGCCGGCCTGCGCAACGCCGTGGAGTTCATCGCCGAACTGCGCCAGGCCAGCAACTACGCACACTTGCCCATCGGGCGCCGGGTGCTGGTGATCGGCGGCGGCATGACCGCCGTGGACGCGGCGGTGCAATCGCGCAAACTGGGAGCGGACGAGGTCAGCATCGTGTACCGGCGCGGGCCGCAGGACATGTCCGCGTCCGGGCATGAAATCGAATGGGCCAAGAGCAACGGCGTCACGATCCGGCATTGGGCAACGCCCAAAGAGGTGTTGCTGGAGGGTGGTGCAGTGCGCGGCATGCGGTTTGCCCGAACCCGCCAGGACGGCGACAAACTGGTAGAGACCGGCGAAAGCTTCGATCTGGCCGCCGACACGGTGTACAAGGCCATCGGTCAAAACTTTGTGACACAACCCGTCGGCGCACTGGTTGAGTTGCAGGGCGGGCGGATCCGTACCGATGAACGCGGGCGCACCTCGCACAGCAACATCTGGGCTGGTGGCGACTGCCGCATCGGCGGACGCGACCTGACGGTCGAAGCCGTAGAACATGGCAAAGTGGCCGCACTGTCCATCCACGCGGCGCTGTCCGTCGCCAACGGAGTCTGAAGATGGCAAACCTGCATACCGAATTTCTGGGCATCCACAGCCCGAACCCGTTCTGGCTGGCGTCGGCGCCCCCCACCGACAAGGAGTACAACGTCGTGCGCGCGCTGGAGGCCGGCTGGGGAGGGGTGGTGTGGAAGACGGTGGGCGAGGACCCCCACGTCGTCAACGTCTACGGACCGCGCTACTCGGCCCTGATGGGTGGCGACCGGCGCGTGATCGGCTTCAACAACATCGAGCTGATCTCGGACCGCCCGCTGCAGACCAACCTGGATGAGATCCGGCGCGTCAAACGGGCCTGGCCAGACCGCGCCATGATCGTCTCGATCATGGTGCCGTGTGAGGAACAGTCCTGGAAGAACATCCTGCCGCGCGTGGAAGACACCGGCTGCGACGGCATCGAGCTCAACTTCGGCTGCCCGCACGGCATGAGCGAACGCGGCATGGGTTCGTCCGTCGGACAGGTGCCTGAATACATCGAGCTGGTGGCGCGCTGGTGCAAGAGTTACTCGAAGCTGCCGGTGATCGTCAAGCTCACTCCGAACATCACCGACATCCGGTATCCGGCGCGGGCCGCCAAAAAAGGCGGGGCCGACGCGGTGTCGCTCATCAACACCATCAATTCGGTCATGGGCGTCAACCTGGAGACGATGACAATGGTGCCGAGCGTGGGAAAACAAGGTTCGCACGGTGGCTATTGCGGCACGGCGGTGAAGCCGATTGCGCTCAACATGGTGGCCGAAATTGCGCGCGACCCGCAGACGGCCGGAATGCCCATTTCCGGAATTGGCGGCATCAACAACTGGCGCGATGCGGCCGAGTTCATTGCGCTGGGCAGCGGCACGGTGCAGGTGTGTACCGCCGCCATGGTGTACGGCTTCCGGATAGTGCAGGACATGTGTGACGGCCTGTCCAATTTCATGGACCAGCAGGGTTACACCAGCGTCGCCCAGATGGTTGGCAAGGCAGTACCGAGCATCACTGGTTGGAGCAACCTGAACCTGAACCATGTCGAGAAGGCCGTCATCAACCAGGACAACTGCATACAGTGCGGCCGTTGCTATGCGGTGTGCGAGGACACCTCGCACCAGGCGATCTCCGCCAGCAAGGACGGTCAGCGCCACTTCGAAATCAAGGAAGACGAATGTGTGGGCTGCAACCTGTGTGTGTCGATCTGTCCGGTGCCAGACACCCTGAGCATGCGTGTCCTGCAAAGCGGCGAAGTCGACCAGCGCACCGGCAAGGCAGTGCCGGCGCATTACGCCAACTGGACCACGCATCCAAATAACCCGTCGAGCCCGACGTTCAAGGCCGCCGTTACGGCCTGAGGCACGCGAGCCGGGCCTATGATGACCGCCAAATCCCAACCTCTACCCTGGAGTTCTCCATGAGCGTGAATGCAGTCCTGATCCGCGGCGGCACCGTGGTCAATGCCGACCGGGAGTTTCGTGCCGATGTGCTGTGTGTGGATGGCAAGATCCACAGCATCGGAGAAAGCCTCCCGGCGCCAGCCGGTGCGCAGGTGGTGGACGCCGGTGGCCAGTATGTGATGCCCGGTGGCATTGATCCGCACACCCACATGCAGTTGCCCTTCATGGGCACCGTGGCGGCGGACGACTTCTTCAGCGGCACAGCGGCCGGATTTACCGGCGGCACCACCAGCATCATCGACTTCGTCATCCCGGACCCGCAGCAGGGCCTGCTCGATGCCTACCGCATGTGGCGCGGCTGGTCCGAAAAGTCCGCCGCCGACCATGGCTTTCACGTGGCCGTGACCTGGTGGAGCGACTCGGTGCACGCCGACATGGGCACGCTGGTACGCGACGAAGGCATCAACACCTTCAAACACTTCATGGCCTACAAGAACGCCATCATGTGTGACGATGAAACGCTGGTGAACAGCTTCAAGCGCGCGCTCGAGCTGGGTGCCATGCCCACGGTGCACGCCGAAAATGGCGAACTGGTGTTCCTGCTGCAGCAGGAGGTGTTGAAGATGGGTATCACCGGCCCGGAAGGGCATCCGCTGTCGCGCCCGCCGATGGTCGAGGGCGAGGCGGTCAATCGTGCCATCGCCATCGCCGACGTGCTGGGTGTGCCGATCTACATCGTGCATGTGAGCTGCATCGAAGCAGCCGAAGCGATTGCGCGCGCCCGCGCCCGCGGCCAGCGCGTCTTCGGCGAGGTATTGGCAGGGCATCTGGTGCTCGATGACAGTGTGTACCGCAATCCCGATTTCGCCACCGCCGCCGCCTATGTGATGAGCCCGCCGTTCCGGCCCAAGGGCCACCAGGAAATGTTATGGCGCGGACTGCAAAGCGGCCAGTTGCACACCACCGCCACTGACCACTGCGTTTTCTGTGCGCCGCAAAAGGCTGCCGGAAAAGACGACTTCACCAAGATACCGAATGGCTGTGGCGGCATCGAGGACCGCATGCACGTGATCTGGGACGCCGGTGTCAACACCGGGCGGCTCACACCCAGCGAGTTCGTGGCGATCACCTCCACCAACGCCGCAAAGTTGTTCAACCTGCATCCGCAAAAAGGCGCCATCATCATTGGCGCCGACGCCGATATCGTGGTCTGGGACCCGCAGGGCACGAAGACAATTTCGGTCAAAACCCAGTTCTCCAAAGGCGACTTCAACGTCTTCGAGGGCCGCCCGATCCGAGGCGTTGCCACACACACGCTGAGCCAGGGCAGACTGGTCTGGGCCAATGGCGACCTGCGTGCGGTGCGCGGCGCCGGACGGTACCTCAAACGTCCGCCCTTCGGCCCCAACTTCGACGCCTCCCAGAAACGCACCGAGGCCAACCGACCGACGGCGGTCGCGCGTTGACAATCACCCCATCAGCCCAGGAGAGCCTTATGACCAGCGCCGTTGCCGAAAGAACCAGCAATCCGAAAATCGACGCCTTGCGTATCAACGGCGACCGCCTCTGGAAGTCGCTGATGGAACTGGCCCAGATCGGCGCCACCGAGAAGGGCGGCGTCTGCCGATTGACACTGACCGATCTGGACAAACAGGGACGCGACCTGGTGCTGCGCTGGGCCAAAGAGGCCGGCATGACGGTGGTGATCGACAAGATCGGCAATGGCTTCATGCGCCGCGCCGGGCGCAACAACGCCCTGCCCCCCATCATGACGGGCAGCCACATTGACACCCAACCCACCGGCGGCAAGTTCGACGGCAACTACGGTGTGCTGGCCGGCATTGAAGTGGTGCGTACGCTCAACGACCACGGCATCGAGACCGAGGCGCCACTCGAAGTAGCGTTCTGGACCAACGAGGAGGGTTCGCGTTTTGTGCCGGTGATGATGGGTTCGGGCGTGTTTGCCAAGGCGTTTACGCTGGAGCATGCCTATGCGGCCAAGGACACGGCCGGCAAATCGGTCCGGGAAGAGCTCGAACGTATTGGCTACATCGGCACGCAGGAGCCGGGCGAGCATCCGATTGGTGCCTATTTCGAGACCCACATCGAACAGGGTCCGGTACTGGAAGACAACGACAAGACGATTGGCGTGGTGCGGGGCGTGCTGGGCATACGCTGGTTCGACTGCACCGTGACCGGCATGGAGGCGCATGCCGGCCCCACGCCGATGGCCTTGCGCAAGGACGCGCTGCAAGTGGCCACGCACCTGATGCAGGAGGTGTTGGCGGCGGCGCTGCGCCACAAGCCCCATGGTCGCGGCACCGTGGGCATGGTGCACGTGCACCCGAACAGCCGCAACGTGATCCCGGGCCGCGTCAAGTTCTCCATCGACCTGCGCAACGCCACCGACGCGCTGGTCGACACCATGGCCGACGAAGTAAAGGCCTACGCGGAAAAACTGGGCAAGGACAGTGGTTTGCCGATCACGATCGAGCTGGTGTCGAGTTACCGGGCGCAGGCCTTCCACGCCGACTGTGTCGATGCGGTCGGGCGCGCCGCCACCAAGCTCGGCTACTCCAACATGAATGTGGTCTCGGGCGCCGGGCACGACGCGGTGTATATGGCCCAGCTGGCACCGGCGGGCATGATTTTCATCCCCTGCAAGGACGGCATCAGCCACAACGAGATAGAAGACGCCAAATCCGAGCACATCACGGCCGGCTGCAACGTCTTGCTGCACGCCATGCTCGAGCGCGCCGGCACCTGAACAACGTTTTCATTCACCCCAACCACGGAGTACCACAACCCATGCAATCTTTCAACCGCCGTCACCTCATGGCCCTGGCCGCCGCAATCGCGGCAGGTTCGCCCGGCATTGCGTCAGCCCAGGCCAAGCTCAAGGTCGCAGGCATCTATACCGTTCCGTTCGAGCAGCAGTGGGCCGGCCGGCTGCACCAGGCGCTCAAGGCGGCCGAGGCGCGTGGCGACATTGAATACAAGGCAAGCGAGAACGTCGCCAACGCCGATTACGAGCGCGTGATGCGCGAGTACGCCACCGGCGGCAACACGCTGATCGTGGGCGAGGTATTCGGCGTCGAGGCCGCCGCGCGCAAGGTGGCCAAGGACTTCCCGAAAGTCTCGTTCCTGATGGGCTCCTCGGGCAAGCCGCAGGCGCCAAACTTCAGTGTGTTCGACAACTACATCCAGGAGCCGGCCTACCTCAGCGGCATGATTGCTGGCGGCATGACCAAGAGCAACAAGATCGGCATGGTGGGCGGTTTCCCGATTCCAGAAGTCAACCGCCTGATGAATGCGTTCATGGCAGGTGCCCGGGAAGTCAACCCCAAGGTGGAGTTCAGCGTGAGCTTCATCAACAGCTGGTTCGACCCGCCCAAGGCCAAGGAAGCCGCGTTCGCGATGATCGACAAGGGTGCCGATGTGCTGTACGCCGAGCGTTTCGGGGTCAGTGACGCAGCCAAGGAAAAGGGCAAGCTGGCCATTGGCAACGTGATCAACACCCAGGACAAATACCCCGACACGGTCGTGTCGTCCGCACTGTGGCACTTCGAGCCATCCGCCGACCGCGCGATCAAGCTGGCCAGGGACGGCAAGTTCACCGCCGAGGACTATGGCCCGTATTCGATGATGAAGCACAAGGGTTCCTCGCTGGCGCCCCTGGGCACATTCGAGAAGAAGATCCCGGCCGACGTGGTTGCCAAGATGCGCGCCAAGGAAAAAGCCATCGGTGAGGGAAAGTTCACCGTCAAGGTTGACGACAACCAGCCCAAGGCCAGCTTCAAGTAGGCCTGGGGGATCCAACAAGAAAGGCACCCCTCCAGCGGGGTGTCTTTTTTTTATCGAACCGTGTGACCGACACCGTCCTGCAACTGACCGGCATCACCAAGCGCTTCGGAACGCTGGTGGCAAATGACGCCATCACGCTGTCCCTGGGCGCCGGAGAGGTGCTCGCCTTGCTGGGCGAGAACGGCGCCGGCAAGTCGACACTGGTGTCCATCCTGTTCGGCCACTACATCGCCGACTCGGGATTGATCGCGGTGTTCGGCAAGCCCCTGGCGCCGGGTGACCCGCGCGCGGCGCTGGCTGCCGGGGTCGGCATGGTGCACCAGCATTTCACGCTGGCCGACAACCTCAGCGTGCTCGCCAACATCATGCTGGGG
>ENA-ORBV01008040-ORBV01008040.1-microbial-mat-metagenome-genome-assembly--contig:-NODE-8040-length-17884-cov-6.775425_pt1 | contig 17884 bp, 13 predicted proteins | sample MGYA00237777_ERZ505514 | MGnify/ENA primary metagenome ERZ505514 (study PRJEB26160, sample SAMN06269048) | microbial mat metagenome | isolation source: Oligotrophic lake microbial mat | place...
TTTTCAAGCAGAAGACGGCATACGAGATTCGCCTTAGTCTCGTGGGCTCGGAGATGTGTATAAGAGACAGGCTCTAACACTGCGTGCGCTGGCCCGATGTCGTCTTCAGGAGGGTGTGCTGTCGTTTCCCGTGTTGCCGTGGCCTCGTCCAACCCTAATTCGACTATTCGTGGGATGGCGTTAAGGATCCATTCCACTGGGATTCCGAGCGGATGCTTTGGGTCTTCGGTGATCTCGTCGGTATAGCAATCGCGTCTTCGCTGGCCAAGAAAGGTTTCCACCCAATGAGTCAGGCCGCGGTTTTCTGCTACCTTGTCCCCGAAGTCCGAGAAGAGCATTGATCGATTCAAGACTACTTCCACTTTCCGCATGAGGCCTGTTAAGAAGTCAGCGGGGTTTATATGCATCCCATAAAGCTTACGTACTGGACAGGCTAACTGGTAATTCATCAGCTTGTAGTTGGTGGATCGTAGTGTCTCTGCTTCTGGGATTGCCCTTGTAAGTCCCTTTCGGTCAATTGCGACGTCAATCAAGAGATGCGGGAAGTTTCGGTAGCGCGGAGGAACTTGCGCGTCTTCCTTGTTTTTTACGTATGTCATCGTAGTTACTAAGTCAAATTCTTTGTTCCACGGGCCCGGATCGTACGCGCCCTTGCATTCGATTTCAAGGGTCTCGGATAGCTGCACCATCTGTTCCTGGTACACTGGACGCTGCATCTGATACCCTACGAATTTCTGTCCGCTGTTGAGTGCAAGTGTGCCTGCAGCGGCCCCCAATACCAGACTTTCGACTATGTCCATGGTCAGGCTTGCGCATTGATACTTGGTGGAATCACTTTCGGTGGAAATGATAGTTCCATGGCCCGGTTCCCACTTGGAGTGGAAGCGCGTCAAAGCGGGGTTGCCCCATTTCACTACGTGGACTGGGTGCGCCGTCGGAAATTGTTGTAATGCACAGGCATGGACTTCTGGAAAGGGTGTGGTGTGATCATACGTCTGGAACTTCGGATCAAGCTGTGTTTGCGCCGAGCCTGTTGTGATTGTCAAGATTGGGTGTTCATTTGATTTCCAGTGTCTTTTCCCTGTCTCGTCTCTCGCCCGCTTTCTTGACAATTCTGCCATGTCTGCCACACCGTGGTTCGCGCACATCAATTTAAGCTCGTCGGTGAGATTGCTGGACTTGCGTCCCCAAATCTTCGTTTGTCCTTCCGGGTGCTTGGTTCTGAGGGTATGATGCGACCCGTGATGGCGTTTCTTGAACATGTTGACCTCCGTGAATGTCGACATTGCGATTGGTGATGTTGTGTTTTTTGTTGAGACATTGTGAGTTCCATTCTGCTGGTTGTTGGCTACGGTTAGTCCTCGCTGTGTAGAGTTTTACTGAGTTTGGTACTGAATGTGGAGTATTCACGGGTGGTTGGAGACGTGTCGTTGGGCGTGGGAAGCGTTTTTGGGGTCCGCTGACGAGCTGTCTCTTGGGACATGGTATGTTTGTGCCTGAGGGTTAACCGGAGTGGACTTCATTGATTTCGCTGGGGATCCTGTTAGTGTGGAATTGAACCTGCTTCTGTTTGGGTTGGCCCGTGCGGGTTGGTAGGCGGTGTGGTGCACTTACAGGTTGCATTCTATTGATGTCAATATAAGAGAGACCATTGTCACAGATTTACGAATTATAAGCATTAACTGCGGGTAGCCACAACACATGAAGTAATAATTGTGCCCATAATTGTGCATTGTTATTTAATCATATGCCCGGGTATAATGAGCTTGCGCCACTTTTCAAAAAACTTATGAAAAACGGCGCACGCATGCATACTCCGGGCACGTGTTTGCACACTGATGCGATTTGATTGGGTTAAATGCTTGGGTAGATCGGGCACACAGCTTCCAGAGTCAACAGTGCAGTACAAGAGAGCACGCATGCATGCTCCGGGCATGCATTTGTATCCTGATGCGATTTGATTGGGTGAATTGCTTGGGTAGATCGGGCACACAGCTTCAACATTCAACATTGTACTAGCACAGCACAACAGCGCACATACTAGTCTAGCTAGTAGTAGTCTAACTAGCATGCATACTCCAGGCATGTTTTTGTATCCTGATGCGATTTGGGTGTTTGTGCAATCCTTGTGCAGTGCACTTGTTCCGGGTGCACACGCACTATGCTAGCTATGAACTGTAGGAGCCTAAACAGATAGACAACTGATATTTTGGATCCCGTTTCCTAACCAACTTTCCGTTTAGAGTGCCTACACAGGACTTTTTTCGCTCCAAATAATGCAATGACGAATGAAGCAAAGACTGAAGCTTTCACGAGAACAAACCTAGACGTTGAGCCAGCCATGCATGCGGCCCCTTGCACCGCACTGTCATTAAAGCATGCAAGCCAACATCTTGAGCATTCAATAGCACTGCTACGGCGAAAGCAACATGTCGCATCGCTCCGAAGAACGGATGTTTGTTCCCACTGAGGACTTGAATTGTCACAGCTTCGGTTACTACAACAATTTTACCGACCGGCAATGGTTTGCGTGGGCCTACCAAACAGAGACACGAGTCCGCTTGGAAAAGCTGCAGTCTTCCAAAAATGGCAGTGATTCATCACCGGAGAAGAAGAAAAGAAGGAAGCAGGAGGAGGAAGATTCTTTGGCATCTGATTACTTCCTCAATGCGTACCCCAAGCCAGACGAACCAAATACAGTCTATGGCAGTGTTTGGGAGCGAGATGCGGCTCATTTTTTACGCGAATCTGCCTATTTTCTTAGACAGCTCAAACCGCAAGATGGATCTTTGATGCCTATTGAAATCAAGGATCCTTCAAATTCGGTGCCATCTCCAACCAATGATTTTGATGGGTCAATGCCTGCCCCCCCCAACTTTCTCTATTTCCTGATTTGTTTGGAATGCTACATCGGGTATGATTTGGATTGTATTTTTGGCGCAAGCAAAACTGATCCTCGTTTATCCAAAGCTGCGATCATGGGTGGGGCTGTGGTAGCTGCACTGTCTTCCTGGAGAGACGAGTACATTGTCTCGCTATTCCATTCTGTTGGTCTTCACGAATATTTTGAGAATGGTGGTGCTAAGGTTAACAGAGCACAAAATAAGAGATATCCAATGACAGCCGACTTGTTGAAAAAAATGCTACAAGAGGAGTATCTCAATCGTAAATGTCATCTGAAGAAAGCTCTGCATGAGTACTTTCTTAGCACAGGCACGAGCGATTCCCAATCTTCCACATATGCTTCTGGTGATTTGGATATTTTTTTGGATGCCCCTTGCCTGACAAAGCAACTCTACCGAGATTTGCTCAAGAAGTGCCAGAACAAAGCTGACATCGTCAGCAACATCCAAAGCTTTGTCGGTGGCATTGGTTGGTGCCATGACGACCTTCAGGCATTTGCGTCGGCGCTTTTTGCCCCCCTGTGCGAACATTACAGTTGTTACGGAGGAGATTTTGTCTTCGCCTTGACAAAGCATGGGTTGACTTCTACATATTGTAAAAGTGCTATCAACTTTGGCTTAGATTTACCAGAAGAAAAATATTGGCCCCGCAACACACAATTGATCATGCTGCACCCCAGTGCAGATCTAGTAGGAGCGATCACGGACTTTGACCTTTCAGTAACAGCGTGTGCCTTTGATGGCGCCACCGTCCGATTGACGCCACGGGCAGCATTGAGTTTGGTGCGAAAAGTGGCAGTGGTCACACCTTTTTGTTTCGAGGAGAAACGAAATCGAAAACGTGTCTTGAAATACGTCCGTCGAGGTCACTCTCCTGCTATCATCGATCCCAGCTGCATGAAACCTGATCAGTCCCAATGCTCCTACACCCGCGATATCACGTGGCACACACCAGTTATAGAAAAACCTCCTGATGCCTCTAGACGATGCTGGCAATGGAACGAACCAAAACCATCGGCGTGCAGGGACTTACTGGAATGCACCTCAGGAGCTTACAATCGGGCTCATTGCTGTTGCAAACTAACTTCAGAGCGTTCTCGTTGGTATTTCATTGATCGCTTCGAAGAGAGGAGTGGGCACGCTTTGGAGTTCTTTGCCAAGCTGAATGACTGGGATGCCGAGATGCGAAAAAAAGTTGGGAGTGTTCCAAGTCACGTGCGCCAAGCTTGTCAGCAGTGTTTTTTTCAACATTCCCTGTTCTTTTTGATAAATGACAGACATTCCTTTGGATGGGAGTCCTTGACTGAAACTGATTTGAGCAGTGACGTGGCCGTGAGCTGCAGGGGCACAGGTGGTGACTATTTCGAGGCGTCAGGTGGTGATTATTTCGAGGCGTCTTTCTATAGCGGACCAGTCTTCGACAGCAGGCTGGTTAGGTCCAGAGCCCGTGACTGCTACAAGACTGTAGCTTTGTTGCACCAACAGAGCAATGCGGAGAAACTTAGATACCTTTTGCAACACGGCACAGCTCAAGGGTACCAGCGGCGCTTTACATACCCAGGCTATCTTGACCACTTGTCGTTTAGTCCGGGATGTGGTCCGTATCTGTCAGAAGTGTTCGACAAAGCCATGGTAACGATGCTTGCCAGCCCATGTCGCTCTCCAATTGGCTTGAACCCAGAGCGCTTTATCGTGCAATGTCATGGTTGTAGAATGTGGTTGCTTGGTTATGAATATGGAAGTAACTTCTGCGCACAGTGCCAGAACTCGAAGCCGTCTGATGCCTAACAAGTGCGACATCACTACTGTTCATCATAGCTTATCTAATGTACCCTAAGGTGCTATTAAAATGGCTTATTTGACTTGCACTATCAGACCATCACTAATTACTAAGCCCCTTATTTGACTTGCACACGCTTCATTTTGCTTGACATTTAAAAGCAAACAAATAATCGCTGCCTCAACAAAGCCGCATGGGACTAACTGTTGCTTTGCCTGTGTTATGGGTTTCAAAAGGACGACATCGTGGAATCCTACTCAGCTGTGTCACGATTCTGCAACATGACCTGCACTACAAAGGCAGCAGCCAAGAACGCCATATTCTGCTTTTCAAGCCCGTGGCGAAATTCGTTGTGTAAGCAACCAAATCCACAAAACATCTTCATTGCCTCGTGAAGCTTGTCGCGGAAGCCAATCAGATCATCAACCCCCACAGGCTCCACCCACTGAGGTTTTGGCTTAGCAGGGCTTGATCCACTGTGTGGTCCACGGCGTGAGCCTCGGCGTGAGCCTCGGATTGAAGATGGTGTTCTAGGAGCTAAAACAACAACCTTGCCACGTGATGGAAACGCGACAATCTTGTCATGAGAGTTCGTTGGGTAGCGGGGACGGTCAGGAACACACACTACCTCGCCTGAAATCAACCGAGGAAAGACTTCATTTCTGACCATACGAGAGGGATAAGCCTTGCTTCCAGGCGTCATGTCCTTGCTGACAAAGACCAGTTCTCCACTCGCAGTGGAAACACCGACAGTGTACGCGACCGAAAATCCACCAAAAGGATGATAAAACTGGCCAGGAATGCCATGCTGGGGGACGTCGTGGATTCCTTCGAAGCACCTCTCGAAGAGACGGCAACGAATCATGCCAATTACCGCGTAGCAGTTGTCATAATTGGATGAGCTGGGTGGCTGTGAGAGCCTGCTTTCCCAAGAAATCTTTGACACATTGCGAAGTGACATGAGGCGCAATTGCAGACAATAGGTTTTGAAATTGTGTCAAAGCCAAACTTACAAGTCTCTCGACGTTCTTTACCATCATGTTGATAACAACTTCCACCCAGTGAGCGAAGCACTTCTCGTCGACAGAAAACATGGAGCTAATTACTTTTTCACAGTCACTGCTGTACATTTTCATAAAGGCTAGAGTCCAAAGGATGTGTTCCGGAAGCAAGCCAGGGGCATCTGTGGCAAATTCACTGGATTGAAGGATCTGCCAGATTTTGAAGCAAGTGGTTGGGTTGGTCATGAAATGAGCTGCGAAGGAATCGACAGTTGACTTCTTGGTTACGGCAACACCAATGGAACGAAAGGTTTCTGTTGTGATCCTGTCGCAATGATCATGGTTGGGTGTGTTGTTGGCAGGCATGATGAGAAAACTGTGGTTGATTGTATTGTCTCGATTGTTTGTGGGCCACACTGGTAGAGCACTTCCATTTGGCCTTGCCGTCGTGGATTTGGGCGAACGCACAAAAACTTGATGTGGACTTCGCTCTCGATTTGGGCGAATACAAAAAAACTTGATTTGGACTTTCCTGAACCCCCAATGTGGGGCCGCATGATCAATGCAGGGTACCAGCATTGGCATAGTCACAACAACAAAGCTAGGAGATGCTAGTGGTTGCTTTACAAATGGTTTTAGCATTGCTGCAGTAGCTCTAGTGCTAGCACACTGATTGTGTCAATGGCTTTTATGATGAGTGCACAGCTATTGCATAGCAATCTTAAGGTTGGGTTTATTTTACTGATTTAGAGGTGCAGCAATCTGATTGGAGGATATGATGTTTACACGGCGGCTTTCAGGACACATTTTGATTGGAGAATATCATCGGGTAGTTCTATCACAGGAGCTTTATTGGTTGTCTGTTGGCGCTGCACTACCAGTGTGTAGTCTACTATACAGACTTAGCTGAGGCTGTTCAGGTTATGAGCTTGTTCAACGACGGACATACCCTTACGACCCTTGATTTGTGTTTCCTCACACAGCCCCCCCCTGTAGACACAGTACCAGGTAAAAACCAAATATTGGGTTTCCTGTATCAATTGAATGTTCTGCTGACTGCTGACTCACTCTACTGCTAGCTAGCTATAGCTAGTGGTGCTGGCATGTGTGCTAACTCATGGTAAAAGTTTCACATAGAGACAAATAAAGATAGGTAATGTTAGCCTCTACACTAGAAATGTTCCATCGACAAAATCTCATTGTCTGCCAAGGCTTCCATCGCCATCGCCAACGAGAACAGCTGATCAGTGTCTTCTTTGTTACGCACACTGCCCACATCAGTGATGTCACGCTCACTGCCAACGATGTAAACCCTCCAAATAAGGAGACACTCGACGTGCTTGTAGACGTGTTCTCCAACCTTTGTTTCATAGTTGTAGGGCACCCTGATGCTGTCGACCCGTCGTTCACCAGCATCACCACCTCGAGATGTGAAGTATTCATTGGAAATTTCCACATCATCATCTTTGCTAATCTTGTAGTAGACCAACTTTCGATCATTTGACTCACCAAACTGACCAAAGGTAGAGAGGGTCTTCGCCAACGTCTTGATGTTGTGAGTCTTTGACATATGACCCATCCTCTTCTTCCATGCGGACGCCTTGTTAGAAAAGACCCTGTTGGTCTTTGGCAATGTGAACTCAATTGTCTTTGTGTTGGTGATTTGAGCGAAATTGATGTCCTCAAGAACCTCATCAACGGAGACGCAAGGCTTGATAAAAGCAACACCACTCACCCATTTCCGACCTACAGCTTCTTCCGAGACAAAGGGACAAACGATTAAGTCACCAAGCTGCTCTTCTTGACTCAAATCAATTACAAATTCTTGTGGAGCTCTCTCCTCTGATGCATGAGCAAGGTGTGAGCAAACATCGTGCAATGAATTGGCAAAAGATGAGATCAAACTTACGGTTTCTTTGACTCGGCCCGAACACTGTGACTGCCGCCGCCCCCCTGCCAGTAACAAGCGAGGAGATGCAATCCCTGAAGGTTGAAATGACACTGGCAAACATGTTGCTGATGGTTGAAATGACAATGGCGAGCATGTTGCTGATGGCCTTTTCAGTGACCTTCGAGGCTGTCGTCGTCGTTGTTGTTGTTGTTGTTTTGTGAGATGTACGAAATGGCATGATCGATGCTTCCAACAGACTGTTTGCAACAACACCTGTGCCGCGCCAGCTGTCGCGCCATGTTTTCCATTGTGCTACACGCATGCAAGCAAATGTATCCTTCTTTGCAATAAAACCTGTGCCGCGCCAGCTTGTGGCATTCAAACTCTGGCGGTCTTAACACATGGCTTTGGCAGGGCCGGCGGCCGCGAACTTTGGCAACGTCTCTCTAGATTTTTTGGTGAATAACAGCGATCGATCGACCAGCAATTGAAGCCATGAAGCTCACAAAAACAAGTCAATGCGCCGCCTGCATCATATTCATCTTCAAACAATGAGCATTATAGACTTCTTGTCTACAACAACTAACGTTCCACCTGCTGCTGTTGACAATCACAATCAATGCCCTTTAAACTTCCAATCAGAGCCAATGAGCGAAGTCACATATTCTACCGGGTCAGAGTCTACAACAACTAACGTTCCACCTGATGCTGTTGACAATCAATGCCCTTTGAACTTCCAATCAGAGCCAATGAGCGAAGTCTTGGAACTCAGTGCGTGTGGTGTGATTTCATAGTTTGCATTTTTGCGTGTTGTCTCTTTTTACCCTTGCTCATTTTCCATAACCGCAACCTGATTTTTAGTGGCCAGACGTGTCCAATGGCACGAGAAGCATGCCGGCAAGAAGCAAGCCGGCATGGGCTGCATGGCTACAGAATGCTTTAGTGGCTTGTTCCTCGGCATCCGCATTTTTGACGTGCTCATGAGGCCATTCCTTATCGCCATCCTGAGGACTGCCACTGCTTCGTTGAAAAGATTTTTCAGGATAATGTTCCTTGTCATGGCCATTGCTGCAGCGATCTACCTGGCTGCCTTTGCAACCCTCTTTGTTGTCGCGATCGTCGGCATTTTTCTTCTTGTCAGGGCCATCCTGAGGTCTGCCACCACTGCGTTGATAGGCTTTTTCAGGATTGCCTTCTGTGCCTTCTCCATTGTTGCAGCACTGCACCTGGCTTCCCTCATTCTCTGTCTCTGGGATGCTGAACCTGAAAGTTGTGTTGACAACCACATTCACCTGCTCAAGGAAACTGGTGGCGAGCTGTTGCGTGACTTCCTCCGAGTAATCCGAACGATCGATACGATCTCGGAAGCCTGCTTCTTCCTTCGAGATGCTGCTAGAACCATCACTACGATCTCGGTGTGGTTTATTCGTCAATCCTTCTTCTTCCTTCGTGGCATTGTAATTGAGCACGGCGCAGCAGCTGTAACTTAGATAGAGTGCGCATTCGAGACTACTACTACTAACTGATGCTGGTGATAAGAATGGCTATTGTTTCATATTATGAGCTTATGTGCTAGTCGTCCTGTTAGGGCTATAGTTACGGTTGCTCTCCCCACACAGGTGCAAAGTCACAAGGTGCAGGGTCGGCATAAGGGATCTTCCCGCATGGTAGCGGCGTATCGAAGTGATCCAATCCTGTTGAATCATTAAACATAGAAGACGAGCGGGTTCCAGGTGTCTTACCACTTCAAATTCTTTGCATGCTCCTTAGCTTGGTGGGTTTCGAGGTCGTAGAAGTGTTCAAACAAGCAAGTAACCCAGATTCAAATCTCGTCCAAGGTCTTGCGCTTCTGGTAGCAAGTGGCGCTTTGGGCGTTGTGAATCTTCTTGCGAGCGCAAACGAGATCCACATTCAACTGTTCCACTTCTCCCTCTAGTTCAAGGACTTGATCTGGACTTGAAGTACGTTGACGGCGGTCGGAATGAACTTTAGGAGTTCCGTCAAAGTGGTAGCGAAGTCAGAGGCACTTTCTCCGACTGCGGCGAGCCGTTCGAAGACATTGTCATTGTTGAGATCTCCACTCATGATTTGTTGTAGTTTTGTTGAAATGGTTTCTGATGTAGATTGTTGTGTGTAGTAGATTGATTTGCGAGGGAAAGAATCGTGATCTATCAGATACGACATTTCGCTGAAGAAATAATTGATTCCCGACACCAATAAATCGAATCCCGTCACGATGCAATCTGTTGGGGATGAAAGGCACCTTCAACAAGTAATTTCATTGGTGCTGCCACGATCTCTGCAACTTCCACACTTCCATGCGCCAATCCTTCGTTTCGCCTCTTTGTCCAATTCGGGACTTCATTTCATATAGAGAGACTGTCAACCCGTTCACGGGACTTGCCCCTGGACACAAGTGTCTCAACCAACAGTGAGTGCCACAACTGACAAAACGTGTCGCTGAAAAGAAGCTAAACATTCGGTTTCGATTTTCCAGTTCTACGAGACCTACAAATCCTCTTTGCTCACAAAAACATAATTGAAAATCAACTTACAGTCATCAACGCAAATCAATTGTTGTCTCCTTGATACCACATCATGGGCTTTCCTATTCCTAGTCAGACAGAGCTTCGCATTCCCCCCGTTCTACCTATCCTGGCGACGATGGTCTCTGGGATTCTTCTTTTCTACGTGGACAAGCTAATGGATAGTTTTGCGGAGCTTCCGTCGCTAGGGCTCCACGATGGCATGGAGCGAAGTTTACTACTGGAAGCCAATACCAAGCAGTCCGAAGAACCTATCCAAGAGAAAAGCCAGACCCAAGATCCAGAAGCCATCCAGCCCAACGAGACGCAAGAACCCACCCATGCACCAATCCAGGCCAACGAGACGCAGCCCAACGATACCCAAGTTCAAGTGAATCTGACTGTTGACCAGACCAACAAGAGCCACGAACTCACGCAGCCCAACGAGACTCAAGTTCAAGTGGATCTGACTGTTGACCATCGTGTGGATCAGGGTGAATCCGACGCGGAGGTCCTTCCCAAGCTTCGCATGGACTGGAAAAACCAGCACTACAAATACATTCTGGGTTCCTTTTCCCGACAAAAAACCAATGTTGTTAGGACAACGAAGAGCCTAGCTACTTCGTTTAATCCCGATGCTTGTTTGCTCTATTTGGCATTTAAGAAATCAATGGCTGGCGAAACAGACTTCGAGTTGGACATCGAGAACCCAAAAAGCAAGTACCATTTTCTTGCTCCCATTCTGCAGGACTTCAACCATCACCAGTCGGCTGATGAAGCCTCCAGCCCTGTTGACCCTGCTCAGTCGGTCTGTGCGGACCCTCAAGCAGCAAGCACTGCCAGTAAGACGTCACCCAGCAATTCTGCTGCCGCCACAACTGTCGCAACAGCTGTCCGGGTCAGGAGGATCCAGAAAAAAAGTAAGACGGCAGCAGTAGGCACTACCAGCAAGACGTCACCCAAAAGGTCTACTGCAGGCGCAACTGTCGCCACAATTGCCCCGGCCAGGGTCCAGATTCAAAGAAAGACGGCAGCAGCAATCACTACCAGTGAGACGTCAACCAAAAGCTCTACTGCCGCTGAGACAGCACCCAATGCTGAAAAGGCGCCTGGGAGCCGATCGGACCAGGAAAATTATTTTTTCATCGACCGCAGTGGGGCCTCGAACAAACATCTAGGCATGACCCAGGAGGAACGCAAAGCTGATGCCAGTCGTGTCTCGGCCATGGTCATCAACCGGTTGGACAATTTATTGTTAATGCCCGGTTGTTCTATCAAGAGAAAGCATGGAGCCATCGTGTAGGGCACTTGTATTTCATTTAACGTAGCTTCTTATAATTTTTAACCTTTCAGTCTTGCCTCTTGAAATCATCATCGTAAGAGTCAATGTTGGCAAGCAACCCCGAACTGGCGAGTGTAATTGTGTTAAGTGTTCAACATACCTCATTTATAGCATGGAGTTGGCTAGACTTACCTCGGTCCATCTAGTCCCCGAGTCCCCAACGTCATCTACTCCTACACAAGCAGGAGAGTGCACACAGGAGTGAGGACACAAGACGACGAGTAAGTAAGAACAGAGATTGTTTGCAGCAGCAACGGTTTGTCGTGATGGTTGTGCTAGCTAGCATCAACAGCATTAGTAGTAGTTAATTAGTCTAACATTAAGTGATCCAAACCTAGGTTGAGCTAGCATTGGAAAACTTGAATGCCTGCTCTATCTATGCCCGCCCTCTTACCTGCACCTGGTAGCTTCAGAGAGTTACTCCTGCTACGCTGTGCTCAATGGCACCGTCACGAAGGAAGCGGAAGACTTGACTGTGCCAAAATAATGTAGCCGTTTCTTAATAAGACCACAAGCTACTATCTAGCTAGCAGCTTGCTACCAGCACAGCGACCGTAGTGTAAGGCACAATAGCATGCAGTCCCGTGACTCACTCATGGGGAGACAATCTGATTGGATAACACGTTCGGGGAGACCTTGCACCAAAGTGAATACAGCAACAGCACTTAGCAAGCACGCCCCACAACAACTGACAGAGAAATGACTATGTGACTGAAAATGGAGCATGAGACATTGATTCTATTTCTGTTAAAATCATCGCATCCGCCACACCATGTGCAATGAATTGTGGGCGAATCTTCTGATACAAATGCCACAGGAACTGGACGTGGATATCCAACTTGCGCGAAGGGATCAGCTCTTGACTCAACCGCCAAACCTCCATCTTCCAGTCCTTCTGGGCCCGAGGCACTCCCAAACCAACTCGAACCGATAGCCACTCCTTCAAGCTATCTACATCGGTCCGAGGTACTCCTCCACACAACGCCTGACTCCACACCGGTCTGGCACTAACACTACAGGAAAAATAACTCTTCAGAGAATCCCACAAGATTCACCGCGACTATCGAGCTCACAGCATTCTAAGACAAGCAAAATGGTGGACAGAAGGAAATCAACAACCAAGAAGGCTATGTTAATCTATTCAGATCCCATGACAAGACCCAGACGACCTAGAAATGTTAACGGCACCGCCACTTCTCGAAATCCTCGACTGTCACTGTGCCATTCATCTTTTTCAACACGAACAAGGGAGCAATCTCGGCCAAAATGATGGGATCTGGACGCCCGTACACCAAAATCCGGGGACGCAACTGCTCATACACCTCCTTCAACACTTCGGTCTCACTCGTATGAAAAGACAGCACCGCAGCCCTCCTGGTAAGCTCCCAGACTTCCATCTTCCAATCGGTCTTGGCACGAGCAATCCCAGGGATGGGACCCACCAACCACTCCAACACCTTGCTCTTCACAGTCCCCAAAGACCTACCGACCTTCGTCACCATCTTCTCCTCGCTTTTCTGACGACCACCAGTCTTGGTCATGATGAATATATGTTAACGACAATGCAACTTGTGGGGTTGAGTTTTGTCGTTAGATTTTGTGTAGGTTCTACGTCGTTGTATGTGTTCCTGTGGTGCTGGTAGCAAACCGGTGCACATTTAGGCGTTGTGTGGCACGGAGCTTGATGCTAGTTTTTGTTTTGGCTTCGAGAGTTGCCACGCTGTGTCGAAATTGATCTTGTCATCCGCGTGGAATCGCCTGTAGGAATTCCGGTACTGGGTAGCGAAATGTTCCGTTGGATCTTGTTCGATTCGTGCTTTAAACCAGGAATCGAACAACTTCAGTCAGTGCCCTTCCCGTCATTTGTAAACACGGCCAAATCGTGGGAATTACAGCAGGGGTCATGTCCCTCTACTCCGCTTCGCTTCAGTTAGTCGTGCGACGACTACTGTTGCCTAGTAGCAATTCTAAATTTCAAAATAAGCATGCTTGCGCGCCCGTCCAAAAATTAATCAAAACTTCATCGTTGCGCTGTTTGACAATTTGTGTCCGTTGCTCTCAACTTGTTTCTTCGCCGAGAGCACTAGGCAGCGTGGAAAGAGTTCATTTCAGCTCATAAAACTAAACTTAGCAATATCAGCAAAGCAAACTTAGTAAGACATTGACATTGGACCCAAAATGTTTTTCGCTTTTCCTTCTATTTATTGGAAGAGCCGTCCCAGCAACAAAGGCGAGAGCAGCAGCAGTCTCGTACACGAGGAGAGCAGCGAGGTCACCAAAGCAGAGACGAGCTCCAAAACTGGCGATGTCAAATGTAACGAGAAGGGCGACGAAGAAGTCAGCGACAACAAGAATGACAAGCAGAGCAGCAACGGCACTGAAGATGGCAGCGCCAATGAAACGGAGTCGACGACTGCGGACGACCAGGATGAGGCCAGCGGCGATGTCGACAATAACGAGAAGGGCGACGAAGAAGTCAGTGACAACAAGAATGACAAGCATAGCAGCAACCGCACTGACGATAGCAGCGCCAATGAAACGGAGTCGACAGGGACTGCTAACGACCAGGATGGGGCCAGCGATGACGACGACGACACACACACACACAAGGACAACAGCGAGGACAAACAGGCCAACGTGGACATCGGCAAGCAGGGCAGCAAATGCCAAGAAAGCAAAAGCATGGACATTGACACTCCGATTGCTCCTGACAAAAAAACTCTTCTCGCCTTTGATGAGACAGTGGCTCGGCTAACTGGGCGTGAATTGCGAGAAGGCAAAATTGTCAAGTTCGAAGAGGTGATCTCTCAGACGGAGAAAAAATTAAATTGTCGTTTGCCTGAGCACTTCAAGCAGCCGCTATTGATTCGCAAGAGGCAGCTGCAGCGTTCCCCCACTGATTCTACTTGGGGGGTCACGAAGAAAGTAACGCTCGAGACGGACACCGTGCGCTGGCGTAAAAAAGAGCGTGAGGGAATCACCTATCAGATTGGTTTCACCGAGCGAGGCCAAGATGGCATTGCCACCGCAGCATCAAGGGATGAAGCCAGAGAACTCGCGCAGCTGGATGCAAAGCAACAAATTGACGCATTTGTAGAAGATCAATTAAATTTGCTCATGAGATTATCGAAGAAAAAGCCTGCCGATTTATCGGAGGAAAAATCAGAAGAAAAAATATGGTGGCCCATGGGGGTCCTCCCTAAGCCGACTGCACTGGGGCACACCAACATGATGCTTTTTTCAGGAGATGTTTTTACTGGCTATGGCGAAGGAGGCTTTGAGGCGAACTGCGAAGAAGCCCCACACCATGTTCGAGAAGTGTTGCCCCAAACGAATTGTCTCAGCGTCCATTGCTGGGCCAAAGCGTTCACTAAATCCTTGAATGACCCGGAGGCAGGCGGAGCAAAGACATTCTTGGCCCAGCATGCGATGAAGCTTGCAAATACACGCTCCGTGTACAGGTGCCTCTTCAAATTTCGAGAGATAGCAGACGACGAAACTTTCAACATGGAATTGAATTGCTACACTAGCCAATATTTGGCTGCTGTTCAGGTGCTTGGGGATTTGTCATCGATTGACACAAGTGAATTGGCCGGCAAGCGACAGAATCAGGCGGTAGCACTCCGCGACAGCCTTCCACCGGACAGCCAACCAGACAAAATGCTGCAATGTGCAGTTTACAATCCAATGCAGGTGCTGGGACAGTCAGAAGAGGAGATCCTTCCCGCTATTTTGCCCACGGATGAAGCTAGAAAGGCTTATGACTTCAGTGGGCCTCCGCCTAAAGCCCCCAACCTCAGGGACAACACGATGGAAATGGAGCAAGCCAGGAGAACTTTTGAAGGCATGCAACATCAAAGCCGGAAGCACAACAATCGGCCGCGCATTCATCCTTTGTGTGCGGTTGGGAAGGGAAAAACACAAAAGGAATTATGGAGAATTCATATTGACAACAGACGAGCTGGCAAATGTCTTTGTTGGGACTACAGTTTTTACTACCCCGAAAAAAATGGAAAGGCCTTGATGGATGTCATGTACGCAGATATGAAACTTAATCCCACAAAAAACTGTGACGAGCTCAGTGCTTTGGCATACAAAAGCCAGAGGAGAAAATACATCCGGGCGATGAGGAAAAACAACCCCCAACAGAAGAAACCGACAGTTTCAAACCAGCAGAAGAGGAAGCAGGTGCAGAAGGGCCCTCCAAAGAAGGCAAAGAAAGCCCGAACAGTCAAGCGCTTAGAAGAGAAGAGCATGGACAACGCTCTTTGGCTGCCGCCTACTAAGTCAGACACCGGCGACTACACCCGGGGAGGAGCACAGTGGGTTCGAAATGCTCGGGAAAGCCTTCTCCTGCTGCAGAAAATTGCTGGTGACGTGGGAATTGCATTGAATGAGACGGATCGTGACGTGCCTGTTGGGTATTCCCAAGTCGAGGTCCGCTCTGAAATTTTCTCAGGGACAACCCTGGTCAACACAATCCTGACTGATTTTGATACCATTGAGGAAGGCGCACTTGAAAAGCTGTTCCACTTGGATTGCCGAAAATTCATATGCGCTTTGGGTCTTGTGGACCACAAAGAGTTCACGGACAATGGCAAGGCTTGCAAACCACAGCAGTTCAAAGAAAGCATTTGCACCTGGATGTATCCTAACCAGTTACAAGACCTGTCGTGGCAGTCAGCGTTGGTGGCGAAATTTTTCAGGGATGAAAAATTGTATTTAAAGCTTCGGCGAAATAATTACACGGCGAAAGCCAAGGACATCATCAGGCGGGTCAAAGTTGCGATCAAATCAACATCTTGAGGTGGCTTTTAACTGCATCGATGCGACGTTTATACTGAAGCCCTAGAACAAAAACTAGTCTAGGACATTGCCATGTTCTTATGTTGATGTTATTTCCTACTAATTGTGATAATCCAAAATATCAGTTGTTGTTACCAACAGTTATCGACTTTGTTCCTCAAGTGCGCAAACTCAGTTTTAGTCCCTGGATCGTCGCTGTGTCCCGATCCTCTCCGTCAAGGCCGTCAATGGTGGTTAGGTCTGGCATGTTGTTCAGTGAGTCTGAGTCGTCGCGTTGATTGCCAAAGTCTTTGTTGGCGACGACGACATTACAAAGAAACAGGAGATACAGCGACTTCACTAAAACCTCAAACCAAGGCAAAGCTGTTTGTCGCATAGAAGCTGAGCACAGTGAGTGAGGTTTACAGGGGTTCGCGAATAAAAAACCATGGACGCATGCAGGTGCTGGTTGCTACCAGTACCAGCACTCTACCAGGTAGCTAGCTAGTGCAGGGGTTCAAGAATAAAAAAGCGAATGGCTATCAGCCAACTAGACCTAGCTAGCTACAAGGCACTAGCTAGCTAGCACATGCTCATTATTTGGGTTCCCGCCTGAGAAATCTGTAAAAATACCATTAGTAGCATAACATCATGCATCAATCGAAAATGGATCAAGGTAATGAAAGGAGTGAAAACAGACAAGAGATTGAAATGCTCTGCCTCCGTAGGAACAAGGATCAGGATGATGCGGGTGTTGCCACTGGTGAAAGTGACGTTAGTGAGGTCATTGACGAGCAAGAGACCTGGGTCCTAGTGAATAAAGGCAACGGTGGTACCACTATTGAACAAGATGACTGGGTCATCGTTAATAAAGACATGGTTGGACCGTTGATCAACCCACCTCCTAGTCCAGTTCCTTGTGGGGGTGGTTCCTGAGGTAGAAAACACCGGCCATATGCTCAAGGTGGAAGAAGCGGATCGCAGACGAATCGTGGAGTGACTGTAGTTAAGCACACTGCATCAACACATTAAGGGGAAGAGGCAGTGGAGGGTGAAGGAAAGCGCACCGCAAAGAGAAATGAACGAGAAAAGGAAACCCAAGAAGGAAAGAAAGTGAAAGGGAGCGAAATAAGCAATTTAGCAAATAAGACATAAAAGAAAGTTGGAAAAAAGATGGGTCAAAACACATGGTGATTTCCTTGCAATGTTCCTTGCCGACCAAACAATGAGGATGAGTCCTCAGGTTCTGTTCTTTTCTCTGCTGTACCTTGGATTGATGATGCTCTAGCTAGGAGCTCTGACAACACTCTTGCCTGCATGGCGATGGGAGCTGGACAATCTTGTCCTGATAGTTCCTTGGATAGGGATGGTCGCACGTCGTGCTGCTACTAGCTAGCTACTATAGCTAATGGTGCCAGCACACTACAGTGTGTCTTGTACACTACGATGCACATCTGCACGCATTTGCATTGGGAAGTCAACCACTGAATGGCCTTAACCCTTTCAGGCTCACAAAAAAGGAAACCAGTTTTCTTTCTAGTACTTTTTCTACGTGCATCCGACGTTCGTGGCCCAACTGCATGCATGCTGGCTTGTGCTAGCTAGCTAGCTAGCATGGTACATAGTGCGACACACACTATTAGTACCCATCATAACT
>ENA-ORBV01008042-ORBV01008042.1-microbial-mat-metagenome-genome-assembly--contig:-NODE-8042-length-17882-cov-5.325751_pt1 | contig 17882 bp, 19 predicted proteins | sample MGYA00237777_ERZ505514 | MGnify/ENA primary metagenome ERZ505514 (study PRJEB26160, sample SAMN06269048) | microbial mat metagenome | isolation source: Oligotrophic lake microbial mat | place...
AGATCTACACCTCTCTATTCGTCGGCAGCGTCAGATGTGTATAAGAGACAGACTTAATTCTGAAAGTGACAGATCATGGATCGGAGAGTCGGGCGCCGGATTCCGCAGCTTGACGGAGGCCATCGATACGACCACACCGGCAGGGCGGATGATGATGCAGATGGTCGGGGCGTTCGCCGGGTTTGAAAGAGCGATGCTCAAAGAGCGCCTCAAGGTCGAGTTGAATACCGCCCTCGAAGAGGGGCGCATCGGCGGCCGTCTTCCGAATCTGGTCAACAAGTGCTGAACCGAGGCAGCGTTGGATTGCCCGCCCACTGCCGCAGGTACGAACTCGGGAGAGTTGAGATCCGAGGATTGGGCGCGAGGAATCGCGGCTGGTCGGATGGGCTGAGAATCAAAAGCGCGCCAGTCCTTGGTGGTGGGCGGGCGCGCTTGTCCCTAGTCGACATACTCCCATTCTCTAATGCGCCATCCGCTTCGAAAACGTTTCACTACAGTGGCAAAATCTCTTCGCGCTGCGGATCGAAGGTTAACCGGCGCTTCTGCAGATAGGCAATGTTTCCCAGATGAGACGCCTGCGCGGAGCGGTGTCCGATCAGCACGTCGCCGTTCGGTTTTTGCCGCGACTTCACGCAATCGAGAAAGTTCGCCACGTGATCGTAGGTCATATCCGGACCCTCGGCCTTTACCTCAACGCCCGTCCGCTGGCCCACTTCCTGAAACTCATACCGGCTGCGATCAATGTAGAGTTTGCCCTTGGTTCCGCAGAACTCGATACCAAAGCCCCGGATGCCCGGCGACAGAGTCGCTTCAAACGTCACGGTATACTCGCCCGTTGCCGGAGCCTGATATTCCAACAACACATTGATCGTATCGGGAGCCGTCCGGCCATCTTTATAGGTGTAGACGCCACCCGAAGCCACTGCCGATACCGGCACATCCGGACCCATAAACATATGCACCACATCGATCCAATGCGTGAACAGATCGGTGACCTGGCCACCGCCGAAATCGAGGTAAGCGCGCCAGTTCCAGTACTGCTGCGGATCCCACTCGCGCCACTTCAACGGTCCTAGAAAGCGAGCCCAATCGAGGTTAGAGGGGCGCGTCGCTAGAGAGGCGGGAGCCTTCCGTAAGTGGTAGGTATTGCCATGCCACCAGGTGCGAACCAGGCTGATCTTGCCGAGCGCGCCGGTGTCCATGTATTTCTTCTTGGCCTCGATGTAGTGGCGTCCAGAACGCTGCTGCATTCCCACCTGACAGACGGGTTCGTTGATGCGCGCCGCTTTCACAAGTTCGGGACCCTCTTCGATCTTCAGCGACAGCGGCTTCTCAATGTAAACATCCTTGCCGGCGCGCAGCGCGTCGAGTGCGACGGTCGAATGCCAGTGATCGGGTGTGGCGATCAACACGGCATCGAGTTCTTTCACTTCCACTACTTTGCGATGGTCGCTGAAATTCTTGGCGGCAGTGGCCTTTTGCCGCGCTTTATCGATATTCTCGCTGTATATGTCGCAGACGGCGGCTACATTGACGCGATTGGTGGCCTGAAACTGCGACATCACGAAGCGCCCACGCTCGCCTGCGCCGATGAGGCCCATCTGCACGGTATCGTGCACCCATGACCCGCTGATACGATGCCGCCGTCATTGCGGTCGCAGCGGCGGAAACCCGGCGCAAGAGATCTCTTCTCCGCATCATTGTGAACCCGAGTATATCAGGCGAATCGAGCTAGACAGCCGTTTGTTCGCCCACGCCCCGCTTGCGATGTTCCGCGAACGCACCTTCCTTGCTTCCCTGCCTTCCAAGTGGAAAAGCTCAACCGTCGGCAAGTCGCGGACGTCCTGGTAGACCTGAAGCTCCGAATGCACGGTGACTCTACATCGTTGAGGACCCCGAAGAAAAGATTGTTCGGCGACATCGCAGTCGAAAATGCTTGGCCGAGGGGGCCGCTGTGGAAGTTGTGGCCTCGGCTGTGGGCGGCGTGAAGGCGCACGACGCCACGTTGATCGAGAGCCAGAAGAAAATCGCTGGCGAATGAGATATGGACGATGGATTTCACGCCGCTTTCCTCAGCGAAGAATGCCAGCGCGTTCCTCAAGTCTTGCCGGAAACTTCGCCATCCGCTGTGTGAATCGCCCGCGTCCGGAATGCCGCCATCGGTTCTCGTAGTACCCCCGGACGTCGCTCATCGTCTTGCCAAGCACCGGACGCGAAGGGGGACAAACAAGAATGCAACAGCCGCCAGAGGATGATGACGCAGAGAGGAACAAAGGGAAGGCGCGACGGTAGGAGGAGGATTCGCCGCGCCTCACGAACATGCGAAACAAGTTAGCTAGCTGCTTCGCCTTCGCAATATTACATTATCGCGCAACTCGAAGCGTGCCTTGGGGGGTGAAGACACCGAACACTTCGAGCGTCACCGGAAGGTCTCCTTCGCTGGCATCGTCCGGAACCCGGAACGTCGTCTGATACAAGCCCGCCGTTCCGAGCACAAGGCTCGAACGAAGCGCCGCGATCGAACGCCCGTTTAGTACTACTCGTACTGGAGCAACGAGCGCATTCTCAATAGCCGGAATCACACCGGGTGCAATGATCGGATCCGTTGTGCCCCAGCCTGTTCCGTAGATCGTGATCGTTTCCCCGGGCCGCGCCGGTGCGAACCGCGTACCGAAGAATGTCACTGGCGGACCCACCGATTCGCCCTGCGAATTCACCGCCGCGATGTTGTCGTTGAAGTAGTAGTACATCTCAGGCGTCACGCCGCGCGCGGCCACTTCGCGCTGGCCGCTTCTCAGCTCGTTCGGAGTGCCGCAGTTCGTAACCACTTCTACGAACGTGTTCCCCGTTGCCGGAACCACCGGCACTTGTACGCTCAAACGCGTCGGCGAGACACTGAACAGAAACGCGGCATTCTCGTTGATCCTGACGCAAGTGCCGCCGAGATTCGTCGGCAACATCCCAAGCGCATAATCCTGCGGCAGCAAGCCGCGGACGCCCGTGGCCAAATTCGTCCCTGTAATGACAATCGCCGCGCCGGAGGAGAGGGCCTGCACCGGCGGATTGCTTTGCGGCGCACCGGAAATCGTGTTGATCACCGGGGCTTCCGGCGACAAAGTCGAAGGGCTCACCGTCGCCACCACCGGCACAGATCCCGCAACCGTCGCCGACACGCGAACCACATCGCGATTCTGTCCGAAGCGCACTTCCGTCGAAGCCGTGCCATCCACATCCGTGACAGCCTTCGCCACCGACAATGTACCGTCACCACTAACAATGGCAAAGTCCACCGTCACACCCTGCACAGGCAAGCCCGATGCGGTGGTGACGCGAGCCACAATCTTCGGTACTCCCGCCGTAATCACGACACTCGACGAGAGCGGAACACTCACCGTATTGAAAAGCATCTTCACTCGGCTGTCGAGTTGATCGGTGAAGTAGATGTTGTCATTCCGATCGATCGCCATACGCACCGGCTGGATACGCACATCGGTGGCACGCGCCAACTCGGCATAGGTTCCGCCGGTGGTGCGGCCCGTTCCAGCGATCGTGCTGATGAATCCAAATTGATCGACGCGGCGAATCACGCCATTGCCCGAATCGGCTATGAACAGGTTGCCCCTCGAATCATAGACAACCGATGTCGGAAAGTTGATGCGCGCAACGTTGGCACGCTGGCCATCGTCACCCGTGTATCCCGCAACCCCGGTTCCTGCGATCGTGGTGACAACGCCGTTGAGCGCGATCTTGAGAATACGGTGGAAGCTGCCACCCGCAACAATCAGGTTGCCAGAAGGATCCATCGTCATATCGTAAGGATCGATGACGGCAGCCATCTCCGGCAGTTCGGATTTCGCCGTTGTATAAATCGTATCCAGAAAGAGGTTGGTGTTTACGCGATACAACGACCCAGATCCTAGTTGCGCGCGGCCCTTATCGGCGATGAAGAGGTTGCCGCGCGGATCGTAGAAGAGTCCGTTGGGCCACCGCAAGCCAGCCTGCGTCGCGGGAATTCCCTCGCCGCAACATCCGGCTTCTGCGCCGGCCACGGTGATCAGGGAGTTGCCCACAATGCGCTTCACGCGATGCCGGTTCGGACCTTCACCCACCACCACATTGCCCAGCGGATCCACTGCGACAACCGTAGGTTCGAATATGCCCACGCCTTGCGGATCCGCCTGAAACGGCGGCGTGTTCGCGTCCGCAATCGTGGCCACTCTTCCATTCAGGGGCGATGCCGGATTCACAGTCAGGCGGCGCACAGCGTCATTGCGCGAATCCGCGATGATCAGATTGCCATCGCGATCGAATGCCAACCCGCGCGGCGAACTCAGGCGAACCACATGGGCGCGATTCTCAGCCGGATCGTCCACAGATCCAGCGATGGTGGTGATGATGCTGGTGGAAGCGTCGATGCGGCGCACGCGGCGGTTGCCGACGGCCGCGGCGAGTCGCGAATCGCCGATCGCTCCGCCATCGATAAAGAGCAGATTGCCACGCGCATCGAAAGCCATCGAAATCGCCCGTGAGATTAACGAGTTTCCAAAAGCTCGCTGTCCGTCACCCGCAAATCCGCTGCGCGCAGTGTTCCCTGCGACGGTTTCGTAGATTTGCGTATCGGGGTTAATTTTCACGATGCGCGGATCGAGATAGTCGCCATAGTGAACGACACCGTTGCGATCCAAAGCGACGGAAACAATCTGCTGATTGGAAAGGCCACCCGCGACGCGCTGATAGTTGAGGTTGTTCGGCAGAAGCCGAAGCAGATCCGGACCCGCGGCAATATAGATGATGTTCTGAGAATCGACCGCGAGCCCATACATGCCCGTGAGGGGGTTGAACTGCGTCAGCGGTCCGCCAATCGTGATGGTGCGTCCGCTGGTGACGTTCACCCGCCGGATCTGCCAGATGAGTCGCGCAGGCGCAGTGGGCGCTTGACGGTCGGCGACGTAAAGTTCGCCATCGTTGTCTAGCGCAAGCGCGACGGGCGTGAACTGAACGTCGGGTCCAAGCAGGTTGTCTTCAATGTAGAACGGGTTGCCGTTGCCAGCTACGGTGCGAATGGTGCCACCGGAAAGTTCCACCGCGCGCACGCGATTGTTGCCGGTGTCGGCGATGTAGAGAAGGTTGTTGCGATCGATTGCAAGCCCTTCTGGCGAGTTGAGGCTGGCGTTGATAGCGCGTCCGCCATCGCCGGAGAATCCGGCTGCGCCATTGCCGGCCACCGTGGTGATCGCGCCGGTGGGCGAAATGCGGCGGACACGGTTATCCTCTGTATCGGCAATGTAAATGTTGCCTTGCGGATCGACAGCCATGGCTCGCGGATTGCGGAACATGGCTGTAGTTGCCGGTGCGCCCTCGCGCAAATGGTCGCCGCCGACGACCGTCGCAATGCGATACTGCGCCGCGAGGGGCAGGACGCAGCAAAACAAAACGCCCGCTAAATGTTTCATGCCTGCGCCGATGATACCAGAGTCCGGAGGCGGATGAAAGGGGTTTCTGTTTAGTTTCAGCGCCGTTGGATGTGAATTTCCTGAGGAGCGACGACAGATGGGGACAAAACTTTATGCCAGAACGCCTCGAACTCTAACGCTCGTCGCCACATCCATGGATTGGTCGATCAGTTACCCCGCTTTTCGGTGAAGCTCGCTCTGGCTCCTTAGACGATGAGCCGTTCGCCGCTCAGTACCGACGGTTGGTCGCAGAGGCCGATGAGCATGAGTGGTCAAAGCACAAGCAGTTCATCCCGATGGATGAAACTCCGTCGATTTCGGACTCTCGGCGAGCGACCGGGAAACCATGGAGCTAGTTCTTCAACCGAATGAAATAGTTCGTTTGGTTCCGCGCACATTATGGGCGCGGCTCTGAACGACTCGCTTCGGACTGCCAATGGCCATTCGAAGCCGCGACCGTCAGGGACAGGGCACACTGGAAAGTAGCTCGAAACGAATCACGCGGTCGCAGAACTAGCCTTCGCCTAGCGGCCAGGAGTATTTGCACAATCGTATACAGATTTACAAAACAAGATAGTTTCAATCGCACCTTTGCGATGGGCTCCCGGAAGCCTCCGCGAACATGCTGGTGGAGTTCCCGGCCAGCATGCGGACCGAAGCCACCTTGCACCAGCCCTTACGTGGGCCGATGTGTTCGATCTTCAAAGATCCGTTGCGTACGCTTACCAAGACCGTGTTCGGCGACCAGGTGAGTCCTGGGTTACTGAGCACAAGGAACCGGCACGAGGTCCGCGGACGGTTTCTGTTTTGCGGGTGTTGACTGGAAAGTTTGTTCGATTGCTGGCATGTACTTCGTCCTTTCACCAGCCCTTACGCGGGCCGCTGTGTTCGATTTTCAAAGATCCATTGCGTATTGTTTGCGAGATGATTTTACGGGGTTGTAGCCATACTGGATGAGGCTGGATTGAGAAAGATCTGTCGAGCTATGAGAGTGCGTCCCGGGGCGGCGAAAATGGGTTTGTTTTGCGAATTTTTTTTTGTTTGGCGCCATTCCCCTTGGAGACTGGCTAGCCGACCAGGCGACTGAACAGGACCTTGGGTTCTTGGGTTCCGGCGAAACCAGGTGTCCGTACAGTATTGATTCTATTCAGTCGTGTCAGGTTCGTTTCGTCTATTTGCTGTTGCGTGCTACCGGCGGACCGCCCGGATTGCGACAACGAGTCGATCCGAGCAGTGCTCGGCGACTGCAGGTTGATTGTGATCACTGGGTTTACCTTTCCTTTCTGGAAATACAAAAAGCCGCCGGGTGAGTTGCTGGGCGGCTTTTCGCGGGCAAGTTCTGTCTTGCTGATTCCATTATGGCGTGTGTCCACCAAGGAATTGGGGGTGCTCGGCGTGCAAGTGGTTGATACCGTGCGAGAAATAAATCTCAAAAACGCGAACTGAGCTTCTGCAGTGGCATGCTGTTTCACGAAGGACCCGCGGAGGTCTGTTCGGTCACCCCGATCGAAGGGAGCCGGCGGACACTCGACCGCAGACGGTGCGCTTGCGTAGGTCCGGGCTAGACTCCCTTAACTGAATTTCGAGAAGCGTCCATACCCGGCGGAACGCTTACTACCGATGCCTTCGAGCTTCAGGAACGACTGAGCTGCATCGCGAATGAATTTCTCCCATTTTTCGGACTCCGTCTCGGCGAGGATTCGAAACGAGAAATAGAAGTCCCCTGTGACTGTCAAGAAATGGTTCGGAATGGGAGACTCGCGATCTTGAGGAAGGGTGCCCCCTGCGCTGCTGTAATACTTCTGATGATGAACGGTAATGACGTCGGGTGCGAGTCCGCTGCCACCAGATGACGGGACCCACCAGGCATCGTAGACTTCGACAGCGCCACGGCCAGACTCGGGATGTCCAAAGAGGGGCCTAACATGCTCGCGGTATTCGGGCATGCGTGAGAGTCCGGCGCGCAGCAGGCCTTTCAATGAGCTGCCCGGGATGACAGGAACACCGTAGGTGGCGTGCAGCCGACATCCAATCTCATGGACGTTTTCGATACCGAGACCGATTGCCATTCGATTCCGGAGAGTGCCTTTGAAGGTGACCGACCCGCTTGTGTGATCCAGCCAGCGCTTGTAGGCGAGCGGGTAGGCGGAGGGCGTGAGTCCGGAATCGCAGAGCGAACGCCACTGCGGCAAGGATCCGTTTTTGTCGTCCTTTTTCTTGGGGGCGAAATATTTGTCGAGCAGGAGACCGCGATTGGCGGTGGCAAGTTTGGCGCGATCGATTGCCCAGCCGGTGTTGGGAATGTAGTCGGGCCTGATCATGATGGCAACTTGTCTTTTGAGAGTAGAGCTTGGGCGAAGCGCTTGTGCCAGTAGGCGATTTTGTCGGCCATGCGAGTCCAAGCCATGTATTCGGCGGTGCCGAGATTGGCGACGGTGGTGGCGAGGTTGGCGTTTTCTTTCGCAAGACCAAGTGCAGTGAAGTGCTGTTTGAGTTGGTTCAGAAGGGTTCCGTGCGGATGGTCGCGTTTGGCCTCAAGAAAGAGGAGTGTTTGGAGGAGTCCGGCATTGCGAAGGAGCGTGGGAAAGCCCTCGCAAAAAGACTTATATGCGGCTGGGTCCTTCTTCTCGGAGAGAATGTCTTCTACGCACTTGGCGGCTTTGGCCGCGATTTGGTGTTGGAGTCGATCGGATGTTGCTGCCATGGATTATCCTCTATTGGAAGCTGCGATCAGTTTGACGACGCCGAGCCCGGTGGTGGCTTTGCCTCCCAGTTGCAGGGACGAAACGGCGGTGGCTTTTGCGATGATGTCGCTGGCTTTCAGTTTGCAGTCCGGTTTTTTCGAGTCTTCCGCGTGGAAACACGAGACCAGAATGGATTCGGCGGGGAGGCATTCCTGGTACCAGAGAGCGCCGTCGGCGACAATGCCGGTTTTATCGTCGATGCTGATGTGGGCATTTACTTCGGTGGCGAATTCGGCTAGAAAGGTGAAGATGTCGTCGGAGACGATGGCGAAGCGCTTCTGAAATTCGCCCTGCCAAGCAGGATCATCGGGGAACAGATTTTTGGCAAACCAAGTCGCCCACTCGGTGGCCTCGGCCTGTGTTCCGGGGTCGACGAGAAGGTCGAGTTCTTCGAGCACGAGTCGCTTGCCGGAAGCGAAAGTGACGGTGTTGGTTGCTGCCGTTGTGCGCGCTTTGGTGGCTTCGATGGCGCTAATGTTTTTGGGAAGACCTGTGAGTTGGCAGGCCTCGGCGTCGCGTTTGAGGCGGCGGAGATTGAAAGGGGAAGTGACCCAAACGAAGGTGGCGCTGAGGGAACGGACTGGAAGCAGGGTCAGTCTGGCGTCGCCGACGCGGAGCGCTCCGGCGTGGCCATTTTGGTCTTTGATTTCTTTCGGGCCGAAGATCGCCGTTTTGTCGGATTCAGGGATATCGGGTGAATCGCGAAGACAGCCCTTGATGCTGGATCCGGGAACGATCGGGAGCCCAGTGGGTCGTTCGCGAGCAATGGGAAGGTCAATGGATCCGACACCTTGTCCGGTTCCGGCGTGGAGGGGTGTCCAGGCGTGAACAAAAACCACACGTGCGCTGCTGCTCATATTTGAAGAACTCCAGTCAGGACGCGGCCAAAGCCGTCGAGGCGGTCTTGCGGTTGGTCGCAGATGGACTTCAACCACAGATTTGAGATATCGTTCCCATCGTGGTTGAGAATTTCGAAGAAATAGACGCTGCCCGCAGGGGCGAGCCAGCGGGTTGGCTTTGGTTTGCGGGTTTTGTAATCCCAGCCGGAGAGCGGTTGAGGGCGTCGCAGTGCGACGGCTGTCAGCCGTAGACGGAGGGTTTCGGCTGAGCCGGGAGGTGTGCCTTCGCCGGTTTGGGCGTTGATCCACTGTGGGCGCCAGCCATGGTCGAAGACGGCGGGAGTGGCGAGGATGAGGCGGATTCCCTTGGTTTTGATTTCCGGTGGACTCGGCCATTCGACGGCTGCGTTCTGTGTCCAGAAGGCGAGGCGTCCTTCGCCTCCGAGGTGTGAGAGTTGCGGGATTTGGGAGTCGTCCGCGGATGCGTTGAAGCGGTTGACGAGGGAATATTGGATTTTGCCACCATTGGAAAGGAATTCGATGGAATTGGTTGTGAACAGCATTCCATCGTCGGCGGTTTGTGACTCGGGTTTTATGGCGAGTTGGACTCTGCGCTGGCGTTGCAGGGGTTGAATTCCTTCGAACGATTTTGGAGGTGCGCCGCCCAACCACGCGGCCATCTCGTCGGCAGTCCAGAAGGAAGCGGGTTTGGATTCTGGCTTGCCTTCTGGTGGGTTTTCCTGGAATGCGAGGGGCGAGAGAAAGTCGCCCGGCAGGTCGCAATTGTTGCGCCATGCCTGCATCGGAACGAGTCGAGAAATCGATTGTTTGGGGAATTGAACGGCATCCGCCGGGGCGTGGAAAGCCAGTTCCCATGGAGTTTTAGGGTCGGTGAAGGCATCGCGGTAGCCGAGATAGGGACCCTCGAATTCAATTTTGAGGAGTTCGGCGATTTTATGGTCGACGAAGGCTTCGTCGGTGGTTCCGAGGCGGGTGCGGAGTGCGCCTACGACAGCGGAAGGGGTTGCGAAGGGCAGACTGGTGGCTCCGAGACCGGCGGAGAAGTCTTTGCCATCGCGGAAGATGAGCGGATCGCGGGGTTGGATGACGAGGTTTGTCATTTCTGTATTGCCTCGCGTTTGGCTCGGGCGAAGGGTCGTGCGACGTAGAGGCAGTTCGTCAGGTTTTCGAGGTTTTCTCTTGGTTTTTCGGGGAGTCTGAAGAAGTCGTCAATGAGTTGGATGGCGGGTTCTTTGGATTGTTTCTTGCGGGCGATGGCGATCGCCATTTTATTGAGATGCTGGTCCAAACCTGAGGCGGCAGTCCACTCGGAGAGAAGTTTGCGGAAGTCGTGGGCCAGACCGAGGGTCAGCTCCTTTGTTAGATAGAGCACGACCACCTTTTCGAGGAGATGGAACGACTGATCCCACTTTCCTTTGAAAGAGGCTTCTGCGCCGGAGCGGGGGACGACGGTGATACAGAAGGCGTCTTTGCCGGTGATTCTTTTGGCCGTTTTTTCTGCGGCTTCGGCGGAGTTGCGGGATTCGGTGAGGGGGTCGAGGGCGTGGCAGACGGCGAGTCCGGCGCTGAAGGTGACACCTGCGTAGCTACCCATGGCTTGCTCGAAGGCGCCGCGCACTGCCCACATAGATTCCAGTGCGGTGTGCAGGGGTAGGAATGCAACTACATCGTCACCGCCTGTGTAGACGGGTTCGGCATCCTGTTGGCGGATTGCGGATTTGGCTGCGCCCGCAAACCCCGAGAGTTTCCTGGAGAAGTCGCGGTGCTCTGGTGGTGAAGCCAGCTTTCCGATCGCGTTGCCCATGTTGTCGCCGTCGCCAACGAAGATGCCGTAGTAGGCGGGTTGGGGATTGCGAATGGCTTTGATGATTCGAACGGCAGGAGCAACGAGCTTGGAAAGATCCTTGTCGTCGTGGTAGATGTGGCTGAAACTGCGAGGGATGCCTCTTGGGAGGGCCTGAAGGTATTTGCCTTCGAGACCCGGCGCGAGACCGGCGATGAAGGGTCTGGCGGCGACGTCATGGGTGGAGTCGAAACGAAACTCGACGGGCCAGAATCGCTTGAGAAGTCCGAGGCCGTCGAGGAGTTCGCCGGGTTTGATCTGGAAGGTCCGCGGTTCGGGGCGCTCTTTGAGAACGATGACGGATTCGCGGTTGCCGTCGAGCGATGACTTGGGGCGGTTCGATCCAGTGTGGGGCTCGAAATTGCGGAGGTTCTTGCGGGCGGCCAGGATGTCTTCGAGGGTTTCGCGATCTTGCCCGTAGTCCGATGAGGTCTCGATCCACGCCGCGTAGAACTCGAAGAGATGCTTGAGTTGTTCAGCGGCTGAATCGAGGTCGACGTCGAAGGCGAGGTCAATTTGATCGCGGAGTTTCAGCGCGTTGAATCTTGCGACGATCCAATCGTTGAGGTCCTTCTTGCACGCTGAGGCGAGGTGTTGGGGGTGCTCCGAGCGTTTCCATTCCGCGAGGATCTTGTTGGCGACGATGCCTTCTGCGGCGTGGGGAAAGATGAGACCTGCGCCGCGATTTTTGAGGAAAGCGGCGCAATGTTTGCTGGCTTCACTCAAAAGGTCGGAGCCAGCGAAGAGATCTTTGGTTTTGCGGGCTGCGGCTATGAATTCCTGTATGGGGCCGATGGCGATCAGAATGAGGTAATCCTGGCTCATTTCAGGAGTCCTCGTTTGGCTGGAGCCCAGACGCGTTCCGCTTTTTTGAAAAGATCTTCTATGGCGTCGATGTCGCCTTGGGTGACGTGGATATCTTTGTCTCGGGCCTGTTTCAAGACCAGATTCCGAGGAGCCTCAGGACCGCGAAGGGCGAGAATCAGGGGGAATCCTTCTGTTTCGCTAGCGGCGATGGCCTTGGTGATGACGGGACTCGCCATGCGATCGCTGCCCTCTTCGGCAATTTCCAAGGTATTATCCTGTGGATCGCCAGTTCTAGAATCCTTGAAATGGAAAATAATTGGGAGGCCCATTTGTGCCCGGGGGAATACATTTTCTTCGGTCACCGGCTCGCTGTGGCGGCGATCGGCTGTTCCACGGAGGCGGCGGATGGCATCCGGTTCTTCCCAATAACTGCGGCCGGGGCGGTTTGGAGTTTGACCTGGGCGGCGATCCTGGCGGAAGTCCTTGTAGAGGTTGACTGCGTCATTCCAGGCTTGGACCGGAGTGGATTTCTTGCCCAGAATAAAGCTGGATTGCCCGAGGGTCGACCAATCCGGCGAGGCCGACGGAGGCAGGGTCTGTATGAAAGCGGCAAACATGCTCAGTTTGAATTTTGGGTCGGAAACGGCGAGGAGTGAGCCGAGTCCGCGACGTGTGCGTGAACCGACTCCGCCGAAGAAGACCCAGGCGCGGACGGCGTTTTCAATTTCCAATAAGAAGTGTTTGGGGCAGGTAACGACAAGGTCGAAGCTGCCGGTTTTGTGAAATTTGCGAACAATTTCCTGTTGAGCGGGAAATAGGGCGTAGCCGGGTTGTTCGAAGACTTTGCGACCGCCATCATCGCGGACGGCGTCCACGCCGGGAGAAAGAAAAGGGTTGTGGATTTCGACAGAAACTGGGGATTTGCAATCGGTTGAGCCCCAGATGGTGGATTCTTTTTTGTAGAGTTCGGGACCGGATTGGCATTTTGCGCCAGCGGTAGCCCGCCACCACCAGCGCAACATGCCGCGAACGGCAGCAGGGCGGATGGGACTGAGCGGGTCATTGATGCCGGCCTCGACGCCTCCGCCGAGGACAGGGGTAACGATCTTGAGCGAGAGTTGGATTCCGGCGGAAGCGGGGGCTGCTTGAAAGACGGGCGCGGAGCCGAGTTTAGGCATTGTGCACCAGCCTTGGTTGCGGATTGGGGGGAAATTCACCGACAGTGCGCCGTGACAAGGCGTCCGATGCGGGAGGCATATTCAGAGTATGAGTGCAGGAGGACAAAATTTCAAGCATTTTTTCTGTTTTGTTTGAGGCGGAGGCCCGTACGAGAGGCCTCCGCTATCCTTCGGGGCAGTCGCCCGCGCGAGATAATTTTCGCACGAGTGACAACCTGGGTGTCAGTCATAATCCCCTTCAAATCGGGGTACAATCGGCACCCCGAGACCGATTGCCCCGGGATGCCGTGAACTCAAGGCGCTATTTTCGCTGGACAACCTCGGCCAGATCGTGTCTGAGGCGGCTGACGAAGTTCTCGACACTCACTTGCAGACGAACGAGTAGCTCTTTGAGATCAATGCCAATTGCTTTCGCCTGTTCCACCAAGACGAACATGACGGTTTTCGGATCAGAAGGATAAAAATCGCACAGAAAGTCACTGGGGTGAATCGCGTGAACCCCAAGGTGACCGATCACTTCGGGCTTGAAGTGCTAGAGGTTCGCCGTGACAATCGTTTCCGAGTTCGATTCGATAGCCAGTGCGACGCAGTGGCGATCGCTTTCTTCATTCGGCATCGAGGCGATTCGATGTTCAAATGGGAAGACCATAGCGTCTTCGAAGGCCGCATTCATTCGGTTCGAGCGACGAAGTGCTTGTTATTGCGAGTTTTTCCAAAATTTCTTCTCCGACGTGAGATTTCGGCACATTTCATCCATGATGGTTGGCGACCACTTCGGACGGAAAAGGCCAACTTCCGCCAAGCGCCAAAGCGTGTCAGCGAGAGGCATGGGGAGAAGAACGCACGTATCGAGAACTACGTTGTTCTGGGTTGAGGGTGGGAGCATCCGGTTGTCAGTCATGAGAAAATTAGGGGACACGGGTAATGGCGGCCCCAGATGCTCTTTTCTGGATAAAGGTTTTTGATCCCCTTTACATTGACTCATACTCTCGGTTTGAAGGCAAGGTCCTTCTCGTTTTCTTCAAACGGAACTCCGAAATAAGAGCCCTCTGCGAATTCCTCGCGGGCCATTCGATCGAGAATGGCCCTCCGTTCGGCGTCCCGGACCTTCTTATACGCAAGCACATCCCGCAGCAGGATCCGGCGGTGGGTACCGGTCATTGTATACGGGAGCGTCCCGGATTCCAGGAGCTTGATGAAGAACGGTCGGGAGACGTTGAGCAAATCGGCGGCGGCCTGGGTGGTGAGTTCTTCTTCCTCTCTCACGAGGCAGACAGGTTTACCTGCGCTCAAGTCGTCGATCAGGTGCTTGAACGCGCGGTAGAGCGAGGGGGGAAGCGTCAACTGCTGATCGGAACTTGCAAGGGACGCGGATCCCCCGGAGTCTGCCAACAAGGCGCTAAGTTTTTGAATTTGCAGCACATCGGACTCAGATGACGCAACGATTTCGAGGTGGGACACGGCGTTTACCTAAGTCCAGTGTACTCTCTATCGCAATAATCGCAACGACGAGTTTAGCGGCGGAGTTCCAGGCGGAGGCAATCCAGGATCACTTCGGCCAGTGCGGTGATTGCGGGGCGAGTTGAAGCGATGTCGCCTCGCTCGAGATGGTGAATGCTGGCGCGGAGCGGCGGGCCGGTGGACTCAACGGAGTCCTGCGCACCGTGATAGTCACTGATCAGTTCCGCAAGGATCTTCAGACCACAGGTTGTGGCGAAGTGCCGCCATTCCTCGAAGGCCTCGATGGAGGGGGCAATGAGAATGGCATGGGTGGCGAGGGCGCAAATGCGATAGTTCTTTGGGTCGACTCGACCGCCCAGGTCAATGAAAGTTAGGGGCAAGGTGACGTTCCGAACATCGGAGGCGTATTTGTCGGCGTGGGCGTCGGTCCAGTTTTGTTTGGCAAGTTTCTTGGCGGCCTGAGCGGCATCGGGATCTGTATGAACCGCCTGTTGAAACCAGGAGCCTTCGCCATCGGGGTTGGCAGTAATCACGTAAGGATAAAAGGTTGGATCCAGTGCCAGGAGCGCGGACTTGAGGCGCTCGCGGAGCACGGACTTGCCGGATTGGGGGGGGCCACAGAGGGCAATTTTCATGCGATGAGATCCCCCGGGCGGACAGCAGGGGAATGGGAGATGGCGACGACGTACTTGGCCATTTTGGGGTCGTAGCAGGCGACGAATTGGTAGAGATGGGCGACGGCGTGTGCCAAAGCCATACCGACGGGAAGCGAAGCAGCACCGTTGAAGAGGATGCCTTTGCCGCCGGGCAAGTTGAGGCTTTGAATCGCCTGGATGGCTGCCGGGACGATCTTGTCGTTATCGGCAGGCTCGCCGAATTTGAGTTCCAGGAGAGTGAGGGAATCCGGGCGCGGTGGGCCAAAAGTGATTTTGTAGTACATGAGCAGATTAGACTACCGCTTCGGTGATTTGGTTTCGTCCGCGAAGAAGACCGGGAATTCCAACAGGTCTGCGGTGAGGAATCCCATCAATTGCAGGACTCCGTCGAGCAGATCTTCGGCGTCGGTTTGGGAAACGGGCCCGTAGCCGTGGGCGAGGATGGATTGGTTGCGCCTGGACAGCAGCGATTTGACCCTGGAGCGGCGGAAAGCGAGCCCAAGGGGGTGGTTGATTCTGGCCAATTCGGAGTAATTCTTGCGGAGACCCTCTTTAGGAATTGGCACGCGGGCGTTGAGCAACTCGACCTGAGAGAGCGCCTCGCAAGCGCGATAGAGTCTGGCGACTGCGTCGTCATAGCGTTTCTCGCGGATCCGGCGTTTGGCGTTCGAGAGAAGGTCGATCACCATTTCCCTACTGCGCGGGCCTTTGGAAATCAGGCGGTTGAGGTAGGCGAGATCCCGAGAGGCGTGCTTGTGCAAGCGGGCTCCGATGGGTGGATCGACAAAGTGATGGAGGGCGTCTGACTGCGGCAAGAACTGGTGCAGACGATGGGAGGCGCTTTGGTGATCGAACCGGTCCCAGGCCTCGTAGGCTTCGGTGAAGAGGAGCAGGGCCTGCAACGCGGCGATCGTATTGGTGTGAGGCGAGGCGCCTTTGAGGGCAGGAATCAAGAGGGCGGTGGAGGCCGCGGGGCTGCCTTGGTCGAAGAGTTCCATCGCCTGTTCGGCGGTTTGATAGCCTAGCAAGTCCCAGGGGTTAGCGGAGGGGCGAATGGAGGCGGATTCACCCGTGACCCGGTCAATGCCACCGCCTGTGCGATCGCCTTGTATATAGTCGAACTGGACGGACCATCTGCGGCAGATGAGGGCGAGGGCGGCGGTCATGACTTTGGTTCCACCGGTGAAATTGACAGAAACGGGGACGGAAGGGTTGAGACGGATCCACTCGCGGGCGGCGGGATGGAGTTCACGCCGGAGGGTGTCGACGACGGCGGGGAAGTCGTCGGCATCGGTGAGGACAATAGGGCGATAGTGCTGGTTGGCGATGAGTCCGATTTGGCTTGGAATTTCGGCGGTTTTGCTGGAGACAACGAGAAAGGCGAAGGTAGGTTGGGTGAGCTGCCAGATGGTCTGGAGGGGATCCTTGTTGCCGACGGTGGCGATGAGTAGGCGGGTTTGAGGTGTCATTGTGTATTTACTTTGCGATGGGCTTCCGGAAGCCCTCGAGATCCAACAGCAGATGGAACGGCAAGAAAAACTAGTTTCAATCGCACCTTTGCGATGGGCTTCCGGAAGCCAGGCGCAAAAAAATGGGACTAGGATCTGGATTGACCATCGAGTTTCAATCGCACCTTTGCGATGGGCTTCCGGAAGCCGTCTGACGGAACGCTGAGAGTTCTAAACGCAACGACCTCGCAAGGTTTCAATCGCACCTTTGCGATGGGCTCCCGGAAGCCACATCCCAGCCAAACTTCACCGTGACTGAATCCCGGACTAGTTTCAATCGCACCTTTGCGATGGGCTTCCGGAAGCCGAGAGGACCGTCTTCACTCTTGCACCAGGAAGTCTGGTGCGGACGTTTCAATCGCACCTTTGCGATGGGCTTCCGGAAGCCCGCGATGAAGACAAAAGTCATCGTCGCGCTGACGAACAAGAACCCCGTTTCAATCGCACCTTTGCGATGGGCTTCCGGAAGCCAATGTTGGCATTGGCGCCCAGGCATCGTTCCTTCAGACCACGTTTCAATCGCACCTTTGCGATGGGCTGCCGGAAGCCGAAGAAGCAGATTGACACGATGATGGCGATCGGAGCCAAACTGTGTCAATCGCACCTTTGCGATGGGCTCCCGGAAGCCGTTCAAGGATAGCAACGGGGACCGAGTGGCCCTGAAAGTTTCAATCGCACCTTTGCGATGGGCGCCCGGAAGCCTCATCGCCGGGACGAGGTGGGTTTGGTGCACGCGAGATAAGCGCGTTTCAATCGCACCTTTGCGATGGGCTTCCGGAAGCCGGTGGCAAAAACCGTAGGGGGTATCACAACCTACTCAACGGTGTCAATCGCACCTTTGCGATGGGCTCCCGGAAGCCGCCGGGTGATAGTGCCACGCTCACCTCGTCGACCACATGGGTGCTGTTTCAATCGCACCTTTGCGATGGGCTCCCGGAAGCCGGGTCAATGGTTAAAAAAGCCATGGACAAAGGAGTTGAGGAATGTTTCAATCGCACCTTTGCGATGGGCTTCCGGAAGCCCCTCAGTATAACGGACGGAACGCCACGAGTGCAACCGTGACAGGTTTCAATCGCACCTTTGCGATGGGCTCCCGGAAGCCCACCACTGTATCCACACGTCAGGCAGTTTTAGCGACAACTGTTTCAATCGCACCTTTGCGATGGGCTCCCGGAAGCCGGCCACCTACGCAACGACGACGGGGGGAATGACAACGTATATCGTTTCAATCGCACCTTTGCGATGGGCTTCCGGAAGCCATGACAACTCGACGGGGGAACGTGAGCTGACGGGGAAAGAGACCGTTTCAATCGCACCTTTGCGATGGGCTTCCGGAAGCCACAACAGAAGACTTTCTGGTGGAATGGCATGG
>ENA-ORBV01008043-ORBV01008043.1-microbial-mat-metagenome-genome-assembly--contig:-NODE-8043-length-17879-cov-11.123469_pt1 | contig 17879 bp, 15 predicted proteins | sample MGYA00237777_ERZ505514 | MGnify/ENA primary metagenome ERZ505514 (study PRJEB26160, sample SAMN06269048) | microbial mat metagenome | isolation source: Oligotrophic lake microbial mat | place...
GAGAAGTGTTGCAGTATTCAACACCTCACCCACCAATTCCAAACCGCCGTCGGGCTTTTGCAAGAATGGTTGCAACTTGGCGTACCCATTGCGCGACGGGCCCACATGCCGGCACACGCCTAACGAGGGGACGAGTTCGCCGCGCTGGAAGCGTACCGACAGCTCGAAGTAGCGGACGGCGAAATCAGCGAGAAACTGCGCGACGACTCGCATTGATCCGGGCAACCTCCGAGGGGGCTCGATCGTGGCGAAACTGGATAGGTACGTCTGGAGGGGCTGCTTACGACGCTCATGCTCCGGCCGGCGCAAACCTGCACGCCCTACTGCGCTCTGTACCCCGGAACACCGGGGCAACGATGAGGATGTGCGCAGGTACGCGCCGGGCGCGCCGCGGTGTCCGCCGTCATGCGTGCCCCGTCATCCATGGCGGCCCGCCCGAGCGGACTCTCCTACTCGCCCGCAGGTGTCGATTCCCGCGAGGGCTTGGAACAGACTGGTTTTCTCCGGTCCGGACAGGGTCGATGCAAACCTCGATACAGTGGCTGGGTACGTGGCGGGTGAGCACGCCGGGAGAACGGAAGAGCGATGCCCTTGCTTCTGGCTCGACAGCGCCGGCACTGCAGTCCATTTTCCTCGAGTTGTACCGAGGACGACGAGCAGCGCAGTTATCAGGGCGAGTAGGTTGAGCTTGGGTCGTGAGTCTGCCATGGTGGTTCCCTCCGGTTGTGGGAGTGACTGTTGTTCTCTATCGTTTACTGCCGGCGCACGGTGAAGGTGATCGGCACCGGCGGACCGGCATAACGCGTTCGCATCGTGGTTGCTCTCTTCATCAAAACATCCTCGAACCTCGATCCACTCACGCGAGTATCGTCTTCGCCCGATGCACCCTTCTGTGATTTCCACTTCCGTCACTAACTCTTCGATCGACCTTGCGTTACCGGAAAAGAACGCCACTGCGAACCATGCGCCCCACAGCACGCTCCCGAACCGCTGGTACGAGCGCCGGATCCTCGGTGCCCGTCTGACTGTCTGGGTCTTCCTCTGCTTTGCGATCATCCTTTTCACTGGCACCCACTGGCCCGCCCTCAAGATCAATGGTGTAATCAAGAGACCGGACCTCTGGATGCACTTCGCAGCCTTCAGCACATGGACGTTCCTCTGCGGTTGTTGCGCCTTCTTCGGCCCCCGCTGGAGCAAGGCCAATATCGGCACCACATGCCTCGTTGGCCTGCTCTACGCAGCACTCGATGAGGGCCTCCAACTCATCCCACAACTTCGCCGCACTGCCGCTTTCGACGATTACGGCGCAAATGCGATTGGCGTCGCCATCGGCTGCCTCGCCCTGTACGCTCTTCGCTGGTACAAAATTGGCCGCGATCCAGCCCGATTCGCGCACGAGCCGACTTCCGCACAGCAGCAATGAACCCTGCGACGAATCACGCGCCCGGGCAATCTGCGATACCCAACGCATTTATCTCCGTAGAATCGCGGCTATGTCCGATGCTGCTTCGACCGACCATCACGCCCCCAATGTCCGCTCCACCATCACGCAGTGGTTGATCGCGATCGCGCTCGGCGCGCTCGCTGGGCTTGCCCTGGCCAACATCGCACCTCTCGCGCCCCAGCCCGCCGGCATGGCTCGTTATGCCATGCCCCTCTGGCTTTGCGTGCCGTTTGTCACGCTCCTCCTGTCGATTGCGTGTGGTCCCCTCGCGCTACCCAAACTCTGGCACAAGTTCGACGCAGCCTGGGCCTTCTTTCTTGGCAGCATCGTCGGTGCCTATTACCTCTTCGCGCTGACCGATGCCCACTACGGCTCGTACCACGTGCTGCACGTCGGTGCCGAGTACCTCAGTTTCATCGCCCTGGTAGGCGGTCTCTACGTCGCCAGCGCGGGCATCGTGATTCACTATGGCAGTGTCCAACGCTGGGGAGATGCCCCGCAGTCTGAGGATGCGCCCCACGCCGGCATTCGCGGTACTGGCCCCATCGCCAATTGCATCTTGCTGCTCGCGGGGGCGATCCTCGCCAATCTGGTCGGCACCACCGGCGCATCGGTGCTGCTCATCCGTCCATTCATCCGCGCCAATGCCCAGCGCCTCACGCCCCTTCACGTCGTTTTTTTCATCCTCATAGTGAGCAACTGTGGTGGCTGCCTCACGCCCATTGGCGATCCGCCTCTCTACCTCGGTTTCATCAAGGGCGTGCCCTTCTTCTGGGTCCTGGAGCATCTCTGGCAGAGTTGGATTATCGTGGTGGGGGCGTTGCTCGCGGTCTTCTACGCCTATGACTCGCACGTCGAACGTCGTCTTCGAATCTCAATGGGCGATGCCTATGTACCGCCCGCTCCCTTCGCCGCCATGCGAATCCGTGCCAAGCCGATCAGCCTCATCCTCGGCGCGCTCATTACCGCCAGCGTCTTCATTGATCCCCTGCTCCGCAGTCGCTTCCCAGACTTCCACTTCCCCGTCGGTCCAATCGTCCAACTCGCCCTCGCCGCTCTCTCTTTCCTCGTCGCCAACAAGGACTACATCCGCGCCAACGAGTTCTCCTTTGCCCCCGTCCGCGAAGTTGCCACGCTCTTTGCGGGCATCTTTCTCACCATGATGCCCGCCCTCGCATTTCTCGCCCAGCACGGCAAGAACCTGGGTCTCGATACCCCGATCAAGTACTACTTTGCAACCGGCATCCTCTCCGCCGTCCTCGACAACGCGCCGACCTATCTCAACTTTCTCCAGGTCGCCGTCGCTCCCGACGAAGTCACCAAGGACTCCGTGCGCGCATTGCTCGGTACGCACGTGGGCAACGCCGATGTCATCGCAATCTCCAGCGGTGCGGTCTTCTTTGGCGCACTCACCTACATCGGCAACGGACCAAACTTCATGGTGCGCGCAATCGCACAGGCACGAGGCGTCAAGATGCCAGGATTCTTCCCCTACGCCGCCTATGCCACTCTCATCCTTGGCCCCATCCTGATCCTCCACGGCCTCTTGATAATCCTTTGAATGCTCCCGAACGTTGAGGGTTGACACAACCTTCCCAGCCTATTCCTGATCGATGTTGGCACCTTGAAACAAACTATCATCCGCCATATGGACCCCAACACGCTCTCGCTGCCCGATCTCTTCACTCATCTCGCCAGCACCGGCTTGGTCCGCCGACTTCTCGAACTCGCCGCCGACGAGGACTTGGGTCCGCTTGCTGATCGGGATATGAAGGGCTTGCATCTTCCTGTTGATGGCACAGCGACCTATGCAGGCGACCTCACCAGCGAAGTCTGCGTCGATCCCGCCGCTCGCACCACTGCCAACGTCATCGCCCGCAAGCCCGGTACCATTGCCGGTCTCGCGGCGTTGCCAATGCTGCTCGACATCCTGACTACCGATGTGCGCACCACCAATGTCATCGCTGATGGTGCCGAAGTCCAGCAAGGTATGATCCTCGCAACACTTGCTGGCCCGCTCGACGAAGTCCTGACCCTCGAACGCACGCTCTTGAATCTCGTCGGTCGCCTCTCGGGCATTGCCACCCAAACCCGTCGATACGCGCGAGAGATTCCCCCGGACGTACGGGCCAGGCTCTATGACACGCGCAAGACGACCCCGGGCCTGCGCGTGCTCGAGAAGTACGCAGTGCGCTGTGGAGGCGGCCACTCGCACAGAATGGGCCTCTTTGATGCCGTGTTGATCAAGGACAATCACATCGCTGGCCTCGCCCTGGCGGACTTGCCCGCGTATGTCCAAGTCGCCAGCCAGCGCGCCCGCGAGATCTCGAATGGCACGCTCCAGTTCGTGATGTGCGAAGTGGACACCCTCGAACAACTTGATGTCCTGCTCACGCTGCCCAAGGGCGTGCTCGACATCGTCCTCCTTGACAATATGAACCCGGGCCAACTTCGTGAGGCCGCCCACCGGCGCGACCAACGCGCTTCACACTTGGAACTTGAGGCCTCTGGTGGCGTCACACTGGACTCCATCGCCGCGATCGCGAGCAGCGGTGTTGATCGCATCAGCGTTGGTGCCTTGACGCATAGCGTTGTGCAACTGGATATCGCGTTGGATATCTCCTGAAGCAATACAAGTTCCACAAGCCAAGGGTGTTCAAGCCAAAGATTGTCAAGCATGCACGACTTTGAGGAAGCCACGACCGAGTGATGTCCCATACATGACCCACACATGACGCCTCAACCCCACAACCACCAGGGCAAAACCGCTCTCCTCGTGCAGGAATCAATCCACCGAGCACTCACGCTCGCACGAACTCGCACTATCACCACCATCGAAGTCCTTGACGAGTGCGACAGCACACAAGATATCGCTCGTGCTCGCGCCACTCCCGGCCTCATGGTCCTCGCCCTCTCCCAAACCGCCGGTCGAGGCCGATTGGGGCGCGCCTGGGCCGCCACCAATGGCAAGGGCGTTGCCGCGACGTTCACGCTCGACGCATCGCAGTACGCCCAAGAGCACGTCTCGCTCGTCGCGGGTCTCGCCGCCTTGCAGACCTGCGCCGAGTCATTGGGCCGCGCGAAGTTTGATTCTGATCTTGGCCTTCGCTGGCCAAACGATGTGGTCGAAGCGTCGGGCCAGAAACGCAAAGTGGCTGGAGTACTGATCGAACGAGTTGGCAATCTGCTGCTGGTGGGCATCGGCATCAACGTGCTTCAGACCACAGCAGATTGGCCCGACGAGTTGAGCGATCGGGCAGTATCAATTGCCCAGTTGCTGCAGGATCCAGATATCGAGCCGGAAGAATGTGACCCTCCGCCCGCCATATCCGACGTCGCAACAATCCTGGCGAGAACACTCGACCAAGCCCTCATGGGCCAGCCCAAGGACATAGCGGCCAACTGGCAGCGGCTCAACGTCCTCCGAAATCAAGAAGCCGCTTTCGAACATAACGGCCAGCGATTCCATGGAATCGTCGAGTCCATTGACCCTACTGCTGATGTCGTACTCAGGTTGGGGGATGGACAGTTGGTGCGGCTCCCAGCGCTGTCAACATCCATGGTTCATTGAAGACTGCATTCGCCAGCGTGGCAGGCGACGGGCGACAGGGCGCGGGGGTAGTAGTGGCGGGCTGAGTAGCACCGGCGGCTCGCACCACTCACCTCCTACATTTTGCCATGCCCGATCACGCACACACGATCTTGAACACGCTCCAGTCCAACGAGTCCGGCTCGATCCAGCGTTGGATGGATTGGCTCCGCATTCCCAGTATCTCCACCGATCCAAAGTTCAATAACGACACCCGCAAAGCCGGACAATGGATCGCCGATCAGTTCGCCGCTCTCGGTTTCGCTTGCAAACTCATCGAAACCGGTAAGGTCGGTCCCGACGGCAAAGGCTCTGGCCACCCCATCGTCCTCGCAACCATCGACAGCGCGCCGACCTACAAAGGTCCGCACGTCCTCTTCTATGGTCACTACGACGTGCAGCCCGCCGATCCGCTCAACCTCTGGGAGAGCAAGCCCTTCGAGCCCGTGCTTCGACCAGCCAAAGCCGGCGAAGAAGGTGGCGAGCGAGTCGTCGCTCGTGGAGCAGTTGATGACAAAGGCCAGGTGATGACCTTCCTCGAAGCCTGCCGCGCTTGGAAGCAAGTCAGTGGACACCCAACCAACGGTGCCAAATTCACGCTGCTGATCGAAGGCGAAGAAGAGAGCGGCTCAGCCAACCTTGCCCAATTCGTCAACGACTACAAGAAGCAACTCGACGCCTGCGACGTCTGCCTCATCTCCGACACCGGCATGCTGGGCCGCACCAAGCCCGCCATCACCTATGGCGTCCGCGGCATCGCGTACACACAAATCACACTCCACGCCAGCAACCAGGACCTGCACAGCGGCCTCTGGGGCGGGCGCTGCCCAAACCCCATCACCGAACTCACACGCGTCCTCTCCCAACTCCACGACAAGAAACGCCGCGTCACCATCCCCGGCTTCTATGACAATGTCATCGCTCTCACCAAGAAAGAACGCGATAACTGGAAGAAACTCAAGTTCAATTCCAAGGCTGCCCTCAAGAAAATCGGCCTTGGTCCCGCCGCCGATATCGGCGAAGCCGGCTTCACCGCTCTGGAACGCGAGTGGGGTCGCCCGACCGCCGAGATCAACGGCATCTGGGGCGGCTACATCGGCGAGGGTGCCAAGACCGTGATCGCTGCCCACGCCAGTGCCAAGGTTTCGTTCCGCCTCGTGGCAAACCAGAACCCGCACAAGATCACCAAGCAGTTCTTCGCGTGGTGCAAGAAGAACACGCCTCCGGGTTGCAAGTGGGAACTCACCGACTTGCACGGCGGTTTCGGTGTGACGGTTCCCATCGACTCGCCCCAACTTGCCGCAGCGACCAAGGCCCTCAAGCGAGCCAGCGGCAAGACCCCGGACCTCATCAAGTCCGGCGGCTCAATTCCTGTGGCTGGCATGCTCAAGGACATCCTCAGCATCGACACGATCTTCATGGGCTTCGGCCTCGATGACGACCGCGTCCATAGCCCCAACGAAAAGTTCGAACTCGCCTGCTTCCGCCTGGGCTCTCGGGCCCACGCCATGTTCATCGACGAACTCACCAACCAATCGCCCCAACGATGATCGCAATTCACAGACTTTTCGATTAGTTGCTTTCAACAGGCGACGCCCCCCGCAGGCAACCAGCCTTTCACGCCTTCGCTGTCCGTAATCGCTTGCATTCTCCACGAATTTTTCTGCTGCGAGTCCGAACTCCCGGATCGGATCGCCGATATACTTGATTATGCATTCTCAATATCGCCGGGCCATCTTCTGCATCTTTGCCGCCGCGTGCTTCGCGTCGCCCGTGCTGGCCCAATCCACCGCACCAGTGCCAATCGCTGATTCCAGGCCCGGCGCAACCGATGCCAAGGCAACCACGCCCGCCACCTCCACGCCCCTCTCCGTCGTCGTGACTGTGCCGCCGCTAAAGGGGCTTGTCGAGCCACTCCTTCCCCCGGGAAGCACCATCACCATGCTCGTGCGCCCGGGTCGCAGCGAGCATGGTTACGAGTTCACCGCCGACGATATTGCATCCCTCGCCCGCGCCGATCTCGTGGTCCTGGTGGGCCTGGGCCTCGAGCCGCGCATCGAGCAATCGCTCGATCGCCACAAGCAAACCAGCAAGCCGCAACCAACAACTCGCGTTGTCATCAACTGGGGCACCGTCGCCGACCTTACGCAAACCGGTGAAGACGATCATGATCACGAACACGGGGCAACCTGCACGCACGGTCACGGCTGGGTCGACCAGCACCTGTGGCTTGATCCGTCTCTCGTCAAGCAACTCATCCCAAAGTTGAAGGATGCTGTTCTCCAAGCCCAACGCAGCAAACTTCCAGTTGGCGCGACCATCGATCCCCAGGAAGTACAACGCCTCGACGCAGCCGAAGCCCAACTCACCCTTCTCGTCACTGCCATCGACCTCGAGTATCGGTCCGCCCTCGACCCCTTCAAAGGCCGGGCCATCGTCTGTCATCACGACGCATATTCCCGACTCGCGGATCGCTATGGCCTCAAGGTCGCCGCTGCCATTAAAACCACCACCGCGGGCGAACCCACCCCCAGCGAACTCGCAAGTGTCGTGAAGGCTATCAAGGAGCACAAGGCCCAGGCAGTCTTTATTGAGCCCCAGTTTGATCCATCAATCGCCCAGCGAGTCGCCGCCGCAGCCGGTGTCCGCATCGCCCACCTTGATCCACTTGGCCAGGGCGATTGGGCAGCGACCATGCGATCAAATCTGCAGTCACTCACCCAGAATCTGGGCCAGGCAAAGTAACTGACTGATCGCGAATGCGACACGTGCGTCTCTCACTGGGGTTGTCCTGGGCAGACTCTCGCATTTGCAGCGGCGGTATGCTTCACGCATGAGTATTCGTGGTCTTGGAATCGATCTGGTGGAGATCGCTCGCATCGATGCGTTGCTCGCGCAGCACGAGGAACGCTTCCAGGAGCGGGTGTTTACCTCCGCAGAAGTCGCGCACAGCCAGGGTCGTCGCAATCGATCACAACACCTTGCCGTGCGTTTCGCAGCCAAAGAAGCAGCCATGAAAGCCTTGGGCACGGGCTTGGCTCAAGGGGTGGTCTGGCAGGATATCGAAGTGGTGACAGATGATGCGGGGGCACCGGGCTTAGTGCTGCGAGGTGGCGCGGCCATGCGCGCGGATGCTCTGGGCATCAACGCATGGCACATCTCACTGACCCACACTGATCTGGTCGCTGGGGCTGTCGTGGTGGGGGAGTCTCGCTGATCTGTCGTGCCCGAACCTGGTACTACTAAACCTGGCACTATCAAATTTGGCACTCTGGTGCTGAGCTTGGCCGCGAGATTCAGTTTGCGAATCAGACTTGATTTTCTTCCATCAACTTGGATCATTTTGAAGTGAAGCGCGTTCTAGGACGAGCGTTTCGTGGAAAAGCGATTCATGGCATCATGTGCAAAAACGGCAAGTACTCAAAAAGTCCTCGATGCAATTCCGGGATATGGCTCGAGTTTTTGACTGAACGAGTGCTGCAGAGTTCAAAAGAAAACTCGCCCCAGGCTTTAGCCCGGGGCGAGCGAGAGTTTCAGATATCTCGACAGCTTACGCCGTCGGAGCGAGCAAACCGACACGCATTAGGCGCGGCGGCGGCGAGTTGCAACCAAACCACCCAGGCCCAAGAGTGCGGCTGCACCGGGGGTGGGGACAACGTTGATCTTCGCACCGATGTACTCGATACCGACGCGGAGGGTCGCGGTCGAGCCACCTTCGCCAGCAAGAGCAAACGTCGCGAAACGGAGGTCGTTCGTACCCGAGCCGCCACCAGCGCGCTGCAGGGTTGCGGCTTCGCTATTGATGGTAATCGAACGGAGAGCATCGTTGGTCGACAGGATCAGGGCCTGACGGAACAGAACCAGGTTCTGCGTGCCAGTCGCGAACCAAGTGCTGGTCGCGGTGTTGTTGTCAGAAACCACACCCCAGAGGATCTGGCTGTTGAGGGCGACGGTACCATTGGGAATGCTCGCGGGGTACCACGGGGTGTTGTTGGCACCAGCGATGCGGATGAAGTTGCCAGCGGGAGCGCCATCCGAGCCTGCGGTGTGGCGGAAGCCAGTCAAACCACCGCTGTTGCCAGCGGTCGTGCTGCGGCTGGTGAAGCCATAGACCACGCGGCCGTAGTCGGCCAGAGCAGCCGCGTTGTTGCCTTCAGCAGCGCTGAGCAGGCCGGGGGTTAGGGTCGAGTTGCCCTGGCCGCTGATGCCGTTGTTGCGGAACATGGCGAGGCTGTCCTGGCCATTGGCATCAGCAACGTTGTCAACGTTCGACAGAACGGGCTGGTAGAAAATGCGGCCCAGTGCGTTGGCCTGGAGGCCAGCGTTCAGGCTCACAACCGTGCGCCACTCGACGCGGTCGCCGGGATTGGCATTGACGGACTGGCTCCAAGCGCCGCCATTGAGGGACACTTCGTAGCGAAGGGTCGCACCGATGGGAGCCTGTTCGACTTGAGCGCTGGCAGCGCCAGCGATGCCCGCGAGGGCGACGAGGGAAACGATAACATTCTTCATGGAAAATCTCCTCCAACGAAAACAACTGTTTGAGACCGACCTTGCCTGGCACAAGCCACCGGACAAAGACGCGATCTGTCTCTCTATGGTGAAGATTAGCCGAGAATGTCTTTCAGTGCAACCCCTTTTGACGCGCAAAACCGCGCTATTTTTGAAACCTTGACAGAAAGGTCTCAAAACCAGACGCGGTTGCCACTCGTATTCCACACAAACAAGGTGGAGCAACCGTTTGCCCCCATAAAACCGCCCTCGGATTATTCATCCGAGGGCGATGGGTTCTTTACATGCACCAAATACTTTTTCTTCGGTGCTTCGGGTGATTAGGCCCGACGACGGCGAGTTGCGACCAGACCACCAAGGCCCAGCAGAGCAGCCACACCGGGAGCGGGGATGGCGAGAATCGTGATCGTCGCACCAACATACTCCACACCAACGCGAACCGTTGCGGTTGCGCCAGCTTCACCAGCCAAGGCGAAGGTCATGAAGCGGATGTCGTCCGCGCCAGCGCCGCCGCCGGCGCGACGCAGGCTCGCTGCTTCGCTGTTCAGGGTGACGACGCGATCATTAAGCTGGCCTTCGTTGCTGGCGATGAAGGCTTGACGGAAGATGTTGAGGTTCTGCGTGCCAGTCGCGAACCAAGTGCTGGTCGCGGTGTTGTTGTCAGAAACCACACCCCAGAGGATCTGGCTGTTGAGGGCGACGGTACCATTGGGAATGCTCGCGGGGTACCACGGGGTGTTGTTGGCACCAGCGATGCGGATGAAGTTGCCAGCGGGAGCGCCATCCGAGCCTGCGGTGTGGCGGAAGCCAGTCAAACCACCGCTGTTGCCAGCGGTCGTGCTGCGGCTGGTGAAGCCATAGACCACGCGGCCGTAGTCGGCCAGAGCAGCCGCGTTGTTGCCTTCAGCAGCGCTGAGCAGGCCGGGGGTTAGGGTCGAGTTGCCCTGGCCGCTGATGCCGTTGTTGCGGAAGGCGCCGAGCTGATCCTGCGCCATGCCAGCACCGGAGTTGTCGACGTTGCTGAACACGGGCTGGTAGTAGACCTGACCCAGAGCAACCGCAGCGAGCGAACCGGTGTAGCTGACGCGGGCGCGCCACTCGACGCGTTGGCCAGCATTGATGGTTGCGCTGTTGGACCACGCACCACCGTTCACCGAGACCTGGTACTCAAAGCGAGCGCCGATGGGCTCCTGAGTGACCTGAGCATTGGCGACCGCAGCGATACCAGCCAGAGCGACGAGAGAGACGATCACATTCTTCATATACATTCTCCTCACAGGAAAAAAAGTTGTTTGGGGAACTCTGCCCCAACACGGTGCATGCCTGAGAACGAACTGCTCGTTCTTGACCCGACAGGAACATGCACCACGCTGGCGATTTGGCAAGCAAAGTAGAAGAAAGAGTGCATCTTTTTTGCACTTCGACCAAACCTTGGAGCCCGTGCAATCGTTCACACACCCCCAGTTCAGGTATTAGTTCGGGTTTCCCATCGTTATTGGTCCTGCGCAGACCCCGCGCATGAGGTTTCGGACACTTGTCCGCCCCAACGACCAACCATCGAGCGCGTCGATACGCTCTGCTGTCAGCCATGACCACACGCCCCAAATCCTGGAAGGACGAACTCGCGGCTCATGAACGCATATTGCGCGACATTTCCCGGGTCTCTGACCCCGAAGAGGTCGGCGATATCTATTGGCATGCAAGCGACGCCATCGCCTGCGTCTGGGACGCGATCCGCAGCCTTGTTGGCACCCAGCCCCCGGGCGACGACCAGACGTTCATTCTGGTGCGCATGCTTGCAGACTCGGCACCATAGAAGTGCTATTGCCCCGCAGTGCGCAGGCCCAGACGCACGCTCTTGGCTTCCCATTCTGCCTGCTCACGCTTGTTGGTGGTGTTGATCGGCCCGACCACCCCGCCCTTGCCCGCACGCTGGGCCAAGGCGATTGCTTCGATCTCCAGCCGGGTCAGGTGCATCGCTTCAAGTTCGTAGTCGCGCCACGCCTCCATCGTCAGCGGCACGATCGACGCGATCAGGTCGTGCATTGCGGTTGCAAACTCGCGGATTTCGAGCTGGGCATGCGCGTCCATCCGCAGCGATAGGAACCGCAGAATGTTGTGCAGGTCGCACTTCCAATACCATTCGGTATAGACGTTGACGGGCAACCCGGTTCGCGCAAGTTCCCGTGACACTCCGGCATCCGTCAGCCTGAGATAGTCCTGATACAAGGCCTCCGCCCGATCCAGATACTCCAAAAACTCCTGCGCTGTGCGGGCTTCTGAATCAGGCGCTGGCAGCGATTCTGAAGCGCCAGATGTCGATCCGACACTAAACGTCTCCTCGCCACCTTGCCGATTGTTCTTGCTCTGCTTGCGCACCTGTTCCAGGCTGGGCCTGTAGAACCGATCCGGCAGGATCGAGTAGCGAGCGCTGTATTCGTTGACATTGGCCGTGCGATGGCGAATCCACTGACGCGCGATGAAAATCGGCATCGCGATATGGAACTTGAACTCGACCATTTCAAAGGGCGTGGTATGGCGATGTCGCAGCAGATAGCGGATCAGCCCCCGATCCTCGTTCACATGCTTGGTCCCCTGCCCATAACTCACGCGGGCCGCCTGCACGATCGCGCTGTCCGCCGTCGATCCCTCCGGCACCAACCTCGGCATCGCATCCAGCAATGCCACGAATCCATGGTCCAGGCACTTGATCTGAACGCGAGCCGCTCCGCCCATGACATCAACGAATGGCACTTCTGGCCGCACCACTTCCGCCCGCGAAGGCAGACCCATGATCCCAGCGCCGTTCCCAGTACCTGCCTGAGCGACACCAACCGGCTTCACAGCAACATCCGTGTTCATGACGCAGATTAGGCCGAATTGATCCGTGTGCGGTTGGGGGCGCATTGCAAAGGACGAACTTCTGGGTGATTCTGTCAAAGCGCGTGTCGAAGCCCCTGCACAACCGACAAGTAGTTCAGAACCTCGCGAAGGCAACTCGACGTGCTACGCCCCGCGATGGTCTCAAAGTCATGCGCTCGGGTTCCTTGGGGGCTCATCGACGGCTGCATGAGCCGCTTGTGATATCGTTCAAGATGCGAACTGCAAACCGCTTGATCAGCCCAGTGTGTCTGTTTTCCGCAGCGCCAATCTCCCTCGCTGTCTCTCTCGCACTGCTCGTGGTTCTGGCAGGATGCAGTCACGATACCTCGCCACGGACGCAGGCGGTCCATGCTGACGAGCAGGCTCCGGGTGGCTCAGTCGTCGCCACGCTGCCAACATCACAGGCTCCGCACGCCCAGCCCGCCCAGCTCATCAGCATCCAACGCACAACCCTCGACCAGGGCGCAACCCTTCGAGTGTTCCAACTGGAAGGCGAGTTTGAGACCATCCCGACACTCGCCGACGCGCAAACCCCCAATCAAGACGAACTCCGCCCGATGATCGACTTCACGGACGCGGGCTTCTTCGAGCTGCCCGCGCCAGTTGTCACGCAGGTGCGTTCATACCTCGACATTGTGACAGCGGATCAATACACCTTCAGGCTAACCAGCGACGATGGTGCGATACTTTGGATCGGTGGAGAACTCGTGGTCAATCACGACGGCCGGCACGAAGCTACTGCCAAGGTTGGAAAGCCCATCGATCTTGAGCCAGGCTTATACGCGCTCGAGATTGATCACTTTGATGCTGGCCATGGCCGCCGTCTGCTGCTGGAGTGGAGCAAGCAGGACAGCCCGGGCTTTGTGCCCGTGCCGCCCGAGCGATTCCTGACACAGCGAGATAATGCCCGAGTGGTTGCGCCGGGAGTGAAGCGCGTTCGTGATGATCGACGTCCTGGCGATGGCAAGCCTGTTGCCGGTGTTCATCCAAGTTTCAAACTCGAAACCATCAGCGTGGAAGGCTTCAGCCCAATGGTGGGGGCGATGGCATTTGTGCCCGACGGTCGGCTGATCGTCGGGACATTTGATCCATTGCAGCGATCAGACACCGACCTTCCAGATATCGAATCCAAAGTATCAGACAAACTTTACGCGCTGTCCGCAGTCGCGGGCGATCCGGCGAAAGTCACGATCAAGGTCGCTGCGGACGGGCTGTATGAGCCGCTGGGCTTGTGTGCTGTCGGGGACGATCTGTACGTCTCGCATCGACGCGCAATCACGCGGCTGCGAGATGTAGATCGTGACGGGTTCTATGAAACGCACGAAGATGTTGCATCGGGATGGGCCGCGTGGAACTACCACCAGTTCTGCTTTGGGCTGGTACACAAGGAGGGAAAGTTGTACGCGGCGCTCTCGACAGCCATGGCCCCGCCCGCCTGGGAAGGCATGATGTCCAACGCCGCGCCCAACGACTTGCTGCGGGGCAGTGTGCTGGAAGTAGACCTATCAAGCAACACTTTCAGCGCCATAGCAGGTGGCGTGCGCACGCCCAACGGGCTGGGCCTTGGTCCCGATGGCTCACTCTTCTATTGCGACAATCAGGGCACATGGATGCCCACCAACCAGATGGCCGAAGTGGTGCCAGGTCGATTCTTCGGGCACTACAACAACACCAACATCGTGCCCAAACTCGCCGAGCGGTTCCCGACCGGTGGGGTTGCGAGCATCTGGTGTGATCGCGAGAGAGCCCCCTCAACCATTGACCTCGTCCACAACGACTTGTGCAATTCGCCGACGCAGCCGCTGCTGATTGAGACTGGCCCATATGCGGGACAAATGCTCATCGGCGAACTGACCGCGGGCGGCATTCGCAGGGCGTTTCTGGAACGCATCAACGGCCAATGGCAGGGAGCGGTCTTCCAGTTTTCACAGGGTTTCAGTTGCGGCGTCAATCGCCTCGCTTGGGGGCCGCGCGGAATGCTCATGGCGGGCGGCATCGGCGCGGGTGGCAACTGGAACTGGAAGAACACGCGGTCGGGGTTGGATCGGTTGATGCCCACTGGCGTCGTGCCCTTTGAAATGCTGGCGGTGCGAGCAACAGCAGTCGGATTTGAGATCGAGTTTACCAAGCCGGTAGCAGCCAATTGGCTGGCTCAGATCGCACACTACGAAGTCAGCCAGTGGACCTATGAGCCCACGTCGGAGTATGGCGGGGAAAAGAAGTTGATCGAGAAACTCAAGGTGTTCAGCGCGCAGCCTTCGCAGGATGGAAAGCGCGTGTCGCTTTCGATTCCCAACCTCAAACAGGGACGCACCGTGCTGCTGCGGACCGATCCGATATCGGTGGCGGGCGAGCAGATATGGACGACACAGGCCTTCTACACGCTCAATCACATTCCTCGTGCTGACACAACCAAGATCGAGAGCATGGGCGTTGGTGCCCTGCCTCCGGCCAACGCGGCGGTCCTGATCGGTCGATCTGCTCAAGGTGCCTTCACCGTGGGCGATCAGCAGGATCCTGGCCAGGGACGTTCGCAAGCCGACCTGTTGGCGTCAAGTTCCTGCGCGGATGTGGGCGCGGGAGACTTGGTATCAAGAGCATCCTTTGGCGATTGTCGGCTGCATGTCGAGTGGTACTGCCCGCCCGGGGGCGAGGGACAGTTAGCCGGGAACAGCGGCGTCTATCTACAAGACCGCTACGAGATCCAGATACTTGGAACGCCCGTTGGCTCGGCACCATTGGCCAAGAACGAAGCGGCTGCAATCTACAACGTGAAGGCTGCGGATGTCAACGCCTCGACAGGCCCGGGCACCTGGCAGTCTTACGACATCCTCTTCCACGCACCGCGCTTTGATCGCGGGACCAAAACGAAGGAAGCACGTATCACGCTCTATTGGAATCAAACCCTTGTGCATGACGATGTGGCTTTGGATGCGCCCACCGGCGCCGCAAAGGCAAAGGGCGAGTCTGAGACCAGCAATGGTCTGCAAGTTGGCCCCTTGCGGTTGCAGGCACACGCAACAGCGGCGCAAGGCCCGGTTCGGTTTCGCAATGTCTGGATCGCTCCCCTTGAGCCAGCGGACTCCGAGCCCAAAGTGGTCGGGCCTTGGCAGACCCTGAGCAGGGATGGCGGTCTGGAAGACTTCGTTGTTCGGGGCGGCAACGCGACCTACTCGATTGAGGCTGGCGAGATTGTCGGGACCAGCACGCCCAATACTCCTAACACATTCCTGATTACCAAGCAGCGCTACGACAACTTCGAGTTAGTACTGGAGGTCAAGCAGCACGCCAGCCTGAACTCAGGCATCCAGATTCGCAGCACCATCGACGCGGCCAATGGTGGAATCGACAATCGCACCGGTCGCGTGCGCGGGTATCAGGTCGAACTCGATCCTTCCGATCGAGCATTCACGGGCGGCATTTATGACGAAGCACGACGCGGATGGCTCGCGCCACTCACCGACAATCCCGCCGCCAGAGCCGCCTTCAAGCGCGATGACTGGAACCAGATTCGCATTGTGGCGCAAGGACCGATCATCCGGACGTGGGTGAATGGCGTGCCCGCCAGCACGCTCTTTGATGCGATGGATACCACCGGACACATCGGGCTTCAAGTCCACGATGTGGGCGATGTAACCCAGCCGATGCAGGTTCGCTGGCGAAACCTGAGAATCCGCACGCTGCCTGGTTCGTGATGGCTGTTCACGCATGATGCTTCGAGTTGTTTTTCAAACGCCATAACAACATCATCGACATCATCACATCATCGAAATGATCGACACGATCAAAAAACTCAGCCCGTAGCCCGTTCTTTCTTCTTCATGACGGGAGCCAACTTCTTCGCGATCTCATCGTACTTGGTCGCGGCGTCCGTGTCCTTCTCCGTAATGCCCCCCGCGTCGTGCGTGGACAGTGTCATGGTCACGCGGTGGTAGCGAATCAGCATGTCTGGATGGTGTTTGTCTGCCTCGGCCTGGGCTGCAACGCCATCCACGAACCTCATCGACGTGACGAAGTCAACGAACTGATACGTCCGCTGGATCGTCTCGCCGACCTGCGACCAGTCCTTGAGCCGCTTCATGGTCGCGTCGATCTGAGACTGCGAGAGTTTCTGCATTCCAAGAGCGTAGGTGGTGTCGCTACCCTCGCTCTGCCTATGGCGCAGCCCCCCACGCCCAATCCGCCCGACCTGCCTCACTCGCCCGTTCCGCCCCACTCGCCATTAGCGCAAGCCAAGCGAACCACGCGCCTTGCCCCCTCGCCCACCGGTGCCTTGCACCTGGGCAATGCCCGCACGTTGCTGATCAATTGGGCCATGGCCCGCAAACAGGGCTGGCGAATCGTCCTCCGCATCGAGGACCTCGACACGCCCAGAGTCAAACTCGCCAACCGTCGCGATGGCAGCGATGTCATTTCCGGCACCATCGACCTCCTGCGCTGGCTGGGTATCAATTGGGACGAGGGACCAATCCTCCAGTCCCAGGCTGCGCCGCACCACCGCGATGCGATGGGCAGTCTCGTGCGCTCCGGCCTTGCCTATCCCATCGCCCTTTCACGCAGCCAACTGATCAGCGCGCGATCTGCCCATCCGCAATCCGCCCCCAACGAGGGAACCCACGAAGTAGCCTTCCCCGCCAAACTCCGTCCACATTCATGGTTTGCCATGCCGCCCAAGGCCCGCGACTTTGATGACACCGAGCCGACCTGGCGTTTTGTGACGCCCCCCAATCTGGCCGTTCGATTTGCCGATGCCGTCGCCGGTCCGCAAGAACACGCCCCAGGCCGCACCGTGGGCGACTTCATCATCTGGACCCGGCGCGACACCATGGCGCCCGGGCAGCCAGCCTACCAACTCGCGGTGGTCGTTGATGATGCGAGACAGGCAGTCACCGAGATTGTCCGTGGCGATGACTTGCTGGATTCGACCGCCCGCCAACTCCTGGTCGCGCATGCGTTAGGACTCTGGCGCACCCTGCCCACGTTTTATCATCTGCCGCTGGTGCGTGGGCAAGACGGCCGGCGCCTTGCCAAGCGTCATGGCGACAGTCGATTGGACATGTATCGCGCGCGTGGTGTGAGTGTGGAGCAGGTGATCGGGCTGATCGCCTTCTGGTCGGGCCTGCAAGCGATTCGTGCGCCGATGGATGTGCAAGGGTTTCTCGATGCCTTCGACCTCGATAAACTCCCCAAAGAGTCCGTAGTCTTCGGGCCGGAGGATGAAGCATGGTTGCAGGCAACAAGTTGATATTCGCATGGATGCTGGTCGTCGCAACGCTGCCGGTCTGCGCCGCATGCGCTCGTGAAGCCGAGCAGCCACCCGCAACGCAGCCCGCGCCGGCTCCAACGCCAGCGCCATCGACGCCGCAAACCCAGCCCGAAATGAAGCCAGCAACAAAGCCAGAACTGCAACCAGACCCAAAGCCCGAAGCGAAGAAGAACTCCAATCCAGCC
>ENA-ORBV01008045-ORBV01008045.1-microbial-mat-metagenome-genome-assembly--contig:-NODE-8045-length-17878-cov-3.172912_pt1 | contig 17878 bp, 27 predicted proteins | sample MGYA00237777_ERZ505514 | MGnify/ENA primary metagenome ERZ505514 (study PRJEB26160, sample SAMN06269048) | microbial mat metagenome | isolation source: Oligotrophic lake microbial mat | place...
GCGCCACAGCCTGCAAGCCCCCGCGATCCCCGTACCTTTGCTGGGAATCTCCAGAGTGACAAAGAGCTTGCGCCGCGCGAGAGTCCATGCAAACCTGCCTGAAGTTCTCGCTAGTGCTAGGGCGGTGCCAATACCGACCTGGATTGGCGTGTCTCGACAACGTGAATGCATGTCTCCATCAAAGACCGTACAGCGCAATCATACCAGGCCAAACCCTGCGGAGAAATACGGGTTTCCTTGCAAAGAGACCGCGAGATCGGATAGTGGCATTGTATGCGGTACTAAGACCTGCAGTGCTGACCGCTGAGCAATTGCATACAGAGCAGTCCAATGCAACCGATGCAAACAAATGCAGTCGACCGCAGTGGAGATGTCAGAATCAGATTACGATCCCGCTGCTTTCGCCTCCGGCTTCTGCCTCAGCATTTCTGCCGCCATTCTCTGCCCCATTGATGGAAGTGAAGGCAGTATCTGCTCCTGCGAGCAAGCGCTTCTTGCGGACTCAGCGATTCGCTGGTATGCCAACCTCTATCATCTGTTTGTATTCATGTGCCCATGTGCTCTCCTTCGATGACCCATCGTCTGACCAGATACCATGCGTTTGCAGCTGTAACAAAGTCGAAGCAAGATGATGCTCAAGCCGGGGAAGATGAGGATAGCAGTGTAGCCACCGAGTGGACTGTGGGGTCCAGTGTGGTGGATCGATATTATCTCCAGTACTATTATGCAGGTGGGCCGCGTGACACTGCCTGATCGCGCTGCTTGAATGCTGATGAGCATGCACGCCGCAGATGTCAATCAGGACGACACATATGTCCACACCCATTCAAACGGGTATGCTGACCGTGCCGACCTGTGGAATTGTTCTTTCTGTTGTAGCCATTTGCGATTTACCTGTGTATCGCTTGATGACCTCAGCATCGTAGCGGTGGGTCTAGCCCCGCATCATCCCATCGTGGCCAAGCGCAAACAGATTGCTAGCTGTACGCGCACCTTGTGCAGCTTATCAAACCATACACTAGCACAACAGACAGTCTGTACTGACACTGGATGTTCACTCAACGGTTTCGGTTTCTTTGTCAGTCTCTTGGGACGTTAAGCCATCGCGTCATCACGGCAACCAGTATGTTGGAACAAGCTCAGCTGCTACCCCGCATCCGTCATCAGCCGCGAGCAGCACTACCGATCTGCCTAGCGCATCCGCACCTCTGACGGCACCATCGGCGAGAGCGCACGTGCACAAGCGCAAGGCGCAGGACAGCATCGTGAATGTAGAGCCGGAGACACCGCTGTGTCAGATCGGGGTTGGTGTGCGTGCGTATGGAGGGTGTTGCTCACCTGTCTGCAGCAGAGGTCGTTGACTGGCTCATTGTACCGTATGTATCCTTGTCTTCTGTAGTGCACAGACGGTTCTGAGTACGTGGTGCGAGCTCGCGTAGCGGGCCGCCTCATGGAGCGTAATGATCAACTGGTGGTTAACCCGTCCCTGCTCGTGCAGAAGGTGTGACTGGACTCCATGCATGCACCGCACCTACTTCATCTTGTTCACAGTCAATGCGGTGATGTGATGCTGATCTTGATGCGAATGCCTTTCAGAGCGGCTTCGAGGGCTTCATCGCCCTCATCCTCAGCAAGCCGGTGATCGTGTCAAAGCTACAGACTATGGTGGAGCGACGCGACGCGAACCTGCCCGTGGAGGATGTGAGCGAGATGATAACTGACAGCACTGCGCTAGGCGCTGCTGCATCCGCTCCAGTAGTAGTGGCGTCATCATCATCATCATCAGCAGCAGCAGCAGCACCACCAGCAGCAGCGGGGCATATGGAGGTTGATACTCCCAGTGATGGGGCACACGGCACCGCTGTTGCAGCAGCCCAGCCAGCGTCAGCCGTCAAACTGAGCAGAAAGCAGCGCAAGATCGCCAAGCGCGCCGCAGCGGATGCGGCGGAAACGACGAGCGATCCCAGCGGTGCCAATGATGCAATGAGAGAACGGCTTCCCCCGTGGGCTTACCGGCTGATCTCAGCTGCCGCATATCACAGGCTACGAGGCGCACCTAGTGCTGCGGCTAGTGCGATGTCAAGCTGATATGAACTGTGATCCCTTTCAAACGCTGTCAACGATCGAGTGCCTTACACGTAAAGTGCGTTCTAATTGAACTTCGGAGCTAGCAATGGCTGGATCGCTAATCCGCAGATAGAGCACAGTACACTAGGGAATCGTCGTGCATGAGAATAGATCAACACATCAATGGCTAGGAAAGACTGATTATCGACAAACAAAAACGAAGTGACGTCCTCCATGAGGTCAAGCGATGCCAGCCTTACTGTCATTCACCACGCCGGGGTCTAGTCCAGGCTCCGACACTAAGTGATGACCAGACGCGGTGCCGCAGTCGCGACGCGAGGATTACAAGATGATCAAAATATAAAGACGCTATTTGCATTGCAGAGACCAACCGGCCTGGCGGAGCATAATAAGCGGAGTGCACCGCCCACGTTATCCCGGGAGAAGCGGTGGGGGCTGATCTGGCACAAGCATCAAAACGGCACCCCACTCATGCAACACGAGCATGCTACGCCGTGCCGTAGGTGGGTACAGGGACGTAATGTCCAGTGGCGTACGGCTGTTGCTGCTGCTGCTGCTGCTGCTGTGAGTACTGGTACTGCTGCTGATCACCGCCAGCCGCCGCCCGGGGCAGCAGACCCAGCTCAGAGAGCAGGCTGTCGGGCACGTTGGGCACGTGCAACGCCGACAGCAGAATCGCAGGGAACAATACCGTGGTGAGCGCGGCAACCCAGCCAGCCTTGAAATAGATATATGTATGTCCCGTAATGAAGCACGGGCTGAGATCAGTCCGGAGACAGTGCGCCTCCACGCCCAACACAGTAAGGATCAGCACTGGCAGCACCAGAGTTGCGCCGAACGACAGGCCACGCAGGGCCAGGTTATGCACCCCCATGGGGAATATGCGGTACAGCCTCCAGCCGCACGCCGTGTCGGGCAAGCCCAGCAGCTGAAAGCAGTCGTTGATCAGCGGCACCTTGTTCTTGCCAGCGTCGGAGCGCGTGCCCCACGTGCTGAACACTGTGCAGAAGAAGCACGTCAGCATGCCGGACAGGGCGAGGTCGAAGGCTAGCGGCAGCGGTTGCGGATGAGGGGTGTTCTGCACACGCAACAATCACACACTTCAGCTTGGCTTCGGTTCTGCATGTCGAGCGGTGCGGCTGCAATGTGAGGGTGATCGCGCGAGACAAGTGCAACAACGACTCATCCATTTCCAAATGCATGAGTTAAAGTACTGCCAACTACATGCGTCATGTGGTACGGCCTCGGATCACCCACTCGGCCACTTACCGGCTCCTTGAACACGCCGACCTCATCTCCCGTCACCATGCCAAAGTTGATACCCAGATTGATGCCGAACGGCAGGATCATGGTCAGGATCCACCGGAACCGGGCATATGAGGAGTTCATGAGCCCCGCCATCGTCATGGCTGCTGAATGACGAATACAGGTGATGTAGTGAGCCAGAATGATCCACAAGTACTGCGCCCAACACGCGTCGACAGGACAGTCACACCGCTCTAACCAGAGTACGACAACAGAGTGCTCCAGCTGCACCAGGCGACATCAAGCTAATCGACATAACGTACGGCCTCCGTATCCATCTGAAGGCCCCATCGAGTCAGCCGGCAGCAGCGCTGTGTGCGCACCGGCAACAGGTCTGCCGTCAGTCTTCATGGATTGATGAAATGTGATTAGCTTATTCCGGTCTGCAGCTGGATGGTCAATGCAGCGGATATCCCTTCACGGCGCCTGCTCTGGTCAAAATGGACGGACAATCGATCGCGGAGCTGCGGACGTGCTAATAATGGTGGCACCACGCTATTAGATCGGAATTCAGCGTTGACATGCACGAGAAGCAGAACGCCGTATGTCGATTCACATTGTTTGCATTACGGTGGGAACAATGCGTCTGTTATGGATCTGCGTGCTGCTGAGCTGCTGGCACCTGATCAGCGTGCAAGCTCAAGCTGTGTTCACGTGTGATTCCCTGATGCCTCAATGGTGTCGTGTGCAGGCCGAGGAGGGGTACCTCACGGTCAGTGGATGTCATAATGCTTTGAGAGATGAAACATGTAATGCATGCGCATACTGTGATGGCGATGTCGATGTGGGGTCCTTGCACCATAGATCAACAATCGCAGCTTGTTCTACAAGATCTACACTCCTGTGAGCGACCTGCAAACTGGAGCCCGTATCACGGTCCAGCATGCCCCGTTGGTGGTGCTGCACGGGGGACCTGCCGCTACACACTACGGTATGCTGATTGCTGCGTAAGCTGTGCGTGTGTGCGTGTGAAACATGTGCAGTTGTGTGGCAGCACTTGGTGTTTCGATCATTCTGATGTGTTCTGCTGCCTGTCTTGAAGCATACGAGCCCATGAAAGCGCTGGCCTGTGACGGTCGGACTGTGGTCATGTACGATCAGATGGTACGCGAGTGATTGATCGATAATTGTTGCTGTGCTTGTTTGTCTAGTCTGCCCGTGGTTCACTGAATCCCCTTTCCTGTTTCGTCATCTGCCGGTTGCAGGGTTGCGGCAACAGTGATATCCCGGCCAATGTGTCGCGCGACGCGCCTGAGCTGCTGACCGTGGAGTACTACGTGCAGGAGCTGAATCAAGTGATTACCCAGCTCAAGTTAGGTGTGGTGCACTTGCACGGACACAGGTAACCGCGGGCATAGCTTCACTAATCTGAGTCTGCAGTCTGACATCAGGTGATTACACAACTTCACAGGCTTATGAGCTCTGATGCCTGGTTGCTCGTGTTGTGTATGATTCAGTTGGGGTGGCATGCTTGCAATGGAATACACGAAGGCGTATCAGTCCCAAGGGGGGCTCGCGTCCATCATCCTGGCCAGCACATTGGCCAAGTAGGTGCTAATGCTGACGATCCTATCGATCAGCATCATCAAATGGATAGTAATGATCAGGCTGACACGTTATGTTGCTTGGCATTGGTCCACCGGCACGCTGACATACATCGCTGCCGTATCTGGTCTTCACGCAGCTGCACTCAGTTTGCCTCCAGTATCCAGAAATACCTGATGCCGGGCTTCCCGCTGGTGTACCAACAGCTGTTCGCTCAGGTGAGGCACCCCACTATTACAGTGCTAGTGCCGTTGATTGTAATATTAGGGGTATCAACTACTGCAGCGAATAACACACTGTATACCTGTGTCACCGTGTGCAGGCTGCGAGCTCTGGCGACTACAGCTCGCCCCAATACGCGGCAGCTGTGAACTACTTCTACTCGCAGCATCTGTCTCGCATTCAACCCAACGCTGACTGCATGATGGATGCGTTCCCCAAGATGGGACAGCAGGTGTACACTGGTACATACTGCTGTTGTCTCAACATTGCCCCGATCGATGATCACTGCATCAACTGCACTGCTGGACTGTAGGCATGGCTGGACCCAATGAATTCACCATCTCCGGCACACTCAAAGACTGGGACTTCATCCCTAGCCTGCCCTCGATTCAGGTGCCGACGCTGGTCACCCGTGGCGGCTTCGACGAGGTAATGCCGCGTACATGTGAGGTTGATGTGATCCAATTAAAACCAAAGAAGTGGTGCTTGCACTGCGGATGTATCGCACGTGCTGAGTGAATTGGGCTGGCTGGCTTGTATGCAGGTCGGTGAGGATGTGGTGACCACCATCCGAGATGGTATCCCGGGTGCCGTACTGATCGAGTTCCCGCTGTCTGCGCACATGACCTTCATTGACGACTCCGTCAACTACGTCACCACCATCTCCAAGTGGTTGCAAGGTCAGAAACATCGAGAAGACGTCAAGGCAATTTGACTTATCCCTGTCACAGGGTATTGTGATTCGTAAGCATGCGTGTTTTGTGTGATCTCACGGTCTGATAGGGCCATTGTTCATTCTGATCATGATTGCTTGAAAGTGATTTGCCTCTGTAAAACAATACAAGTTATCTGTATCTGGACATTAGCTCACCGATAGCCTGCACCCCTTACACAGCGGCAGCTCTACGAGCTCTCACAGTGCGAATGACAGTGTAACACGAGTCACAGCAACGCACTTTCTCTGCTCGCAGCAGATGCTGAGTGGCAGCGGCCGCATCCCGCTGAGCTGGTAGATCTCTCAGACACTGCGAGCTTGTGCAGTCCCCGCACACCAATCGACCGCAGGGCCGACAGTGATGGCGGCGATTGAAGAAGGTGAAGTTGCCGTTACAGTTGGCACAGTGCTCGGAAGCGGTGTCCGGCACCCAGTCGGGGGCGACGAAGTGACCCGCCAGTAGATCGCCAGCCAATGCTGTCATTTCCTCTGCGTCCGCGCGTTTGAGTCTACGATCCCTGGATTGACATGCATCCACAAGGACATGGCTGCACTCCTTCGCCATAGTCTGGCCTGTATCGACACCTTGTGACAGCACCATGACGAGCCCCTTCTCGTCATGATCATCGTACACATTGGACACCACTGCCACAGGCTTGGAGCCATCAGAGGCTAGTCTAGGCTCACCATACACGCAGGCTGATAAAGGAGACGCATCATCGACTGCAGCAGTCATCATCACCACCGCTTGATTGCGAAGCCCTTCGCCTTGCGCCATGCGGTCTGCCGCTTGCTTGCCGTCTGCCCACACATACTCCTGCAGCAGTATGGCCCCCTTCTGAACCTCGTCTCGACAGACTGAGCTGGATAATACAGTTTGAGCTCCATCGTGCGTATCAACTCCAGTAGCTGCATCAGGCGTCATGCCTGCCAGCTCGTCCGCTAGACTCATCACTGAGCCAGACTTGATCAGCTCCGGCATCATCAGGGTACCATTATGACTGCGCTCAAGGCTGTCATCATCGTCGTTTGGTCCCTCTGCCACGTGTGGCGAATATGGCTCCGCCTGGTGACTGTCCGAGCGATCGTCAGACATTGCTGTTGACAGCGCACTCTCGGCGGCCACGGTGATGACGGATCCGTCCACACCACCAGACACCAGCATCAGATCATCACCACCAGATTGATCAGCCATTTCTTCGTCGTTGTGTTGATACGAGCATGACGATGAGGATGCATCGTGGTGCACGTGCTTGCAGCCCTGTCGACAGCGGTGGTATTTGCTGCCCAGCTGTTGACGCGCTCTCTCGGCCTCCAGAGCCTCCAACTCTTCACGCAGCTGACGGAGACGAGTGCACAGATCAGTTTCAGTCTTGAACGCCTGGTCTTGTACCTGTTGCAGCTGAGTCTGCAATTGTGCGATGACCTCTCGAGCATCAGCGGTGTCGTTGGCTGCAGCGGCGGCCTGGCGCTGTGCTTCCTCCAATGATGCCTGATACTTAGCGACCGCTGCACGGAGCTCCTCTGCTTTGAGTTCAGTCTTGGCCACCATTTCGGTCAGGTCTTCGATTTGCAGATTGGCAGAGCGCAGCTGTCGATGAACCTCCGCCGTGCGCGTTTGCAAGGTGTCCAACAGTGCCTGCAAGTCGGAGACCACGTCACCACTGACGGGCAGTTCGACGTTGACGCGCTGCCATTCATGCACTATTGCAGTTCGCAAGGCCACCAGATCAGACTCCGCCATGCTGGGAAGGGTATAAAATGGTGCAGAGGTCCCAATCAGATACTGCTTTTCAAGAAGGTGCCTCCTGCAATCTGCGGCAGGAAACGCCGAGCAAACGACCTTGAACGGGTACGGCTCACGTTAACGTGTACTACAATTGCTACATGATTGCAGTTCCCAAACCGGCGGGAGCCAGAAGCAGAAGCGTTGGAAGCGAATACAGTCGCCATCATGTCATTGCTTTTTCAAGCCGACGGAACGCTGCTGCTGATCCGTAGATGCGTCCGCTTGGATCAGAATGCTTTTCCGATGCTCGCCAATCGCCAAAAATTGCACACCACTGATGTACTACTAGTCGAACGCAAACAACACATACTACAGCTTCGCCTTGCGCTTTCGAGGCTCTACAAGCTCCACCATATCGTCCTCAGCTACCGTATGCTCTACGGGCACCTCCAGAATGTCGCCCAGCCATTGAATGCTCAGTTGTAAGGCCTGGCGCGCCACAGGTAGGAATGATATAACGTGCATGTAGGCGTGTGATACACCGGGCCAGATGCGAATGTGAGTAGGGATCAGCGGATTGGCTTCGTGAATGCGCCTTAAGAACCCCACGGAGTCGTCCAACAGCGGGTCGACCGCCCCAACATGCACATAGGTCTGTGTGATATCATTTCAAGGCAACAGCACGGTTATCCACGAGAGGTTACAATACTCCAAGTGATGGTGACATGCGTGTGCATGACAGAAGCCGTACCGGAGGGAACTTCGCTAGTAGCTCGGCCGGTGCCCGCGCCGGTGAGATGTAATAGTCATTAACGGGGTCACCCCCGCTGCGTAAATAAGCCTCTCCGAGTGTGAGCATATATTTGATGGGCAGCACACCATCGAAGGCGTATTGAGCGCGCGAGTTCACCTGCGCAGGGGTCTTCGCTACCAGTTCCTTCGGGCCAGATTGATCACGCCACATGCCGCCGGCAAAGTCCAGACTGGGATATATCATGTGTACGCCGTGCGGCACCTGAATGCCCTCATTGATCGCTCGCATCGTCACGGTGGCGGACAGGTTGCCTCCAGCAGAGTCACCTGTAACAGCGATGCGTAATGGCTCTGCTGACTCGATGCCGATTATGCGACCATTCGATTGCACCAGCGTCTGATATATCGTGAAGGCGTCATCGAACCCGGATGGGTAGGGATATTCGGGGGCCTTGCGATAATCCACACTCACAACGGGTACTTTGAGCCGCAATGCATACTGAGTCAAGTAATCCTTATGATGAAATGGATTCATCGCCACAAAGCCCCCGCCCGGGAAGTGGATGATCAGCTTGCGGCTCCTCTTCAGCTCCTCAGGGGTACCGTTGAAGAAGAAGTGACAGGAGATGCTGGAGGTACCGTCAGCTCTCGGGATACCGATGATGTTGCCAGGCACAGCGATACGAGGAGTGGTGCACCACGAGATGAACCGGAACAGCGGGTGTTGTCCCTTCTGCCAGGTGCGGCGAATGGCCTGGATGGTTTGCGCTCGACGGAATGAATCCACCTTCACTTCGCCCTTTCGAGTGAAGATTAGGTAATAAATAGATAATAATATGGCCAGCACCTCGCGCAGCACTGGGATGCGAACCTTCATGGTGGACAGGAAACCCGCATCCAACGCAGTGAGCAGCCAGCGGATGCGAGAGAATGAGTTCGTGTAATGCACATCCGGTTCCATGTACAGGCTGCTATGCGGTGCATTGAGCCCCATGAGCAGAGAGAAGTTGCTGTAGACATGTACGCTCAGCCAAGATGCAAGCACCACCTGCCATGGCTGCAGATTCTGCGAAGCAATCCAAGCATTGAGTCGCTGTAACAGCGGCAGGTGCTCTGTAGCAGTCCTGCGGGTGATGAAGAAATACACGATGGCGCACTCGAGCAGCACTTTACCCTGCTGGGCGCGATGAGACCGGAACAAAGAGATGGAATTGCCCATCGCTGTTCACAAGAACGCACCGTGCATGCGCAAGGTCACTGTCATCAGCACATGTGAAAGCGACGAATTTAGGGAGGTGCTCGTGTGCTCCGACGGCTCCGATGTTTCCACATCAGTGTTCCCATGGAACTCGTCCACTTGTGATTGCCCTTGCTGCTGGGATTCTCGGCTCATTCTGGCAGAAGTGGACTGTGCTTCGAGAGCGGTACTGGTTCAACGTATCACGTCAGGTGCAGAGCCGCGAGCCCTGAGCGGGGACTCGCACGCTCCTTCATATGACGAATGTCGCCGTCGAGAGGGGTTGTCATCGCCCACGCGGTGTCTGTCGTTTTGGCAGCCCTTATCCTTGTGATCGCCATCTTGGAACTGCTCGTGGAAGTTAAGCAAACCCGGTTGGCGGATCGTGATGCTCGAAGTACGCTGCCGCTATTGCTGTTGTTCAATTGTTCCGATCCGCGTGTCGCTATGACTGCCGTCCCAGTATGCATGCCCACGTGGTTGGGATCCAGGTGTCGCGTCAGGCGCACCTTACACCCGTGTGTTGTGATTCATGCCCAGATATGATGCCTGGTTGTTGCTTGAGCGTGCGCACTCATGCTATCTCATGTCCTCACTGCAGTTGCCAGCGCCATCCGCTCCTCTCAGACCTTCAGGCGATTCATGTATCAGAAACCCCAACCGGTGCACCGGCTGAACCATCGCATGCTGCTGGCCGTGGCGATCCTGTTGTGTATTCGCAGCATTGACCCTACTCGCGCTCGGGAGATCCTGCCGCTGTTCGTCATTGATCTGTGTGCCTACAACAGCACCACCGTGATGTTGGCCGCTTCCGTGAACATATTTTACATGACATTGCTGGTGACGTACGCGGTGCAGCAGAAGCAGCTGCCCTATGCCAAGGCAGCCAAGTATGGCTTCCTCGTTGCCATCGCCGTGACGTTGGTCCTGGGCAACCTGTCAGTATTGTCTGCAGCTCTCATCACCGACCAGCTGTTGTCCTACGTGATCTACTTGGTGTGGATATGCCTCACCGTTATCGTCATCCAGGTCATCTTTGATCTGCTGTCTGCTCGGCTATGGCGTGTGGTGCACTCCTTGAGGGATCTGCGTTCGGATGACGCTCGCTCGGGTCACGCTAGCCTGCCGCGAATGCCGACACCTTTGGAGGCGGATGTTGCTGCCAGTCTACCGTCTCCACGCTCCGATACGTCATCGCATCACATGCTGAACATCAGTCCGTCAGACTCTACCTCAGGCGCTTTGAACCAAGCTGACTCTAGCTCCGTGGTGGTTCCACCCGCTCCGGGCTCACCGGCTCGACCATCTCGCTCAGTAGCGCCCTCGCAGGCATCACCACCGCCGTACGGGCGACAGAGATCCCATTCGGGTATGAACGACAAAGTGCGGAGCGCGATGAAGAAGCTGTTGATTATGTCCGTCACGACACACCTCGTCAGTCTGACCACGGTCATCGGTGGTGCCATCGCGGCCATCAACATTATGGAGCAGCGTTATGAGACCTTCCCCAACAATCACTCCTTCGTGCTGGGTCAGTGGCTGTTCTTCTGGGTGCACATGATCATGGCGTCCATCATCGCCTGGTATTCGTGGCAGCCGGATGCGTTTGCCATCTTGCGCGCTTCTGAAACCGACGACACGTTGGCCACCGCCCCCGCACCTTACAGCCCGCGACATGAACGACGTACTACAGCCGCCATGAATCTGAGCGTGAACATGACGGGTGCTGATGTATGGACAGGACCCTCTGGTGATGGATCCGGCAGCTCCGGAGCGGTAGCAGATGGGGGTGATAGCGCCACTAGCGGTGTATTGAGGGTGGACACAGGCCACGCGTCCAGCACTCTAGCTACTGTTTCAGAGCACACGCCTCTCCCAGCTGAGGTGCTGGCAGTGGCGGCTCGTGGGGACTCTGACCAGCAGTCCCGTGGATCTATCACCATTTCGCTCGTATAACCCAGACGGATCACGATGACTGAGCTACTATCTGACATTAGCGGAGGTAGCCGTCATCGTATCGAAACGTAATCTTTGTCCTGTATCGTTGTTTTTGTTCTTGTTTCTCCGTGCCAGCCTAAGCATGGCATCGTCGGTCTTGTTCCGTTATAATAGCTCGCTTTCCAATAAATCTTTTCGACCGTATTCTACAATGCATCATGCACACAGTACCAACTATCACCCGTCTACAGCAGCGGGTCATCGTATATCGTGACCATGGTCCCACGTAACTGCAGTGATGGACATTGACTGATTCGGAGGCCCCAAGCGAATCACGGAATGAGCCGGAGCAGATCGATCAGACAGGGATTGTGACTTGGAGTCACCAACGGGTTGTGTGCCCATGTGAGTATGCAGACCCGCATCACTGTGCTGATGCACGTGACGTGACAGCAGCCTGCCGCTGGCTGACAAGTCATGTTGACGATCCGCCTGACTGTGCGTATCTCGTGGTGCGAGTATGGTGCCAGTGCGCTTGGAAACTGCCACTTCTGAAACCCCAGCGGCCGTTGGGTCTTTGCTCAGAGGGCCTCTGCCGACCACCGACCGCTCGATGTGCTGCACAGTGATGCAGAGTAAACAACAGACACTTCATGAGCCGAATGACAACTCCACTGAGTGGATATCAAACCCCCGTCATAGTAGCCACACTTGAGTACCTCATCGATCGTGACTGCTGAAGGCCCAACGGCGAGCGGCACTGCCTCGTGACCGTTAGGCTTACGCGGATGAAAGAAGAACAACAGGGACCCCAACAGAGCGAGCACCCAGCCGAGCACGAAGGTGACGAATGAGTACTGGTGACCTTGCGAAGTCGACACCAATGTGGTGTAGAGCGTCATGGCGATGATACCAAACAAAGCTGTGATAGCGTGAGGCAGATCTGTGAGGAGGCCCCTTCTGCTGGTAGCAAGAGAAACATCAGCACCTGCGATTACTCCCAGGATGGACACCGATAGCTGTAAACGATGTTCATTGTGTGTCCGAAAGAGGACGAACGCTGCTACCGCAGATGCAGCGAATATAATAGCCAGTAGCGCGAAGGCGCGCACAGAGCGTACTCCAGCGCAGTGCTCATACACCTGTCGATGCAGCCGCGATGCACAGAGCAGACTGAGTCCATACATAGCACATATGCAGTTTGTGATGCACGAAACGGTCGTACCTGAACCGAAAGACCCGTAGACGCATCCGACACGATGCATCGTGAGCTACAGAGTTAGCATGTAACACATTAACTTTCAGTTATAATGGATGCAAAGGCCGCACGGTGAGTAAAAGCATGTTGTAACAAGTTTTACACGTACTCGATGCGATGACAGCCATGCAGTGCAGGTCCCCTGGGTGGGTCCACCGGAGGCTTCACACAGTATCGCCACAATCCCATGGTAGCATCCTCAGTCTCCAACCAGCGGGATGTCGCAGTGCCGCCGATCAGAAAGCCAACGGAAGAGAACAAAAAGAGCACACCAAAATTACGCAATGCCCCCATTGCACATCATTCGTTCGAAGAGCAGACGCACCGCGCTTGTAAGAGCTTGTTCGATGGAGTACTGATGCATGAAAAATGAAGTTCGATCTTGTTGAGGCAAGAAATGACAGCAGAAATACCGGCGCGACTAGCGTGATCACGACTACATTTCTGTCACAGTTGCGAGCATGATGTGACCACGCTGATGGGAATTTCAAATAGCCCACGTATGCGTTGCGTGTCATTGAAGCTGAACAAACTTGAACGAAAAATGGTCGGCAGTCACGGATGTCTATCGTTTTGGAGAAACGTCATCAGCAAACATCATCATTCTTTGCATTAGCTGGCTGGCCTTCATCTCTCGTGTTCAAGCGAATCCAAGCGAGACATGGCTGTGCTCAGTGCTGTCGCGTCAGTGCTGCTGATCGTGTCATTAGGACTGTCCATCATGGGCGTCGTGACCGATCATTGGAAAGAAACAGACCACATTCATATGGGTACGGCATTAGTTTAAGAGTGTCGCCGAGACGTGCTGCATTCGATGTGGCCCATTAGACCGACTGAGGCACTCAACTCACTGTTGGGCTATGGTTCTTGCAGGAATGTGGCAGATCTGCGTCCGGGGCGATCCAAGTCTGGTAGGCAAATCCTCGTCTATATCCCTGCCAGAAAACACGTTCATTGACCGCAGCGTGAGCCGAGTCCCAATGTGGCACCGCGTAGCCCAGGTAGGGGGGTCGATCGCTGACCGCTGGTGATCATGCAGTCCGATGATGGGAGAAACTCGGTGCAGCACTGATTTAGATTGCTCATATACCCTTGATGGTGTTCATACAGAGCGCTTTCCGCTTTGGCAAAGCATTGAGTGATGACGACGATAATTCGAAGTGCGAACAAATCGGGTCAGACTGCAAGATTGATCTGATTGGGCCGATCAAGGTCAATACATACTAATTAATGTGCCGCTGTGTGAGTAGCCCGAGTAGTACACGGTGGCAATGAACTATCGTCGTGCGATTGTTGTACAGGTACCTGTGGTGCAGGACTGCAGAGCGCTCAAGGCGGTGCGAGCTCTTAGCATCATCAGTATTGTCAGCTCTGCGCTGGCAATCATCGCATTGACATGTTACAAGGCTGCCAACACTGTGCGCTACCTTGTGGCAATGCTGTCCTTCGTATCTGGTAAGACATGGCTATCTCTTGTTGAGAATCGCCGTGCTGCTGCCTTGAACAGTTTTTTGAAAGATTCCATTGCTTCCGTGCATGCAGCCGTGTTGGGAGCAGCTGCCATGGCAGTGTTTGTCGATCGGCTCAAGCCTGATCATGGCTTTGACTACGCCTACTCGTTCATTGGCTTCACCGCCGGATGGGGCTTAGCGGCACTCAGCTCGGGTCTGTTCATTCTGAGCGGACAGTCAGTCTCGGGCGATGAGAGAAGACCTCTTCTCGGCTGAAATTGTGTACAGGGTGAATGCTTCAAGTCGCATTAGTCTAATTCGTCTTTGATGCGATCATGTACAAACATGTAAGATGCATGAAACACACCATACGCAGCTCGACCATCACTGCTTGTTCCACAAAGGTCAAAGTGCTACCATGCAACGTTCAAACCGCCACTTTTTACCAAAGAATTTTCTAAAGAATTCAGGAGGAACTTGGGGTGACGGTAGAAATTCTCGTGGACCATCGACGTCGCCGTTGCCAAAAATGATTGTTCCGAAAATTTCTTGGCAGAATTCGTGCTGGTAATCTTCCTGTCAAAATGTAAGTTCCGCCTCGCGACGTTATTTTGCGAGAGCGGAAGTGCAAAACAGCCGCCAAAGTCTGGTGGCAGAAGCTGATTACGTAGCTTTCAATTGACGTCGACGATCTTGACAACCAGCCGGGGAAAATGTGTAACTTAACTTCCAACCAAAAGCTTTGGAACAAGCATCATATTTCCAAACGGACCAACAACTTCAGAACCGATCAATCAATTTCAGTCGCCTGCATTTACTTGTAGCATCAATCTTCGATGTCTTCTGCACAGTACGGCTCCGTCTCGAGCTCTGCATCTCTGCGTTTGAATATGGCCAACGACGTTTCAGTTGGATCTCCTTCTAAACGTAAGGTTCTTTCAGTTTCTGCAAGGGCTCTCAGGCATTGATAGGTCTCTGGTTGATTTGTGCTGATGGTGCAGGATGTCCACCGCTTCCTGCTTCAACGATGGAGTGCGTGCGGGATATTGAGTTGCTTGAGCACCAGACTGCTACGGTCAGTCGATATCACGAGAAGACTGGTCATCAGCAGCATCTCCAATGGGTGGTAGTGGCCTCCGCCTGGCAGAACGCGAGTCATCAAGTCGATCTGCTGCACGACACGTTCTGGGGCACTCGGCGCATCTTCATCGGTACGCCATCTCGATTGTAATGCTCACATCAACATCGAAATCTTGCTGACGTCATCTCCCATACACGCTGCTGCTCACAGATGGTCAACAGGTGTTGAAGAGGCGCAGCTTCATCGACGGCGGAGGCTCCTACACGGTGGAGTTCAAGGGACTGCACCTGAGCGTCGCTATCGTCGACTCTGCTCACGGCTTCTTCTACGCACTGGCCATCAACGGCATCGTCGCTGACCAGCCAGGCTCAGCCGCTGCCAGGAAATCCACCTCTGCCGCCAGCGCATCCACGTGTCGGGAGGAGCTCTCCTGGAGTGCCTCCCTGTCCAGTTATCAAGACCCAAAGGCCAGCGAGTACCAGGCTTTGGCGGGCACCTCTGACGATTGTTAAGAGATTTCAGTCAGGCAAAATGTGTGCGTGTGTGCGTGTTTGTGTGCGTGCGTTTCATTGTCTGTGTTCTACGGTCTGCGTGTACATACTTGTTCGACATCGGTGAGTCGTTATAAATATAATCAACATACGCTTGGCGTATCACAAAGCGAATGCTACGGTCGACATATCAACAAGACACCAATCAAGTCGGGCTCGACGCATTGGAACCGCCCAGAGAGCTGCACGCCGTCTCGAGCGCGAAACGGTCCTGGGAAGGAATCATCGACAAAGCTTGGTTCAATGCCAGCGGATGCTTGGTCTGATGGCCGACACAGCGACACAAACGTGATGAATCTTGGTCATGGTGATAAGCAACAGAGCTGGTACACCTCACCTTGAGCAGCTGTACGGTCCGTGCGATAGCATGTTTGGCAGGCTTGATCACGGTCACACGCCGCAGCGCTATTGCGAGAGATCTCATCAGCTGCTGCAGCTGAGGCTCCACCTACGTGGACCACAACTGGTCACTCATGACCTTCACAAGTGCTAAGCACATTTCTCGAGTGCGTCCAAACGAACCTGATCGAACGCCACGTTGATGATCTTATTGATGGCGGGATACAGATATTCTTCTTCCTCTCGTTCGAACCCTGCATCACACACACGCACAAGGTGTGTCTGCACTAGAATACTCGACAACGCAACCCATGTTCACGTACACAGCGGTACTGCCTCCAGGCACACTCGTATGAGATCATGCTGGCAAACAACAACGCGGGATTAGGTCTCACGAAGCGTCCAACCTCGCCCACACCAGAGTTGAAACAATGCGTCCATGCAACAACTCATGCACAGGAAAAGTCCTTGTTCGATCAGATAAAAGGTTGCATATGCACAAGCAAGCACAAACCTTGACCCACAACGTCACGTCCGAGGTGCGCAACACAAGTTTGCTGATCGAGCACGCAGCCATGTCGATCACTTCGCCTTCCTCCATCTGACGCATGCCACAACGATGGGACACATGGTCAGCGCAGGTGTGAAAGCACTATTAACGCTGTTCATGGCTGGGTACATACGAGAGTGCTGATATCTACGTGAGAGCCTCCGCAATCTTTCTGGATGCTTCGGAACGCTGCAACCAACCGATTGGGTGTCACCATAGACAAAAGACCTTCGAGTAATGCCGGGTAATGCGGGACGCAGGCCGCGCCTCCTGTCGTGGTCGAATAAATAGAATAAATTAATTCATCAGGTGAAGGGTGCGCGATGATCGGTGCACGGATCGCACCTCCATGAATGAAGCATCCAGCCGCCAATGCAGCTCTCCGTCTGAGCTTGGGGGAGGAATGCTTCATCGCCTTCAGTACGATAGGCAGCCACTCTGCGAGATGCCCAACGGCCCCTTCTTTCATTCCGCCAATGACCTGTAAGTTACCGAGTTCACACGGGGCATGAACACCTTGTGCATGTGAACCAGCGGACCATGCTGAGAGCTGCAGTTCAAACGTGTTGCGTAGCATTTACCCTGCCCATCACGCCGATCGTTGCACAGTGAACCTCTGTGTGCGTAAAAGGAACGAAGCGTGTCGGTGATAAGGATGTTTACAAGAAAGCGGCAGTCATGAGGTCAGAGACATACTGGTTGGAACCTTCTCGGGATCCGCGTTGTGGATTACATGACCCGCTATGCGTTCAAAATACGGATTCCAGATGGGACTGCAGTACAAGGCCAAATGATCTGCAAACGCATACAGTTATACCAATGATGGATTCACTTCAAGCAAGCTACAACTGATCGTACCCAAGAGAGCAGCCACCTCCTCGAAGTAATCCTCCTCCAGCTCCATCCAGGCTTCCGGCTTGTCCAATAGATTTCCAATGATCGGCGACGAGTGGGCCATCACGTCTGTCAAAGAGTATTGAATACACCACACTGATATGATGGATGGCCCATAATCGTACCTTGACACTTCTGCGCCAGCGTCTCGAAGTGCGCGTGAATGAACTGCGGTCCCACATGAGCGACCCATCCAGATAGGGCGTAGAACGTGTTAGTACC
>ENA-ORBV01008048-ORBV01008048.1-microbial-mat-metagenome-genome-assembly--contig:-NODE-8048-length-17874-cov-5.498792_pt1 | contig 17874 bp, 15 predicted proteins | sample MGYA00237777_ERZ505514 | MGnify/ENA primary metagenome ERZ505514 (study PRJEB26160, sample SAMN06269048) | microbial mat metagenome | isolation source: Oligotrophic lake microbial mat | place...
CCACCGAGATCTACACCTCTCTATTCGTCGGCAGCGTCAGATGTGTATAAGAGACAGGTACTAGTACTAGTACTAACAACAGTACGCGGCACAGACAGCAGCGGTAACTGTACTTGTACTGTATGTGCCGGTTATTATGTGGTCAACAAAGACAATAATTTAATAAAAAAATCAATCGATGAGACAGCAACCACCATTCTCCAATCCAGTGTGTCGTGCTATTGAGAGTTTCCGAACCTCGAGAGACGACTCTCAAAGTTAGTACGACGTTACAGCTGTTGCCTGCTAGCTAGTAGCTAGCTAGTAGTAAGCTAGAGATCCGGGTAGACATAGTCACCAGCTAGCCAGGCATGCATGTCTGCGTTGACCAAGAAAAGGGACGTTTCTATCTTCACCAGTACTTAACTAGCTAGCTAACCTTTGAGGGAGAGGGGCGTTCTCTTTGAAAGATTCATTCATCGATACCTAAAACCTGCCATACCCATATTGCAGAACTGAACTACAATACACACTACAATACAAGTGAATATGACGGCCGTCAATCATCACCAGCAACAGCGGCAACAGCCGCCGACGACCGTGCAGCTGAATGGCACACACAATCCGCATCATCTTCCTAGTATTACGACGACTAGCGGGGGAGGAGGATTCTTTGCCGTCGTCGTGGAAACCAACACCCACAAAGGCGCGACAACAACCGTCCTCTCGAATGACAGTCGGAGCAGCGACGAGGAGGGAGATTCCTTGTCCGACTCGACGGGGTTGCTTCAATTCCAAGAAGAGAAGCGGTCCTTGTCACGATATTTAGTAGATGAAGAAGTGATCTTTGAAAAAGAGCAAGCGTATCAAAAGGAAGAAGAAGAAGACGTCGACAACAGTCCCAACAAAAATCCAACACATACGGCTACAACTACAGGTATGATGAGTGAGTATACTGACGACTGTGGTTCATGGTCGTTGGTAGAAGAAAAGGAAGATCGAAATTCAAGACCGCGTACAGTAGAACAGCATCCATCTGTCAGTAAAGAAGCGCTTTTGCAGCAACAACAAGACAAAGATGAGGAAGCACTTTTGCTGCAAGATGCGGACGATTTATTTGGAAGTTTGGATGACTATCCCAAATCGGCTTCGTGGGATGTACCTGCATCGGCAAGAGAATACGACTACTGTGACATTATACCGGCCTCCAAATCCAATCTATCGGCAGCGACATCATCACCATCGAACGGACCTCCGCCCTTGATATCGGTGGACTTGCAACAATCTCTACACGTCCTACAAAAGAAACAGCAACAGCTGAATCAAGCAAAACAGACTGCCAAACGTCAATCACTACAACAACAAAAGCCAAGTATTATTACTACAAGTTCAGCGTCGATACAAACACCATCGTCACACCATCAAGATAGCCAAGATGGTGTGCCAGCAGCAGTCGCATCCTTGCCAGATCCACCAAGCCACCAAAGCCCGACGACAAATGATACTAGGATGGATTCGAAACTTTCACCATCCGGTGTTGGTGGTCCTTCACCTCCTCCTGAACAATCGTTTTCACCTGCGAGACCGCCAACTGCATCCTCGCCAGCTCCGCCAAGCCACCAGAGCCCGATGACCAATGATACTAGCATGGATTCGAAACTTTCACCATCCGGTGTTGGTGGTCCTGAACAAGCGTTTTCACCTGCGAGACTGCAAACTGCCTCCTCACTAGATCCGCCAAGCCAAAGCCAAACAAATGATACGGATTCGAAACAGACGCACTCGGATAAGCCATTGGCGGCGGCGCAGATGTCAAAAGGTCTTGGCAGGCCAAAGCTTCACATACTAGAACGCCAGGAGGGAAATCTGCATCTCAAACAGCCTCCTCCATTAGCGCCCATCATCACGGGCCTGACAAGAAATGATTCCGGTAGTATTCGCAGAAGTAAATCATCCGTACAGCCGCCGTCATCAAGGATGGCGATGTCCATGATGAAGGACCCGCCTCAAGTACCTGATGATCAGCTAATGGCCCTGTACCAGCATCGCGCGCCGAAGACAAAGAGAGGACTTTCGAAATCACTGCATGCAGACAACGATCCAGGACATGCTCATGCTCATCCTAGTCCTCAGCAACAGCAACAACACCAACACGCACCTCCCCCTCCTCCTGGTGCCATGGGATTGCACCGACAATCGGGCACACTCAATATCAGTGGTCACAATCCCTCTTCTTCTGCAGCGGCAGCAGCAGCAACCGCAAAAACCATCATGAACAAAAAGATGTCCCCGGTGCGTAGAATGATGCATATCCATCATGCACCAAAACACGCGCACCCGCTTCCTCCTTCTCCTGCTGCGGCTGCTCGGCCTCCTCCTTTCCCAGTCAGTCAAGAAACGATGAAACTAGCAGAACGAGCAAATTTCTACAATCGAAAGCAAAGGCAAGAACAACGAAAGCTCAAAGAGCAACAACAACTGCGTAAACAAACTCAGCTGAAAAAGGAAGGCAATAATCTCAGTGGCTCGGATGAAGACCAAGCGACTGTGTTGGATTTATCGGCTGCGTATTCCGATGATTTGGGAGATGACAGTATCATCGGATCCCCGAGCTTTGCTCTTGCGAATAAGGTATTGCACTCGGATATTACCAATCATTCCACTTCCACAAGCCCTTCTGCGAGAGCGAGGCGGCATAGCGTCATGCCGAAGGACTTGGTTTCCGTCGCAACTTTGGAACCGAATGGGTCCATTGCCGGTCGAAGAACAGCGAAAGCAGCACTAGCTGGCTTTCGACGCGGTGTCGCGAGGAATAAATCCAAAAAGGTGATCGAGGACACACTAGCTCTCACCTCGGTTCGGCGCGGTCTTTCTGCAAATGGGCACCAACGCCCGGCCTTGATGCGGGGTAGTTTTACTTCAGAATTTAGTGGGATGCAAGTGACATTTGACAAAGGGTGTTCTACACACAGCATTGTTAGCAGTATTGGATACAATCCAGCGTCCTACCGCAGCCTCGAAAATTCGGCCCACCTTAGCGACTTGGTGGCGCAGGGGTCTGGAGAATTGGATGACGGACGGAATGTGAGTCGGGGTTCTGGCTTTAGTCCGAAGCTTCAAACTCACGAAGAACGCGAGAGCAAGGGTAATTTGAATGATTCTGCTACTTCTTTGGACATCAACAGCGCTGTGTCTCCTCCCACCCGGAAAGAATTCGAAGAACGACAGAGCCGTCGTACGTCAGTAAAAGTCATTCGTTCTGGTGATGACGAGTCAGTGGCTTCAAGAGCCTCTCCCGGTCTTGGCATGAACTCGACGCGTCGCGGATCGGGAGTCGGTGCAGGCTTAAGAAGAACATCTGGCCGGCCCAGCGGTGCAGCTCTAGGAAGGCGTCCAAGCAGAGACGGTGGAATTCACATTCCACTTCCGAAGCTCGTGGATTCAACGAAACTAAACATGAGGAACAAGATCAAGCGGGAAAGAGACAAGGAGCGAAGCGAACTCTGGGGCGATATTTTGAATGATCAAAATGACATCATTATGCGATTGGCTCTGCAAATGTCGAAGTCAGACACTGAACCCGAAGTAACGCGAGCTCAACAACAACCAGAGTTGCACACAGGCACTGAAAGATCCCCCTCTAGGCTGCCAACCGTTTCTGTGACAACTCTAGATGCACAGCCAGACCCGTGGATGTCAAAGGGAGGGGACGGGGGAGGTTGGCAAGAAGAAGAAGATATTTATGCAGCGCTGCAAGTCGCCACTGAAGAATCTAAGAAGACGACTTTATATGCACAACCAGACCCGTGGATGCCAAGGGGAGGGAGTGGGAGAGGTTTGCAAGACGATTCTATGGATGCAGCTCTACAAATCGCCATTGAAGAATCGAAGAAGACGACTTCATATGCACAGCCAGACCCGTGGATGCCAAACGGAGGGAGCGGGGGAGGTTGGCAAGAAGATCCCATGGACGCAGCGCTGCAAATCGCCATTGAAGAATCTAAGAAGATAGGTCGACCGGGGCCTGTGAGAGCCGACAGTGACAGAGAACTTGAACTTATTCTCGCCGTATCTCGATTGGAAGCGGAAGAGCTGGACCGACGAAGGCACGCCGGGTCGTTTACGTTAAGTCAAGGGAGCCAAGCATCCGAGCACAAACGAGAAAAGTTGGTGCCGCTTGCACCACTGGAATCAAATGCTGAGCCCAAGCCTGCAAATAGCGATGATGCGGAGGCAGAAGCTAGAATGGATTTAGCTAAGAAACTTTCCAAGCAAGAACATGATTTTGAAATATCCAGGAGACCTGTAAGAGCTGCTGCCACGGGAGAACAAAAAGCACCGCGTGAGAGAGAGGGTTCCGCCTTGGAATACAGTGTCGATAGCCGGAGCCTAGTAATGCCCTCCGAAATACTTGACGACGACGATGACGATGAAAGAAGCACTCAAAGGAGGCTAGGAATGGTTTCGGCACCTGCGATAGAAGGGGGGTCAGAGGCCGAAGCGTTTGCTTTAGCCATTGCACAGTCTAAGATAGATTCCGCTGGCGAATCACGAAGTATGGCTCAAGAGTCCGCGGACATGCTCGAAGGGTTGACCGAGGAAGATATGTTGGTATATGCACTGGAGCTGTCGCGGCGCACACCTGGGGCCAGAGCCTCTGTTGAGATTTCCACTGTCACCGAAGCGAGATCAAGGACCAGCGTTGCTCCATCAGCATCACCTCCTAGATTACCTGCTTCCCAACCAGCAGATTCAGAGCACGCCTATCCGCTGGGCGCTAACTATAATCTTGGAATGGGAACGTCTGTTCCTCCTTACCATTATCTTCCGCATCCAGGAATGCTGGTGCCGCCGCAACCCTACCCGTGTTATTTTCCATACGGAATGCCAATGCCGCCGCCACAATTCTATCAGGCCTATCCACCCGTTATGCCGCAACCCTACCCAAATTATTTTCCATACGGAATGCCAATGCCGCCGCGAGGACATCCGCAACCGCATGCCCATTATGAATGCGGCGCCGCGATGGAAAGTGGGCTTGGAAGTCGAAGCACTCAGCAGCCATCATGGGCTGATTCAGATGATGCAGCCACCAGAATGGCAATCGAAGAATCTCTATCTGCCGTTGGCAGGCAACAGCCTCTTCCCTCTGATAATGGTTACTACGAACGAGGTGGCGTGAAGGAAATAGACAGTGTTCAGCCGTCTTCAGATGACGATGCGGCGCTGAGGTTAGCAATGGCCATTTCTCGCGAAACTACATAAAGCACAGGAAGGCAAGATAGCCACCTGCCAGAAGAAGATGAGGGCTTGGCACGCCCTTTCCAAAAGGGAAACATAACGACAGATAGTTCTAGCCATGGGTACGGGGTGTTTTATTGTCCACAGGAACTCTTTGTCACAACGAACCTCTTCGTCGGTTTCATTAAATTTATTCACACGTATCTTCCTCTGCAGATCCGCTGAGATCAATAACTAAACATGAATTAATTTGTGTCATTACTAGCCATTTGAAAACCCCACTGCGGTACCACTGTTTCGTCCAATAGACCATTGCTAATTTCCATCTGATACGCGTCTCTTGACCTCTTCGTAATCTTGTCATCCCCGCCTGCTTTCGGGTTGATGCGAAACGGATTCCCAGCCAGTAGCCCTATCACTGTCCACCAGCGGTCCGCAGCTACTGCACTACCCATTTAGCGCTCTCAGTATCTACAGTTGGACGTTGTCGTTAGAGACCCCTACACCCGTTCAACTAAAGTTATGCTTAGTTTATTTCAGTTAGGCAGCAAGCAGTGAATAAACGTGTCCACATCAAAAATTTGTTATTACTACCACTTTTTTTAACACTACATAAATGGTTTTCACTGCTACATCTTGCGGTAAACTATTACCAACCTCCGCCCATCTCCATAGATTCCATTTCGTCTTCGTCTTCATCATCTTTGTCATCTTTGTCGTCTTCAGATTCATCTTCCGCTGCCATTGTGTTGGCGGGAGCTGCAGGAGCACAAGGGCCTCCAGTAGCCGCGTTGATGCATAGTGTTGCTCCACCAGCGGGAGCTTCTTGTGCCGCAACTACGCTACCCGAGCCACTGCCACTGTCAATGAAGGGGGGCATCAACACCGCATCGATGACATGGACCACGCTGAAGAAGGCAGAGAACGAAGAGTTTCGTGAGTAAAAATTGATCACCATATATACCAGCAGCGGCACATTCGATGCTTCTACTTACCCATTGTTGGCCAATAGGTCCGCGGTGACAATATTGGAAGAACCAATCTTTGCCGAGCGTGATTGAGCTAAGGATACGGATGCAACAGCTCCATTCAACATAGTGAAGGTGGTTTCCGACAACTCGTCCGACGTCACGATACCATCATAAACGTGATAAGTGAGAATGTCCACAACCTCTTCGGGGGTCAAGGCGGACAGCGTTGCAGCCGGAATCTGAGCAAAGGCAGCATTAGTAGGGGCAAACTGTGGACAATTTAAAAAACCGAAGGGTGAGAAAATGTAAAGTCTACAAAGGGCCCGAAAGACCCTAGCGCGATCTCTCGCTAGTAGGCGCTGCTTTTGTATCCACATGACTCACCACAGTGAACGGGCCACCAGAGGCGAGCGTCTCAGCCAATCCAGCACTCGTAACCAAGTCAACCAAAGTAGAGAAATTCGGGTCTGCCGCGGCCAAGTCAACGATCGAATGGGTTGCTGACTTGGGTAGGAGAACTCCGCCCATGGAATGAATGATTCCATTTCCAGTCATAATATCGGGTGTGTTGACAAACGCATCGTTGATCGTCGGGGGGTTCATGCTGGTAACAGTGATAGTTTCTCCGTTCAACATTTCTGCCGTCAAGCCAGCGGACAAGTCCTTTGACATAATAGGCGATTTGGCTACATGGTAGGACAGCAAGTCGATCAAGTGAGGCTTGTATTCATCTTCCAACAGCCTCTCCAACGTTCCAGTGGGGAGCGCTCCGAAGGATGAGTCCACAGGGGCAAACACGGTGAAGTTGCCTGGACCAGAGAACATATCAACAAGGCCAGCGGCAGTCAACGCCTGGACCAGGATAGTGTGATCAGGGCTTGCCACAGCCGTCTCGACGATCGTAGTTTCCGGTGGAATCAGAACAGTGTCAATGGCGTGAATGACACTGTACAGTATTCGCAATGGTTGATTGGGCAGAAATGAAATATGGAAAGAAATGAGCAACACAAACGGTACGCCAAAACTTAAAGCACGAGAACAAAGAAAAAATACTTACCCATTTTTCGCCAAAATATCAGCAGTCACAACCTTGGCATTCCCGATCTTGGCACCAGAGGTCAAGCTCACGGGAGCCGTCTTGTCATTGAGCATCTTCACGTACATGCCTTCCTCAAGCATATCCGATGTCACAACAGTGCGTCCAGCCACGTGGTATGTGAGAATATCACGAAGTTTTTCGCGGTTTTCTGGGGCCTTGAGGGTCTCCAAGGTACCGGCAGGAAGTTTGGCAAATGCAGCGTCTACAATTTGAATATTCGAACAAGACACAATAGCAGATGGTGAGATTGTTATTCGGCACCTTTCCACAGACTTCTTACGAGTAAGCGAAATCAGATAATCCAGGACCCATTGCTCCAATCTTGCACAGAAGCAGACGACACAACTACAAAACCTACTTGTTGGGGCAAAGACTGTCAAGGCACCACCCGAGAGCCGTTGCGCCAAACCGGCCGTCGTGACCAAGTCCACCAATGTAGAAAAGGTATTAGGAGATGCAACCGCAAGATCCACAATGGTACTTGTCGCAGAGGCGGGGAGGAGGACAGAGTTGATCACGTGCACCACGCCTGCACGATCGGGGGAGGGGAAGAAAAGGCGCATAGATGAGTCAAGACGGCTTCAAAAAATCCCACCCAACCTTCATCAAATACAAGGAACCCCACACAAGATCTTTTTTCTCACGTACCATTGTCGGCTGTGAGATCGGCCGTCACGATCCTCGCTTCATTCACCTTGGGTGGACTCAAGCTGGTAATTTCAACGCTCTCGCCGTTGAGAGTATCCGCCTCAAGCCCGACTGCCAAGTCTGTCGACATGACCCGTCCAGCAAGCACATGGTAGCTCAACAAATCCTTCAAGTGCATATTCCATTGGGGTTGCAACAATCTTGCCACATCGAGGCCGGCAAAGGCACTGTTCACGGGTGCAAAGACCGTGAGAGGACCATCCCCGCTCAAGGCGTCCACAAGGCCTGCCGCTGTGACGGCCTTGACCAGGGTGGTATGCTGTGCACTGCCCACGGCGATGTCCACAATAGTGTTGGTGGGCGCGGCGGCGGGAGCGGGAGGTGCCGCAGCAGCGTTGGAGGTGGTCGAAGCAGGCGTATTACCGCTTGTCACACTTGTTACCTTGGCCCCCATGGCAGGGGAAAGCAACATGGAAAACCCCAAAAGGGCTGAAACGAGCTTCATGGTAAAATGGGAATGTTTCTGGCGATTGATGGACAAAAAAGATTGTTTTTTGATTTTGTGAGAGTGATGGGAACAAAAAATCGTGATGGGATTTTGATGTGATGAAGATGAATGAGGACGGTAGTACGTGTGATGTCATGATGGATGACTGATCGATCGATGAGTCAGCGGTTTTGGTATGGGTTCGATTGAATTCTTTTCCGTTTATTTAAATTCGTGCGAAAGATTGCCCTTCTGATGTAGCTTCTGATGTCATCATCTTCGTGATGTTAGGTCGTAACCCCGAACTAATTTGTCATGGCGCTGACTAGGCCCTCGTACATAATGTACCAGGGATACACAAACAGCGCCAATTGTAGGTCCAAGTACGCACTCAAACATTTCCGAGTTGATTTGGCCAGTCATTATTACAACCTTTCCATGACACTTACTCACAGATTCGTTTCACAAGTACGCATTTGTACATCACCGCGTCAGTGATGCAAGAAAGCCGGCCTTAACTTCTGTAGTTTACTCCCTAAGTAAGGTCTCGTTGGAACGTTCCTCAGATAAGTGTTCCCAAGCGCTCCATGGTAGACTTAACCTTTTCAGCGACAGCTACTACCAGTACGTAGTACTGGAGTAGTTCCTCCACAGTTGCTGTGGTAAATACTACTTTTTCATGTGCCTGGGAATGTTCCTTTCAACAAATAACGGTCAGCTGTATGTGTCCTAGTATGACGTACCTGGTAATTACAGTGATCCACGTGGAAGATAGGTGTGCCATGATCCAAGTCCCGGATGTTCAATCACGGTGTGGAGTCAGAGAGAGAGAAGGCCTCCGTAGCATCATGCAGTGGCTAGCTAACATACAAACTATGATGTGGCGGCAATTTCTAGCTGCTGGTACAAAGAAGCTTGTCCTAGCTAGACTACATGCTAGATGTTACCTCCTAGTACTATTTTCACAAGATTACTCCAGAGGCAGTCGTGCGAACTGCATTGTCCATAGCGTTCTGTTTGATATGTCGCTACCGCCTCAACGTCCCTCGCCAGCATTTCATGTGGCCGCTATACAGTCAGAGAGACGTTTGCTATCTTCATTCCTTCCAATTTGAAGTGGGAATTTGATGGGGTTGGTCTTTTCCGAGGCGAATCGACCCGAGAGGATCGTCTTAGTTTTGATGTCAGGGCAGTCAGGCAAACTTGTGCCGAAGGAAGTCGACCTCTTCGTGCGAGAGGTTCCCTACGTCGGTGAGCTCCGGAGAAGCAACCTCCTTTCGTACGATTGCATGCTTCGCTGATTTATTGATATCGCCTCGTACGTTGATGCGCGAATAGCCTCCTCTTGTTGGCGCGAGGTTGGATGCGGGATACTGGCTCTACCACTAGACAAGATTTTGCAGACTTGGAAGCAGGGGTCTTGTAACGGATGGGAAGTGTGTGTTGTCTTTTGATTGTCGGCGCGCAAGCCCCCGCCAAGAAATGAACGTGTAACACCAGACTCATCTGAAGATGGCTTTTTCCACACACACCATTCAATAGCAACCCAGACATATTTATAACTGCGCTTTTCTTCTCGAAAATCTCCAAAAAACTTTGCTGAGACGAATGGTCCATTTGACATCTCGTTCTTGGAGGATTTCACTGTACGGTACTTCGGGTTTCTCTACCAAATAGGTTTGGATTTTGCTGCGCACTTTTAGCGCACGGTCACGGAAGAGGTGATTCCGTAGGATGTGAGAAATGACATTCAAATCGGAAATGGCGGTTCCTTCCTTCACACTTTCTTTGGAAAAGGTTTCCAAAGCTGTCGAGAGACAATTATCATAATCGGAATCATCCGCGACAGACGTACTGTTGGCCAAACAATCTGCCAATACATTGGCGCGTTCCATGCTCGAGACACACCCGTGTCCAAATAATACGTAAGTGCCGACAGCAGCATCTCCAATCAAGGCAACCTTTTGGGATGGAACGGCATGCCGATTCAACGACATATAAACTTCTTGTCCCGGAGGTTTTGACAGAAATCGTTCCGCCACAGCATCCGGTGGAAAGTGTGTTATATTTGGAAACATCTTCACAATGGCCTCTTTGAGTTCGTCTACCGTGGTAGCATCCATAATGTTGGCTTGCTCCTTGGGATCCTTTCGGTTGAATCGATAAAACATGAGAACAAAGCGATCTTTGTATCGAGGAGTGACAAAACACAATTCATTGTTGCCTTTTCCTTGATGCGATAAAAAGCCACCAGGAATAATGTTGGGTTGTGCGGGTAATTGTAATGCCTTCCAGCTCAAGCTGTTGTAATATCTCTTTCCTTTGATTTCGTTCATGGCTACCAAATCCTTTCGTATATTCGAATTGGTGCCATCGGCTGCGACGAGGAGGGAATACTCCCTTTCCTCTACACTTCCATCTCGGCGATTCTCCACCAGCACTTTTCCTCCAGTGTGCATGTTCGATGATGATTTGCCTCCATCCTTTTCCATGACCAGACCTGTCACCTTGCTTTCAAAATGAAATTTTAGACGCTCGCTGTCCCCAAAATCTTGTTGTAATTTATAAATCATTTCGGCACACATATCGCGACGATTGGTCATGAAGGTGCCCGTCATGGACTGTCGTGATATATCCAGGACGGCATCTTTTAACCCCGGCACTTGATCCAGAGCACGTAGTCCACGCGTCGTCAAACCAAAACCAAAGGCAAAATCTCCGGCCACTAAACTGCCATTTTCTTGTTCGTCTTGAGTCGAATAGCGAGGAGGTTGTGCTCGTTGTTCATAAATATGAATGACAGCATTGGGGTCGTTTCTCAAATGGCGCTGAGCAAAGACCAAGGAAGCAGGACCAGCACCCGCAATTACAATGGGAGGACGAGAAGGAGAGGAGGTGGATGCCAGTGATGTAGCATGTTTCAACACCACAGCCGAAAGAACTAGGATCCCAAATAGTCTTGTAGTATGGAATATCAATGGCATTGTACAGATAGTATCATGAATGAAACAAACTCTACGCCCTACTACTAGCTAGCTAGCTAGCTAGGTACTTAACTAGCTACCGGTACTCCGGAGTAGTACGCAGCTAACAAGATAGCTTGGCGGGTAACAACTGCTGCTCAACAAGTCGATTTCTTGTCTTGACAATAATTACTGGTCGCGGCACGAAGTGAAAGATCTTGGATTTTTCGATAAAGTGTGCGTACCAAGTGATTTCGGTTGCATCCGGTTTGGATTAGCTCCTAATGTTAGGTGGCTGCTGTTCTAACAGTACTGGATAACACTACCCAACTATTTATCTACTACTATGAGAGTAATACTAGGCAGCCTGCCTAACAGCTATGGTAGAGAGGCGCTAGCTAGCTAGCTAGGTAATGGGTATCTGAAACGAATTGAAATACAACCGAATTTCGTCTGTTGATGGAGTGTCCGTCGGTCTTTGAAAACCCGGCCTGGATGCCGTGTGCTGACTTTCAGATGAAAAGAGATGAAGCCTCAGCAGGAAGTCGTCGTATCTTTTCGTCTGCAACATGGCTCTTCTAGCAGCAGTAGTAGCATTGTCCTGAAACACTCATGGAGTCGGTCAGTGTCAGCCAGATAGCTAGCCTGAGCCAACGAGGTGCTTTGTTCAACTCCGACGCAGCTGAGGGCACACCACACCTTGACGGAGCGACAACACACCTAGCTGGAGCTACGATGCCGCCTTGGTTGGGCTTCCGTCGTGTGTATTCGCCACCCGCCATCGAGACTGTCAGGGCCGGGAAGAATCAAGATCGCTGTGTTGCACATGATGCAACTGATGACTCTGCAGTGCTCCTTCCTTCCCGGCATAGACCGTCCGTTCTTCTATGTCACACACATGAAAAAGCCCCCAGTAACTTGCCTAACTACTTGCATGTAGTAGTGCTAGTAGTAGGAGTAGACACAAGACCACTACGACGTACTCTCAGTCTTGCTGGTTAAGTTGGCTGAACCAGCAACTCGTCGGTCTATCTAATGCGGTATTACAAAGCTTATGGATGCTACGTACAGTACTACATTACTGTAGTGTGGATGACCGAAAATAGTTACAACATTGATTTTGGCCGGTAGCAGATTTTGAGTCTGGGATAATTTGACGGGGCTGAAGAGTACTACTACTGTACAGTAGTACGAATTGGAGCAGTGCCGTTGGGATAACCTCGCAATAACTCTCTGAAAAGCAGTGAGTCGTGGCGGCACTAACTTCAGTACAAAAATTAGTCGTACTGTACTACGAGTTAGTGATGTTACTACATACGATTCATTCACCCAATCTGTTGCTGCTGCACAATCCATAAAGCGTCAGCATCGTCGGCCCCACAAGTTAATACGTCGTATCGTACTGTTGCTACTCTCATTCATTCATTGCCGACAACTATAGCTTTAGCTATCGGATAGTTAGCTAGTACCAGCAAGAGTGCTATTGATGCTCATTTAACGTTTCTGCAATCCCGTGATAGGGTAACCGAAAGGATAACTGATATCGTTGTCTGATATCTAGTAGTACTAGTAGTGGACAACGTTGTTACTTTTGCGTAAGCAAACGTCATTTCATTTGTTCTGTGAAAAATCAAATTTGGAAAATCGCCAACACAACAGCAAACATAATCAACCATGAACTGCCATCATCATGACTTTGCGGGAAGTACCTCCCACCACAGTGCTAGTAGTCCCAGAAACGCCATGCCTGAAATTGTGATTCGTCACTATGTCAATCAAGGTGGTATGACTACAAACTATACCCATGAAGAATTGGGCATTACTTCACTGGAACAAAAACGACAAAGAGAACGCGAGTTGGCCATGGCCCAGGCCGAAGCCGTTACTTCTCGGTACAGTCATATTTGTGGTCCCAACGCCAAGTTGCCAGTCCAACAACATCGTCAACAACTTCAACAACGAAAGAGCAGCAGCAGCAGTCCCGCCAGTTGCTTGTCGCCACAGCAAGAGTCACCATCCCCCACATCCACCATGAAGCAAGCACCACCGCCGCCTCCACCACCACGACGGGAACCCAATACTTTGGTGCTTGGGGATTCCTTTCGCAAATCCTCGCACTCGGTGTTATCCATCGAAGACGAAAACCAAGACAACGGAAACTCGTGTCAAGCTGCGGCTGCGGCTTCCATTCCTCCTCCTCCTCCCTTGGTCACGGAAGTGACGGCGGAAATCTTGACACCCAAACTTTCACAACAAAAGCATGTATTGGGAAATCTCAAAGACGACGATGATTATTATAATGACAAGAATGATTTGGGACAAGAATGGGTGGTTACCAAACGACCTAGTATTGGAAATTTCGCCGCACGACAAGAACAACGACGCGTCTCGGATTCGTGCGCCTTTTTCAATGCCACCCAAGGTGCGTCCTTGAATCAAACCTTTCGAGATGGAAGACCATCCTTTCAAGAACGTACTGCTACGATTCCAACCAAGTTGTATCCTACGAAATCCACCGTCCAAGTACAAACGGCGATGGATTTATATCAAGAACTCTTGCAACATCAACAAGAACTTTGGCGAAGTAATGCTACTACGACGACTGGGATGACGTCCCAACGCACTTGTTCTGGCCGCGACCACCACGACAACATGCCGCCATCGGTGAATACGAATACGGCAGTCCAAGAGCAAGAAGCATTATGGCGGGAATTGACCAAACAACAAAACAATCATAATAGCATCAGCAACGACAACAGTGCCCATAATTTGCTGTATCGATTTGATGAGGCTGCAACCGCCACCACTAGGAACACTACTACAGCGCCGCTGGATCCACGAGAAGAGCAAGCACAATTGTGGGAACAAATTCGGAGAGAACGTTTGTTACAACAACAGCCACAACCTCAACAGTCTACTACTACTACTAGCAGTCCACCACAATCCTCCAGGATATCAGCACTGGAAGAACAAACCCAATTGCTAGAAGAGATTCAAAGGAATGCTCGTCGCAATGGGACCGCCCCCATTAGTGGCAACAACAGTATGCCTCCGGCGGTCGTAGAACAAGAACGTCTGTTGCAAGCGTTGCGTCGGCAACCACAACCACAACGCCCATCCGTATCCACGACAATGGCCCCGCCACCCAAATTGTCTCCCATTGAATTGCAAGCCCAACGATTGCGACAAATTCAAGATGAAAAGGAACAAGAAATTGTCGCCATGGCGTGCAAAATGTCGGCGGCGGCTGCCCTGGAAGATCAGAGTAGTCACAACAGTGGTAGTATTCCGTCCCTAGCACTTTCTTCCGGAAATGAAGAAGACGATCTTTCCTTGCAATACATTATGGATCTTTCTCGGCGAGAAGCAGAAGCACAGAGTCAAGTCGAAGAAAAAGCCTTGCAACTGGCCATGGAACGATCTCGAGAGGATCTGGGAGGGATCATTGTCACGACCACCACCGCAGCGGACGATAATGACGAGCAGCAACAACAAGAAGAACAAGAACAACGGGAGATGTTGGAATTGCGGCGTAGCATTGCGGAATTGGCTTGTCAAGTCTCCGAAGGAACTCTGGACGCTGCTGAAAGGAATAGTAGCAGTCTTGTGCGACAGCGGCCTACGACTACTTCTACCACGACTGCGACCTTGGAAACACCCATTGCGGCCAATCGACAGCGTCGACGGCGCCAATGGGGTGGTTTGGCTGCGTTTCGGCATCGTTAGAAGGAAGGATGGTTGGCCGAATCTCTAGATAGACTTTGTTGTAAATGTAAAGTATGACTTGATGGACAGGAGAGCATTTTGGTACTATAATATACTTTTTTAGAACACCACTACAATAGAAAACTGTAATGCAATTGCGCAGTAGAGATGTTTCTTTCCATGTCATGGCCATCCTTGAACTGTCTTTTGAAGTCAAACTTCATCAATTCGTCCTCCTGCAACTGAGATGTGCTATAAAAGAGCAAGAGCCAACACTTTGTGAGCAGTCCATGACCTACCAGTGGTGTCCAATTCCCATTGTGTCTCTTCTGGCATGCTAAGGGCACCTGCTCATCTGCCTGCAATCTAAAAGGAGAACTCATCAACAACATAGAAGCAGAGGAAAGCACTCGGTTGCAACAAATTTTCATTCATGGGCACAAAGCTTTTAGGATCAGAAAAATCATCTAGAGTCCCAAGTGGTAACATTTGAAACCAAATCAACAGTTGAAGCATCTTGCTGCAATGTCAGAATCATTCACACTTAGCCCTGCTTCAAATTGATTCCCTCAGGTGTTTGCCAACAACAACTTACCAAGAAATGATGTCAAGCCAACCCATTTCTACAACAAGCTTTAAAACATGCATCTGTGCTGACCAACTTGAAGATTGCAACATTTGCAGAAGAACTGAACTGCGTGCAGCTGAATGAACAATCCAAAGCAAACAACGAAATGAACCAAAAGTTAGAGTGCTAAAGAACAATTCATTTTCTCTGCTTTGGCATCAGCTGGTCAAAGTTCTTGCTGATCTCAATTCGCAACAAGATCAAAAAAAAATTAGAACAGATCTTGAAGTTTGGGAATTTTGACATCCACCACAGCGAGCTTCACCAATCTCAGATGGCTGACTGTTTCACGGATCCTCATGTCCACACAAAAGTGTCACGGATGTCGAATAAAAATGCTGCAAACCCTTGCCGTGCAACTGCAGGATCTATGGATGTGCTGACAGATGTCTGCAACCACAACAATTCAACACACAACTGAATCTTTACCATTCATTGATTCTCATGCATGACTGAAACAATGTTTTTTGTTGCACATGGAAACAGACACAACATGACACAGCATGATGGATTTAGAAGCTGGCAACTTGTCACTGCAAATGGCATGCAATGCCCAAAATGGGACATGCACAGAGCATCCTCATACGGGACTCATTCATCCGGGATTCATTTGCGGAAGTGACGCTCCTCAGTGTCATGGGACTAGTTGGTAGTAGCACTGTTGCTCACTGCTAGTGAAGAAGGTTGCTCAGGAGAGCAACAGACCATCGTCACAGAAGAATGGTCCACATGACGCAACGGTTGCATCTTGTAGACCGACACATGCGACTAGAACACGGTTTGTTCTGTTTGGTACAACACGAGCTATCGTTGCAATCAAAGTCATGACAAGTCCATAACTGGCACGCCGATTCTTCACGCAGAAGCATGGTTCATCTCCACAGAGAGAGGATTGCGCCCAGGGATCTTGAGCTAAACCTCTCTCAAACATTACATTTAGTTTTAGTTCATTCTAAGCTTATAATTTTCATTTGCAGACAACTCAAAAGGAATGTAGCTTTTAGCGCGGTGCATGTCCGTCAAAGTTTGGGGAATGTTTGCTCTGAAAACAACTGTGTTACAACCATCATTTCAGTGTCAAGTTGGGACCACTTGGCATGGGCCTGTTGAATGACACTGTTGATCTTGACCAGTGGGAAAACATCATCTTTGCGCAAGGCTTTGATCTTGGCGCCGCGCATCTCCCCAAGGAGTTGTTTGGTTTTCCTAATTTTGGTGTCCAAAGTGGATGGGCCGTGTGCATGATGTGCCATGGTGGATGGTTTTACTTGAAGATTTTGTTGTTGGTTGTTGTCAGAAACAAACATGCTTGAGATGAAAGCCAAGGTTGTCTTCAGCTAAAGAAAATGCATCGTTGGTCCCAACTAACTAGGGTCTAAGATGTGCCCAAAATGATGGGGCCTTGGGAAGGATAAGGTTGAGGGTGCACACTAGGATGCTCTTCCTGCAGCAATCAATTTGATCAATCCGGAGTTGGCTACAGAGAGAGTTTGAATGCCTTCAAAGTTGGTCTGCTGTCTCCAGAACTTTTGTCTTGGTGCAAGAACATTGAGAAGCCAGTTCCTCTTGTGTTTTGTTGACTTGTCAATGAGGTCCGACAAGTTGAGACGTTGAGTTGGCATCTGACGTGACACTGGCCAGGCGAAGATTGAATTGTGTCATGACTATCGTGTGGTGTCATTCTGCCTCATTGTCTCATCTTTCGGCTTGAGAAAGAAATTCATTCCTTTTTGCTTTTCAAGCAACGGACACATTGCACAGCGCAAATGCAATGCACTTGGCTAACACATGCTGCTAGCAGCTAGCAGCAGTCATTGCCTAATAACAGAAAACAATGTGTTGCATTCTGTCTGACAGCAAACTGGATGCCAGTGATGTGGTTGCCCCCCAACATTTTTGAGAACTCCTGTCTCACTCATGACTGGCACCTTTCCACATTGAAGCACTGTCTCACTGGCACCTTTTGTTATGTGAGCACTGTCTCACTGGCACCTTTTTTTAAATTCAACACTGTCCCAGGGGCACCTTCCCTTATGTGACATACAACCACGCCATTTTCAGTCCCTTTTGAATCCCTTTTGAGTCCCTTTTGAGTCCCTTTTGTCAATAAAATTTGGATAGACCCCACTTGCTGTCTCTTATACACATCTCCG
>ENA-ORBV01008049-ORBV01008049.1-microbial-mat-metagenome-genome-assembly--contig:-NODE-8049-length-17873-cov-4.850753_pt1 | contig 17873 bp, 11 predicted proteins | sample MGYA00237777_ERZ505514 | MGnify/ENA primary metagenome ERZ505514 (study PRJEB26160, sample SAMN06269048) | microbial mat metagenome | isolation source: Oligotrophic lake microbial mat | place...
TACGACCGTCGATATCCTGAAACCCGCAAAACGCCAATCCGTAATTGGATAGCGCGCGGAGTGCCGCGCGATTCTGGTCCGCAACCCGATTCCGAATCTGTCCGTCGAGATCGGCGAAACTGCGTTTTCCGTCAGCGAAGGAATATGCACTGCATTGAGCCACACCCAGTTCAAAGACCACCCGCCAGTTTACCCCGCCCGGATTGTCCAGTCGGACCGCGTCGAGCGCCTCGACCGAGACCGGCGCGTCCTCGGGATGCGGCAGGATCGTCGTCCGGCGCCCCATCAGCGTCGCCAGCTTGCCGAGCCGCTTGCAATAGGCGCCGTTGTCCAGCACCAGCACATGCCCGTTGCGTGGTACCACGGTGCCCACCGCCGCCTCGACGCTGTAGGTGCCACTGCCTTGCAACGGCACCACCACATGCGAGTCTGCACCGTGCACGATCTGCAGCAGGCTGCGGCGCAGGCCGGCCGTGACGGCGTTGAAGTCGGCGTCCCACGAGCCCCAGTCGCGCAACATCGCCAGCTTGGTGCGCAAGGTTGTCGTCAAAGGGCCTGGGGTGAGAAGAATCTTGTCCCTGTCCATGGGCGGGTCCTTCGAAAGTGAGACAGTAGATGTCGGGCGCAAAGGCCATGGCGGTACCACGTCGACCGTCGGATTGTCCGATCAGGGCTTTCCATTTGTCAATTGTTTTTTGTAAATTGTTGACAATTATTTGTTTTGTGCTTCAATCCGGGCATGACAGCCTCCGCACGCGCCATGTCCGCAACCCCTCCAACCCCCACCCCGACGATCGCACTGCTGCAATCGAATTCATTGACCATGGCGGTCCAGCAGGAAGTCGAGCGCGCCATCCTGGCCGGCGAATACGCACCCGGCGACAAGCTCAACGAGGCGGCGCTGGCGCTCAAGCTCGGCGTCTCGCGGGGGCCGGTGCGCGAGGCGTTTCGCATGCTCGACGAAGCCGGACTGGTGCGCACCGAGAAGAACCGCGGCGTGTTCGTGCGCGACATCCCGCTCGACGAAGCGATCGAGATCTTCGAGTTGCGCGCGACGATGGAAGAACTGGTCGGCCGGCGCCTGGCCGGCTCGATGACGGCAGCGCAGCAGCAGGAGATCGAATCCCTGGTGCATGCGATGGAAGACGCGGTCAAGACTGCCGACTCGCACAGCTACCACCTGCTGAACCTGCAGTTCCACGACCGCCTGGTCGAGATGGCTGGCAACCGCAAGCTCGCCGCAATCTACCGCAAGCTGGTCAAGGAAATCTCGCTGTTTCGCCGCCTCAACCTGGCCGGGCGCAATGTGTTGCCGGTCTCGGCCCACGCGCACTGGGAGATTCTCGAGGCCATCAAGTCCGGCGATGCCGACACGGCCGGCCGCGCGCTGTTCGAGCATGCGATGGCGAGCAAGACACGCACCATTGAAAACGAGGAGCAGCGCCGTGGCGCCGAATCCTCGTCCACCCCATCTTGAAAGTTTCGCCACCATGTTGAACGTCAACGCCCGCTCCTACAAGCTGCCCAGCGCACCCACCGTCATCGTATGCGTCGACGGCTGCGAACCCGATTACCTGGCCCAGGCGGTCGCCACCGGCCACATGCCCTGGCTGAAGAAAACACTGGCCAAGGGCTCGGGCCTGATCGCCGAGTGCGTCGTTCCCAGCTTCACCAACCCGAACAACCTGTCCATCGTCACTGGTGCGCCGCCCAGCGTGCACGGCATCTGCGGCAACTACCTGTACGACACGGCCACCGGCACCGAAGTCATGATGAACGACGCCAAGTGGCTGCGCGCCCCGACGCTGCTCGCGGCGTTGGCCGATGCCGGCAAGTCGGTCGCCGTCGTCACCGCCAAGGACAAGCTGCGTGCGCTGCTGGGCCACAAGATGAAGGGCATCTGTTTCTCGTCCGAGAAGGCCGACCAGGTCACGCTGGCCGAGAACGGCATCGAGAACGTGGTCGAGCTGGTCGGCAGGCCCGTGCCCAGCGTCTACAGCGCCGACCTGTCCGAGTTCGTGTTCGCCGCCGGCGTCCAGCTGATGCAGACCAGGAGGCCCGACGTGATGTATCTCTCGACCACCGACTACATCCAGCACAAGCACGCACCCGGCACGCCCGGCGCCAATGCGTTCTACACCATGATGGACGGCTACCTCGGGCAACTCGACGACATGGGCTGCGTCATCGCGCTGACCGCCGACCACGGCATGAACGCCAAGGTGGCGATGGACGGCACGCCGGATGTGATTTACCTGCAGGACTGGTTCGACGCCTGGCTGGGCGAGAAGGTGGCACGGGTCATCCTGCCGATCACCGACCCCTATGTCGTGCACCATGGGGCGCTGGGCTCGTTCGCCACCGTCTACCTGCCCAAGGACTGCGACGTGCAGGCCGCCTGCCAGCGGCTCGCAACCGTCAAGGGCATGGAAGTGGTGCTGACACGCGAACAGGCGGCCGAGCGATTCGAACTGCCGGCCGATCGCATCGGCGACATCGTCGTGGTGTCCGAGCGCTTCACCGTGATCGGCACCAGCGCCGCGCGCCACGACCTGTCGGCGCTGGAAGTGCCGCTGCGCTCGCACGGCGGCATCAGCGAACAACGGGTGCCATTGATCCTGAACCGCCCCATGCCAGAGCTCGACCGCAAGCGCAGGTTCCGCAACTTCGACGCGTTCGACCTGGCGTTGAACCACGCCCAATAAGAACCCGACGGAACCCGCACCATGATCGAGCAGTTCATCCTGGACCACCACCTCAACGCGATGCGCCTGGCCGGCCGCAAGGTCGGGGCCGAGCGTACCGGTGATCGCGCCATCACGGTCCGCAACCCCTACACCGGGGCCACGATCGGCACCGTGCCCAAAGCCACGCTGGAGGAGGTTCGTGCCATCTTCGCCAAGGCGCATGCCTACCAGCCAAACCTGACCCGGTTCGAACGCGCCGCCATCCTGAACAAGGCCGCCGCCATCGCAACGCGGCGCCTCGACGAGGTGGCGTCCCTGATCTCGGCGGAATCGGGCCTGTGCATGAAGGATGCCATCTACGAGGCCGGACGTGTCAGTGATGTGTTCCTGTTCGGCGCCAACGAAGTCCTCAAGGACGACGGACAGATCTTCAGCTGCGACCTGACACACCACGGCAAGAAGCGCCGGGTGTTCACGCAGCGCTCGCCGCTGCTGGGCGTCATCAGCGCGATCACGCCGTTCAACCACCCGATGAACCAGGTCGCGCACAAGGTGATCCCGAGCATCGTGACCAACAACCGCATGGTGCTCAAGCCGTCCGAGAAGGTGCCGTTCTCGGCCATCCTGCTGGCCGACATCCTGTACGAGGCCGGCCTGCCGCCCGAGATGTTCAGCGTCATCACCGGCGACCCGCGCGAGATCGCCGACGAACTGATCACCCACCCGCTGGTGGACCTGATCACCTTCACCGGCGGCGTGGCGATCGGCAAATATATTGCGTCCAGGGCCGGCTACAAACGCATGGTGCTCGAGCTCGGCGGCAACGACCCGCTGATCGTGATGGAAGACGCCGACATCGACGAGGCCTCGTCGCTGGCAGTGGCCGGCTCCTACAAGAACTCCGGCCAACGCTGCACCGCGGTCAAGCGCATGCTGGTGCACGAGGCGGTGGCCGACCGGTTCGTCGAACAGGTCGTGGCCAAGACCCGCGCCTGGAGCTACGGCGACCCCAGCGACACATCGATGGACATGGGCACCGTCATCGACGAACCAGCCGCGAAATTTTTCGAATCGCGCGTCAACGACGCCCTGGGGCAGGGTGCGAAATTGCTGGTCGGCAACGAGCGCCGTGGCGCTTTATATGCACCGACCGTGGTCGATCAGGTGCGGCCCGAGATGCTGCTGGTGAAGGAGGAAACCTTCGGCCCGGTGTCGCCGATCATCCGCTTCAAGGACATCGACGAGGCGATCCGCATCTCCAACGGCACGGCCTACGGATTGTCCAGCGGGGTCTGCACCAACCGGCTCGACTACATCACCCGCTTCGTCAGCGAACTCGAGGTGGGTTCGGTCAATGTGCGCGAAGTGCCCGGCTACCGGCTCGAACTGACACCATTCGGCGGCATCAAGGACTCCGGCCTGGGCTACAAGGAAGGCGTGCAGGAAGCGATCAAGAGCTTCACCAACATCAAGACCTACTCGCTGCCCTGGGCCTGAAGCCGTGGCCAGGACCGTGGCCCTCGTTGACGGAGTGTTCTCGTCGTGACGCTGACCTGGCCGGTGGTGCTGGCGGTGCTGTTCGGCGCGCTGCTGCATGCGAGCTGGAACGCGCTGGTCAAGTCCAGTACCGACAAGGCACTGGACACCGCGCTGATCAACCTGCTGGCCTCGTTCCTGGCGATTCCGCTGGTGTGGTGGTTCGGCTGGCCACCGGCGCAGGCCTGGCCCTTCATCGCAGCGTCGATCGTGATCCACATCGGCTACTACGTCGCGTTGGCGGGCGCCTACCGGCATGGCGACCTGGGCCTGACCTATCCGCTGATGCGCGGTTCGGCGCCGCTATTGGTGGCCTTGTCGGCCTCGGTGACGCTCGGCGAAACGCTCTCGCCACTGGCCTGGATCGGCGTGCTGGGCGTAAGCGCCGGGGTGCTCATTCTGGGCCTGACGAAACACGCCTTCGATGCGCCCCGTGCAGTGCAGTTCGCGCTGGTCAACGCCGTCATCATCGCCAGTTACACCGTCGTCGATGCGCTGGGCGTACGCGCTGCCGGCGGCGCGCTGCCATATGTCGCGACGTTGTTCCTGATCGATGGCTGGCCGTTTGCGCTGATCGTGTTTGCGCGCCGAAAATGGGCGGTCGGCCCCTACATCCGCAAGCGCTGGCCGATCGGCCTGGGTGGCGCCGCAGCGTCGATCGGCTCGTATGCGGTGGCGCTGTGGGCGATGACACAGGCGCCCGTGGCCACCGTGGCCGCGCTGCGCGAGACCTCGGTGCTGTTCGCCGCGCTGTTCGGCGTCTGGTTCCTGAAGGAGGTCTTCACGCTGCGCCGCGCGGTGGGCACCTGCGTGATCGTGTCTGGCGTGATGGCGCTGCGGCTCGGTTAGACAAGCAGCAATCGTTTTTGACAAGGAGTCCACCATGGCCTTACCCACACAGGCGCAAATCGTCATCGTCGGCGGCGGCATCGCCGGCTGCTCCACCGCCTACCACCTGGCCAAGCTGGGCAGGACCGACGTGGTGCTGCTCGAACAAGGCAAACTGACCAGCGGCACCACCTGGCATGCGGCCGGGCTGGTCGGCCAGATGCGGCCCAATCGCAACATGACAGCGATGAGCAAATACGGTATCGAGCTGTACAGCACGCTCGAGGCCGAGACGGGTCTTGCCACCGGCTGGAAACAATGCGGCAGCGTCAACGTGGCGCGTACACCCGAACGCATGCAGGTGCTGCGCAAGCAACGCGCGATGGCCAACAGCTTCGGCGTGGAATGCCACCTGATCGAGCGCAAGGAAATCGCCGAACGCGTGCCCATCATGCGCACCGACGATCTGCAAGGCGGCATCTGGCTGCCAGGCGATGGCAAGGCCAACCCGGCCGACCTGTGCATGTCGCTGGCCAAGGGCGCGCGCAACCGCGGCGTGAGGATCCACGAAGGTATCGAGGTCACCGGTGTGATCATCGAGAACGGCCGCGCGGTCGGCGTGCGCACGGCGCACGGCGAGATCCGGTGCGAGGTCGTCGTCAACTGCGCCGGCCAGTGGGCACGGCAGTTCGGCCGCCTGGCCGGCGTCAACGTGCCGCTGTATTCGGCCGAACACTTCTACATCGTCACCGGCAGGATCGACGGCGTGACGCCGGCGATGCCGGTGGTGCGCGACCCGGACGGCTTCATCTACTACAAGGAGGAAGTCGGCGGCGTCGTGATGGGCGGCTTCGAGCCGATCGCCAAGCCGTGGAAGGTGGATCCGATTCCGGCCACCTTCCAATTCGAGCTGCTGGGCGAGGACTGGGACCAGTTCGAGCCGCTGATGACCAACGCCATCCACCGCACGCCGTGCCTGGAGACGGCCGAGATCAAGATGCTGCTCAACGGGCCGGAGAGCTTCACGCCGGACGGCAACTTCATCCTCGGCGAGGCGCCGGAACTGCGCAACTATTTCGTCTGCGCCGGCTTCAACTCGGCCGGCATCGCGAACTCCGGCGGCGCCGGGCGCCTGATCGCGCAATGGATCATCCAGGGCGAGCCGTCCACCGATCCGTGGGACGTGGACATCCGTCGCTTTGCCGCCTTCACCGGCAACCGCAAGGCCTTGTTCGAGCGCACCGCCGAGACTCTTGGCCTGCACTACGCGATGCGCTGGCCGCGCCAGGAACTGGAGACTGCGCGACCGCTGCGCACCTCCCCGCTGTATGACTCGCTAGCGGCCAAGGGGGCGGAGTTCGGCAGCAAGAACGGCTGGGAGCGGGCCAACTATTTCCGCCCGGGCGGCGCAGCCGCGCCAGCGCACACGCTGGGCAAGCCCCACTGGCTGCCGTGGGTGGTGGATGAACAGCGCGCCACGCGCGAGGCCGTCGCCATCTACGACCAGAGTTCGTTCTCCAAGCTGCAGTTGCAGGGCCACGATGCGCTGGCCGTGTTGCAGCGGCTGTGCGCCAACGACATCGACATCGCCGTCGACAAGATGGTCTATACCGCGATGCTCAATACACGCGGCGGCTTCGAAAGCGACCTGACCATCATCCGCCAAAAGCCCGACCGTTTCGGCGATCGGTTCCTGATCGTCACCGGCTCGGCCCAGACGACGCGCGATTTCGACTGGATCTCGCGCCACATCGCGCCAACCGAGCATGCCATCCTTACCGACCTGTCTGCGCTGTACTGTGTGTTGTCCATCATGGGGCCGAACGCCGACGCCCTGCTGGCACGCGTCAGCGGCGACGCGTTTGCAAGCGACCCGCTGGCATTCTCCTGGACCCGGTTGATCGACCTGGGTTTCGCCCGCGTGCGCGCCGCACGCATGAGTTATGTCGGCGGCCCTGGATACGAACTCTATGTGCCGGTGGAGATGACGCGCCATGTCTACCAGACGCTGACCGATGCCGGCGCCAACCTGGGGCTCACAGACGCCGGCTATTACGCGCTCGATGCGCTGCGCATTGAAATGGGCAGGCGCGCCTGGGGGGCGGAGATCGGTCCGGACGAAACCCCGCTGGAGGCCGGCATGATGTTCGCGGTCCGGCTGGACAAGGCCACGCCGTTCATCGGTCAGGAGGCCTTGCGCGAGAAACAGGGGCAGCCGCCGCGCAAGAAGCTGGTCCGCATCGTGCTGGATGACTCCGATGCCTATGCCTGGGGCGGCGAGACCATCCTGATCGACGGAGCCCCGGTTGGGGAAATCACGTCGGCGGGCTGGAGCCCGAAGGCCGGCGCCTGCGTCGCCCTGGGTTATCTGCGGGGCGCGGCCGTACAACAGGCCCATCGAAACACGGCGGCGCGAGTGGAGATCTGGGGCGCGCAAGAGGCGGTGCGGCTGAGCACCTTGTGAAGGCTGGCGCGCCTGTGATGGCGGTGGCCGCTGGTTACAGGCCGTATTGCAGGATCAATCCGTACGACAGACCGGCCCACATGATCAGGAACAGCGGCGTGCCGACACGCACGAAGTCGCCGAACCGGTAACCGCCGGCATTCATCACCAGCAGGTTGGTCTGGTAACCCATGGGGGTGAGGTAACACAGGTTGCAGCCAAACAGCACGGCCAGCACGAAGGGTTCGGGGTTCACGCCCAGCGAGCGCGCCAGCTCGACGCCCAGCGGAGTGCCGATGGCCGCCGCGGCGTTATTGGACACGAAGTTCGTCAGCAGACCCATCATGCCCATCAGCAGCACCAGCAGCCAGTTCGGTCCCATGGTGTCGGTCAAGCCGGCCAGCTGCTGCGCTCCCCAGGCTGTTGCGCCGGTCACACTGAGCGCATCGCCCAGGGCCAGGCTGGAGGCCACCAGCAGGATCACTTTGACCGACAACGCATGCGCCACGTCCTCCCAGGACAGGCAGCGCGCCAGCAGCAGCGCCATCACGCCCGCCAGCGCCGCCAGCGCGATCGGCAGTGTCTTGGTTGCCGCCAGCACGACCACCGCGGCCATGACGGCCAGCGCGATCCAGGCCTTCTCCTGGCGTGGCAACATGTAACGGGCGTCGAGCAGCAGGCCGTATCCGTCGCGCTGCACGCGGGCGATGTCCTCGGTCTTGCCCTGCAGCAACAGGATGTCGCCCCCGCGCACCGTGCGGTCGGCCAGGCTCTGGCGATCCCACCCCGCGGGTTTGGTGCGCGGGCGCAGGCCCACGACGATCACGCCGTATCGTTCGGCCAGCCGCTCCTGACGCACCGTGCGCCGCACCAGCGGCGATTCGTTGACGACCACCAGTTGCGCCACCATCGCCGATGGAACCGCTTCGGCTTCTTCGGCCGCGCCGCCGTCCTGCTTGCCGCCAGCCTCGGCGTCAGCCTTCTCCTTTGCCTTCTCGCCCGCCTTGTCTGCCTCCTTGTCCGGGGCGTCGTCGCGCAGGTTGTGCAGTGGCGCATCGAGGGTCGCCTCCAGATCCTTCAGATCCCGTGCCGTGCCCTGGACGATCAGCTTGTCGCCAGCACGCAAGGTGACCGACGGCAGCCTGACGATGGCCAGCTTGTTGCGCCGCAACTCGACCAGCTGCAGCTGGTTGCCGCCCGCGCCAAACGCCTCGTGCAATGTCTGGCCCTCGAATGCGCTTCCTTCCGTGATGCTCAGTTCGGCGTCGAACACCTGCTCCGACAAATTCTCGACCCGCGGCTGCACATGGGCCAGCAGGCGCGGCGCGACCAGCCACAAATAGGCTAGTGCCGGCACCGCCGCCAGCGCGACGATGCCTGTGAAGCTGAACATGCCCAGGCCGGTCACGCCGAGACCGGCGGCCAGCGCCACGACGATCAGGTTGGTGGAAGTGCCGATGGTCGTGGCCATGCCGCCCATCAGCACCGCGTAGTTCATCGGCAGCAGCATCGCACCGGCCGACACCCGGGCCCGCGCGGCCGCAGCCAGGATCACCGGGATCAGCAACACGACCACCGGGGTGTCGTTGATCAGGCCGCTGACGCTGGCCGAACCGAGCAACACGGCGAGCAACGCGATACGCGGGCGCTGGGTCACCCAGGTCGACAGGCGGCGCGCTGCCGGCTCCAGCGCTCCGGTAATCACCAGGCCCTGGCCCAGCACCATCAGCGCGCAGATCGCCACCAGCGCCGGATGACCCAGCCCGGCAAAGAAACGCGTGGAATCGACCGGCCCCTCGGCACCAGCGTAGGGAAAGAGCACGAAACCCAGCGGTATTGCAGCCAGCACCGCGAGGCTCACCGTCGCGATCGGCCAGCGGTCCCAGATGAAAACCGCAAAGACGCCGATCGCGAACACGATCATCGCCAGCCCATGGGCGTTGAGCGGCATTTGCTGCAATGCGGCAGCGCTGGTGTTCATTGGGTTGGCACCGCGCAGGGGGCCAGTGCAAATCGCGGATACACCATGGGACAACGCAGGAGTGGGTCAATGCGCATGATGCCACCCGCACACGCACGCCGACGCAGGAACATGCGCAACATGCGGGTAGGACCACGCCGCTTCGCAGCGCTTCAGCGATGCGCAGGCCTTCGGTCGGCCGCGGCGTGCCAGATGACCGCTATCGTCAGCGTTGGCGCCAGGCCTGCGTCCTGCGCTCGAGGCGGCGGGTGATCAGCAGGTGCGCGACCTTGACACTGGCCGAGGTCGCAACAATGGCCACCGCCATCGCGGCAGCGGCGGCGGTGAAGCCGGACTCGTCCATGTTGATGATGGTCACCGCGGCCAGCTTGGTCTCGGTCGAATACAGGAAGATCACTGCCGAGACCGTCGTCATCGCGTTGACGAACAGGTAGATGCTGATGTTGAGCACCGCCGGCAGGCAGACCGGCACCGAGACCCGCGTCATGGTCCGCAGCAACGACACCTTGAGCGACGCCGACACCGCCTCGAACTCGTGGTCCAGTTGCTTGAGCGCGGTGGTGGCCGTCAGGTGGCTGACCGTGTAGAAGTGGGTGATGGAGTTGACCACCAGGATCGCCATCGTCGCGTAGATGAAGCCGAACGGATTGCCCCGGGCGTTGAAGAAGAAAATGTAGGCCAGGCCCAGCACCAGGCCGGGCACGGCCATCGGCAGCATGGCCATGAACTGCGCCAGGAACCGCCCGACAGCGAACGAACGCGTCTTCTCGAGCAGATAGGCGCCGACGAAGATGATGACCGTGCCGATGACCGCCGTCCAGGCCGCCATCTCGACCGAGTTGACATAGGCCGACCAGCCATTGGTGTCGAAGTCGCTGAAGTTGTAGTTCTTCAGCGTGAGCGCCAGGTTGTACGGCCAGCGTGTCACGAACGAGGCCCAGACCGCCATCGCCAGCAGCACGAAGATCAGGCTGCCGACCACCGTGCAGAACAAGAACAGCGCGTTGTCGCGCCGGCTCTCGGGCTGGGGAACCAGCGGCACGGCACGGGCGGACAAGAGCGCGACCTGCCGGCCCTGGATGATGCGATCGGCGAAGAAAGCGACGACCGCCGGAATCAGCAGCACGAAACCCACCACCGCGCCCATCTCGAAGTTCTGCTGGCCGATGACCTGTTTGAAGATGTCGGTGGCCAGCACATTGAAACGACCACCGATCACCTTGGCGATGCCGAAATCGGTGATCACCAGCGTGAACACGACGAAACCGGCGCTGATGACGCCGTATTTGGCGCCCGGCAACGTGACGGTAAAGAACACCCGCGTCTTGGAGGCGCCCAGCGCATCGGCTGCTTCGTAGAGGCGCGAATCGGCCATCGACAAGGCGGCCAGCAGGATCATCAACGCATGCGGGAAACAATAAAAGACCTGGGAGATGACGATGCCGACCGGGCCGTAGATGTCGACGCCGAACATCCATTCCTTCAGGAAGCCCTGGTTGCCGAACAGGTAGATCAGCGAAATCGCCGGCAGCAGGGATGGCGCCAGGATGGGAATCAGTGCCAGCGCCTGGAACAGGCCTTTCCAGCGCATGCAGCTGCGTTGCAGCGCATAGGCGTAGATGAAGGCCAGCGGCAACACGATGGCGGTCGACAGCAGTGCAACAAACAGGCTGTTCCAGACCGAGGCGAAAAGCGCCGGCGTCGAGAAGTATTCGATGTAGTTCGCAAGGCCGACGAACGTACCATCACGATTCTGGAAACTCTTGGACAACAACCACCACAGCGGCAGGATCAGTGTGATGCCAAGCCAGACGATCATCAGGCAGATGCCGCCGCGCATCAGCCAGTCGTCGCGATCCAGCCGGCGCCGGGTTGGAGGAAGGTCGTCACCCGCCGCGCTTGCGGCGATTGGGTTCACGGCAGCTTGGGCGCGCCGGGGAACACCCGGATACGCTCGCTCGGCAGGCCGACCAGCATCTGCATGCCTTCGGTGATGGACAGGTCGCGCACCGTATTGATGGAAAAATCGGCCAGCAGCGAGGGCTTGTCGTTCCCGTTCAGCGCCAGGCCGACACGGCAAAAGGAACCGAGGAATTCCATCTCCGCCACGCGCACCGCAAAGGTGTTGTCGGCATTGGCATCGACGTTGCGCACCACCACGTCCTCCGGACGGATGGCCAGCGTGACGTCACTGCCCGGCCCGGGCTTGATATCGACGGAACAACTCAGATCCATGGCGCCATAGCGGACCAGGCCCGGCTTGACGACGATGCCCGGCAGCAGGTTGGTCTTGCCAACGAAATCGGCAACAAAGGCGCTGGTGGGCTCGCGGTAGACCTCCAGCGGAGTGCCGACCTGTTCGATCACGCCCTGGTTCATGACGACGATCCGGTCGGCCATGGTCAGCGCTTCTTCCTGGTCGTGCGTGACCATGATGGTGGTCACGCCCAGCCGCCGGTGCAGGTGGCGGATCTCCAGCCGCAGGTAGGCGCGCACCCGGGCGTCCAGCGCGCTCAGCGGCTCGTCGAGCAGTAACAGGCCGGGCGACAAGGCCAGCGCCCGCGCCAGCGCCACGCGTTGCTGCATGCCACCCGAGAGTTGTGCCGGGTACTTGGGGCCGGAGTCAGGCAGCCCGACCAGGCGCAACAGATCGGTGACCCGGGTCGCGATCTCGACCTTGGGCATGCGACGGCTGACCAGGCCATAACCGACATTCTCGGCCACCGTCAGGTTCGGGAATAACGCATACGACTGGAATACGATGCCGAAATCGCGCTGCGATGCCGGCAGGTTGGAGATTTCCTTGTCGGCCTGGTAGATCCGCCCGGAGGTCTGGATGTCCAGCCCGGCAATCGCGCGCAAAAGCGTGGTCTTGCCGCAACCGGAGGGGCCCAGAAAACAGACGAACTCGCCGGGGAATATCTCCAGCGAGATGTCCTTCAAAGCCCAGAAACTGCCGAATTGCTTCTTGAGCCGTTCGATCCGCAGATAGGGAGCCTGGTCTGGGGTGGCGTTTTTTTCTTGCATGGTCACGCGCGGACATCGGGCGCCCGGCACGCAGGCCGGGCGCCGTTACCGCCAGTTACTGAACTCCGAAGGGCGGTGGGAAGCCTGGCTTATTTGGGAGCCGACTTGCCGTCGTAACGCTTGGTCCACTCGGCCAGGATGCGGGCACGTTCGCTGCCCATCTTGGCAAGGTCGATCTTGACCATGGCTGCGTCGGCGCTCGGTGGATAGTTTGGCGGTGCCGGGTTCATGCCGGGGTAACCGACGATGGCGTAATACTTGCCGTACATCTCGTAGGCGCCCTTGCTCACCGCGAAGTCAGCCAGTTTCTGTGCCGCTGCCAGGTTCTTCGTGCCCTTGACGATGGCAGTTGCCTCCATATCCCAGGGCGCGCCTTCCTTGGCCAGGATGATGTCGATCGGTGCGCCGCCGGTTTTTTCCTTGGCGCCGCGCATGTCGAATCCGATGCCGATCACGCGTTCACCCTTGGCGGCCTGCACGCAGGGCGCCGATCCGGAGTGGGTGTAGACCGCGACGTTCTGGTGCAATTTGTCCATGAACTCCCAGCCGGATTTTTCGCCCATGATCTGCAACCACGCGTACACCGCCTGGTAACCCGTGCCCGACGATGCCGGGTTGGGCATGACGATGGAATCCTTGTAGACCGGGTTGGTCAGATCGGCCCAGCTTGCGGGCTTGGGCATGTTCTTCTTGCCGCCTTCGATGGTGTTGAAACACATCACTGCCAGCCAGGCATCCATGCCGGTCCAGGTGGTTGGATTCTTGTCGCTGCGAAATGCCGGCTTGATCTGGTCCACGCCCTTTGGCGTATAGGGCTGCAACATGCCCATCGAATCAAACAGCGCGATGCTCGAAGCACCCAGGCCCCAGATCACATCTGCGCGCGGATTGTCTTTTTCAGCCAGCAAGCGCGCGGTGATGACACCAGTGGAGTCGCGCACCCAGGCGATCTCGACATCGTTGTGGGCGGTTTCGAAGGCCTGTTTGTAGACACCCAACTGGTCGTTCTCCAGTGCCGTGTAGACCGTGATCTTGGTTTTCTGCGCCAGGGCCGGGACAGCCATCAATGCGGAAACCGCAAGTACCGCTGCACCTTGCAGCAGTTTGCGGACGGTGGGTTTGAACATGGTGGGAACTCCTTTTGCAGTTAGGACAGGGTTTGCCGGACACACCGGCACGGGTGACACACTGTATGAACGGTCGATGACAAGGTTGTTACAAGGAAGCCGGCGGACGCAGTGTCACGACATTCACAAAGATTGTCAACAATTTACAAAAAACAGTTTACACACGAGCCGGGCGATTATTCGTCCTGATCGCTGCGACGTCAGCATACGCGCGCCCCCACGAACCAGACGCAGGATTTACCCGTAGGAAGCGCCCGCAATTTGTTCCAATTTCGCCCCCGCATGCGCTTGCAACAAACATGCCTGAAACATCCGCGCCGCGCGCGACGGCTCCGGCGAGCGGCGCACGATGGCCAGGAACCGGCAGGAATAACGAAACAGTTCCGCACGCAATGGGCGCATCTGGCGCTGCTGCACGAAGCCGCCGGCATAGTGATCGGGCAGGAAACCCAGGAACCGCCCCGACAAAATCAGGGTGGCGATCGCCTCCTGGTCGAATGCCGTGGCCTGGCGCGCAAGCCGCATCTGCTGGCTGATCTCCATATTGGGAGAGTGGTAACCCAGGCCGGCAAAGCGGTACGGCGCAAGCAGGTCCCACGACAGGGCGGTTTCGTCGGCGGCGAACAAGGGATGGTCGGCACCACAATAAAGCAGCATGGTCTCGTCGAACAAGGCATCGTAGGCCAGGCTGTCCGAGCGTCGGTGCCCGGGAATGACGCCGACCTGGAACTGGCCGTCGATCACGCCGCGCTCGATTGCGTTGATCGGCGCCACGTGCAAATTCAGCGCCACGTCGGGTGCCTGCACGCAGAACAGCGCGATCGCCGCGCCAATACGGGCCGCCGGATTGGTCGCGGTCTTGTCGAACACGGCCACGTGCAGTTGGCCGCCCAGACGGCGGTGGACCTCGTCCACGCTGGCACGAAAGGCTTCGGTCGAGGCGAGCAGGCGCAGTGTCTCGGCATAGATCTGCTCGCCCTCGGCAGTCAACGAGAAGCCGCCACGGCCGCGCCGGCACAAGGTCATGCCCAGCCGCACTTCCAGATCCTTGACATGGCGGCTGATGGTCGAGGTGCCGATGTTGAGCTCGAGCTCGGCAGCCGCCATGCCGCCGCAGTCGACGACGGTCTTGAACACGCGCAGCAGGCGCAGATCCATGTCGCCGAGCTGGCCCAGTACCGCGTGGCTCTTTACTTGCATATTCTGGCAATTGAAAGTTGATATTTAGTCATTCTTAAGAGTAACAGAGCCGGCCACAATACCATTTTCATCACCCAGCCATCCTGGTATCTGACGGAGCAACCACCATGAACCTGAACGACGCCCAGCACCTGTCACCTGCGCCCCGCCTCGATGCCGCCTGGCTGGAGCCGCACTGGATGCCCTATACCGGCAACCGCAACTTCAAGGCCAACCCGCGCATGATGGTCAGCGCCCAGGGTTGTTACTACACCGACGTCAATGGCCGAAAGATCTTCGACGGCTTGTCCGGCCTGTGGTGCTGCGGCCTGGGCCATGCGCGGCCGGAAATCACCGAAGCGGTCAGCCGGCAGATCGGCAAGCTCGATTATTCGCCGGCGTTCCAGTATGGCCACCCGTTGTCGTTCGAGCTGGCCAACAAGGTCAAGGAACTCACACCCGAGGGCCTGGATTACGTGTTCTTCACCGGTTCGGGTTCGGAGTGCGCGGATACCTCGCTGAAGATGGCGCGCGCCTACTGGCGCCTCAAGGGCCAGGCCAGCAAGACCCGCTTCATCGGGCGCGAGAAGGGTTATCACGGTGTCAATTTCGGCGGCATCTCGGTCGGCGGCATCGTGGCCAACCGCAAGGCCTACGGGCAGACCATCGAAGCCGACCACCTGTCGCACACCATGCTGCCGGGCAACGAGTTTTCGCGCGGCATGCCGGCCACGGGCGCCGAACTCGCAAACGAGCTGCTCAAGGTGATTGCATTACACGACGCATCGAACATCGCAGCGGTGATCGTCGAGCCGTTCTCGGGTTCGGCCGGTGTCATCATCCCGCCGGTGGGTTACCTGCAGCGCATGCGCGAGATCTGCACCGCGCACAATATCCTGCTGATTTTTGACGAAGTCATCACCGGGTTCGGTCGTTGCGGCACCTTCACCGGCGCGCAAGCTTTCGGCGTCACACCCGACATCCTGAACGCCGCCAAGCAGATCACCAATGGCACGCAGCCGCTGGGCGTGGTCGTGGCCAAGAAGGAGATCTACGACACCTTCATGTCTGCCGGCGGCCCGGACTACATGCTCGAATTCGTGCACGGGTATACCTATTCCGCGCACCCGGTTGCCTGCGCCGCCGGCGTGGCCGCGCTCGACGTGCTGGTAAAGGACGACCTGGTCAACCGGGTCAAGGGCCTGGCACCGTACTTCGAGCAGGCGGTGCACAGCCTCAAGGGCGTCAAACACGTGACCGACATCCGCAACTACGGGCTGGCTGCGGGGTTCACCATCGACGCTGCACCCGGTGAGCCGGCCAAGCGCCCCTACCAGATCGCCATGAAGTGCCTGGACAAGGGCTTTTATGTCCGATACGGTGGCGACACCATCCAGCTGGCGCCGCCCTTCATCGTCGAAAAGTCCGAAATCGACAGCCTGATCAATGCGCTGGGCGACGCGCTGCGCGAGACCGATTGAGGTTTTCCCCGAGGACGGCATCACGATCCGCGGCAACACGCGCCGGCACTTCCGCGGTTCGAAGCCAGGCATTTTGCGGCGCGCGACACCCGGGGCCGGAACCCGGCTTGCGGTTGCCGGCCGATCCGCAGATTCATTCACCTTCATCATTCGACGGAATTCACAATGTACAACGATCCTTTCCTGCAAGTCGCCGGCACCAGCAGCACCGCGATGCCGACCATCGGCCACCTGATCGACGGCAAACTCGTCGCCGGTGGCAGCCGCTCCCAGGACGTGTTCAACCCGGCCACCGGCAAGGCGGAAAAGCGCCTGCTGCTGGCCGATGCGGCCACGCTGGAGCTGGCGATTGCCTCGAGCCAGGCTGCCTACCCGGCCTGGCGCGCGACACCGCCGCTCAAACGCGCACGCGTCATGTCCAAACTCAAGCAGCTGCTGGAAGAACATGCCGATCAGCTGTGTGCGCTGTTGACCGCCGAACACGGCAAGGTCGTCGGCGATGCATTGGGTGAGTTGCAGCGCGGCATCGAGAACGTCGAATACGCCAGTTACGCGCCAGAACTGCTCAAGGGAGAACACAGCAAGAACGTCGGGCCGTCGATCGACTCGTGGAGCGAGTTCCAGCCGCTGGGCGTGACCGCCGGCATCACGCCGTTCAACTTCCCGATCATGGTGCCGCTGTGGATGTGGCCGATGGCCGTGGTCTGCGGTAACACCTTCATCCTCAAGCCGTCCGAGCGCGACCCGTCGAGCGCGCTGATGGTGGCGCAGCTGGCGCTGGAGGCCGGGCTGCCGCCTGGCGTGCTCAACGTCGTCAACGGCGACAAGGAAGCCGTGGACGCGATCCTGGCCGACAGACGCATCGCCGCGGTGAGCTTTGTCGGCTCCACGCCGATCGCCGAATACGTCTATGCCACCGGCTGTGCGAACGGCAAGCGGGTGCAGGCCCTGGGCGGCGCCAAGAACCACGCGGTGGTGATGCCCGACGCCGACGTGCCCAATGCGGTCAGCGCGATGATGGGTGCTGCCTATGGCTCCTGCGGTGAGCGCTGCATGGCGGTGCCGCTGATCGTGGCCGTGGGCGACGCGACCGCCGACGCGATGATCGCCGGCCTGAAGACCGAAATCGCCAAGATGAAGGTCGGTCCGGGCAAGGACGCCTCCAACGACATGGGCCCGCTGGTCACCAAGCCGCACTTCGAAAAGGTCAAGGGTTATGTGGACCAGGGCGTCAAGGAAGGCGCGAAGCTGCTGGTCGACGGCCGCGGCGTCAAGGTACCGGCCGGCCACGAGGACGGGTATTTCATGGGCCCGTGCCTGTTCGACGACGTCAAGCCCGGCATGTCGATCTACCAGGACGAAATCTTCGGGCCAGTGCTCGGCATCGTGCGCGTCAAGACGCTGCAGGAAGCGATGGAGCTGATCGACCAGCACGAATACGGCAACGGCACCTGTATCTTCACCCGCGACGGCGAAGCGGCGCGGTATTTCAGCGACAACATCCTGGTCGGCATGGTCGGCGTCAACGTGCCGCTGCCGGTGCCGGTGGCGTACCACTCGTTTGGCGGCTGGAAACGCTCGTTG
>ENA-ORBV01008051-ORBV01008051.1-microbial-mat-metagenome-genome-assembly--contig:-NODE-8051-length-17866-cov-7.364101_pt1 | contig 17866 bp, 14 predicted proteins | sample MGYA00237777_ERZ505514 | MGnify/ENA primary metagenome ERZ505514 (study PRJEB26160, sample SAMN06269048) | microbial mat metagenome | isolation source: Oligotrophic lake microbial mat | place...
GTCGGTTAGAGCGATGGAATCATAATCCACAGGTCCGCGGTTCGAATCCGTGAAGCGCCACCAAATCCCGCGTAAAAACCAGAAAGCTCGCTATCAATCCGGTAGTGAGCTTTTTTCGTGATCTCGGTTGTAGGCAATCTGCAGGCAACTTGCCCAAATCGAGGTCCTACCTGTCGGTGTAGGCTGGCATCATGTCCCCACACGATTCAAAGGGTTCCGGCAACCAGTGCGAGCACTACGGCGGCTGGATTCCTACGATCGTCGCCAATCGCCAATCGCCAGTCGCCAGTCGCCGGTCGTGGGTCTATTGCTGGCGCCTGAGGGCTCGGCAGGTATCGACGCGGCCGCTTCTAGGGTGCGCCTTCTGGTCGCAGATAGTGCCAGCGCGCACTAGCCCGGGCGCACTGCTTATGCGGCCTCTCTCCATCCGGATGCCGTGTCCTCAAATACCACTTTGTCCCTATGCGAACGGTCCAGATTTGCAAGACGTTCAACCATGTCCTTTATTCGGACATTGCCGTCTACGGTTTCGATGTAGATCGCTTGCATTAGGACGCTTGCGCTTTTCGGCACTCTTCCGCGACGTTCCCAAAGAGAAACCGACTCCTCAGACGCGCCGACTAAAGCCCCATAGCGAGTTTGAGAAAGGTCAAGTTCCTTCCGAAGAAACCTTAGTTCTGCTCCCGTCATGTAGCCATTGCCGGCAATTTCACGGCCAATTGCTTGATGCAGTCCTCCCACATTGGCAATAGCTACAGCCTTTCCGCCGGCGACTTTCTTGGTCTTGAAACCGTTGGCCAGCCACACGTTTTGCAATCCAGATTCAGTGTAGTGGTACATAGTCAATCCCCTTTAAAACACGGTAACAACCGCAATCCAATCTCCGTTCTCATCTCGTTCAACTGCCGCCGCAACTCTTACCAAGTCACCTGCATGGTGATGTCGCAAGGTGCATTTCCAATTTCCCCTTATGTTTTCGTGAGCGCTTTCAAACATAGCCCCATGTTGCAAACACGCGATCACCTGGGTCCGCGTGATTTTCCGGCGTTTCATCTGTTGCCTCGCGTGAGGCTCAATAAACACATTCAGCGAGTCTTCGGCAAGCAACCGAATGATGCGGAGCATGTTTGCATCGTTGAGACGTAGAGGTATTGGCTCACCCATGCCGTAATTATTACGGGTTTCTCCCGAGATTGCACCTGTTCCTTTGAACAGCCATGCTGCCAACATGGCAGGGATTTCCCTGGGTTTGCCGTGTGCGCGGCAGGCAAGCCTTGCCTTGCGGCCTTGCATTTCATTTTCTGCGGCCGTTTGGCGCAGGGATGCGCGGCATGTTTGCACCGAGCGATGCCCGCCAGGAGACGCCCTGTGCGCCGCGTATCATCAGATCGTTCAAACTGCTAACACGATGAGTCGACGATCTTCTTACGGCTGGCTGCTGCATCTGTTTCCGTTCCTGCAGTGGCGGCACATGGTGGACCGGGTGACCTTGCGCGCCGACGCCATTGCCGGTTTGACCGGGGGCCTGGTGTTGGTGCCACAGGGGGTCGCGTTCGCAACCATTGCCGGCATGCCGCCGGAATATGGCCTGTACGCGGCGATGCTGCCGGCCATCGTTGCAGCCTTGTGGGGGTCGTCGTGGCATTTGGTGTCCGGTCCGACGACTGCCATCTCGATCGTGGTTTTTGCCACGATGAGTCCGTTGGCCGAGGCTGGATCACCGGAGTATGTCGGGCTCGTCCTGACACTCACCTTCCTGGTCGGATTGTTCCAACTGGCGCTGGGCGCGTTGCGACTGGGCACGCTGGTCAACTTCGTCTCGCATACGGTGGTGGTCGGTTTCACCGCCGGCGCGGCGGTGCTGATCGCGGCCAGCCAAGTGAAGAACTTCTTCGGTATCGACATTGCGCGCGGATCGTCCGTGTGGCGGGTACTGGAAGCGCTGGTGCAACAGGCCTCGCAGATCAATCCTTTCGTGACCCTCGTCGCGGCGTCGACCGTCATCGCCAGCGTGTGGATCCGCCGCTGGCGGCCCCGCGCGCCGCACATGATTGCTGCCCTGGTGGTGGGTGCGCTGATTGGCGCGGTGCTCAACCTGATTTTCGGCAGTGCTCGTACCGGGATCACCAGCATTGGCGCTTTGCGGGTCGGCTTTCCTCCGCTGTCCAGTCCTGATTTTTCGGCAGGCACGATAGAGAAGTTGGTGCCGATCGCCATCGCGGTGGCGTTGCTGGCACTCACGGAGGCGGTGTCGATCGCCCGTGCCGTTGCGCTCAAGAGCGGGCAGCGTATCCATGGCAATCAGGAATTTATCGGACAGGGTCTGTCGAATCTGGCCGGAGCGTTTTTCTCCGGATATGCCTCCAGCGGGTCGTTCAATCGCAGCGGGCTGAATTACGAGGCCGGCGCGCGGACTCCCCTGGCTGCGGTTTTTTCGGCGGTTTTTCTGTTGTTGATCGTGCTGTTCCTGGCGCCGTTGGCCGCGTATCTGCCGATTCCGGCGATGGCCGGCATCCTGTTTGTGGTCGCCTGGGGACTGATCGATTTTCACCATATCGCCGAGATCATCCGTGTCAGCCGTGAGGAAACCACGGTGTTGATGGCCACGTTGGTTGCGACGCTGACACTGCAACTGGAGTTTGCGATCTATATCGGCGTGTTGCTGTCGCTGCTGATTTTCCTCAATCGCACGGCCAAACCTGGTATCGAAGACGTCAAGCCGCTGCCGGGTCAGTGGCCGCCCGGGTTCGGCAACGACACCGGGCTGCCGGACTGTCCACAACTGAAGATCGTTCGGATCAACGGGCCGATCTTCTTTGGTGCTACTAATTACATAGCGGCTGAATTGCAGCGAATCGATGAACGCAACCCCATGCAGCGCAGCTTGCTGGTGGTCGGCTCGGGTATCAATTTTGTCGATCTGGAGGGCGCGCAGTTGCTGGCGCAAGAGGCGCGCCGGCGGCGCGCACTGGGCGGCGCCTTGTATGTCTTCTATATGAAGGACGAGCCGATGGAGATGATGCGCCGCTGCGGCGCATACGACGTGATCGGCGCGGAGAACTTCTTTCGCCTGGGTGAAGACGTGATCGGCAAGTTGTTCCCGAAGCTCGATGCCGGTATTTGCAGCAATTGCAAAGTGCGCATTTTTGCCGCTTGCAAGGTCGATACGACACAGGAGGCGGCACAAGCAGCCGAGCCGGTTGCCCAGCCGATAGTCGTGGTCCCGCGACGGCCGGCGACCGATTCAGGGCTGCCGTCCAGCTAAAATCATGCCTTGTCTGCCGCCATATCACTCCGTAGCAGCCCCTGGATGGTCACCATGAACCGCTGTCACCGTTTCCTTCTGCTGCGCCGGGCCACGATGGCGCTGTGCCTGGTCCTTGGCATGCTGGTGGTGTTGCCCAATGCCGACGCGCAGACGATGGTGCGGCAGTTTCCTGCTGCGGTCAAACGCGGCGTCATGACGGTGGGCGCGCCACCCGAGGTCACGATCAACGGAAGTGCGTTGCGCCTGGCGCCCGGTGTGCGTATCCGCGGGCCGAACAACATGCTGGTGCTTTCGGGTGCCTTGATTGGCCAGCGCATGCCGGTCAATTACGTGCTGGAGTCGCAAGGCCTGGTTCGCGACGTATGGATCCTGAATGCAGCCGAGGAGGCGGTGCAACCGAGGGGTTGGGATACGGTCACCAATTTCGTATTCGAGTCCGACGCGGACAAACCCAAGGTCGATGACGGCAAAACGCCTTACAACCAGCTTCCGGGTTACCCCAAGAAATAGGCTGGAAATCCTCCATGAGCAAAAAAGTCTTCATCAAAACCTTTGGCTGCCAGATGAACGAGTACGACTCGGCCAAGATGGTGGATGTTCTGCACGCCGCCGAAGGATACGAGGCTACCAGCGACGTCGATGAAGCCGACCTGATTTTGTTCAACACCTGTTCGGTGCGCGAGAAGGCCCAGGAAAAGGTCTTTTCCGATCTCGGGCGGGTCAAGCACCTGAAGAAGAAGGGCGTGCAAATTGGTGTTGGCGGGTGTGTTGCAAGCCAGGAAGGGGAAGCGATCATCGCGCGTGCGCCCTATGTCGACGTGGTTTTCGGGCCGCAGACCTTGCACCGCCTGCCGCAGTTGCTTGCGCAGCGCAAGTCGCAGGATCGCGCCCAGGTCGATATCAGTTTTCCCGAGATCGAAAAATTCGACCATCTGCCACCGGCACGTGTCGAGGGCGCGACCGCGTTTGTCAGTGTCATGGAGGGCTGCTCCAAATACTGCAGCTACTGCGTCGTGCCCTATACCCGTGGCGAAGAGGTCTCACGCCCATTTGACGATGTGCTGGTGGAAGTTGCCGGCTTGGCGGACCAGGGCGTCAAGGAGATCACGTTGCTGGGGCAAAACGTCAATGCCTACCGAGCGGCCATGGCCGATGGTGGCGCTATGGCCGACCTGGCGACACTGATCGAATATGTCGCCGAGATTGCGGGCATCGAGCGCATCCGTTACACCACCAGCCACCCAAACGAGTTCACGGCGGCACTGATCGATGTGTATGCGCGGGTTCCCAAGCTGGTCAACCACCTGCATCTGCCGGTGCAGCATGGCTCGGACCGCATTTTGATGGCCATGAAGCGCGGCTATACCGCGATGGAATACAAATCCACGGTGCGCAAGTTGCGCTCCATCCGTCCGGACCTGGCGCTGTCGAGCGATTTCATCGTCGGTTTCCCGGGTGAAACCGACGCCGATTTCGCCAAACTGATGAAGCTGGTCGAAGACGTCGGGTACGACAGCTCCTTCAGCTTCATTTTCAGCCCCCGGCCTGGTACGCCGGCAGCGGCACTGCATGATGAAACGCCGCACGCGGTGAAGCTGGCGCGCCTGCAGCATCTGCAGGCGGCACTCGACGAGAACGTCAAGCGCATCAGCGCCAGCCGGCAGGGAACGGTGCAACGGGTGCTGGTCGAAGGCATGGCGCGCAAGGATGACAGCGAGTTGTTTGGCCGCACCGAATGCAACCGGGCCGTGGTTTTGAAGGGGCCGAAGCGGCTGGTGGGGCAGATGGTCGATGTGCGCATCACCCACGCGCCGCAACGGTCCTTGCGTGGGGAAGTGGTGATGGCGCAGTCCCTGGCGCTTTAGACCGCCTCAGAACGGCATCTTCGGCATGCCCTTCATGCCGCCAAAGCGCTTCATCATTTTCATCATGCCGCCGCCCTTCATCTTCTTCATCATGTCCTGCATCTGCTCGAACTCCTTGAGCATGCGATTGACCTCCTGAACCTGCACGCCCGCACCGGTCGCGATGCGGCGCTTGCGGGTGGCCTTGATCAGCTCGGGTTTGCGCCGCTCCAGCGGCGTCATGCTGTGGATGATGCCCTCCTTGCGCCGGATGTCCTTCTCGGCCCGGTTCATGTCGACCTGGCCTGCCTTCGCGGCCATGGCTGCTGGCAGTTTGTCCAGCAGGCTGGACAAACCACCCATCTGTTTCATCTGCTGAATCTGGCCCAGGAAGTCATTGAGGTCGAAGCCTGCGCCGCTCTTGAACTTGGCCGCGAGCTTTTGCGCCGCCTGCAAGTCCACGCCGGTGCTGACCTGCTCGACCAGCGCGACGATGTCGCCCATGCCCAGGATACGTCCGGCGTGGCGCTGGGCATCGAACACCTCCAGGCCGTCGATTTTCTCGCTGGTGCCGGCGAACTTGATCGGTGCCCCGGTCACATAGCGCGCCGACAACGCGGCGCCGCCACGCGAGTCGCCGTCGGTCTTGGTCAGGATGATGCCGGTCAGCGGCAGCGCTTGCTTGAACGCGAGCGCGGTATTGACGGCGTCCTGTCCTTGCATGGCGTCGACGACGAACAGGGTTTCGATCGGGTTGAGTACCGTGTGCAGGTCCTTGATCTCGCGCATCAACACTTCGTCGATCGCCAGCCGGCCCGCCGTGTCGACAAGCAACACATCGAAATAGTGCTTGCGGGCGTAGTCGAGCGCGGCCGCCGCGATATCCACCGGTTTCTGGTCGGCCGTACTGGGAAACCATTCGGCTCCGGCCTGCTTGGTGACCGTCTTGAGCTGCTCGATCGCCGCCGGGCGGTAGACGTCGCCGGATACCGTCAGCACCTTTTTCTTGCGTTTCTCGATCAGGTGGCGTGCCAGTTTGGCGGTCGTCGTCGTCTTGCCCGACCCTTGCAGGCCCGCCATCAGGATCACCGCAGGTGGTTGGGCGACCAGATTGAGGTCGCTGATACCTTCGCCCATGGTGGCAGCCAGTTCGCGGTTGACGACGCCCACCAGTGCCTGGCCGGGCGAGAGCGAGCCCATCACCTCCTGCCCGAGGGCTTTCTCCTTGACGCGGGCAATGAAATCGCGCACCACCGGCAGGGCTACGTCGGCTTCCAACAGGGCCATGCGGACCTCGCGCAACATGTCCGACACGTTGGACTCGGTGATACGCGCCTGGCCGCGCATTTCCTTGACGAGGCGTGACAGTTTTTCTGAAAGCGAAGAGGCCATGGGTATTGGGGGAGGGCTGGCGCGTCCGGATGTCTGGCGCACGATTGCGGACTAGCGAAACGCTAAACTGTACCCATGATTCTAGCCAGTGGCTTCACGTTCACCGATGTTCTTGCCGTGATCGTGGCCGTGGCTTACCTGTTGCCGGCCTTGACGAAGGAATTGCGGGTGCACCATGCGCGCCTGGTGGTGCTGGTGGCGTGGCTCGCACATGCCGTCGTGCTGGCGAACGGTTTGATCGGTGCGACGCCGCGATTCGGGTTTGCGCCGGCCTTGTCGGGTACGGTCTGGCTGGTGGGAGCGGTCTACGCCGTCGAGAGCCAGTTCTATCCGCAACTGCAGATTCGTCGCGTCATGTGCGTGCTGGCGGCCGTCGGCGTCTTGTTGCCGCTGGCGTTTCCGGGCGCGCCCTTGCATCCAGCAGCATCGGTCTGGTTGCCCTTGCACTGGGTTTTGGGCATCGGTTCCTATGGTTTGTTTGCTGCCGCGGTGGTGCACGCCTGGTTGATGGGGCGCGCCGAGGATCGCATGCGTCTGGCTGCGGAGTCGGACAGCGGCGTGCCACTGCTGACGCTTGAGCGCCTGACGTTCCGGTTTGTCGGCGCAGGCTTCGTGCTGCTCACCGCCACCTTGTTGGTGGGGCTGTTGTTCGGCGAGGCGCTTTACGGCCCCGGCATGGGATGGCACTTTAACCACAAGAATGTGTTTTCGGTGTTGTCCTGGTTCACATTTGCCGCTTTGCTGCTGGGGCGCGCCCGTTTCGGCTGGCGCGGCCGGCGCGCCGTGCGCGTGCTGTATGCGGGAACCGGCATGTTGTTCCTGGCCTACGCGGGCTCGCGGTTTGTGATGGAAGTCGTTTTGGGCCGTACGTCATGAAGTTCCTCCTGGTGTTGTTCGTCGTGCTGGTGGGTTTCTGGATCTGGCGTTCGAACCGCGCCAACGAGCGGCTGGACGAACGGCAATCCGAACGTCCGTCGGACAAGCAGGTGCAAGGCGCCACCGAAGATGCCATTGACATGGTCGGTTGCGACCTGTGCGGCCTGCATTGCCCGCGAACCGATCTGATCGCTGGCCGCAAGGGCGTGTATTGTTCCCAGCAGCACCGCAATCAGGCCGAAGCCTGATTCACGCCGCCATGGCCAGCGTGCAATCCCAGTCGCTGCAGGTCCCGTGGCGCCTGGAGGGCCATGCCGGGAGCGGCGAACCCGACGAATTTGCGCGCCTGTGGCGCGGCTTCATGACGGCGCGCGTGACGCTTGGACTGGTTTTGCTGGCCTTGCAGTCCACCTTGTACGTGCTGGGTCAGGCCTCGGACCCGTTGTTGGTGCTGGTCTGTGGCGCCTATCTTGTCGCCACGCTGGTGACGCGATTGCTGGGCAAGGCGCGCCGACTGGGGCCGACCATGGGGCCGCGCTGGGTGTCCACGATCGGCGTCGACGTCGTCACGTTTGTATTGCTGCAATATGTGCAGGGCCAGGCCGGGATCAACTATTCGCCTTTGCTCGCCTTGCCGGTCCTGATGTCGGCGGTGCTCGGTTCCTTGCCACTGGCGATGGGAACAGCGGCAGGAGCGACGCTGTTGCTGCTGACCCAGGCCAGTCTGGTGGGTCTGCGGGTCGATGCCGACGCCACCGCAATGGTCGCGCAGTCTGCACTCAGCGGTGCCGGGTATTTCGCCATTGCGTTCCTGGCCAGCCAGATGTCGGCTCGGCTGGCGACCGAGGAGCAGCGCTCGCAACGCAGCCAGATGGTGGTTCGGGTGCAACGCGAAGTCAACGCGCTCGTCATCGAATCGCTGACTGACGGCATTCTGGTGGTGGACGGGGAGGGGCAGGTGCTGTCCGCCAACCCGGCAGCGTGCCGCTTGCTTGGACGCGATACACAGGACATCCAGTCGCCGTTCTCGCTGACCTCGCAAACCGCATGGCAGGACCTGGCGCGGCTGAACCTGGCCAGTTTTGCGACCAACCAGGCGCACAGTGCCAGCGTGGTTTTCCATCTGGCCGGGTCTGGACCCCAATATGCGCAGGTGCGAACCCGCATGGCGGTCACCGATGGCGGCGCGTCTGAGCGCCTGTGCGTGATCTTCGTGCAGGACCAGCGCGAAGTGGAGGCGCGCATGCGGACCGAGAAGCTTGTCAGCATGGGGCGCATGTCGACGGCTGTCGCGCACGAGATCCGAAACCCATTGGCGGCAATCGTCCAGGCCAATGCGCTGCTCGACGAAGACGTCGACGATCCCAGGCTCAAGGCCTTGACCCGCATGGTGCAGCAAAATGCAAGTCGGCTCGAACGAATCGTGGACGAGATACTCAACATTTCGCGCGTGCAAAAGCGCAGCGACGCCGCCGAGCAGCCAACTGTGCAACTCAATGGCGCGGTCGATCAGATCTGCCAGGACTGGATGCAGAGTGCAAACCGCCAGAGTGTTTTGCGGACCCTGTTTTGTGCCGGCAACCCGGTTGTGGCGTTCGATGCCGAACACCTGCGCCGGGTTCTGATCAACCTGCTCGACAACGCCTTGAGGCATGCGGGCGTCAGCGCCGAATCGATCCAGGTTGTGACCACAGAAACTGCCGGTGGCGGCGTGAGCCTGGCGGTATGGAGCGACGGCGAGCCTATGGAGCCTTCGGTCGAGCGCCATCTTTTCGAGCCGTTCTTTTCGTCGCAAAGCCGTTCGAGCGGACTGGGTCTGTATATCTGCCGTGAGTTGTGCGCCGGTCACGGTGCGTTGATCGGCTTCTCGCGTACGCGGCGCAAGGTCTCGGCCACGCCCGTCACCGGGAACGAATTCTGCATTCGGTTTTCCCAGGTGCGGTCCCAGGACGGGCAGAGGCCATCTGAGAAAATCGTGCGCACCGTATGACCGACACGCAACCGCATAACGACGTGCACATTCTCGTCGTCGACGACGAGCCGGATTTGCGCACGTTGTACGAACTGGCCTTGCTGCGTGAGGGTTACGAGGTCGTCGGCGTCGGTGACCTTGCGCGGGCGCGCGAACTGCTGGCAGCGCAGCGCTTCGACGTGGTCATCACCGATATGCGTCTGCCCGACGGCCTGGGTACGGCGTTGCTGCACCAGATGCGTGAGCAGCATCGCACCGAGCGTTGTGTCGTGATCACGGCCTATGGCTCGGCAGACAACGCGGTCGAGTCTCTGAAAGCCGGTGCGTTCGACTACCTGACCAAACCGGTGGACATTCGCCAGTTCAGGTCCGTCATTGCATCGGCGGTCTTGGGCGCACGCAAGGAAGCCACGGCTGGGCGGCGTCATTCGGCAGGTTCGGCGACACGCGAAGGGGGGGACAATCGCCGACGCACCGATACCGCGCCCGCTGTCGGTGAAGCGGCCTTGCAGCGGCTCGTGGGCGAGTCGACAGCGATGCGCATGGTCAAGGAGCGGGTAGCCAAGGTAGCGCGATCAATGGCGCCGGTATTGGTGACCGGCGAATCGGGCACCGGCAAGGAACTGGTGGCGCGCGCACTACATGCCAACAGCCATCGCGCCGCCGGTCCCCTGGTGGCAGTGAACTGCAGCGCCATTCCCGAAAGTCTGCTCGAAGCCGAGTTCTTCGGCTCCAAGAAGGGCGCGTTTACCGGTGCTGCGCAGGACCGCGACGGCTTTTTCCAGGCGGCCAGGGGCGGCAGTCTATTTCTGGACGAGATCGGCGACCTGCCGCTGGCCATGCAGTCCAAGTTGTTGCGGGCCATCCAGGAGCGCAGTGTGCGCAGTGTTGGCTCGACGCAGGAAGAGCCGGTCGATGTGCGCATCATCAGCGCGACACATCGGGATCTGGCCGCCGAGGTGCACAACGGGCGTTTTCGCCAGGATCTGTATTACCGTCTCAATGTGATCGATATCGTGATTCCGCCCTTGCGTGATCGTCTGGACGACCTGCCGGCCCTGTGCGCGAGTCTGCTCAGGCGCATTGCCGCAGAGTCGGGCGTCGAGGTGCCCACACTGTTGCCGGGCGTGCTCGAGCAGATCTGTCTGGCGCCGCTCAAAGGCAACGTGCGCGAACTCGAAAATCTTCTACACCGCGCCGTCGCGCTGAGCGACGGCGGTGAAATCCAGGTCGATTTCATGGGCGAGCAGACGATGCCGGTGCCGTTGTCGGCTTTCCCCGACGCGCCGGTGGCCGACGCCCTGGCGACCGGCGCCGGTGCCTTGTTGGGGGCGGGTACTGCGGTTTCCATTCCGACGGATCTTCAGAGCCATCTTGATCGGCAGGAGCGCGAGATCCTGGTACAGACCTTGCGCGAGACCGGCTTCAATCGGACCGCGGCTGCGGCGCGCCTGGGCTTGAGTCTGCGCCAGATCCGCTACCGGATTGCGCGCCTGCGGATCGACGATCCCGCAGGGGAAGCGCCGGATGACGCCGACTGAGCCTGCCGGCAGCCCTCCTGGGCCCGGCGCGACTTTGTGGGACGGTGGCTGGTACCGGCTTGCGCGCGGTGTTGCATCGCCCAACTTCGGAGCGCGTCCACCGGGCTCGGTCGTCGATCTGCTGGTGATGCACTCGATCAGCCTGCCACCGGGTGAATACGGCGGCGATGCGGTGCGACAGTTGTTCACCAATAGCCTGGATTGGGATGCCCATCCGTATTACGCCAGCATCCGCGGGTTGACGGTGTCCGCCCATTTTTTTGTGCAGCGCAGCGGTGCCTTGTGGCAGTTCGTCGACTGCGATGCGCGGGCCTGGCATGCTGGCGTTTCGTGTTACCGCGGTCGCGCCAATTGCAACGACGACTCGATCGGCATCGAACTCGAAGGCCTGCAGGGCGAGCGATTCGAGTCCGCCCAATATGAGACCACGGCTGCGCTGTGCGCTGCGATTGCACAGCGCTATCCGGTTGCCCATGTGGCCGGGCACGAGCATATTGCGCCCGGACGCAAGACCGACCCGGGCAGTGGCTTCGACTGGGCGCGAATGCAGGCGATGGTGGGCTGGGCGGATCGGTATTTTCCCCAGTTGTTGTAAGAGCCCGACGGTTACGTTTTTTTGCGCTTGCGCGCAGTCGCGCGCGCTGGCACCGACATGTGCCGATACGCGGCCGACCTCAGGTGCAGTCGCCATGCGGCCGGCAACACCATTTGGGCCGCCATGTCGCGTGGTTGCACGATTTGTCTGGCTGCGGCTCGTGCCGACGGGCATTGCCGATGTGCTGGCACCGCGACCGGTTCGCGGCAGTCGGCCAGGCATCCACGGCGCTATCTCCGACGTATTCCGGCTTCTCGTGACTTTGGCGGCGATACACTACCGGTAGTGGGTTGTATTCAATGCAGGCCCCATATATAGTGTGTGCAGGTTGCGTGAGGGGCTTGTCCAACAACCGACCGCAGAGCCCTCTCAGCAAGCCGTAATCCTCCCACAAGACCATCCCAGAGACGAGGAACATCCATGCAGATTGCCAGCAATACGCCCGCCCCAAACCCATTGGCTTTGCCCGTTTCGGCCAAAGCCATGGGTAAACAACAAGTCGGCGGCCCATTGACCCAATACCAGATCATCCGACGCAACGGCGCCGTGGTGCCCTTCGAACCCAACAAGATCGCTGTCGCCATGATGAAGGCGTTCCTGGCCGTGCATGGCACGCAGGGTGCGGCCTCGGCCAGTGTGCGCGTGGTGGTCGACGAGCTGACACAACTGGTCATCCGCGCGCTGGTGCGCTCGCGGCCGGGCGGCGGCACGTTCCATATCGAGGATGTGCAAGACCATGTCGAGCTCGGCCTGATGCGTGGCGGGCACCATGAAATTGCCCGCGCGTACGTGCTGTATCGCGAGAAGCGCTCACAGGAGCGTGCACGCCAGGTCGAGCTGGATGCGCCCAAGGCGCCGCAGTTGCATGTGATCGACAAGGGCCAGCGTGTCGCGCTCGACCTTATCTGGCTCAAGACCCTGATCCAGACCGCCTGTGAAGGGCTGGGGCCGGATATCCGCTTCGAACCCATCATGGCCGAGACATTGCGCAACCTGTACGACGGAGTGCCGATGGACGAGGTCTACAAGGCGTCGGTGCTGGCGGCACGTACCTTGATCGAGAAAGATCCTGACTACACCTACGCCACGGCGCGGCTGCTGTTCCACACCATCGCCAAGGAGATCCTCGGACAGGACGTGCCGCAGGCCGAGATGGGCCCGGCCTACGTGGAGTACTTCCCGAAATTCGTGCGCCGTGGCGTCGATGCGGAGCTGCTGGACGAACGCCTGCTGCAGTTCGACCTGGCGCGTCTGGGGGCGGCACTCAAGCCCGAGCGCGACCTGCAGTTCGACTACCTGGGTCTGCAGACGCTGTACGACCGCTACTTCCTGCACATCAGCAAGACCCGGATCGAGATGCCGCAGGCATTCTTCATGCGGGTGGCCATGGGCCTGTCGCTAGGCGAGATCGACCGCGAGGCGCGGGCGATCGAGTTCTACGAGGTGTTGTCGTCGTTCGACTTCATGTCCAGCACGCCGACGCTGTTCAACAGCGGCACCTTGCGCTCGCAACTGTCGTCGTGTTACCTCACCACGGTGCCGGACGATCTGGATGGCATCTACGAGTCGATCAAGGAAAACGCGTTGTTGTCCAAGTTTGCCGGCGGCCTGGGCAACGACTGGACCCGGGTGCGTGCGCTGGGCTCGCGGATAAAGGGAACCAATGGCGAATCGCAGGGCGTGGTGCCGTTCCTCAAGGTCGTCAACGACACCGCGGTGGCGGTGAACCAGGGCGGCAAGCGCAAGGGTGCGGTGTGCACCTACCTGGAAGCCTGGCACCTGGACATCGAGGAGTTCCTGGAACTGCGCAAGAACACCGGCGACGACCGCCGCCGCACGCACGACATGAACACCGCCAACTGGATTCCCGACCTGTTCATGCGACGCGTCATGGAAAAAGGCAGCTGGACGCTGTTCTCGCCGTCCAACGTGCCCGACCTGCATGACCTTTTTGGCGCTGATTTCGAGCGCGCTTATATCGCCTACGAAGACAAGGCCGCCCGGGGTGAGATCAAGCCGTCACGCACACTGCCTGCGGCCGACCTGTGGCGCAAGATGCTGACGATGTTGTTCGAGACCGGGCATCCCTGGATCACGTTCAAGGACGCCTGCAACGTGCGATCGCCCCAGCAACACATTGGCGTCGTGCATTCGTCCAATCTGTGCACCGAAATCACGCTCAACACCAGCGACACCGAGACGGCGGTCTGCAATCTGGGCTCGGTCAATCTGTTGCAGCACCTCAAGGACGGTGCCATCGACCATGACAAGTTGCGCCGTACGATCCGCACCGCGATGCGCATGCTCGACAACGTCATCGACATCAACTACTACGCAGTCAAGAAAGCGCGTGACTCCAACCTGCGGCATCGTCCGGTCGGGCTGGGCGTGATGGCGTTCCAGGACTGTCTGTACAAGCTGCGCATTCCCTATGCCAGCGAGGCTGCGGTCGAATTCGCCGACCAGTCGATGGAGGCGGTTTGTTATTACGCTTACTGGGCGTCCACCGAACTGGCGCGTGAGCGCGGACGGTATTCCAGCTATCCCGGCTCCTTGTGGGATCGCGGCATCCTGCCGATCGACACGCTGGACATGCTGGCCGCCGAACGCGGCGGTTATGTCGATGTGGACCGTTCGTCGACGCTTGACTGGGAGGCGCTGCGCCAGAAGATCGCGCAAGATGGCATGCGCAACTCCAACTGCGTGGCGATCGCACCGACTGCGACGATTTCCAACATCATCGGCGTGGACGCGTCGATCGAACCGTGTTTCGGCAACCTGTCGGTCAAGTCCAATCTGTCGGGAGAGTTCACCGTCATCAACAACAGTCTCGTGCACGATCTCAAGCGTCTGGGTCTGTGGGACGACGTGATGGTGATGGACCTCAAGCATTTCGACGGATCGTTGCAGCCGATCGATCGTGTTCCAGACGAGATCAAGTCACTCTATGCTACCGCGTTCGAAGTCGAAACCCGCTGGCTGGTCGAGGCTGCTGCACGACGTCAGAAGTGGATCGATCAGGCGCAGTCGCTCAACATCTACATGGCGGGCGCCTCGGGCAAGAAACTTGACGATACATACAAGCTGGCCTGGGTGCGCGGGCTCAAGACGACCTACTACCTGCGCACGCAGTCAGCCACCCATGCGGAGAAATCCACGGTGGCAGCCGGCCGCATGAACGCCGTGTCTTCGGGCGGCGATGGTCGCTCGGCAACTGCGACAGCACCGTTGAGTTTGCTTGATCGGGCGGCCGCTACGGCGCGCGAACAGTTGTCGGCAGTGCCTGCAACGGATGTGACTTTCTGCGGTGTGGATGACCCGACGTGCGAGGCTTGCCAGTAGCAGCGCCGCTCATGCGCGCGATGCGTTCATGAACGATGCAATTGAACAACACATCACGTCAGCGATCTGCATGAATACTTTTCATTTCATGTCGCTGATCTCATAATTCGCAGATTGGAAAATCCTATGTTGACCTGGGACGAAGAAGTCAAGCCCACACCGCCATTGTTTCTTTCTCGCGACCCTCAGGCGGGTCGTTTGGTAGAGTCTCTTTCGCATTTGCCCGAGGCTCATTTTCTGAACGACGGTGCAAGTGTCCCAAGGGCAGGCGCCCCGAGCACGCAGACATCGCCGCGTCGCGTCAAGGCCTCCGACAAACGCATCATCAACGGCAAGACCGACGTCAACCAGTTGGTGCCGTTCAAGTACAAGTGGGCCTGGGAAAAATACCTGGCGAGTTGTGCCAACCACTGGATGCCGCAAGAGGTCAACATGACCCGCGACATCGCCTTGTGGAAGGATCCGAATGGTTTGACCGATGACGAGCGCCGTATCGTCAAGCGCAATCTCGGTTTCTTCGTGACCGCGGATTCACTGGCTGCCAACAACATCGTATTGGGCAGCTACCGCCACATCACGGCGCCCGAGTGCCGGCAGTTCCTGTTGCGTCAGGCGTTCGAGGAGGCGATACATACCCACGCCTACCAGTACATCGTGGAGTCGCTGGGGCTTGATGAAAGCGAGATCTTCAACGCCTACAACGAGGTGGAGTCGATCCGCAACAAGGACCAGTTTCTGATCCCGTTCATCGAGACGCTGACCAACCCGCACTTCACGACTGGAACTCCTGAGACCGACCGGCAGTTGCTCAAGTCGCTGATTGTTTTCGCCTGCCTGATGGAGGGGCTTTTCTTCTACGTCGGGTTCACACAGATCCTGGCGCTGGGGCGGCAGAACAAGATGACGGGCGCAGCAGAGCAATACCAGTACATCCTGCGCGACGAGTCGATGCACTGCAACTTTGGCATCGACCTGATCAACCAGATCAAGCTCGAGAACCCGCTGCTGTGGACGGCACAGTTCAAGGCGGAGATCCGCGATCTGTTCGAGCAGGCCGTGGAGCTCGAGTACAAGTATGCGGAAGACACCATGCCACGGGGTGTGTTGGGTATGAACGCATCCATGTTCAAAGGTTACCTGCGGTATATCGCCAATCGCCGGGCAACCCAGATCGGACTGGAGACGCTGTATCCCAATGAAGAGAATCCGTTTCCATGGATGAGCGAAATGATCGATCTCAAGAAGGAGCGCAACTTCTTCGAGACCCGGGTCATCGAGTACCAGTCTGGCGGCGCGTTGTCGTGGGACTGAGGAAGACCCGAATCACATGACCAATTCAATTTCACGCGAAATCGCAGGCAACTCAGAGTGCCACGATCTCATGTGTCACCCCATTCAAGGTGCTGGGATAAGGCCCAACACCCTGAATCGCTTTGTGTGCTCCAACAGGCATGAAGTGCTCTTTGTTACTTGATCAAGGAGAAAATGATGGCAACTGCAAAAAAACCGGCCGCAAAAAAGGCCGCACCAGCGAAGAAAGCTGCACCGGCCAAGAAAGCCGCAGCGAAAACGGCGCCCGCCAAGAAGGCCGCTGTGAAAAAGGCGCCTGCTAAGAAAGTGGCAGTGAAGAAGGCTGCACCGGCCAAGAAGGCTGCGCCGGCCAAGAAGGCGGCACCGGCGAAGAAGGCCGTAGCCAAGAAGGCACCAGCGAAGAAAGCCGCTGCCAAAAAGGCTGCTCCGGCGAAAAAAGCTGCAGCCAAGAAACCAGCAGCCAAGAAAGCAGCCAAGAAGCCGGCCGCCAAGAAAGCCGCGAAAGCGCCCGCTGCCGCTGCCCCGGCAGCCGCTGCTGTCGCCGCGCAAACGACGCTGAACCCGCAAGCGGCCTGGCCGTTTCCGACTGCCAGCAAACCCTGAACGAGCCTTTCGGTTCGTTACAAGCCCGATGCCCGATGGTGTCGGGCTTTTTTTTGTGCGCCCAGCTATAGGTCGGTTGGTGTCGGTTACAGGCCGACGGCCTGCTTGTCGATGACGTAGTTCTGAGGACCGCGCTCCGCGATCTTGATCGAGCCGAGATGGTTGCCCAGCGCGGCGCAGCGCTCGAGTGACCATCCTTGCTCAAGACCGTACAACAATGCTCCACGGTATGCGTCACCGCAACCGGTAGGGTCGACGACGGCCTTGGCGGGGATCGCCGGCACATGGGTCTTGCGGCCTTCGACCCAGACTTCACTGCCCTTGGCGCCTATCGTGACGACCAAGCCTCGCACCTTCGTGGAAATTTCGGCGATCTCCCAACCGGTGCGATCGCACAACATCTTGCCTTCGTAGTCGTTGACGGCAACCCAGCTGGCCTTGGTGATGAAGTCACGCAATTCGGCTCCGTCGAAACGTGGCAACTGCTGGCCTGGATCGAAGATGAAAGGGATGTCGGCATCGGCAAACTGGGCGGCATGCTGCACCATCGCGTCGCGGCCATCCGGGGCAATGATCCCAAGACGGACGTCATCGCGCGCAGTGATCCGGGTCTGCCACGCCTGCTCCATTGCACCAGGGTGAAAACCATTGATCTGGTTGTTGTCCGTGTCGGTGATGATCATCGCCTGGGCGGTATAGGCATCATCGATGGTGCGCACGAAGTCACTGCTAATACCCAGATCCTCGAGCCGCTTCAGATAGACATCGCCATCGCGTCCTAACGTGGCCATCGGCAGTGGCTCGCCGCCCAGCAGTTTCAGGCTATAGGCGATGTTGCCGGCGCATCCTCCGAAATCGCGTCGCAGTGAGGGGACCAGGAACGACACATTGAGAATGTGCAGTTGTTCGGGAAGGATCTGTTCGGCAAACCGACCCTCGAAATTCATGATGGTGTCGAACGCCAGGGATCCACAGATGATGGATGCCATATCAGTACCGCCCGGCCGTTCCGAAGGTACTGATGGCCCCCTGTGGGGGCAACTTCCAGTACCGCCCGGCCGTTCCGAAGGTACTGATGGCCCCCTGTGGGGGCAACTTCCAGTACCGCCCGGCCGTTCCGAA
>ENA-ORBV01008052-ORBV01008052.1-microbial-mat-metagenome-genome-assembly--contig:-NODE-8052-length-17863-cov-5.601035_pt1 | contig 17863 bp, 19 predicted proteins | sample MGYA00237777_ERZ505514 | MGnify/ENA primary metagenome ERZ505514 (study PRJEB26160, sample SAMN06269048) | microbial mat metagenome | isolation source: Oligotrophic lake microbial mat | place...
ATCTACACCTCTCTATTCGTCGGCAGCGTCAGATGTGTATAAGAGACAGGTGCCAAACTCGTGGGCACGGCATTCACCGTGAAGACGCGATCCGGCGACAACCTCGCGCTCTACAAGGCGCTGATTCTGCTTTCGCCCGGTCACGTGCTCGTGGTCGATGGCGGCGGCGATGCCACCAATGCGCTGGTCGGCGAACTGATGATGAGGTACGCAGCGAAAAGGGGTTGCGCTGGCTTCGTGATCGATGGGGCGATCCGCGATGTCGGCGCGTTCTTCGCCGCCGATTTCCCGTGTTACGCGCGGGCTCATAACCACTGCGGCCCCTACAAGCACGGCCCCGGGAAAATCAACGTTCCCGTCGCGGTCGGGGGCGAGGTCGTCAATCCGGGCGATATCGTCGTGGGTGACGAGGATGGACTGGTGGTCTTTCCGGTCGCCGCCGCGGCGGACCTCATAGCCGCGGCGCGACACAGCGCCGCCGGAGAACAGGCGATCAAGGACGAAATCGCCAATGGCAACGTAGCGCAGTCCTGGCTCACGCGTGTGCTGCAGCCTCACGGGCTCTGCGATTGACCGGCGCCAGCCGCTGCCGAGGATCCTTCAATGAAAGACATCGTCACCGAAAGACTGCGGTCGGTCAAAGCCTCGCCCAGCATGGCCGCGAAAGCGCGCGTGGACGCTCTGCGCGCGGCCGGCATGACTATCGTCGATTTCACTCTCGGCGAACCCGACTTTCCGACGCCTTCGCACATCGTGCAGGCGGCCATCGACGCGATGCTCGCCGGGCAGACGCGCTATACCGGCTCGAGCGGCACGCCGACCTTGCGCAAGGCGATCGCGCGCAAGCTGGAAAGGGAGAACGGTCTTAGCTACGCTCCCGAGGACATCGTCGTTGGCTGCGGCGCGAAGCAGATTATCTTCAACGCCTTCGCGTCCTCGCTCGACCCCGGCGACGAGGTCATCGTGCCGGCGCCCTTCTGGGCTTCCTATCCGGACATGGTGGCGATCAATGGTGGCATTCCCGTCATTGTTCCGTGCGCCGCGCCTGACGGCCTCAAGCTCACCGCGCCAGCGCTGGAGTCGGCGATCTCTCCGCGCACACGCTGGGTTGTGCTGAACACGCCCAACAATCCATCCGGAGCGGTCTACACCGGAGAAGAGCTGCGGGCCATCACCAATGTCCTGCTGCGTCATCCGGAGGTCTGGGTGCTGACCGACGAGATCTACGAGCATTTCATCTATGGAGATGCGCGCCACATTTCGCCGGTCCGGCTGGAACCTGTCCTGCAGCGCCGCGCTCTGGTGGTCAACGGCGTTTCCAAGGCCTACGCGATGACAGGTTGGAGGGTGGGCTACGGAGCCGGGCCGCGCCCCCTCATCAAGGCCATCGATTTGCTGCTCTCGCAGAGCACGACCTGCCCCAGTGCAATCAGCCAGGCGGCCGCGGTGGCCGCGCTCGAAGGTCCGCAGGCGTGCGTTGCCGAAGCAGTGGCGATGTTTTCCGGGCGGCGCGATCGCATGGTCGCGCTGTTGAACGACATCCCCGGATTTCGATGCGCCCACCCGAGCGGCGCCTTTTACGTCTTCGCGTCGGTCGAGGGCCTGATCGGCAAGACCGACCCCGCAGGAGGCAAGCTAGACAGCAGTCTGGCCGTCATGAGCTTTCTGCTCGAACGCGCTGGCGTCGCGGCCATCGATGGCGCATCATATGGCATGGAGCCGTATCTTCGCCTTTCGTTCGCGACCTCGCTGGATCAGATCGAGCAAGGGTGCGCGCGCATCCGCAAGGCCTGTGCGTCGCTGGATGAGTAACGGGAGAAACGGGTGGGAGGCCAACGCATGAACAACCGCAGCCGAAGCTTCCGCGTCGGCGTCGACATCGGCGGCACGTTCACTGACGTCGTGCTCGTCGAGGAGCAGTCCGGGGAGATGTTCGTCACCAAGGTTTCGACAGTGCCCGCCGACCCTTCGCAGGGATTCATGAACGGCCTTTTGAAGGCGCTGCAGGACTTTTCGATTGCGCCGGCGGCGATCGACTTCGCCGTCCACGGTACCACCATCGCAACCAACGCGATCATCCAAGGCAAGGGAGCGCGGGCGGGCCTGATTACCAGCGCGGGCTTCAGCGACGTGCTCGAGATCGCTTACCAGACGCGCCCGGTGCTCTACGAGATCAACTACGAAAAGCCGAAGCCGCTGGTGCCGCGCCATCTTGTCGTCGGGGTGCGCGGGCGGATCGGGCCGGAAGGCGAAGTGATCGTCGCGCTCGACGAAGCCGACGTCGGCGCCGCGGCGCAGAAACTCGCCGCGGCGGGCGTCGAAGCCATCGCGATCGCCTTTCTTCATTCGTATCGCGATCCGACGCATGAGCGGCGCGCGGCGATGGCGATCCGGCGCGTGCTGCCGCAGATGCCGGTAGTCCTGTCCGCCGACGTGTGCCCCGAGTATCGCGAGTATCCGCGCACCAGCACGACCGTCGTCAACGCGGTGCTGCTGCCACTAGTCGGCCCGTACATCGCGCGCCTGGAAAGCCGCCTCGCCGAGACCGGGCTCGAATGCGGGTTGCACCTGATGACCTCAAGCGGCGGTATCGTGGCCTCGAGCGCGGCGAAGCGGCTGCCGGTGCATTTAGTCGAATCGGGACCCGCGGCGGGCGTCATCGGCGCCGCGTTCGTCGCGGAAGGCGCGACGTCCCAACGGCTCGCCGACAAGATCCTCTCGCTCGAGCCCGACCTCATCCTCGGCTTCTCCAACCTTCAGGCTGACATCGCGAGAGACCTGATCCGCGCCGGAAAAAACGTACTCGTCACCAATCAACGATCAGTTTCCGAGATCCTCGAAACGATTCTGCTTATCGGTCGTTTGGTCGGTGTCGAAGTCAAGGCCTTTGCCTTGGTGGCGAGTCTTGAGTCCGGCCTCGATGAGATCGCAAGAGGCGCAAGCCAGCTCCCCAGACGTCCAACTGTCTTCTTCGAAGAGTGGATGGATCCGATCATCAGCGGAATCCGCTGGGTCGAAGAACTGGTCGAGATTGCCGGCGGCGACCCGATCTTCCCAGAACTTCGAGGTGAACACGATGCCACCCGCCGCATCGTCGATCCGAATGAAGTACGGCGCCGCGATCCAGACATGATTCTCGTCTCCTGGTGTGGCCGCAAAATGAACAAAGCGCAAATGGCCGCAAGGCCAGGTTGGCAAGATATGAAAGCCGTCCGTAACGACCAGATTCACGAAATCAAATCCACCCTGATCCTGCAACCTGGCCCAGCCGCACTCACCGACGGGGTAAGCGAGATTACTGCTCGGATCGCACGTTTTCGCTAAACAGCAGCCTCTCGACGGTTGCGACAAGATCCCACCAATCTCAGGGGCGTTCCCGTCGCTCACAACATCTACATGCGGCAAAGCTCGAAACTCGTAAATCCCTTTCCCGGGCCCGTTTCACCCACCAGCGCCATCCCGTCGCAGGTTGCCGTCATGTTGGTCGCATAGTAGTCAAATTCGAGCTTCAATAACTTCCCGTCAAAGCTCCCTGTCGAAGACCTGTACTTGTCGGTCCCATTGAAAAAGGTTCCAACTGCCGAATCGGGCTTAGCCGAGATCTCAAAGCGAAACGGTACGGTCAGCCCATTGGCAAGCACCGTCGCATCCCAAACCCCATTCAGTATTTGTCCAAACAGAGTCGCCGGAATCGCAAGCAAACCTATCGACAAAAGGATCTTTTTAATGACTAGTTTTAAGCTACAACATAGACTACACAATGTCCATCGTTGTAATAGGGATTACGAATGCCGCTAAAATAGAACACGCCCATGCGGACCCTCTCCAAAAGAACTCAATACGCGCTCCGTGCCCTCTACGCACTCACTCGAAGAGGTTCCACCAAGCCAGCCCTCATAGGTGATTTGAGCAAAGAAGAAGACATCCCTAAGAAGTTCCTAGAACAAATCCTCCTTCAGCTCAAGCAAAAAGGTATCGTCGACAGCCGCCGCGGCCGCTACGGTGGTTATGTCCTGACAGCCGAGCCAGACAAGGTTTCAATTGGTTCGATCATCCGCATGATCGACGGCCCCATCGCGCCCCTTCCCTGCGCCAGCGAATCCAAGTTCCGCAAGTGTGATGAATGCCCTGACATCCGTTTCTGCGGCACCAGAATCCTGATGCGCCAGGTTCGCGACGCCACCACCGACATCCTCGACCGCACCACACTCGCCGACATCTGCAACAAGGTAGACGCCGCAAGGCTCGAAGCCGAACAAGGCGAAGAGATCATGTACTACATCTGATCTCTTAAACTGAAGCAACGCATTTAGGTTTGATCGGAGGAATCGGGCCAGCTTCAACGGACTTCTACTATCGACGTTGGGACTAACAATCGTCCATGCCCAAATGCAAGATCTCTTCGCCAACATGATCGGCAAGACCCCCGGCAGAGATGTTTGCAGCACTCACAAATTGTTTGGCCTCAGCCGGAGCAGAAGCAGTCGCGGTCACCTCACTCGCGGGCCACTTCTGCATCAACGAATTCAAGGCGCTCTCATCCTTGCCTGTCATTGACGCCATCTATGCGCTGAATGCGTACTTCAGGGAACGCGGCCTGCACAAACTCGGGCTCCTGGGGAACCAAAGCCGCGATGAAATCTCGCTTATACGGGGGCATCGATTCAGCAGAACTGATAGTCCCGGAGAGTACCCTCTTTGATGAGGTTCACAATGCCTGAATCATCCACGTACGCATCCGCGTCGCCCCAAGCGTCTACGCCTCAATCGAAGACGTAGATCGCTTCACCCGCACAATCACTGCGATTAGCTCCAGACTTTAGTAATCGCTTCCCCGTCTTCCTTCACATCCTTCGGAACCTCACGCGCCGCAAAGCTATCCAGCTTAGCCAAATAAAACATCGGTAGCGGGGCAAAGTCCGGAGCATCGGGCCACGGCTGATAAATCATCACCGCAAGCCCCACTACCTCCGCACCATAGCTCTCTACCAACGCCTTCAAATGCACTAGCTTTTGCCCCGTGCGGAAGATATCATCGACCAGCAACACCTTCTCGCCCTTCTGCGGTGTAACAAACTCGCGGAACTTCTGCGGCATCCGCGCGTCGTCTGCCTCTGCCCAATAAACTTTCTTCGCCCCAAGCGCCTCGACTACACCATAAGCAACAGGCAATCCACCCGTCGCCGGAGCGACGATCGACAACTGGCCAAGCATTGCCCGCAACTCGGTATTGGCGCGCACCTTCCGGCTCAGCGCTACACTCAGGATCTTCGCGTTCTTGTAGTCGCTCATCACCAGCGGCATCCCGAGATACTCGTCGGTATAACTCCCGTCCGGGTAAACAAAATTCCCCGTGCGCAGCGCCCCCGTCTCACGCAGTAATTCTACGATCTCTTCTTCAGTCGGTAACAGTTGCATTATTAGTTCGCTCCTCGTCCCAGCAATACCAGCGGAATCGTCCGCAATAAAATTCGGCTATCCAGCGACAACGACCAGTTGTCGATGTATTCCATGTCCATCTTCATCACGGTCTCGACATCCAGCCGGTCCCGTCCCTCGACAGCCCAGATACACGTCAGCCCCGGGCGCATCCGCAGACGGCGTCTTTGCCAGCCAGCATAATTCTCAACCTCGTCCGGAGTCGCCGGGCGTGGCCCCACCAAAGACATATCGCCCTTCAGCACATTCCACAACTGAGGCAGCTCATCAATCGAAAACTTGCGCAACCATCGGCCGACCGGCGTCAACCGCGGGTCTTTCGGAATCTTGAAATTCAACTTCTTCACGTTCAAATGCGCGTACTGCCGCTTCAATGCCTCAGCGTTCTCAACCATCGAACGGAACTTATAAACGACAAACTTCCGCCCATTCAAGCCACACCTCCGCTGACGGAAGATCACCTTCCCCGGTGAGGTCAAACGAATCAGAACCGCCGCCACAACCAACACTGGCGACGCGACCAGCAACGCCACTGCTGCGACAGAGAAATCCACAGTGCGCTTGGCCAGCAGCTTGATCTCGTCGGTCGGCGTAGCGCTGAAGGTCAGCATCGGCGTCGGTCCCAGACGATCGAGATAGACCTCGCTGTTCACATGCGGAAAGAACTCCAGGCTCAACCGCGTCCTCACACCCTCTTCGTCACACTGCAGGAACAACTCGGCCAGGCTGCTCAACCTCTCTGGCTCCACCGCAAACAAAACCTCGTCGACGATATGATCCCGCAACGCTGCAGTCACTTCTGCTGTATCGTTAACAATCCCGAGCACCCGCGTCCCCGCCACCGCATTCACTTCGATCTGACGAGCTAAATCCTTGGCCCTCTCACCGCTCCCAAAGATCAACACAAAGTGCTGTCCGCCAAACTCACGGCGAATCATACCCACCAGGCTTCCGGCGTTCAGGCGAAACAACAAAAGAGACAAGAACTGCAGGCCCACAAAGCATAGAAGAAAGAATCGGCTCAGGTCGAGCTTTAGAAAGTAGTCGACAAGCACCATCGTCATCACACCAAAAACAGCCTGCTTCGCAGTCTCGCGAAAGATCACATAACGGTTGGCCCCATCAAGGCGGTCGTACACTTGTACCCAGAGGCAGAAAACTACACTTGATATCGCCGCCACCCCGAAGAGCAATACCTTTAGCGAGGCAGCCAGAAAGAATTCATGCGTCAGCGGTAACAGCGAACGCGTCAGATACGCCGCTTCAAAGGCAAGCGCCGTAAGCAGAACATCCGATAGGGCAAAGAGTACCCTTGCTTTGCGATGATGTCGACTATACACCCAATAACACCGTGCAAATTCAGATTATCACTTTGACACTACTAAGCCTTGCGCTGGCCGCCTGCGGGCCGACCTACCGCACCGTCGAAGTGTCAACCGAAACCAGTCGTCCCAGGCGCACCGATGCCAAAGGTGTCGAGATTCCAGTGGACGAATCGGCTGGCCCCAAGCCAGTGTCGCTCGACGGTTTCCAACGCATGGAATGGAAGACGCTCCGTACCCTCGACGTCAAAACCGGGAAAGCCTCTGCTGAACTTTCCTCGTTCACCGGAGCCAATATCAAGATCTCCGGCTTTATGGTGCCCTTTGACGACGAAGACGAACAGGTGACGGAGTTCCTTCTGGTGCCGCAAGCGGGCATGTGTATCCACACACCGCCACCACCACCGAATCAAATCATTTTGGTTGAAGTCGCCACAGGCGGCGCCAATCGCGTCGAGTGGGACAAAGAAGTGAGTGTCTTCGGACAGTTTCAGATCGTAGACGGCAACAGCCCCTACGGCAAAACTGGCTTCAAAATCTCAGCTGTTCGAGCTCGCCCCGACTAGACTGGTCTGGCAGCACTTGCACTTCGATTGATTCCTGAAATGTGCAGTTCCGATCATCACGCCACCGGCCACCATTCCAACAGGCTCAAGCCCATCTGGCGTCACAAAGAACACGCTTTTGGCGATGAAGATGAGCGACACACCCACCAGGAAGAATACAACGGGTTCGGGCTGGCGATGTTCCTTGAAGTAGCTCCAGAACAAGCGAAATAAGCCAATACTCAAACTCGCGATGATGATCGTCCATTCGGTGGATTCTTCGGCGATCCAGCCCATGCCGTTCACTGCCAGGTAGCCAATCACAAACGGCATCAGCGCACAATGCACCGCGCAGCCATAAGAAAGCCACATCCCGGCCTTATCCCAAAACGAGCGCGCCGGCAAGGGCGCAAGTGATTCTTCAGTCATCGGAGTCTTTCTCATCATAACTCCTTTTCGATAACGCAATACCAATACTTCATCTCAAAATGGCGGATACCGGCAATCGCAGACTCACTGGCTCTGGATAGCGGTCAACGTAGCCGACCCGCAACAGGAACTGTATCGGCCCGCTGAGTCCCAGGGTCGCCGCTACATCCCGCTGGAACGCTGACTCTTCGAGCATCTGCGTCATGGGGTGAATTGCAATCGAGCGCTCCCTTGCCCCAAGCCACATCCGTTCTGTGCGCCGCCCTGTCTCGATCAAGGAGGAGAGGTCGCCATCGGGGCTTGTCACGACGATCCAGCCGCCACAGGATCCCACTTGCTCCCGGACCCTGTCCACGCCCTGAGCACGAAACTGCTTACCCATCACCGCTTCGCGATCCATGAAGTGGCGCACATACCAGCCCGCTACTCCCGAGAGCTCCATCGATTCTGGTGTCAACCCATCGCGATGCAGTTGTCCATCCTCATTGGTCCACCGGATCCAATGCGCCAACTCGGCCTCGGCATCATCCCGATCCGCCTGGATTCGATTAGCTTCAATAGTCCCCTCGGCCAGATAGCGCCCTTCCTTCGATGTTGCGCTGAAGTAGTGCGCTCCATCGCCAAAGCCGGCAAACAATCGAGACAGATCCTCCTGAGCCAGATCCGCCGTCTTGTGCCCCGTCCGGAGGGTTCTTCTTGTCGCGATCCGGTCGAGTGCGACACTCTTCACGGGAGTTTGCTTTAGCCCAACCCTCACCAAAATCTCTCCGCCCGGAACCTCATAATCTGCGTTGAGACCGAAGTTCGGCGCACACACCAGAAGATTTTCGAGGAAGCAGCCAATAGACAAAGCGAGCTCCCTGTTCTGTGGATCTACCTTAGGCAACCATCGCGATCGATCAGTCCCGATCAGCAATTCCCCGTCACTCATCTTTACGGTCCACGGTTGCGCATTGTGTCCACTCGGCGCAAGCGACGCATACCTGAGTACCCGCTCGATTCCGCCGCCCTCAACATCGGTCAGGTCCTCCCGCCTCAACCCTCGTCGTTCACTCCAGCCATAGAGACCGGAGCCCAGCCCCAAAGCCCCTAGTCCCATCAGAATCGTCCTTCGCGTCATGCTATTGGGAGGCTAGCATTTTCTAAAGGCAGGGATATCACGGGCAAGCCCCATCCGATTACATAAAGTAGGAACCACGCGCTTTTGGATCGCAAAGAACAATTGGGATACCCATCCGCGAACAACTGGTCCGCCAGGCAATCCTTGGCATCCTGAGTGGAGATCTCACCAAAGGCGAACGTCTGCCGAGCGCCCGGACTCTCGCTCGCATGCATGGTATCCACATGAATACCGTCATCGCTGCCTTCCAGGAACTGCAAGACCGCACCTGGCTCGAGGCCCGACGTGGCAGTGGGCTTTTCGTTCGAGCTCAACATCCGGATAACGAGATCGACTCCATCCTCACCACGGCAATTGAAGTTAGCAAGTCATCTGGCCTTACTCCAGAGCAACTCGTCTCCCGCCTTGAGACTCTTCTGGAATCGAAAGCCATTGAAGCCGTCCTGGTCTGCGAGCCTGAACCTCAACTTGCCGCCATCCTGTGCGAAGAGATTGAGACCGCCCTTAACATCCCGGTATCGACATCGATGGCAGGCAAGCCTGCGCTCATAGTCCACCTCGCGCATCGCGCTACGCCACAATCGGCCGGTAAACCTTTCGAACTCCGCCTTCGCAGTATTCCTGATTCGATCACTGGCCAAAGCCGGCCAAGTCTGGATCAAACTGTGACGATCGCCACAGCCTCAGATCTTTTCCGGCGCGGCGCAAGAGCTATTCTGGCCGCAGTCGGCATCGATCCCTTGAGCCTCCGCGATCTCGATACACTCGATCCCGATTGGGTGAATCGTCTGGACTCCAAAGGCTTGCTCATCGTCGATGTCCTCACTGCGAAGCAAGTACCGCAGACCCCAGGCCTGCGGATCTTTCGCATCATCTCCGACACCTCCCTTGAAGAACTCAAGGCAAGATTGTGACCGCATGCCAGCGCCCGTCGATTGTGCTACCGGCATAGACCCCGCTCGCGATGACCCCAACATAAGCCGGTATTGCAGCCACGGGGGGAACCGCAAATGCAACAGCACCAGCCACCATTAAGCCACCCAAAAAGCCAAGCACTTTGCCAAAGCTTCCGTGGCCGCGATAGGCAACCGCCCGAATGGATTCCTTAGGGATCGTAACCAAGCCCTTCGCATACAGTTTCCGATCTGAAGTTTTGCTCACATGAAATTTTGTCATTTGAGCGTCAATGCCAATCCACTTCCCCTCGAGAATTACATTCCGGTCCAGTTCCAGACGGACTTTTTCCTTGGCAAAGTAAGCCGGTGTATCCTCCCATTGGCAGAAGTCCTGTGCCACTGCCGGCATCGCACACGTCAAAAAGAAGAAACAAGATCCCAATAATCTGCTCATGAAGCAAACTTAGACGAGATCTCTTCCTCTTGACTCCAATAATGTGTCACTTCGTAAACTGCAACACTCTACTGCCCGATCACAATACTCAGATTTTGCGCATTGGGCACACCATCCACAGTGAGCGTGATCGTCTGATCGCCGGGCGGCACAAAGGGCACCAGCACGTTGAACTGGTAAAGCCCGATCGTCGCCCCGACGACCCCGGCGAAGCTCACCTGCGCCACTGCACCGCCGATGCTCAGCTCATATGGCAGAGCAAGTGAAGACTCTTGAGCCGCCACAACACCCGCCTGCGCCGGTGGCGATGTTGGGCCACAACCCAGAGCATAAATCGCAATTGTGTCGCCCGGCTTGGCGGGCTTGAAGGCCACACCTGCCAACATCGCTTCGCGCCCGATAAAGGTCGTGAAGTCCGGTGTCAGGGCCACTACATACTGCTTGCCACCAATCAGAAACTGGGGCACGGTTTGCAAGGTTGGTGAGAGCCGCGCCCGCGGCACCATCACAGTATTCGACGTCCCAAGCGGTGTCTTTACCACCAGTGCCACTGGCCCGGTTGCCGTATCCTCCGGCGTGTTGATGTTGATCTGATTCGGACTCACGTAGTAGATAAATGCAGGCTTGCCGTTCACCGTCACGCTAATCCCGTCAAGCGAAGTGGGCGCATTCACACCACTGAAATCACTACCTGCCCAGAGTCGGGAGATCGTAGAGAAATTCTGCCCATACACTTCTACGTAGGTGTTTGAGGAGAATCCAGCCTTGCCTCCAAACGAAGTCAACACCGGGTTCTCTGTCCTCACTTGTGGCACCGGCGGCGGGCTTACCTTGCGAATCTTGTCGTTGCGCGTATCGGCAATGTAGAGGTTGCCATTTGCATCCGTTGTCATGCCTGATGGGAAGTTGAACCGGGCCTGCAAGGTGGGCCCTCCATCGCCAGTCACTCCTGCCAGTCCATTTCCGGCATAGGTCGTGATGATGCCATTCGGCGCTACCTTGCGGATCTTGACGTCTTCAGCATCGGCGATATAAAGATTCCCGTTCGCGTCCAGGGCCACTCCGCTCACTGATTTCAATTGGGCTGAAACAGCCGGCCCGCCATCCCCTGAATAAGCCGAAATCCCAGTGCCAGCAACTGTCGTGACAATGCCGTTGGTAGCGATCCGTCGCACCCGCTTGTTTCCATTCAACCGTCCATCGCCATCGTCGCCAACGTAGATCGTACCGTCTCTGGCCACGGCCAGCCAATATCCGTAGATATCGGTTGCCGTTCCCAATCCGCCATCTCCCGAAAGACTGAATCGTCCTGTGCCGCCCACTGTTGTAATCACTCCTGCCGGCGTGATTCTGCGAATCCGGAAATTGCTGAAGTCAACGAAATACAAATTTCCTGCAGCATCAAAAGCCATGCTTGCAGGCCCATTTAGCCGAGCCGCAGTGGCCTGCCCTCCGTCGCCGGCGAAACCTCCAGTGCCTCCAGCGATGGTTGTAATCAAGCCGTTGGGTGCCACCTTGCGAATCCGGTCGTTGTTGTAGTCCGAAATGTAGAGGCTTCCGTCAGGGCCAAGCGCAGTCCCTGAAGGGGCACTCAATTGAGCCACAGTCGCCAGCCCGCCATCTCCAGAGAATCCTGCTCGCCCCGTTCCTGCAAACACCACAGTCACACCCTGCGGGTCGATCTTGTATACCTGGTGCGCCGTCAGATCCGGCACATACAGGTTGCCCGCTCCATCCACTGTCACGTTGTAGACGGCCCCCCAACTGGAATTTCCCGCCACACTCGTTACTGTCTGTCCCCCCAACCCGGCAGCAAGCAGCAAGCCCGCTAACGTCATCCTCAATAAAGTGTTCATAAGATCTCCTCACTCCTTCCATGCGCACGAAATGCAGAGAACCGTCACGCCGCCCTCAACTTTTCCAAAATTTGTTAGACTTCGGCTCTAGAACTTCACATGCGGCCAGACGAATCCAACTCGCTAAATGAAGTCTTCAGCCTCGCCTATGAGGAACTGCGCCGACTCGCCGCGCAAGTGCGAAGCTCTGATCCCTCTGCCACTCTCAACCCCACTGCTTTGGTAAACGAAGCCTGGATGAAGCTGGCAAGCTCCTCGCGCCTTGAGTGGGCTTCCCCGCTTCACTTCAAACGAATCGCCGCCCGCGCCATGCGGCAGCTTCTGGTGGAATCCGCGCGGCGCCGCCACACGATCAAACGGGATGCAGTGCTTATCACCTTCGATGAACCCCTGGCGGCTCTGATCGCCACTGGCGAAGCCTCAAGCGAGGAAGAATTCCTCAAACTCGACGCAGCCCTCAGCGAACTCTCAAAGCTGAATGAGCGTCAGGCCGCCATTGTCGAGAGCCGCTTCTTCGGTGGTCTTGCAGTAGAGGAAACAGCTGCGGCCTTGGGCATTTCGGAAGCGACTGTTCTACGCGACTGGCGTGCCGCCCGCGCATGGCTAGGCCGCGAACTCAGCCGCATCTCATAAGTCTCAGTCATGGATCCAAAACGCTACGCCCGCTTGCAAGACCTCTTCCACGCCGTAGCTGATTTCACACCTGCCGATCGCGCGGCCTACCTCGCCCAACATTGTGCGCCAGACGAAACGCTGGATGAACTCGAGGCGCTGCTCGCCGAAGACGCGAAGGCCCAACCTGCCCTTGATCAAGGCCTCACTCCTCATCTGCCGCCCAACGAAGACTTCATCCCCCGGCAACTCGGGCCATACCGCCTGGAGCGACTCCTCGGTGAAGGCGGAATGGGTGTCGTCTACCTTGGTTTTCGAGAAGATCTCTCCAGCTACGCCGCCATCAAGATCCTTCGTGACGCTTGGCTTTCGCCTGCCCGACGGGAGCGTTTCCTCTTCGAGCAACGTACCCTGGCCCAACTGAATCACCCATCCATCGCCAAGCTTTACGATGCCGGCACACTCACCGAAGGCACGCCGTGGTTTGCGATGGAGTATGTCGAGGGGAGGCCCATCACAGATCACTCAGGGCAAGACAGCCTCAACCTGTTTCTGCAGGTATGTCAAGCCGTCCAATACGCGCATCAGCACGCAGTCATCCATCGAGACCTCAAACCATCGAACATCTTCGTGACAAGCGACGGCAAGGTCAAACTCCTGGATTTTGGCATCGCCAAACACCTCGACAATACAGGTGATCAAACCGTGACGGGCCTGCGTTTGATGACTCCCGCGTATGCTGCACCAGAGCAGTTTCGCGGAGAGCCGGTCGGCGTCTATACTGATGTCTATTCGCTTGGCATTATTCTGCGTGAGCTCCTGCCCGGCAGGCTCCCTGTCGACCTCGAGATCTTGATCCAGACAGCTCTCCAGCAAGAGTCTCATCGAAGGTACAGCTCTGTTGATGCCCTGATCCGAGACATCCAGCACTACCTCGCCGGTGAGCCGATTGAAGCCAGGCCTGACACCTTCACGTACCGGTCCTCGAAGTTCATCCGGCGGAATCTCACCGGCGTCATAGCTGCTTCCATTGTGCTGGCCACTTTGGCCGGTCTGATCACTTTCTACACCATCAATCTTCGAGAAGCTCGCAACGAGGCACTCGCCGAGGCGGCCCGGTCCAGCGGTATCCGCAGCTTCCTGGTTAACCTGTTTCAAGGCGGCGACATGGCTGCTGGGCCGTCATCCGACCTTCGAGTCGCCACACTTCTGGATCGAGGCGTCGTCGGGGCAAAAGCTCTGAATCAAGACCCGCAGGCCCAGGCCGAAGTCTTGCGCACGCTAGGCGACGTGTATCAAAAGCTCGGGCGCCTCGATCAAGCCGACACATTGCTCGTCAGCGCCCTGGACAGCCGCCGTGACGTTGATAACCTCAACGGCCTTGCTTTATTGCGCACCGATCAAGGCAAACACGATGAAGCCGAGAAACTAGCCCGCGAAAGCCTTACTCTTGCCCGGGTCACTCAGCTCAATGTGGCTAAGGCCACCACTACCCTCGGCCATGTACTGGAAGAAAAGGGAAACTACGACGAGGCCACACCGATTCTGGAGGAAGCAATCCGGATCCTGTCTGCCCCAGGTCAACCTGCAATGGATCTCGCCGCCGCTCTGCTCTACCTTGGCAATGTCCACTTCTACAAAGGCCAATATCCTCAATCGCAAGACCTCAACCAGCGTGCGCTGGCAATCTACCGGCAGACTCAGGGGCCAGCGCACCCCATCGTTGCCGAGGTTCTGATTAACCTTGGGGCCATCCAGCAGGACACTGGCCACTACAAAGAGGCAGAGGCCTTTCATCGCCAGGCCCTTGCGATTATCGAATCCTACTACGGCGCAGATCACCCCAAGACCGCTTCTACTCTCACCCTGATTGGCCGCGCCCTCGTTCTCCAAAATCGTCTCGACGAAGCTGCTGGTCTGCTCACCCGTGCCCTGTCCATTCGCGAGCGGGTCTACGGCCCAGACCACACTCAGGTTGCCTCAACAGTCAATGAACTAGGCACAAATGCCCTCTCCAGAGGCAATCTTAGCGAAGCCGAGGCTCACTTTGAACGAATGATTGCCATCTACGAGAAGGCTTACAATGGTAAACACTATCTGATTGGCATCGCCAAATCGAATCTCGGAAGCGTCTACATGCGTCGCGAGGAATGGTCCAGGGCTGAGCCTCTCTTTCGCCAGTCTCTCGATATCTATGCCAGGACTCTGCCCCCAGGACACATCAACGAAGGCATCGGTCGCATCAAGTTGGGCCGCACTCTGCTTCGCCAAAAGAAATACCTGGATGCACAGGCCGAAACTCAGCGTGGCCACGACATCGTTGCAAAGCAGGCGAGCCCTTCTGTCAGTTGGCTCAACAACGCCAAGAAGGATCTCACTGAGATCGCTGTTCTGCAAAATCCGAGTCTAACCAAATAATCACCGCATCCAACCCTTCAAGACCGCACAACCTTCCACCCTCCAACTCTGGTCTGGTCGCAGCCTTACCGGCCTCACCGCGATCATGCTTCTTCTCAGCGCAGCGATGAAACTCACAGGCAGTCCCTTTCTTGCTACTGGCTTCGAGCACCTCGGCTGGCCCTGGGCGCTCGCAATGCCTCTCGGCATACTTGAGCTCGCCACCACAGTGATGTACCTAATCCCTCGAACGGCGGTGCTTGGTGCCATTTTGCTCACGGGCTATCTTGGTGGTGACGTAGCCGCTCACTTGCGAATCAACGAGGCTTGGATTGTGCAGTTCCTTCTGGGTGTCACGATATGGGGAGGCATCTACTTCCGGGACGCCCGTATTCGCGAACTGATCCCCATCTTTAAGGATCCCAAATAATCCTCGCTTAAGCGGAACTCTTGAGTGCTCTCAACCGCACCAAGCAGACTTGCTCCGCTACCTTTCCATCTTCGAGCCGATGACCCCGTCGACCTGACAGCGGTATGGCTCAAACAGCCATATCAGTATGGTAAATTCGTATGTATGAAAAAGACGCTCAATATTAATGAGGCGCTCTTGGCCGAGGCAAGAGAAGCCTCAGGCTCAACAACCGATACAGATACTGTTCGTTTAGGACTCGAAGCACTAGTGAGGCAGGCAGCATACCAACGGGCAGCCGCTCTAATCGGTTCTGCAAAGAATTTCGTTGCGCCGTCCAGGCGGCGAGATTCACCAGTTGCCAAGCGGAAGGCTAGCTAGTGGTCCTCGTGGACACCTCGATCTGGGTCCGATTTCTGCACAATCGCGGCCCGAGTGCCAAGGAGTTGAGGTTCCTGCTGGAAGGGGGCGTCGTTTGTGGTCACGACCTAGTTTTTGGAGAACTCTTTATTGGGGATCCAAGTGGCAGATTGAAGCTGTTAGCGCTCTACCCAAACTTTCATCAAAGTCCAATGCTTTCGCATCAAGATGTTGTCGATTTTGTTCGCAGCAGAAGACTGCACGGTCGAGGCGCCGGCTGGATCGATGTTCACTTACTAGCCTCTGCTCTCGTATCAGGGCACCAGTTCTGGACCGCAGACTCCGATCTGCTAAGCATCGCCCGAGAACTCGGCGTTGCCTACGAACCCAAATACTAAACCCGCACGCTCAAGCCATCGGCCAGCGTGTTCCGGTAGGCCCTCCACGCCGGCACAAGTCCAATCAATACTGCAGCCCCCAACACCAGCCCCAGATAGATTCCATGTTCTGGCTGGAATCCCTGCCACCGCAAGTACAAACCAAACTGCTTCTCCACCACACCTTGCAACGCCGCAATCCCCGCATACATCAAGCCCACACCCAGCGCACATCCGGACGCAGCCAACATCAAACTCTCAATCAAAAACAGAGACAAAATCTTGATTGGTCCCGCACCGAGGGCACGCAAGATCGCCATCTCACGGCGCCGCTCATTGAGCGTCGTATAAATCGCAACCAGCATCCCAAGCAGTCCCACCAAGACTACGAAGCCACCAACAATCTCAAGCGCAATTTCGGCATACTTCACGGTGGACCAAAGCTCCCCCATGGCCACGCCGGGTATGATCGCCATCAACGGTTCGGGCAAGTAGTTGTTCACATCGCGCTGGATCCGCAGCGTATCGATGCGGCTCTTGGCCCGCAATAGAAATGCCGTAATCGCCTCCGGCTTCAAGTCTTCTTTCTTCAACCTGGCCGAAGGCACTTCTTCGCCCGGTTCAGGCGGCGCACCACCCTGCCACCCGACATGAATCGCCGACATCCCCTCCAGAGTGATGTAGATACTACGGTCAATCGGCGTCGAGGTTTTGTCAAGAATCCCGACGACGGTAAATGGCTTGTCGTCGTGGTCCATGATTCCGGCAGCGCCAATGCCGTGTGTCAGCGTTACCTTGGCGCCAATCTTGTATCCAAGCTTCTCTGCGGCATCGCTTCCGAGCGCAGCCTCATTAAAGTCTGCCGGTGTCCGACCAGCGATGAACTCCACTTTTCGCGTTTTGCGAAAGCGGTATTGCTTGTAGAAATTCTCGTTAGTCCCAACAACCCGAAACCCGCGGTGACTATCCCCTAGCGAGTAGGGAATCGTCCAGGCTACTGCCGGGTGCTTCGACCATTCCTCGAAGCTTTCATACTTCACATTGTTTGTCGCAGTGCCCATGCGAAACACGGTGTAGAGCAACAACTGCAAGCCGCCACCGCGCGCCCCGACAATCAAGTCTGTCCCCGAGATGGTCGAAGAAAAGCTCTCCCGCGCACTCACTCGCAGCGCTTCCACGCCAAGCAGCAATGCCACACTCAGAGCGATCGAAAACACAGTCAACAGAGTTGTCACGCGCCGGTTTCGCAACGATTGCCAGGCGAGTGAGAACAGCAACATCAAGCCACCTCCACCTTGGCGGCGCGATTGAGTTCCGGCAGGCTCAATTGCTTGTGAAAGATCGGTGCCAGGCTCTGGTCATGGCTCACAAACAACAGCGCTGCTCCAGCCTCTTTGCACTGTCCCAGCAGCAACTCGAGAAATCGTTCACGGTGCGCAGTATCCAGTGCCGACGTCGGCTCATCGGCAATCACCAATGGTGGCGCACCGATCAGCGCCCTTGCCGCAGCCACCCTCTGCTGTTGCCCCACGCTTAGCTCGAGCACCCCTCGATCGAGCAACTCTTCAATTCCCAGCGAAGCCGCAATACGCCCTAGTTCATCTGCCTTGCGAGACGAATGCAGGCGCGTCGGCAGCAGGATATTGT
>ENA-ORBV01008054-ORBV01008054.1-microbial-mat-metagenome-genome-assembly--contig:-NODE-8054-length-17861-cov-12.457546_pt1 | contig 17861 bp, 13 predicted proteins | sample MGYA00237777_ERZ505514 | MGnify/ENA primary metagenome ERZ505514 (study PRJEB26160, sample SAMN06269048) | microbial mat metagenome | isolation source: Oligotrophic lake microbial mat | place...
CTCGGAGATGTGTATAAGAGACAGGAGGTACACAATGAAGATCATCAAGCTGCTCCTGGTGTTGGTTGTCCTGCTCGTTCTGCTGGTCGCGATCGCCGGGGTCGCGGCGTTCTCCTACGTCGACACCATCGCTAAGCGCGCAGTCGAGAAGGGCGGCACCTACGCCCTCGGCGTCGACACGACGCTCGGCGGGGCGGATGTCGGCATCATGAGTGGCACCTTTGCCATGAACGACCTCAAGGTCGCCAACGTGGCGGGCTATCCCGCTCCGCACTTCCTGACCCTTGGCGATGCGTCGGTCGCGATCTCGCTGGAGTCGCTCCGCGAACCCACCGTGGTGTTGCCCAAGCTCCACCTCGACAGCATCGATGTGCGGCTGGAGAAGAAGGATGGCGCGGCCAACTACAACGTCATCCTCGACAACCTGAAGAAGGTCAGCGGCGGCAGCGGCGACAAGCCCGCGCCTCAGCCCGCCCCGGGCGAAGAGAAGAAGTTCATCATCACCGACCTGTCGATCACCAAGGTGGTCGTGCACGTCGATGTCTTTGGCGCGGGCGGTGCGCCCGCCGCGCTGGGCAATGCCCTGGGCGCGCTGACGAAGGTCACCGTCCCGATCGATGAGATTAAGCTGCAGAACGTCGGCAAGACCGGCGATGGCGTCGCGGGCTCGGGCGTCACGATCAGCCAGTTGACCAACATCATTGTCCAGGCGGTTCTCGCCGCGGCCGTAGAAAACGGCGGCGGCCTGATCCCCGCGGACATCCTCGGCGATCTGCGGGGCAAGCTGGCATCGCTGGGCGACCTCAGCAAGCTCGATCTCAAGGTGTTGGGCGATGCGAAAGCAACCGTCGAAGACCTGACAAAGACGGTCGATGAGGTGCAGAAGAAGGTCGAAGATGCAGCCAAGCAGGGCGAGAAGGCCATCGACGATGCGAAGAAGGTCTTCGAAGGGCTGATCCCGAAGAAGAAGGACGACAAGAAGTAGAGAAGGAATGGAGGGGGCGAGGCACAGAGGCGCGCGAGTCGGATTGCGTTCCGAGTGGTTGGCGTACGAGGCCGAGTAGAAGATCGAAGCAAAGACACGAAGCCCCCTCCGCCGCCTTCGGCGGCACCTCCCCCTTGGGGGGAGGTTGTGCGAGCACCTATGCCCACATCCGTCTTCCTCAATGGCAAGTTCTTCACGCTCGACGCCGCATCGCCGGAAGCCGACCGCGCTGCGCTCTCCCCCTTCGATGCCGGCTTTCAGCACGGCGTCGGCCTGTTCGAGACCATGCTCGGCGGCGTCAGTGATGCGGGCGCGGCCTGGTGCATGCGCATCGATGAGCATCTGGCGCGGCTGGCGGCGTCGGCGCGGGAGCTGGGGCTGAGCGAGACGTTGCGCGCCGGCGCGCTGGCCGAAGCAGTCGCCGAAACAGTTCGCCAGTCGGGGCTCGCGCGGGCGCGAATCCGGCTGACGGTGTCGGGCGGGGACCTCAACCTGCTCACGCGGGCCAGTGCAGGTGCCGGCGCAAAGGTCGAACACGATCCCACGATCCTGATCGTCGCGCAGCAGGCCGTTGAGTATCCCGCGGGCATGTTTGATCGCGGCGTAGGCGTGTGCATCGCCGATGCGCGGGCCAACCCATTCAGCCCCATGGAGGGACACAAGACGCTGAACTACTGGTGGCGTCTGCGCGAGCTGCAAGCGGCATCGAGAAAGGACGCAGCGGAAGCGCTTGTGCTCTCGGTCACCAACCATCTCGTCGGAGGGTGCGTGAGCAACGTGTTGCTGGTGAGTGGCGATGACATCCTGACCCCGATCGCTCGCGGCGAGGAAGGCGGAGCGCGGCCCGCCGGAGAAATGGATGCAGATGACCCCGATGCGCCGCCACTGCCCATGCCAACCATCAAGGGCGGGTATCTGCCCAGCCCGGTACTGCCGGGCGTGGTGCGGGCGTGGGCTTTGGATTGGGCCGCGGATCAGGGCATGACCGTCAAGCGGCAGATGCTGTCTGTGGCGGATGTGCTCGAGGCCGATGAGGTGCTGCTGACCAACTCATCATGGGGCGTGCTGCCGGTCGTGCGCATCGAAGGCAGCACGCTGGGCGGTGAAGCCGAAGGCGCGCCCGGGCCAGTGGGCCGAAAGCTCGCCGCGGCGTGGCGATCACTCGTCGAGGAGTATGCCGGCGGCGCGGCGGGGTGATGTTCATCGGGGCCCACCTGTAGCCGCATTCCCACCTCTTCTGATCTGCGTCTATCTGCGTTGATCTGCGGCCATCTCCCCCGCGGCTCTGCGCCTCTGCGTGAGAACTCCCCTCCGACCTTCAAAGCTGGCTCATCGACTGGCGGAGTCGCGCGACGCAGTTGGCGATGACGGGGACTGCGCGGTCGAGTTCATCGCGCGTGGTCTCTCGCGAGGTCGAGAATCGCAGCGTGCCGTGGGCGTAGACGGGGTCAATGTTCATCGCCTGAAGAACTGGTGAGGCTTCGAGCGAGCCTGAGGAACATGCCGCGCCGGCGGAGCAGGCGATGCCGCGCTCGGAGAGGAGCAGGAGGAGGGCTTCGGCTTCCAGGCGTGGGAAGCCGATGCTGGTCGTGTTCCAGAGACGGTCGCGCTCGCCCTGCTCCCCATCGCCGTGCGGGCCGTTGATGCGTGCATCGGGGATGAGTGTCAGCAGTTCGCGCTCGAAGTGGTTCCGCAGTTCGCGGCCTCGGATGCGGTTAGCGGGGTCTGCGAGCCAGGTCTCCGCGAGTCGGCAGGCGACACCCGCCCCGACGATGCCGGCGATGTTCTCCGTCCCGCCGCGCCGGCCAAGCTCCTGCTCCCCGTGGATGAGCGTGGCGGTGCGGATGCTCGGGCGCGAGTACAGCACGCCGATGCCCTTGGGCCCGTGGAACTTGTGCGGGGAGTAAGTCAGGAGGTCGACAAGCAGCGGGACTTCCGCCCAGTCGGTTGCCTTTGCTGCGCCTCCCTCGCCACTCCCTCGTTCCGCTGAATCTTGGATTCCTACTACCAAACCCTCGCTGGCTTCACCCTGCACTCTGGTCGGCATCTTGCCCACCCACTGCGTTGCGTCGCAGTGGAACGTGACGCCGCGGTCGCGGCAGATTGCGCCGATGGCATGCACGGGCTGAATCGTGCCGGTCTCGTTGTTGGCCCACTGCACGCTCACAAGCGACACCTCCCGCGAAGGCTCCGCGTTCGTCGCGTGATGCTCATCAAGCAGCCGCGCAACCGACTCTTCACACACGCGGCCGGAAGGATCGAGGCCGGCCGTCAGCACCCGCACGTTCTCCTCGCGCTCCAGCGCTTTCGCCAGGTCGCGGATAGCAATGTGCTCAACCGGCGAGATGATGATCGTGGCGCGGGGCTTGTGCGCCGCCTCGGCTGCCCGGCCCACTAGCCCCCGGGCCAGCAGATGGCCGCGGATCGCAAGGTCGATGGCCTCGGTGCCGCTCCCGACAAAGGTGATGTGGCGCGGGCGGGCGCCGATAAGCTCCGCCGCCGCGCGCCGCGCAAGATCGAGCTTCTGCCGCGCAGATTGGCCCGGCCGGTGAATGCTGGAGGGGTTGTACCACAGCTCGGCGAGCATCTGTTGCATCGCCGCGACAACCTCGGGCGCGGGACGCGTTGTGGCGTTATGGTCGAGGATGATGGGCGGGTGGCTGGTCACGCAAATGCAAAGGAAGGCAGGTACACAGAGGTCACAGAGGAGACGCAGAGGGCACGGAGAAGAAAGGCAGCCGCCAGCACGGGAGAGGAGTAAGGCAGCGAGGCGAAAGAACTGGAATCAGGAAGGGACTGGCCAAGACGCCAATCGTAGTAAGCCGGAGGAAGGGCCCTTGTGGGACGCGCCGCCACTACCCTGCTTACCCATGCGCGTGCTCATCGCCACAGTCGGATCTTCTGGGGATGTCAACCCTTTCATCGCCGTAGGGCGAGCGCTCGCGGCCCGCGGCCACGAAGTCCGCATGCTCGTCAATCCCTTCTTCGAATCCGCGGTCCTCCAGGCCGGCCTGGCGATGGAGCCGGTCGGCGAAGAAATCGACTTCCGCATCCTCGCCCAACTGCCCAACGCGGTGCATCCTACGCGCGGGTCACTGGTCATCCTGCGAGAGCTGGTCTTCCCGCACGTCAAAACCATCTACCACCGCACCGATGAGCTCCTGACTTCCTTCAAGCCCGATGTCGTCTTCTCCCACCACATCTGCACGGGCACCTCGTGGGCCTGCGCCCGCCGCGGCGTGCCATGGGCCACGGGCGTCCTGTCCCCGGCGATGTGGTTCAACCCGCGCGACCCGTCACGCTACCACCCGTGGTCGCCGGAGAACCCAAGCGAGCGGTTCTCCCGCTTCGGCCTGTGGCTCGGCAGAATGATTATGCGCTGGCAGTTCGACCAGCCGCTGAACGCGACCCGGCGCGAGCTCGGTTTCCCACCCTCGCGCGACATGGTCTTCAGCGAGGCCGCTTCCGGCAACGCATCGATCGGGCTCTGGTCGCCGACGATCCGCGGATCACTTCCCGGCGATCCTCCTGCCGCGCGGATCTGCGGCTTCGCCTGGCACGACCGCTTTGCGCGGTTCGAGAGCGCGAGCGGCGAGCTCGAACGATTCGTCGAGGAGTGCGAGCGCGCCGGTGAGCCGCCGATCGTCTTTACGCTCGGCACCGCGGTTGTACACGCGGGCAGCGGGTTCTACGTCGAAGGCGCACGCGCCGCCCGTAAGCTCGGACGCCGCGCCATTCTGCTCACCAACCGGCCAGAGTACGCGCCTCCCGCAGGCGAGCTCGGCGAGCGCGTGCGGGCGTTCGATTACGCGCCCTTCGGCTGGCTCCTGCCGCGGAGCGCCTGCGTAGTGCATCACTGCGGCGTCGGCACAACGGCCCAGGCCTGGCGCAGCGGGAGACCGACAGTCTGCGTGCCGCACGCGTATGACCAGTTCGACAACGCCCTGCGTGCCAAGCGGCTCGGGTGCTCGGTCACGGTGAACGCGACGCGCGCGACCGCCCCGCGGCTGGAAGCCGCCCTGCGCGAAGTGCTGGAGAATCCGGCATACGCGTCCCGTGCGGCGGAAGTCGGTTTACGCCTGCGCGACGAAGACGGCGCGGCGGCCGCCGCAGTCGAACTCGAGCGCATCGCCGGGCGTTGAGGGAGCGTGCCGAAGTGACCAGACGCCGAATGCCGAACTGGATGAACCGTCTCAGTCCCCCACGGATTCCAGCCGCCAGCCCGTCTCCGCGATCAGGCGCTGCTCAAGGTCACCCGCGATCTCCGCCGCGGACATCCCCGCATAATCGCGCATCGGCAGGAAGCGCAGCCGTGCATGAGCAGGAACCAGAAGCGCGGCGGAGATGGATTCGGTGCGCGCGGTGCCGTCGATGACAATCTGCAGCACGCGGGCGCTGCCGCGCGATACCAGCAGGCCCACGCCCGGCGCAAACGAGACAATGCGCCCCGGCGGCGCAATGCGGCCCTCGGGATACACCCCCACGACACCACCCGACTTCAGATGATTAATCGCGATGCGCGCGGCGGCCGAGTCGTTGCCCCGTTGAATCGTCTTGCCGTTCTCCCCCGCGACTTTCACGCGGCTGACCGAGATGACATCCGCAAGTTCCCACAGCCACGCGAAGCGCGGGTGCTGCATGTCCTTGGCCATCATCCACTTGATCTCAAAAGGACAGACCGTCTGAATGAGCATCGGGTCGAGGCCGGAGGTGTGGTTGGCGACGATCACGAGCGGGCCCGGTTCGCGCGATGTGGGGATGTGCTCACGCCCCTCAATCCGCAGCCGCTGCATGAAGCGGGCATGCAGCCGCGCGAACAGGACCGCGAGCGAAATGTTGATGTCCCCCTGCCGCGGCGACATCGCCGCAAGCGCGTGCGCAACTGCGGCCCAGAAAAGCCAGATGATCGCGGCGATAGTGACTGCGGAAGTAATCGTCACGGGGCGGATGTTAGCGGGCACAAGCCGGGGATCGGGAGCCGGGTTTCGGGATCGGGGTTCCGCAACCCCGCGGCGGGGTTTCCTTCATCGGAACCCGAGACCCGGATCCCGAAACCTGATCGGGCTACTCCGCGCGCAGGGCGATACCCATGAATCGCTCGGCACGATCCCCTACTCTCCACTGTGACCGACCTCTGGGCTGAAAAGCGTGAGAAGGCGATCCGGGGCGTGGAGCCGCTGGCGGTTCGGATGCGCCCGCGGACGATCGAAGAGTTTGCCGGGCAGAAGCACATCCTCGCGCCCGGGAAGCTGCTGTGGCGGATGCTTCAGGCGGAGAAGGCCGGTGCCGGTCGCGGCGCGCTGACGAGCATCATTTTGCACGGGCCGCCGGGTACGGGGAAGACGACGCTGGCGGAACTGATTGCGCGGCACACGAACCGGCACTTTGAGCGTGAGAACGCGGCTTCCGTCGGCGTCGCCCGGATCCGCGAGATCAGCGAACTGGCGCGGAAGCGGCTCCTCGATAGCGCGGGGGGCGGCAAGCGCACCGTGCTCTTCCTCGATGAGATCCACCGCTTCAGCCGGGCCCAGCAGGATGTCCTGCTCGCTGATGTCGAACGCGGCGTCTTGACACTCATCGGCGCAACCACGGAGAACCCGCTGTTTGCGGTGAACTCGGCGCTGGTCTCGCGCTCAACACTCTTCCGCCTCGAAGCCCTCACCGAACAAGAGATCATCGAAGTCCTCCGCCGCGCGATCGCCGATCCCGACCGCGGGTACGGCAGGATCGGCCTCCACGTCGATGATGAAGCGATGCATGTCTGGGCAATAAAGTGCGATGGAGATGCCCGCCGGGCGCTCACCGCGCTGGAAGTGGCGGTGCTGAGCGCGGAAGGGACCGAGGGACCCAGGGAGTCAGGGTTCAAGGGAGAGAAGGATCAGGGGCCGCAGGGAGCGGAAGAAGCAGGATCGGCAACAGCGAGGGAGAGGGAGACCAGAGTCGCGCAATCGATCACAATCACCCGCCAGGATGCCGAAGACTCCATCCAGCAGAAGGCCGCAGTCTACGACCACACCGGCGACGGCCACTACGACGCCGCGAGCGCGATGATCAAGAGTGTCCGCGGCAGCGATCCCGATGCGGCGATCTACTGGATCGCCATGATGCTCGATGCAGGCGAGGATGTCCGTTTCATCGCCCGCCGCCTCGCAATCCTCGCCAGCGAAGACATCGGTAACGCCGATCCCCGCGGCATCATGGTTGCCGCGGCGTGCTGGGAGCTGGTCGAGCGCGTCGGCATGCCCGAAGCACGGATCATTCTGGCGCAGTGCGCCACGTATCTCGCGCTCGCGCCCAAGAGCAACGCGGCATACAACGCCATCAACGCGGCCATGGAAGATGTGAAAGAAGCGCGCACCATCGCCGTGCCCATGCACATCAAGGACGGCAACGTGCGGAAGGCCGGGCAGAAATCCGCCGGCGCGCAGAAGGGTGAGGGGTACGCGTACGCGCACACCGACGGCATCCGCACCAGCGACCGCGGCGTCGGGATCGTCGGCACGCAGGACTACCTCGGCGTCGCGAAGAGCTACTACCAGCCCACCGAGTTCGGCGCGGAGAAGCTGCTCAAAGAACGACTCGAAGAAGTAAAGCGCCTGCGGGGCGGTGGCGAGAACTCAAAGTGAGCAGAAGGGCGTGCCTCGCGCAGAGACGCGATGGCGCAGAGTAAATGAACCACGGAGATCACGCAGGACACAGAGAGACATCCGAATCTTTGTGATGCCTGACACCATATCCGCAGTCTTCAGAGTCAACGCGACAATACAGAGACGACGTTACGTCTCCAGCACAGTCAGCCTCGATCCCCTCCGTGCTCTCAGCGATCTCCTTGGTTCAGTTCTTCATGCCTTGCACTCTGCGCCGTTGCGCGAGGCTCACCTCACCCGCATCTCCAGAATCCCCGACGAGAACCTCTCCTCCTGCTGCACATTCACCCGCACCGAGCCCGTCACCACCGGCGCAAACCCGCACACGTTGAACCGGTCCTTTGCGACACCGTTCACCACAGGGCTCGCCGGGCTTGAATTCGCCACCGGCTTCCACTCTTCCGCATCCAGATACTCAACCGTCCACCCCGCCGGCACGCGGCATTCGCCCCTGCCCGTATCGTCGAACCAATACACCTCCACCGCCGACACTGTCCGCGGCCGCGCGAACTCATATCGCACCCACTCGGCCGTCCCCTTATGGCTCCAGAAGGTGAACCGCGCCACATCGTGATCGTTGCTCGCGGCGGGCTCAATGCGGTCAAACAGCGCAGGCACACCATCGCCGTGACCGATGAACGAAGCCGATGCGCTGATGCCCGGTGCAGGCAGCGGCTCGCCCAGGTGCGCAGTCTCCGGCAGCCACACCGACATTTCCGATGGCCCGCGGTTGGCCCACATGAAGTAAGGCCGTAATACAACCACCACCGGCGTGGTGGATGGGGCATCGCGGTACAGAACCTCGGTAGCCGTCTCCGCCCCGCCCGTCGACGCAACCCGGATCGCCTTCGCGAGAATCTCCGGCGTGCCATCCGCCGCGATCCGCTCTTCGAGCTCCGCATCCGGCGGCAGAATCAACCCCGCGACTGAGCCTCCCGCGCCTGGGTTGTCGATCGATTCCGCGGCATACACCAGCGGCCCGCGCGTGAGCGCAACGCGGCCCACCGCGGCCTTCACGCGCGGGTCGGCGACCACGCGGCGGACGGGCAGGGGCACGATGAACTCGTGCTCGGTCGTGCCCCGATCAAGCGTGCGACGCACGTACCCATCGGCTGAGACACCGGCATCGATCTCTGCACTCCGCGGCATGCGGTACGCCAGAACAATCGGGACCGGCGCATCGTGCTTCACAGTCAGCTTGACGTGCCCGTCAAACGGGTAGGACGTTTCCTGATCGATGGTGACAACATGTCCGTTCACCGTGACCTTCGCGCTGCCCCCGGCATACAGATTCAAGTAGATGGTGCTCCCGCGCGTGGCATAGACATACTGACCCAGCCCGCCGACAAACCGCAGCACGTTGGGCGGGCAGCAGGCGCACGCAAACCAAGCGCTACGGTGGTGCCCGCCGCGGGAAGCGAGGGGGTTGACGTAGAAGAACGACTCGCCATCGAGCCCAACGCCCGCGAGCACCGCGTTGTAGAGCGTCCGCTCGAACTGCTCCATGTACTCCGCTTCGCCGGTGAGCAGGAACATCCGGTGTGCCCACATGCACAGGCCGATCGATGCGCACGTCTCCTGATACGCCGCATGCGTCGGGATGTCGTACGGCGTCGTGAACCCCTCGTTGTGTCCGCTTGGCCCGATGCCGCCGGTGACTATCTCCTCCGCAGCCGCTTCTCGCTCTCCTTAGCGCGTTCATACAGCTTGACCAACTTCTCTGCCAGTCCATCGTCATCATCGATGCGCTTTGACAATGGCGTACCGTTCGACGCTGCTGCATCCAACGCCTCGCAAAGCTCATCCTTTGTCTTGCACGGAATTACTGGCTCCCTGGGGTAGTCTCGCCAGAGCAGCACCTCTCGCAGCGTGCTCCATAGGGCGATACGCGCAATAGTCGCGCCATAGCGCCACACAAAATCTGGGCGTGTTTGTGACTTCTGGTTTCCGTGAGCGACGTCACTCCGGAGATCGTAGAGCCAGTCAAGGACTTTCCTCTCGATGCGCCTCCGCACATCTGTTTTATGACTCAAGAGGATCGATGTCCGTCTCTTGAACGCGCTGGTTGTTGATTCATTTTGTTGTTTGTCGGCATCGTCTCTGTAATTGTCTGGCTTCCGACATACCAACGCCTCAATGGCCGCGCAGCAAAGCAGTATCCGCACTCGCGGGTCACCCTGAAATGTCATGGCCTTGGCAAGCGACAATGCCGTCGCGAGCTGCACATCGATCTCCTTGAGATCGTGGTGCGGGGTCGTAGTCAGATCAAGTACCGATTCGACTACTGATCGGGATTGGGGATCATTCCAAGCATCCGAGTCAATGTCATAAGTCTCCATATCGAACGCGTCGTGCTCTGGCTCAAGCGTTGAAGTGCCAAGCAGATGCTGGCAGAGGACAACTATCGCTTCGAGACCCGCGGTCGATTGCTCCATTGCTTCCTGCGAGGCATAGCCCGTCACGGTCAATGTTGGCTCATCTTCGTCCGCCAAGCAGAGCTCGATTCGCGTTTGGGAGCGGCGGTCTCTCCATGCCCAGTCCATTGCTGGACCGCAAAGAGCCGGAATCGACTCGAACTCAACGTCGTCCCCAACGAGTTGAAAACGCTGTGTGGATAGGGGAAACCGAACTTTTCCCGTGGATTCGGGTACTGGTCCACAAACGGACTCCACTATTGTTTCATCTGAGGCGGTGACGCCATGCTTGAGCACGGCTTCGCTAATGCAGTGTATCCATTCCTCGTAAGTTACTGGCGCGAACAGTCCAAAGCACTCCGTGAAGCATGTTTGAAGTACTGCAGGATCCCCAAGCAGTTTACCCTGGAAAAGACCCATCGGCACTCTGCCATACTTGCTGTTGAGATCAAATGCTATCTTCTTAGCGATCCGCGCTCGAGAGTACGTCGCCTTTCGCAGGGCGTCCGCAACGGCCGTGCGGGGCCAGCGGCCGGTAAGGTCTTCATCGAATGATGCCATTGGTTCCTCCGTAGTCGCGTGCGTGGTGGCGGTACATATGCGTGCTATCGACCTCTCCGTGTCCTCCGTGGTTCAACCTCTTCACTTCCCCGCTATCACATCCACAATCCCCACATCGATGTACTGCCCGCCCCGCGTCTGCTTGCAGTGCACCGCAATCGTGTTCTCCCCCACCCGCAGCAGCTTCGCGGCATTCTCGGAGAGCGGTAGATAGACATACCCGCTGGTGTAATCGGAGCGCTTCATCGCCAGCTCGCCGTTGATATACACCTCGCAATCCTCATCGTGATGAATGCTCAGCGCGGGAGCGGTCAACGGCTTGCTCAGATTCACCACTTGCCGGATCCAGATGTCGGAAGTGCTCCACTCCGTCTCCACGATCGCCCCCGGCGTGCCCTTGGTGCCAAAGCCGGCCTTGCCGGCTTGCCACGCGGCGTCGTCGAAGCCTGGCTTCTCCCAGCCGTCGGCGGGCTTCATGAAGGAGTAGCGCCATGTCTGCGCGCGGAGCTGCGCATCGGGCACAACCGTCGAGATCTGCGGGATGCCGAGGTAGAGCGCGCGGGTGGCCTCGGCGACGCGCTCCGGGTCGATCTTCCAGACCTCGCGGTCATACGTCAGCCATCCGTTGACTTCGATCTCGACATCGGTCGTCTGCGTATACACCGCCGCGGCCAGCCCACGGGCAATCTGCATCGGCAACTGCCCGATGAGATCGATGTACGCGTTCGTCAGCGACTCCTTGTCGCTGAAGCTCTTGTATCCCCAGTTGTCCTTGTCGAGCCATGTGTGCCCCTCGACAGGCAGGCCCAGCCCGCCGAACTCACCAAGCACCATCGCGCGCGAGGAGTCCCGCGGCAGCTCCGGCACCGGTGTCGCGGGTCCGGGATAGACGTGGATGTCGTTGACATCGCCGTTGCCCATGTCTGTCCAGCCGCTCGCGTTGTTGACGAGGCGCGAGGGATCGAGTTTCTTGCAGAGATCGACCATGGCCTTCGACCACGTCAGGTCGTTCTGTCCCCAGCCTTCGTTCCAAGGCACCCACATGACGATGGATGGGTGCTGGTTGAACGCGCTGATGATCGCGCGCATCTCGTGCTCGAAGTTCTGCTTCCATTCATCAGAGAGCATCGGCTGGTTGAACTTGTTGGAAGGGTCGCTCTTGGCGTCGAAGTAGAACGGGCTGGGGATGTCCTGCCACACAAGAATGCCGAGTGTGTCGCAGGCGTGGTAGAACCGCTGCGATTCGACCTTCACATGCTTGCGCAGCATGTTCGCGCCCATCTTCTTGGCGGCGAGGATGTCGAAGATCATCGCCTCTTCCGTCGGCGGCGTGTACAGCCCATCGGGCCAGAAGCCCTGGTCGAGCGGGCCGAACTGGAAGAGTGGCTGGCCATTGAGGCGGATGCGGTTGGTGCCGTTCGAGTCGTGGGTGATGTCGATGTCGCGGAAGCCGAAGTAAGAAGTGACTGTGTCGAGCGGCACCTGGTCGCCGATTGTCGCCCGCACCGTGTAGAGGAACGGATCATCTGGTGTCCAGGCTCGCACATTGGGAACGCGAACCTGCACCGTGCCCGGCTTGTCGGCGCGAGCGGTGCCGACCACCTGACCATCGGCGAGCACCTCGACTTTCCACGGATGGTGCAAGCCGGACTTCCATGTGAAGGTCTCCGGAGTGATCTCCACGGTCTGGTTGCGACGGTCGGCTCGAAGTCGAAGGCCGCTGAAGCTCGCGGTTGGCACAGGCTCGAGCCACACCGTCTGCCAGATGCCGCTGGTGGGGGTGTACCAGATGCCGCGCGGCGAGAGCCATTGCTTGCCGCGGGGCTGGCCGCCGGTGTCGGTGGGGTCGGTCACCGTCACGACGAGCTCGTTGTCGGCGTCGGGTTTGATCGCCGCGGCGATGTCAAAGCTGAACGGATCAAAGCCTCCCGCGTGCTCACCGATTCTCTTTCCGTTGATGCTCACCATGCATTGCCAATCGACTGCGCCAAAGTGCAGGAGCACCGTTGCGCCAAGGTTCCAATCGGCGGGGACGCGGAAGGTGCGGCGGTAATGCAGGGCCTGCTCGGGCTTGAGTGCGCGGCCGACGCCGGAGAGTGCGGACTCGATGGGGTAAGGGACGAGGATCTTGCCATCCGCTCCCCTTTCCATCTCCGGCATCGGCGCATCCTTCCCCGTGATGGCATAGTCCCACAACCCGTTCAGGTTCATCCACCGCTCTCGTTGCAGAAGCGGACGCGGATACTCCGGCCACGGGTTGGCAGGGTCGACATCCTTCGCCCAGCGCGTCATCAGCTTGCCGGGAACCGGTTTCCATGGCTGCACATCAGGCGCGTCACCGGAAGTGGCGGGAGTACAGGCACCAATCGCCACCGCGATACATGCAAGAGCGAGCATGATGGGACTCCGCAGAGTGTGTTGTCCAAGCAGCAGCGCAGTGTAACGAAGGTGGACGTTGCCCGGCGGAATCGTCTGCCCCGATGGAAGTGACATGTTCGGATGTCCGGAGCGCAATCGCCGCGAGTGTGAAGATGTGCCGTTAAGTCAGGCAATCTCGGCGTCGATAGACGGCTCGGCAATCTGTACCACGCGGGTAAGCGCCGGAGGTCGGCGCGCTGTCCGGGCGGTCAATTGATCGGGAAGTCACGCATGCCCGGGGTAAACGGCCAGCACACCGCAAAGGAATGGGCGAGCAAGCGGATCTTCACCACCGGCGAGGCCGCGGAAGTCTGCAAGGTCTCCCAGCAAACCATCATCCGGTGCTTCGACGCCGGTCGTCTGGGCGGCTTCCGCGTCCCGGGTTCCAAGTTCCGCCGCATCCCCCGCGCCGAACTCATCAAGTTCATGCGGGCCAACGAGATCCCGGTGGGCGCGCTCGATCACGGCGCTCGCCGCATCCTCGTCGTCGATGACGATGCCCAGATCATCGAGATGTTCAAGGACCTCTTCAACAAGAACGATCGATACGACGTCAAGTTCTGCTCGACGGGGTACGACGCGGGCCTGCTCACCGAGCAGTTCCGTCCCAACCTCATCATCCTCGATTTCATGCTCCCCGATGTGAACGGCAGCGTCGTGTGCGAGCGCATCCGCTCGCACGAGGAGCTGAAGGACACCCGCATCATCTTCGTCTCAGGCGTGGTGAAGCCCGAGGACATCGACTCGCTGCGAGCAGCGGGCGCGGATGACTTCGTCTCCAAGCCCTTTGACGTAGGCAACCTGCTGCGGCGTATCGATGAGCTGACCCAAGCGGCCTGAGGCAGTGTGCCCGGAGCCGTTGTTCAAGTGCGATCTGTGCACTTTCAGTTGGAGCGAGAAGCACACCAATGGCTCGTTCGCGTGCCAGAACCAGGGCGGAGGAGTTCGGACCCGCCCGTGGGCGCGGCACCGGGCCCCGCTTCCTCATGGACCCGCTCCTCTCCCGCCGCACAGAACTCGTCCTGCGCGAACTCGGCGGCCTGCCCACGCTCCCCGCCGTCGCGGCGAGGCTGCTGCAGCTGGGCGCACAGGAAGAGCCCGATCTCCGCGAGATTGTCCGTCTCATCGAGGCCGACCCCACCCTCACGGCCCGCCTGCTCTCGCTCTGCCGCCGCGCGGCCAACCGAACGCGCCACCCCATCACCACCGTCGAGATGGCCGTGGTCATGCTCGGGCTCGATGCCGTGCGCTCCCTGGTCCTCAGCGTCGCCATCTTCGACTGGTCCGGCAATCTCCCGCGCAAGGCGTCCGCCAAAGCCTCGCCCGCCCCCAACGCCGGCTTCAACCGCGTGGGCTTCTGGCAGCATTCGATCGCTGTCGCGTGCGCGGCGGAACTCATCGCCAAGGAAATGCCCGAGCCCGGCTTGCACGCCGAAGAGTGCTTCGTCTGCGGTCTGGTGCACGACATCGGCAAGCTCGCCCTCGAAGTCGTCCTTCCCCGCGCCTACGGCCGCGTCATCGACCTGACCGAGATGCGGATGGGGAACATCGCCGACTTCGAGCGTCCCATCCTGGGGATGGATCATCACGTCGCCGGCGCGCACATCGCCAAGCTCTGGGGCCTGCCCGAGGCGCTCAGTGCCACCGTCGAGCTCCATGGCACACCATACGACCAGTTGCCCGAGATCGACTCGCGCCGGGTCGTGGGCATCGTCGGCGTTGCCGATGCGCTGTGCCGACGCCTGGGGCTGGGGTGGTCCGGGAACATGGCAACCGCCCCCGATGACCGCGACCTCGCCGCGCGCATGGGCCTGAACGCTGATCGAATCGAAGGCTTGATCGCGCGGCTGTATGAAGCCACCAGCGCACGCTGCCGCGACCTTGGCCTGGGCGAGGAGCCCAGCCAGCAGCTGCTGGTGGAGTCGATCCTGCGCGCCAATGGGCGACTGGGGCGGCTGAACCAGGAACTCGGCGAGGCAAACCGCGCCCTCGGCGAGGCCCAGCAGCAGCTTGCCGAAACGCGTGCAATGGTCCGCCTCGGCGAGATGACCGCCGGCGCAGCGCACGAACTGAACAATCCGCTCACGGTCATCTCCGGCCGCGCCCAGTCCCTGCTGTCCCGGCTGCGAGACGATTACGACCGCCAGACCGCCCAAGCAATCGTCGATGCCGCAGGACGGCTGAGCGATCTGGTTGCGCGGCTGCACCGCATCGCCAACCCGCCCCGGCCGGATTGGCGGCCCGCAGACCTGGCAACGGTGATGGATGATGTCATAAAACGCGCCAAGGCGCGCTGCGTCGGAAAGGCAGGGCCCTCGGGTGTGTTGGGGATAAAGCTGACTCTGGCCGACGGCCTCGATACCGCCAGGCTCGATGCTGGCCTCATGACCGATGCGATCGTCGAGATCGTGGTCAACGCGGTCGAGGCCTCGCCGCGATCGCCGGTTGAAGTCCGCGTTCAGGAAGATGCCCAGGAACCCTCGCGCCTCCTGATCCACGTCATCGACGATGGCGCAGGCATGAGCGAGCACGCGCTCGAGCACGCGGTCGATCCCTTCTTTTCAGAGAAGCCCGCCGGTCGCCAGCCCGGGCTTGGCCTCGCACTGGCGCACCGGCTCGTCGGGCTCCACGGCGGAGAGATCCAGCTCGCCAGCAGGCCCGGCCGCGGCACAAGCGTCACGGTCGCGCTCCCCGACTATCGCTGGTCACGCGATCCATCAGCAAACCAACTCCTGCGCGGCGGAGCGCAGGTCATCGCTTCCGGCGACGGCGTGCAGCGCGCCGCCTGAGACAATGTTCCGTACACCGTGTACACCATGAACAAAAAAACGAGGATCAGCTCCATGGCTCGAGCAGAAAACTCGTCGGGCGACGCCGCCGCTGCGGCGAAGCCTGTAGAGGAGATCAGCACCCAGCACGGACACGTCGAGATGAAGCCCCTGCGCCCGCGTGTGGACCGAGAACACGATCTCAGTTATCCGCGCGTGCTGATCGTGACACGCAACCCCAGCCTCGCCGGCCTTGCGATGCGGGCCCTGGGCGGCCGCGCCATCTGCCTGCTCGCGCGCGATGCTGTCGAGGCCCTGTCCATGATGCTCGGAGTCGAACGCGGCAGGCGCCCGCGCATCCACGGAGCGCTCATCGATCACGAGTGCTGTGTCGCCGAATCGCTTGATCTGGCGGGAGAACTCGCTAAGCGCGGCACCGGCGTCCTGATGATGTCCGCGGAGCGAGGACCGGAGTTTCGCCAGCTCGCCGCCGCAAAGGGTTGCCTCGCGGTGATTGCGCGAAACTTGCGCGTCCACGAACTCTCGCGTTTGCTGCTCAACGCAGCGGGTATCCGACCCCGGGCAGGCGCCAAAGCGCGCGGAGAAGAACGGCTGCGAAGGCTGGATCGTCTGTGCCGACGCACCGAGCGCGGAGCACGGCCCGCAGCGCGAGAGCCTCACCCGGAATCCACCGATCAGGTTGGCGGCAACATGGAGTGCGCTGCCGCTATGAACCAGGTCACCACCGCAACCGAGTTCAAAACCCTCATCAAGCATGAGCTCGATATCGAGCAACTGCTGCGAACCACGCTCGAGTTTGTCCTCGCCCGATCCGGGCCGACGAACGCGGCGGTGTTCCTCCCGACAACCAGCGGGGACTACTCCCTGGGGGCATACGTCAACTACGACTGCCCCAAGGAAACTGTCGACATGCTCCTCGATCACATGGCCAACACGGTCGCGCCCAAGTTCGAGAAGTCGATCGGCATCCTCAACCTCGGCGATGCCCGCAAGCTCGAAGAGTTCGCCGGCGCCGATGCGGCGTGGCTCGGAGACTCCGGCGTCATCGGCTTTGCGTGCCGACACGAGGGCGAGGTCCTGGCGATCGTCATGCTCTTCCGCGACCGCCTCTCCCCCTTCGGGCCGCTGCTGGTCGATCAGCTCAAAACCATCGGCGAGCTCTTCGCTTCCCAGCTCGCCAGGGTCATCCACGTCCATCACCGGCACTTGCCCAAGGACAAGTGGGGCTGCATCGGCGACCCCCCGGAATGTGACGATGAGGACCTCGCGGCCTGAGCCCGCCGGGACCACAGGATCGCATTCCCGTACCCAGCAGAAGTTCCTTAAGGCGTCGCGGCCCGCGAACCCATAAACTGCTGCGATGCGTGAGGGCCGTACCACATCCCCGCCCCTGTTGATCCTCTGCGCCATCGGTGCAGGAATCGCTGCAAGCTGCGGCTGTGGAGGCTGCGCTGCGCCCGCCGCAGATGCCCGGGCCGCTTCAATCGCGTGGCTCCAGCCCGAGCGCCTCGCCATTCATCCCCTCACGCGCATCGGTGTCGATGGCTCCGGCGACCCGGTGATCGTCTGCCACTTCGAACTGCGGGATGCGTTTGCGCAGCCCGTCCGCGCCCTCGGCATCGCGCGGGTGGAACTCTTCCGCCCAGGGTCGGAGTTCGCAGACGGTTCGCAGACCCAGGACCTGGTGTGGAGAACCAACCTCTCGACGCCCGAGGACAACGCCCTGCACTATGACGGCCTGATCACCCGCACCTACACCCTCTCGCTCGGTGCGCTGCCCGAGTGGTTGCTGGAATGGCGATCAGGTGTCGGGGGCGCGGGAACCGTGTCGCCGACGCTGCGCGTGACCTTCTTCACCGATGAAGAGTCCGCCGAGGGTCGCCTGACGGATGTCTTCCGCCTGGGCCACTAGTTCTTCTAACGCTTCGCGCCGCCCGCCGGGGCTCCGCCGCCGCGGTTCTTCATCCACGGCTTGTTCCCACCGCCCCTGCCATTCATGGTCTCGACGGTTACCCCGCCCACAACGCGGATGCACCCCTCCCCCAGC